>ERZ724513.1217-NODE-1217-length-13033-cov-8.129296_pt1 | contig 13033 bp, 17 predicted proteins | sample MGYA00376046_ERZ724513 | MGnify/ENA primary metagenome ERZ724513 (study PRJEB28724, sample SAMN07190883) | activated sludge metagenome | isolation source: activated sludge of sewage treatment plant in Hong Hong | place: Hong Kong | collected 2016-03-17 ... | reverse complement strand
ACGTTGCTCATCAGTCCGACGAAAGCGGCATGACCCCAGACCGGGCCCCACGCGGGCAGCCGCCGCCGCTGCCAGGCCAGCGCGCCCAGGACGGCGAGCGCACCGAACAACGTCCGCCCCAAGGTGATCTGCAGCGGGGTGAATGCGGGCAGCGCGACCTTGATCAGGAAGAAGCTCGAACCCCAGATGACGGCCAGTGCCCACCAGTAGGGCAGCCAGGACGAAAGGCGGGCTTGGGGCATGCGCGCCAGTATGGCCGTGTCACTGCCTGGTGGCCGCAGCACGTCGCAGCATGCTGGACACGTGGCCAGCGAGCAGACCTACCAGCGCTACCGGCGGGTGGCCCGATACCCGCTGTTTCTGGCCGGCGTGATGTTCGTGGTGGGCTTCTCGCTCGCCCTCGATCCGCACCTGGAAACCCTCGAGCAACATCACGTGACCGGCCGTTCCCTGACGCTGATCGCCTGGTTCGTGTTCCTGGTGGACTACCTGCTTTCGCTGGCATTGGCACCCGAACGAGGCCATTACATTCGCACCCACATCCCGCAGGCCATCGGCGTAGTGTTCCCGCCGCTGCGGGTGCTGCTGATCTTCCACGTGACGTACGAGGTGGCCCGCCAGACTCGGGGGGCGTTCGGCTCCCAGGCCCGCTTGTACCTGCTGTACCTGTCGACGCTGATCATCGCGGTGTCGTCCATGGCGGTCATGGCGGTCGAACGCAACGCGCCCGGTGCGACCATCAAGAACTTCGGCGATGCACTGTGGTGGTCGGCGGAGACGGTCTCCACTGTCGGTTACGGGGACATGTACCCCGTCACGCCGGCCGGCCGGATGATCGCGGTGGCCCTGATGGTGAACGGATTCCTGATCTTGTCAGTCCTCACTGCGACAGTGGCCCAGAAGTTCGTTTCCAGCACATTCGGGATCCAGGCACCCAAGATGCCCGATCCCCTGCCAGAACCGGAGGTGTGAGGTGCAGCCGCTGACCGAGCGCGACGCGGAGATCCTGTCGTTCGAGAAGTCGTGGTACCGCTACGAGGGCGCCAAGCAGAAGGCCATCAGGGAGCGCTTCGGGCTGTCCCCAACTCGCTACTACCAAGTCCTCAACGCGTTGCTGGACGACCCAGCCGCGCTGTCGGCCGAACCAGTGGTGGTCAGGCGTCTGCAGCGACAGCGACAGTCCCGCCGGAACGCGTCCCGCGCGTCCTGACCGGGCGCTCGACGTACCCACCGGCCGTCAGCCCCGCCCGCCGCTCGAAGACGTTGCGCGACCACCAGTCCCCGGTACGCGCCCAGGACCACGCCGAAGCCAGCCCGTACAGAGGCACGAACAGGGCACCACACCAGGCGTACTGCCGCATGTGGCTCGTCTCGTGTTGCCAGACCCCGGGGTCGAGTTCGCTGCGGCTGATCACCACGCTGCCGATCGTGAAGGCACCGGCCATCGGGAACTGCCGCGTGTAGCCGGTCGCCTGCCAGTAGGGGCCGCGGCGCGCCGGGCGGCAGTCCGCGAGCCGGGCCACGAGCAATCCGGCCGGCGTCGTGAGGTTGACCCAGTTGGCGATCGTGACGGCGTTCACGCCCACTGGCCCGCAGGTGCTGTTGCCAGCGGCGGCCGCTCGACGTCCACGATCGGATGCCAGGTACCCACGAAGTCCGTGCCCACGCGGCCGAATTGTGCCATCGCCTGCCCGACGCCGCGAGAGGCGTGCAACTGCGGATCGAGCCGGCGCAAGGCGGCCTGCATGATCTGCGCGGCCATCAGTCCCAGCCGGCGCTCGTCCTGGTGCCGGTGCAGGCGCACCCCTAGGTCCACCTGGGCGATGGCATCCACCCCCAGCAACTCCGCGGTGTCCACCAGCATGGCAAACTCCACGCCGTAGCCAACCGGGAACGGCAGCCGCTCCAGCAGGCTGCGGCGGGCGGCGTACTCCCCGGCCAGCGGCTGGATGACGCCAGCAAGTTGCGGCCAGTAGAGATTGAGCAACGGTCGCGCGACGAGTTCGGTCACCCGGCCGCCGCCGGCCGGCACCACCGACTCCCCCTGCACCAAGGGCCGCTCGTACACCGCCTTGACCAGGGCGACCTGCGGGTCGGCGAACAGGGGTCCCAACAGCCCCCTGACGTAGTCGGCGCTGAACGAACGCAAATCGGCGTCGATGAACACGACCACCTCGGCACTGGTCGCGGCCAGCGCCCGCCACATGGCCTCGCCCTTTCCGCGCAGCGGCGGGAGCGCGGGGAAGACTTCGTCCAGTGCCACGACCCGGGCACCGTGCTCCTTGGCGACCGCAGCGGTGGCGTCGGTGGAACCGGAGTCCAGTACGACCAGATCGTCGACCAAGGAGCCGAGCAGTTCGGTCCGCAGCGTGTTCACGATCTGCCCGACGGTCTGGGCCTCGTTGAGGGCCGGCAGGATCACGGCCACGTCGGCGTTCTTCGCCGCCATCACCGCCGCGTGCGGCCAGTCGCCGGCCGTCGACGTGCGCTGGGCCAGCCAGGCCTCGACGTGTTCGGTCACCCACCACCCCAGGAGTCGGTTGTGCCCGACCAGCGTGTCACAATTCCCATGACCTCATCCAGAGGGGCAGAGGGACCGGCCCTGCGAAGCCCCGGCAACCCAGCACACGCGCTATGGGTGCCAACTCCGGCCGTGAACAAACGGGAAGATGGGAAAGCCCATGATCGACCTCGGAAGCGCCAAAGGCCTCACTTGTCGCGAGTGCGGCGCCAGTTACGACCTCGGTGCGGCGTACGCCTGCATGGAGTGCTTCGGACCGCTGGAAGTTGCCTACGAGTTCCCGGCGCTCACTAGGGCTGACATCGAAGCCGGCCCCACATCCTTGTGGCGGTACTCGGCGTTGTTGCCCGTACGGCCCACTGCCGCCAGTGAACCGAACCTGGCGCCGGGCTGGACCCGGCTGCACCGCGCCGACAACCTCGCCGCCGAGCTGGGCATGCGTACGTTGTGGGTCAAGGACGACTCCGGCAATCCGACGCACTCGTTCAAGGACCGCGTGGTTGCTGTGGCGCAATCCGCTGCGCGTGCCCTGGGCCTGACTACCTTGGCGTGCGCTTCTACTGGCAACCTGGCCCATGCTGTGGCTGCGGCCGCCGCCCGTGGCGGACAGGGTTCGGTGGTAGTGATCCCGCACGACCTGGAGGCGGGGAAGACCATCACGACGGCGACCTACGGCGGCATCCTGCTCGCGGTCGAAGGCAACTACGACGACGTCAACCGCCTGTGTTCGGAGATCATCGGCGAGGACTTCGCCCAGGACTGGGGTTTCGTCAACGTCAACATCCGCCCCTACTACGCCGAAGGCTCGAAGTCGATGGGCTTCGAGATCGCCGAGCAGTTGGGCTGGCGCACGCCCGGCCAGGTGGTGGCCCCGATCGCATCGGGCTCGTTGCTCACGAAGGTAGACAAGGCCTGGCGGGAACTCGCGGCACTGGGCCTGATCGACGAGGCGCCGTACCGGGTCTTCGGCGCGCAGGCGCAGGGGTGTTCGCCGGTGGCGCAGGCCTTCGATGCCGGCTGGGACGTTGTGAAACCCGTCAAGCCGAGCACGATCGCCAAGTCGCTGGCCATCGGCAACCCGGCCGACGGCCCATACGCGCTGGACGTTGTGCGGCGCACCGGCGGCAGCATCTCAGCGGTCTCCGATGAGGACGTGGTGGACGGGATTCGCCTGCTGGCCCGCACCGAAGGGATCTTCGCGGAGACCGCCGGCGGCGTTGTCGTGGCGACTTTGCGGCATCTGCTCAAGGAGGGCCTGCTCGATCCGGAGGCCGAGACCGTCATCCTCAACACCGGCGAGGGCCTCAAAACCCTCGACGCGGTCATGGACTTCGCCCGTCCGTCAGCCACCATTGCACCCGATGTCGATGCGGTACGGGCACACGTCTGCTGATCTCTTCGGTGGGTCGCGGCGGTTGTCGCGGGCTAGGCGTGCTTAACTGGACATGGCCACATCGTGGTCCCGCGCTGCCACCGGCAACGCGGTCGTTACATAGCAAGGACAGCACTTACATGAGCAGTGTCAGCGGAACCGTGAAGTGGTTCAACGCCGAGAAGGGCTACGGCTTCCTCTCCCTGGACGACCAGGAGGGTGACGTCTTCGTCCACTGGAGCGCCATCCAGACCGACGGTTACAAGTCGCTCCAGGAAGGCCAGCGAGTCGAGTTCAACATCGTGCAGGGACCGAAGGGTGCGCAGGCGGACACCGTCGTGCCGCTGACCTGAGGACTTCACGCTTGGCAAAGGGGTCGGACGCTCGATGCGTTCGGCCCCTTTCGCATGCCCCCGCGGGGCTGCCCGGTGCTGGTCGGACGCTCGATGCGTTCGGCCCCTTTCGCATGCCCGGCCGGCGGCCCCCGGCATTTCGGTGTCTGACGTGCCATCTAAGCGCAAGTTAGACACCGAAACCGCTGGCAAGGTGGGTTTCGAACTATCCTTAGAAGCGTGATTCAACTCGTGACCTGGGCCCTGAACATCACCTTCCTGGCCGTGGCCGCCTTCGCCCTCATCGACGTCTTGCGTCGCCCCGCCGCCGCCTTCCCGGCCGTCGAGCGGCAGACCAAGGTCGCGTGGGCACTGTTCACCGGCATCTCGGGGGCCATCATCCTGCTGTTCGGCGCCGTCAACTTCCTGGGCATCATCGGCGTCATCGTCACGATGTTCTACTTCGTCGACGTCCGGCCGAAGGTCCGCGAGATCACGGGCAGGTGACCCGCCCGGTCGGCACCCCGACCCGCGGCACCACCGGCAGCAACCGGCTGCGCCGCTTCGACCGCTGGATCGCGCATCTGGCCGGCCGCCAGTTGCGCCACGGCAGCCCGCTGGTCGTGGATCTGGGATTCGGCGCTGATCCGACCACGACGCTGGAATGGCAGCTAGCCCTGCACTCGCTCAATCCCGGCATCCGTGTGGTCGGTGTCGAGATCGACCAGGAGCGGGTGGCCCGCGCCAGGGGTGTCATTGAGGCGGTGCGTGGTGGCTTCGAGATTCCCACAGAGCAACGGCCACTTGTCATCCGCGCGGCCAACGTGCTGCGGCAATACGACCACTCGGAGGTCACGGCAGCGTGGGCGTTGATGCGCAGCCGGCTGGCGCCGGAGGGCTGGCTGATCGAAGGCACCTGCGACGAGCAGGGGCGGTTGACCTCCATGGTGAGCCTGAACCCGCACGGTCCGCAGTGGTTCACGGTCTCCTGCCGCCTTGCTGGTCTTGACTACCCGTCGCAAATTGCGGCGCGACTTCCGAAGGCCTTGATCCATGACAACATCCCCGGCACCGCCATTCACGCGCTACTTGCGGACATGGACCGGGAATGGGAACGTGCGCCACGGTTCAGTGCTCGGCAGCGCTGGATCGCGATGGCCGGGGCGCTCGCCCAACGCTGGGAGGTCCGGGACGGGCCGGGCCGCTGGCGGCTCGGCGAATTCACGGTGCCGTGGCGACGGATCGGGAACGCGCAGGTGTGAGACAACGGCATGAAAAGCACGAAGCCCCCGAGGTGATCCCCAGGGGCTTCGTGTGTGTTCGGCAATTACCGACCGATGGTGGCGCGCACCCGGTCGACGGCGTCCTCAGCGCGCTTGCGCAGGTCCGCACGACGGTCGGTGGCCCGCTCGCGCAGGTCGGCGACCAGGGTCTCGAACCGGTCAGTCACCTCGTCGAACTTCGGCAGCTCGACCTTGGGCAGGTCGAACGGAAGCTCGAACTTCGGCAGCTCGAACGGCAGCAGCTCGAGGAACTGCTTGCGAGCCTCGACAGCGCGGTCGACGACCGGCTCCACGCGCTCGGCAGCCGCGGTCATCGCCGGCTCGATGGCCTCGTTGACCTGGTGCACCAGCGGCATGACAGCCTCGGTGGCCCGGTCGATGACCGGGTGCTTCGGCTCGTGCTTCACAACCGGCTTCACCGCGGCGGTGGCAGCAGTCGTCGTCTTCTTGACGGTCGCAGCGGCCTTGGCCGGGGCCTTCTTCGCCGGGGCCTTCTTGGCGGCGGTCTTCTTGACCGGAGCCTTCTTCGCCGGGGCCTTCTTGGCCGGCGTGCTTGCAGTAGTAGCCATGATCTGTCCTTTCCTCAGGATGCGGCGGGTTCGTCGGTCGAGGGCCCACCACGGCGCGCGGCATTCTCGGTTTGGAACGCCGCATAGATCTCCAACAGCGATTTGCGCTGACGGTCGGTCAGCGTCTGGTCGTTGGCCAGAGCCTCTGTCACCCCGGCGTCCCCGAGCCGCGGCTCGAGGATTCCCGCCCTGATGTACAGCGACTCGGCGGAGATCTCCAGTGCCTTCGCAATCTGCGCCAGGATCTCGGCGCTGGGCTTGCGAAGGCCCCGTTCGACCTGGCTCAAGTACGGGTTGGACACGTCTGCGGCTTTGGCCAGCTGGCGCAACGACAGTTGCGCAGCGGCGCGCTGCTCGCGGATGTATTCACCCACACTCGCCATGTCGATCCGAGCCACGTTTCTATGGTCACCCCAAGCGCTTGCAATTGCAAGCACTCAGCAAGCGCGATTCGCACTTTGCGGTGTAGATCACATAACGGACCGCAGGCAGCCCACGGGTCTGCCCCCACCCAGAACAGGGTTGTGCAGGTGCTCATCCACGATCGCCGCGCTCACACCCAGTTCCCGCAGAATCGAAGCGGCGGCCACGGGCCTGGCCCGGTCGGCGCCGTCGGCGATCTTCAACGCGATGCCGAACCTGCTGCCCTCCACCTCAAGCAACATCGCCTGCACAGCTTCAGCGCCGTCTTTGGCGAGCAGACCGGGTACTCCGCGCATCAGGTGCGACACGTCCCGCGTGGTGCCACCGACGTGGTCCGGATAGCTGCTCATGGCGTGCCCGACCGGTGGGCAACGCTGCGGCAGTCCGACAAACGCGCGGGCCAGCGCCACCAGCGGCAGCGCCCACAGCGGCGCCCCGCAGCCGTCGGTGCTGGAGTGCGCGACAGCAGTTCCGGCCAGATCCTCGATCACCGCACGGATCCGGCGCTGCAGCGGGTGCTGGGGGTCCAGGTAGTCCCGCACGGACCAGTCGCGCTGCACGCAAGTGCGCAGCATCGCCGCGTGCTTGCCCGAACAGTTCATGGCGACCCGCGCGGGCACCGAACCGGCCGCCAGGTACTGAGCGCGGGCTTCGGCCGCGTAAGGCAGGTCAGGAGGGCACTGCAAATCGGTCTCGGCGAGCCCGCCGGCAGCCAAGACCGCCCGTACCCCCTCCAGGTGGAAGGGTTCACCCGAATGCGAGGCACAGGCCAGGGCCAGGTCCGAACCGGTCAGCGCCAGCCCGGCCTCGACCATGCCTACCGCTTGCAACGGTTTCACCGCCGAACGGGGATAGATGACGGTGCCGGGCTCGCCCCAGGCGCGGATCACGGCACCCGAGGCGTCCACCACGACGGCGTGGCCGCGGTGCACCGACTCCACCAACCCGGAACGCTCGACCTCGACGAGGACGGGCGGTGCGGTCACTGCTGCAACGTCTCGGTGTCGACCCCGTCAGCCTTCAAGCGGGCGGCCAGTTCCTCAGCCAACAAGTCCTGCACGTCGTGGACGCGCGACCGGGTCTCGGATACTTCCTTCTCCATAGCCCGCAACTGCTCGAGCCGCTGGGTGCGCTGCTCATCGGTGAGCGCAGCCTGGTCATCGAGGCCGGCGCGGTCGATGAGGCGTTCCACGGCGCGGCGGCCACCTCCGGGCGACTCGATCACATCCATAGCGGCGTGGTACTGCCCGGGACCCATCTGGCCGGCCAACGACTGGATCAATGCCTGCAGATCCAGCTCGCCGTCGGCGGTGATCACACCTTCACCTTCGAGAATGTCGATGCGGCCGTGCAGCATGCGGCGCACGTAGGACAGCCAGGCCTCTTCCCGGTCGGCCTCCTCCCGCCGGCGCCGAAGTTCGGCCACGGGCAGTTCCGTCAGATCGGCCACGTAAGAGGCGTCCAGGACCCGGTCCACGGCCCGCTTGCCGCCCGGTTGTGTGATCGGCACGCCCCCACTGTAGACGGCGCAAGCGCTTTTGCGCCCTGTCGCGCCGACCCGGCAAACGGGTTACCCCGCTCAGACGGCCACCTGAGCAACCGATCAATCCGGTATGGAGATCGCTGCCGAACTGCGCGACCTGGCGGGTCGGGGCGCCAGCGGGTCGCTGGAGGCGGTCGACGGTGACGTCAGGGGAACGGTCTGGGTGCGAGAGGGGCGGATTGCCTCGGCAACCCTGTCGTCGCCGACCCCAGCACTGGGGATGCGGCTGGTCAACGGCGGCAAATTGAGCCTGACGAACCTCGGGTCCGCGCTGGCGACTCAGCAGCAGTATCCGCAGATGCGCTTGGGCGACGTCCTCGTCCGGATGGGTCTGGTCACCCGGCAGGACGTGGAGGCCGTGGCCTGGGAGCAACTGTGTGACAACGTGGCGGGCATCCTGCGCATGACGGATCCGGTCGTCACGTTCACCCCCGTCACCGCGTCGGCCGCCCCAGCGGCCGGACCGGCCGTCGCCGACGTCCTGGCTGCAGCCACCACTCGGCTGTCCCGCTGGCAGCAGATCGTGCGCTCGATCGGGGGTCCGGACACCGTCGCCTCCCTGACCGACGCGACGTTCCCAACTCCGGACGTGACGTTGCGGCCCGAGGAGTGGGCCGTGTTGTGCCGGGTGGATGGCCGCCGCAGCCTGATGTCCATCGCCGATCAGGCAGGGTTCACCACGCTGGAGGCCGCGTCCATCGTTGAGAGCCTGGTAGCCGCAGGACTGGTGACGGTGCCCAAACCTGCCCAGCCGGTACCACCGGTGCTCGCAACCCCGGCGCCCGCGGCACCCACGTCAGCCGAACCCGATCTGTTCGACGATCCCTCAGCACTGCTGCGGGAGCTGTCCGAGTTGGGCGGGGAGTCCCGGCGGCGAGTGCGCTGAGCCCCGACCGGGTTCGCCGGCCTTCCCTCGCTACCCTGAGGGGCTATGCGGCCACTGACGATCAGCGCGGATGCTGCATCTGAGGATCTGCGTGACGCGCTGGTCGACCGGCTCGGCCTGACACCTGCGGCAACCTCCGCGGACATCGTCATCGCCACCGGCCCCCCTTTGGAAGCGGCCAGCCACGTGATCGTGACCGGTCCGCTGACCGACGAGGTCGACCAGTGGGATGCGGGCGTGCCTGCCCAGACCGTGGCCGGCGCGTTGTGGCTGGTTCCCGATCAAGATGATCCGAACTCGGCGGCACTCGCGTGGCTATTGCTGCGTTTGCAGAGCCCGGCTACCCCTTTGAGCGACCTGACCGACAGCAACGATCGCGCCCTGCGCTGGTCGGTCGTGGCCGCCACCACCATCACCGGATCACCCACCGAGCCGGCCGCCGTGGATGACAACGAGGTCGCGGCCTGGGTCGACGCACAACCGGAAGTGCAGGAACTCGGCTCTGCGGTGGAGCGGTTGGGCGGGGAGACCGCAGACGCGGTGCTGACCTCGGTGCAGCGCTTCCGGGCTGCCCTGGAAGCGATCGGCGGCCAGCCCGGACCCGCGTTCGACGCCGCCGTGGCCGACCACTTGCGGGAGGTTCAGCGCTCAGGATTCGGCCGCTGGCGGGGGGCGAAGGCCCGGGCCGGGAGTGCCGCCGCCCTGCAGCAGACAGCACGGGAGGCCGCCGGCGATCGAGTGCGACAGCTGCTCACGCAACGAGCGGCCGAGGTTGCCGCGCAGGCTGGAGAGCAGGCGATGTACGAACAGCAGGCCGCTCTGCACGGCGAACTCGGCAAGGCCTTGGACGCGCTCACGGTGCCGGTCCAGCCCGATTTCGGCAAGGTTCCCCGCTCGTGGGCTGACGCGGGAGTCCAGGCGCGCCGCTATGTGTTCGTCTCGCAGGAGGACGAGATCGACGTCGACGTCGACGCGACCATCCGGCCCTGCGAGCAGCTTTCCCCGGGCACAGCGGTGTGCGCGCTGGTGCAATCCGGATTCAGCCTGCCCGCCCTGCGTTGAGCACGCATCGACCGCCCCCTGTGCCTAGTCTGGGCTGCACCGATGAAAGGGGGCCACGTGGCCGGACTCGATGAACTCCTTCAGCAGATTCTCGGCGGCAGCACGTCCGCGGGGGGCCTGGATATCTCCAAGTTGGCCCCACTGGTCGGCCCACTGCTGCAGCAGTTGCAGGCCGGCGGTGGCCTGCAGGACCTGCTGGGCAAACTGCAGCAAGCCGGCATGGGCGGGCAAGTCGACTCCTGGCTCGGTCAGGGCGCGAACGAGGCCGTGAACCCGCAGCAACTCGGGGAGGTGCTCGGCGCCGGGCAGGTCGACGAGCTGGCCCAGCAATCCGGGATGACCCCGGCCGAGGTGCAGAACGGGCTTTCGGAGATCCTGCCCGGACTGGTCAACCAGCTCAGCCCCTCGGGCTCCCTGCCGACCAACCCGCAGGACCTCAGCTCGATGCTCAACCAGATCCCCGGCGGCGATTCGCTCTCCGGCATGCTGGGCGGGCTGCTCGGCGGCGGCCAACAGCGGTAGCCGCTGCGTTTTGGCCTGATAGTTCACTTCGCCTGCGGACGCTTCGTGGGCGAAGTGAACAACGGGGCTAGAACTAGCCCCGAGCGACGATAGCGGCCTCGTACACCTCGACTGTGCGCCCCGCGATCCGGTCCCAGCCGAACTCCGCGATGGCCCGCGCCCGGCCTGCCTGCCCCATCTGCCGCGCGCGCTGCGGGTCGGCGATGACCTGGTTGATGGCCCGGGCGAAGTCGGCTTCGAAGGCCGCGGTGTCCTCGGCGTCGTAGTGCACGAGCAGACCGGTCTCACCGTCGACGACCACCTCCGGTATGCCGCCCACGTCACTGGCTACGACCGGGGCCTCGCACCCCATCGCCTCCAGGTTCACGATCCCCAACGGCTCGTAGACGCTCGGGCAGGCGAACACCAGCGCGTTGCTCAGCAACTGCCGCACGTCGCTGCGCTCGAGGTGCCCGTCCAGCCAGAAGACGTCGGAACGCTTCTGCCGTAGCGCGTCGATCGCGTCGGACACCTCCTGGCCCAACTCCGGGGTGTCCGGGGACGCCGCACACAACACGATCGGGGCGGACTCGTCGAACTCCAGAGCCGCCCGCAGCAGGTGGTTGATGCCCTTCTGCCGGGTGATCCGCCCCACGAACAGCACGAACGGGCGGTCCGGGTCGATGCCGTAGCGCTTGAGGGCGTCGGTCTGTTCGACCCTGCGGTAGACATCCGTGTCGATGCCGTTGTGCACCACGTGCACCTTGGCCGGATCGACGAACGGGTAGCAGTCCAGGACGTCGGCACGCATGCCTGCGCTCACGGCGATGATCGCGTCGGCATTGTGGTAGGCGGTGTCCTCCACCCACGACGAGATGGCATACCCGCCCCCGAGTTGCTCGCGCTTCCAGGGACGCCGGGGTTCCAGCGAGTGCGCGGTGATCACGTGTGGGATGTCGTGCAGCAGACCGGACAAGTGGCCACCGAGGTTGGCGTACCAGGTGTGGGAGTGGGCGACGTCGCAGCCGGCCACCGCGTCGGCCATTCCGAGGTCCACGCCCAGCGTCTGCAGTGCGGCGTTGGCCTGTTCCAGATAGCCCGGCACGGCGTGGCCGGTGGCATCGGAGCGCGGGCCGCCGAAGCAGTGCACGTCCACCTCGATCAACTTGCGCAGCTCAGGCACCAGGTGCTCCACGTGCACACCCGCGCCGCCGTAGATGTCCGGGGGCCACTCACGCGTCAGAATCGCTGTTCGCACGGTGAAAGCCTATGCCGATTGCGTAACGTGAGGCATGTGAGAGAAGGTCCGAGCGTTCTGGGAATCGTCCTGGCCGGAGGTGAGGGCAAGCGCCTCATGCCTCTCACTGCCGACCGCGCAAAGCCAGCCGTGCCTTTCGGCGGCGCTTATCGGCTCGTCGACTTCGTGCTGTCCAACCTGGTCAATGGCGGAATCTCCAAGATCTGCGTGTTGACCCAGTACAAATCCCACTCCCTGGACCGCCACATCACCACGACCTGGCGGATGTCCAACCTGATGGGCGACTACGTCACGCCGGTGCCCGCCCAGCAACGGCTCGGTCCGCGCTGGTACATGGGGTCGGCTGATGCCATCTACCAGAGCCTGAACCTGGTCTTCGACGAGCGGCCGGATTACGTCGCCGTGTTCGGCGCCGACCACATCTACCGCATGGACCCCTGGCAGATGCTCGACCAGCACATGGAGTCCGGAGCGGGAGTGACCGTGGCCGGCATCCGCATGCCGCGCGCGGAGTCCTCCCCGTTCGGGGTGATCGAGACCGACGCCAGTGGTCAGCGGATCAGCGCTTTTCACGAGAAGCCAGCCGACCCGCCGGCGATTCCGGACTCTCCCGAGGAGTCCTACGTGAGCATGGGCAACTACATGTTCACCACCGACGTTCTCGTCGAGGCCCTGAAGATCGACGCCGGCGACGAGGGCAGCGTGCACGACATGGGCGGCAACATCATTCCGATGCTTACCGCGCAAGGGCTGGCGCACGTGTACGACTTCTCCGAGAACGAGGTGCCCGGCACGACCGACCGGGACCGCGGCTACTGGCGCGACGTCGGGAGCCTGGACGCCTACCACGACGCCCACATGGACCTGGTCAGCGTGCACCCGGTGTTCAACCTCTACAACCGGCGCTGGCCGATCCTGACCAGCCTGCCGCCGCTACCGCCTGCGAAGTTCGCGCTCGGTGGTAATGCCCATGAGTCGATGGTCGGCGCCGGGTCGATCATCTCCGGTGGTCACGTGCGACAGTCGGTGCTCAGCTTCGACGTGCGGGTTGCCGAGGGCGCTTTCGTCGAAGGCTCGGTGCTGATGCCGGGGGTCCGCGTGGGCCGCAACGCGGTCATCCGGCGGGCTGTGATCGACAAGTACGTGGACATTCCCGACGGCGCCCAGATCGGGGTGGACGTCGAACGAGACCGGGAGCGCTTCACGGTCAGCGACGGCGGTGTCGTGGTGATCGGCAAGGGGCTGCGAGTCGAGAGCTGAGCCGCGGCGCCCCTGCGCTCGCC
>ERZ724513.1216-NODE-1216-length-13043-cov-6.959963_pt1 | contig 13043 bp, 14 predicted proteins | sample MGYA00376046_ERZ724513 | MGnify/ENA primary metagenome ERZ724513 (study PRJEB28724, sample SAMN07190883) | activated sludge metagenome | isolation source: activated sludge of sewage treatment plant in Hong Hong | place: Hong Kong | collected 2016-03-17 ... | reverse complement strand
GGTTCAGGTCCGTGTGTCCGAAAGGACGTGGGGGTTCAACTCCCCCCTCGCGCACAAGACGACACGCCCCTGGCCTGCGGTAACGCAGCGTCGGGGGCTTGTTCGTTCTCTCGTGATACTCGTGGCGATACTCACGTGCTCTGGTTGTAGAGCATCGTGCCGAGCTGAGCTGCGGCTTCCCGGCCCATCGAGGGCATCACGTGGGAGTAGATGTCCATCGTGATGCCGATGGTCTCGTGGCCGAGGCGCTCCTGGACGACCTTGGGGTGGACGCCGGCCTTGAGCAGCCAGACGGCGTGCGTATGGCGCAGTGAGTGGAAGTGGATCGGGGGGATCTGCTGGCCGACCGGTTGCGTACGACGGAAGCGGGCGAGCTGCTGCCGGAACGTGCGGGAGAACGACTCGGGCAGCCGCCAGGTGCCTTCCTCGTCGCCGAACACCACCATCTCCGGGTTCACGAGCTTGATGGCGAGGTTGCCAGCCCGGTAGACGCGGAACCACCGCAGCCGATTGGCGGTCTGCTCGTCGATGTCGACGACGCGGGTTCGTCCGCTCTTGGTTGGACCTTCGGCGAGGTACTGCTTCTCGCCCTTGGACTTGATCGTGGTCACGGAGCGGGCGACCGCGATCGTGCGGATGTCGAGGTCGATGTCCTTCCAGCGCAGGCCGAGCAGCTCTCCGCGGCGCATGCCGGTGGCAAGGGCGACCTTCCACGCGACGACGTACTCGTCGCCGACGTTGGCTTCGGCCCACGCCAGGAATTTCTGTGCGTCCTCGGGCGACCACCAGACCATCTCTGGCGCCTTCGCTGCCTTTGCACTCGGTGGGCTGGCATTGTCGGCTGGGTTCACCAGCAGGCCGCGGCCAGCGTCCTTCACGGCATCGGCAAGCGCCTTGCGGAGAATCGTGTGGACGTAACGCACGGTGCGTGCGGAGAGTCCGCCCGTCCCGTCCGCCCGTCCTTCGCGTTCGAGCTCTCGGTAGAACGCGTCGATCCGGGAGGTCGAGAGCTGGGCGAGGGTGATCGAGCCAATGCGCGGCTTGATGTGGACGCGCACGTTCTTGCGGTACGACGCCTCGGTGGACGGTGCGACTCGGATGCCGTCGAGCCATTCGTCGAGGTACTCCGCGAGGGTCTGCTTCGTCGGCGGGACGTAGCCGCCCGCCTGCTCACCGGAGCGGATCAGGTCCCGCAGCGCTCTTGCTGCCGCCTTCTGTGTCATGAAGCCGCGCTTGACCCGCTGGTGGGGTGTGCCGGTGTCATCCGGGACGGTTGCCTTGATGTAGTAGCGGCGGCCGGCCTTGGTGTCGTACTCGATGATCGACCCCTCGCCTCGCGCCCGCCTGGGCCGACCGGTCATGACCGCTTCGCCTTCATCGCCCTTGTCGTGCTGAGCACGGCGTCGACTGCTTGGACCTCGGCGGTGTCGCCATCGGGGTCGGTTTCAAGGAGCCGTTCGCGATGCCACTTGAGCCGTGGCTTGAGTCCCGCATGTTCGGCGACCAGCTCGCGAGCCTGGGTGACGGCAGCGTCGTACTCGGCCTGTGCTTCGCGCAGCCTCTCCAGCTTGTCGACCGCCGTCATATAGGCGCCCCAACCTCCGACCTCGTAGGTGATGGCAGACGGAAGCACGAACTCCTCCAGCGGGATGCCGAACACCCTGACGAAGGCGAGCAGGTCGTCGACGGTGATCTCGCGGGGGTTGTCGTATGCGAGCATGCGGCTGATCGCACCCTGGGACAGGTGGTAGGGCGGGCGCAGGACGGCCAGGCGTCGGCTCAGCTCGCTCTGGGACCAGCCACGTGTCTCCAGCTCGCTGCGGAGCCGCTCGACCACGGAGTCCTGAGCGCCGTACCGCTCCACCAGCCGGAACGTCTCATGCGGGAGCATCGCTCCACCTCCTAGCGGATTACGCTAGAAGTATGCCTCAGATTCCGCTAGACATCAAGGGCGGTCCGACGTAGCGTTATCGGACAACGGAGCAACGCTCCCCTCGTTCTCCGATAGGAGCCGACCATGAACCCAACCGATCTGGAGACCCGCACCTTCATCAAGACGACCGAGTGGGCCGAGCTGACGCTCACCGACGCCCGCACCGTCCGCCGCGCCATCGAGGCCGGCCAGATCCCGGCCGTCCATATCTGCGGAGCGATCCGCATCCCTGCCGAATGGGCTCGCAGGCAGCTCCGCCTCGGCCTCGGCTCCCAGGCTTCGTGATGCTTGCGACGAATCGGTACGCCTCGACATACACGTCATGCAGAACGAGGCAGGGTTCCGTATGCAGGGTTCCGTACGTACGGATGACGGGCGGGTCCGATGAGCCTGGAAGAGCGCATCAAGCTCCACGTGAAGATGTGCCCGCGGTGCGGTGAGCCAGTGCCGAACAAGGCGACTGGGCGCCCCTCCAAGTGGTGCTCGCAGAAGTGCAGAAGAGCTGCCTACGAGGAACGGCGAGCGGCCAAGCGCGGGGCCATCGCCGTCGAGGTGGTCGAGCAGATCAAGTACGTCGAGCACGACCTCGATCAGTGCCTCACCGAGGTGCTGACTTCACCCCTGATGTGCCGGCGCGCGGTCTACCGCTGGCGGCAGATGCTCCGAGACGGCGAACTGCACCACGAGGGATGGCGGGAACTGATCGCGCCGATTCTCGGCCTGGCCGAAGCGATCGACTGGCGAGCCAACGGCGACGGCCGCGAGAAGATCGACCTGCCCAACGACCACGGGCGACCGCGCCGGGCCAGCGAAGTCACCTTCAACGGCGACCAGTTCTCCCGCGAGATCCGTTGGCTCATCTCCGCAGCCGACGCCGACCCGGCGAAGTGGGAGCGCCAGAGCTTGCGCGAGTTCCTGCGCGCGCTCGCGGTCGCCCTCACGCAGATGGACCGCTACTACGCCGCCCGCCGTATGGATGTGCCGTTCAACCAAGTCGTCGTCCTCGCCGATGCGCTCCACTGGGCACGGGCGCAGTGACGGCTGGCGACTCGCCCGTGATCCGCACGGACGCAAGCAAACCTCCCGGTGCTAGACGTGTGGGGGCATTCGACGTGCCTCGGCCTATCGTTCGCGGAGCCGTGTAATAGGGCGTAGGGCACTTGGCTCGAGTTGGTGATTCCGAACCTTCTTTCCTTCTGGGCCTGTCCACAAGACTGGCGCAGCCCGCACATCTTCGATCGACGACCATCCCTGGAGGTCAACGGCTGCGGAGTCCCTGTCGACCTCGGCCGTGGCCCAAAGAACGAAGTCGGCCTTCTGTGCGAGGGCTGCGAGTTGGCCCACAGCGACGCAGCGGCCCCACGCCGGCCACCACTGCGCAGTCCATGTCTTCACTTCGACGCGGCGCCCGTCACACATGAGGTCACACTCGCGCTCGCGACCGGCCTGTTCGAACAGTCGATCAACCGAGTAGCCTGCATCTTCGAACCAGCGTGCGACTCCGATCTCACCGACTCTGCCGATGAGATGGCTGTTGGCGGTGTTCCGGTAGTAGCCGCGGGTCTCCTTGAAGGTCGCCAAGCTGGCTTCTGAGAGGGTGACCGCGAGCGCGTACTCCCCGTCGGAGAGCACGATCGAGTCGTTGAACTGGTAGTCGACCTGTCGCACCACTCGGTAAGCCTAGGTTGAAGAGGGCGTCCACGGAGCGCGTTCCCCCAGTTGTCGGAGGCGCCCACTACGGTTGCGGACATGAGCCTTTGGACCCCCGACAGCCCGAACCTCGTCGTGCATGCGGACAACGCGATGGTTCTCGCGGAACTTCCTGACGAGTCCTTTCGCATGATCTACATCGACCCGCCGTTCAACACCGGCAAAGTCCAAAAGAGGCAGTCGTTGACCACGGTCCGATCGGCCACTGGATCTCGGGTCGGATTCAAGGGCCAGACCTACGAGACCATTCGGGGGTCCGTCACGGGCTACAGCGACGCGTTCGATGACTACTGGGCCTTCCTGGAACCGCGATTGCAAGAAGCGTGGCGACTGCTGAAGAACGACGGAACCCTCTACCTCCACCTCGACTACCGAGAGAGCCACTACGCCAAAGTGCTCTTGGACGGCCTGTTTGGAAGGGAGAGCTTCCTCAACGAGATCATCTGGGCCTACGACTACGGCGCAAGGGCCAAGAACAAATGGCCGACCAAGCACGACAACATCCTCGTCTACGTGAAGAACCCGAAGGCCTACTACTTCAACAACGCAGAGGTGGATCGCGAGCCCTACATGGCCCCTGGCTTGGTGACGCCCGAGAAGGCCGAAAGGGGCAAGCTGCCTACTGACGTGTGGTGGCACACCATCGTCTCGCCGACCGGCAAGGAGAAGACGGGCTATGCGACCCAGAAGCCCGAGGGGGTCCTCCGGCGCATGGTGCAAGCCAGCAGCGCGGAGGGTGACTGGGTGCTCGACTTCTTTGCAGGTAGCGGGACACTCGGAGCTGTGGCGGGCCAGCTCAACCGCAGGTATGTGCTCGTCGACAAGAACCCAGAAGCCATCGAGGTCATGAAGAAGCGACTCGCCGTTGGCACAGACTTGTTTGGCTCTGAGGTTGACTTCGTCTCGCCCCCCGAGGCGGCTACCGCGTGAGCAACGACCCCGACTTCCAGTTCCTCGCCTCCCTCTCCCTCTCACTCGAACCCGACTATGTCGGCGAGGAGGAGAAGCGCCTCTGGAACGGGAGCCCGTTCTACTGGATCAAGGGCCGACCATCCCGGCAAATCGGAGCCATCGGCGAGGCGCTCGTTGCGGGCTGGGCGGCGTCCAAGGGGTTCGATGTCACCCGCCCTACGAACTCAGACCACGACCGCCGGATCGAAGGCTTGAAGGTTGAGATCAAGTTCTCGACACTCTGGACCGGCAACAAGATCTTCAAGTTTCAGCAACTTCGCGATCAGGACTACGACTACTGCTTCATGCTGGGGCTCTCGCCGTTCGACGCTCAGGCTTGGTTCGTTCCGAAAGCCGAGTTGGCGTACAACCGTCCTCCCGCGTTGGTTCCCCAGCATGGCGGTGCCGCCGGAAGAGACACACGGTGGTTGTCATTCGCGGCGGCTACCCCACCCGACTGGCTGAAACCGTTCGGTGGTCGGTTATCTCAGGTGGCCGAGCTTATTCGCACGGCGGCCTCCTGATACTTGTGGTGATACCCGCGCTCCTGCAGTTCTGACCGGATGAGGTGCCCGTCGGAGGGGGACATCAGGTGAGCGGCAGACTGAGAGCGCGTTCGGAGTACCCTGTGGACGCCTAGGTGAGTTGAGTTCAACTCCCCCCTCGCGCACCAAAGCCCCAGGTCTTTGACCTGGGGCTTTGTGTTTGGGCCGGAGTCTGCGCTCGGCTCATGTGCCGAAGTATGTGCTAAGCCCGACGACGGAACATCATGTCGCGCGCCCTTTGCGATCATCGTGGCCATGGCGACAGCACCTGACCCCAGCGAACGTGTGGTGGAGCAGCGGCTGCGCAACCGAGCGATCGAGGCAGAAGCTAATCGGTCGAGCGGTGGATCGCCTTGCGGGTAGGATTGGTGTGTGACCAGTCAACAGGCCTTCGAGAAGGTGAGCCTCACGATCGAGGCTGACGTCCTCCACCGTGTCCGGGACCGGGTAGAGCCGGGCAAGGTTTCGGCGTACGCGACCCTGGCCCTGCGGCGTCAGCTCGAGCGCGACGGACTCGATGACCTGATCGGCGAGCTGGTCGAGGTTAACGGACCCCTCGACGCCGAGGCTGTCGCCCGGTACGTCGACGAGTGGCGTTGAGACGGTGGCGCGGGTTCTGATCCTGGACTCCGAAGCCGTCTCGGCCCTGGCCGAGCAGCGCAAGGGGATGGCCGAGCGGCTGGCTGCTGCCCAGCAAGCCGATCACCGCGTGTTGATCCCGGCAGTCGTCCTCGCCGAGGTCGCGACCGGCGCACCGACCGATGCCGCGATCTGGCACGTCCTGGGCAGGATCCCCACCCTCGACCTCCCTCAGGGTGTGGCGATGCGAGCCGGCGCTCTGCGCGCCCGTGCCGAGGGGACCCGACGCAAGAAGCGAGACCTCACCGTGGACGCCATCGTGGCTGCCACCGCGGTCGAGCTCGCGCCATCGGTGGTGATCACAGCCGACAAGTCCGACCTGGAGCTCCTGGTCGACGGATTCGACGTCAAGGTCTCGGCGATCTGAACCAGTTCTCACTTGTCCCAGCCCTCGGGCAGCTCCAGCGCGTCATGCACGTAGTTGCGATACGGAGAGCCTTCCCAGGTCTCGGTGATGTCGTCCCACTCGTAGATGATCGAATTCGCCAGTTGCGCGGCAAGATCGCCCCTTCGCGCGTAGTGCATGACGAACGTCATGACTCGGTGATCGGGGGTCAGAAGGACTCCGAACTCCTGATCCACGTCGTCCGGGAAGAGCTGGACCAAGACGGCTGTCTTCACGTCGACGCCACGGCCGACGAGCAGATCGCGTAGACGCGCGAAGAGAGGATCGTCGGAGCCTCGAAGCGATCGTGTGAGGTGGGCTGCCTGGGAGCCCACGTTTCCTGCGGGGCGCCCGTCCCACTCCCAACCCAGTTCTTCGTAGGTCTTGAAGTCCCAGTCTTGGTCGGTCGTGTACACGCCCCAGCCCTGGTGCTGGTAGTAGAGCGTCATCGCCTCGAAGTGGCTATCGGCCCGGACCGTCCACACGAGTCGGGCCGCAGGCGAGAGCGTTGCCCTGGCGTCTGCACCACGGGGCCCGGTCAGGCAGAACAGATGGCGAGTATCAGCCATGGTGGCGGACCGAAGCAGCTCACCGGCGAGCGGCACCGTGCGCCGGTTGTACCGGTCCGCGACAGGCCGCCAGGGGGCCGAGCAGCGGGTACGGCAGCAGCCGAAGGATCGCGGCCGCTCCCAGCTAGGCCGCCTAGCCGGTGTCTGCGTACACGTAGCCCAGCAGAGCGGCGTCGTAGAGCCAGTCGCCGATCTGGGAGGTGGCGCTCGCCGCCAGCACGGCGCAGGCCTCGCGGAGAGCGAGGACCTTCGCGGTACCCGTCACTGCCCGCGATCGCTGAGTCCCTCCACCGCGAACGCGTCGACCGGCAGCGTCTTGCCCCGGACCACCAGTGAGCCGAGTGACTGGAGCGCGACCTCGTCGGTCAGGGACGCAGCGGTGCACCCGTCGAGCACGACCGGACTGCCGGCCTCCTTGGTGTAGGACTCCAGGCGAGCGGCGAGGTTCACGGTGTCACCCACACAGGTGTACGTCGCCCGTTGGTCGGTTCCGGTGTAGCCGGCCACCACCTCGCCGGTCGCGATCCCCACCCCGATCGTCACCGGGGGCTGGCCCGCGGCGACCCGGCCCTCGCTGAAGACGGCCATCATCTCGACCATCTCGACAGCGGCCCGGACGGCGGAGTCGGCATGGTCCGGCAACGGGCGTGGCGCGCCGAACAGCGCCATCAGACCGTCGCCGATGAACTGGTTCACGACGCCACCGTTGGCCGTGATCGCGTCAAAGGTCAGCGTGTAGTAGTCGTTCAGCAACTCGATCGTCTCTTCGGGCTGCAGCTGCTCGGCCAGTGAGGTGAAGCCGCGGATGTCGACGAAGACGACGCTGACCTCCACCCGGCGGCCGCCGATGGCAAACCCCGACTGCCGCAGGTCCGCGGCGACCTCGGGCGTGGCGAACCGGCGCACCAGCTCGGCCTGTTGGTCGCGTAGGTACTTCTTCTCCAACATGGCCCGCAGCCGGGCGCGGAGCAGGACCGTGTTGAGCGGCTTGGGCAGGTAGTCGTCGGCGCCGAGCTCGATGCACCGCACGATGTTGTCGAGACCCTCCATCGACGAGGTGACGATCACGGGGATGTCGCGAAGGACCACGTCGTCCCTGAGGCGGGCGAGCACCTCGAACCCGTCCATCTCCGGCATCTCGATGTCGAGGAGCACCAGGTCGAAAGAGCCGGCCCCGAGCAGGTCGAGCGCGACCTTGCCGTTCTCGGCGAGCGTGACGCGGTGCCCGAGCTGGAGGAGCGTGCGCTCCAAGAGCAGCCGGTTCACCTTGTTGTCGTCCACCACCAGCAGGTGGCCGCTGCGGTCATTCATGGGTGAGCTCCGTCAACGCTGCGGCGGTCTGGTCGTACAGCCTGGTGAGGTCGACCAGCGGCCCGGTGTCGGCCGGGAGGCCTCCCTGCTCGAGCTCGCGGGCCGCGGCTCCGAGCGGGTCGGCCCCGAAGGTGAGCGCATTCGACTTCAAGCTGTGCGCACTGCGTCGGAACGTCTCCACGTCACCCGATGCCTGACTCTCCCGGAGGGCGGCCAGCATGTGGGGGGCCTCGTCGAGGAACGTCGAGACGAGCTCGGCGACGAACTCCCGCCCGGCCTCCGCCTCGAGCCCGCGCAGCTGTGCGACGTCGATGAGACCGCTCGCCGGCACACCGGCGGCGGCAGCGGCCGGGGCACCTTCTGCGACATCGACCCGGTGGCCTGCCGCCCTCTGCAGGGCCTCGTCGAGCGCCTCGAGCCGGATCGGCTTGGCCACGTAGTCGTCCATGCCGGCGGCGAGGCACATCTCGCGGTCGCCGACCATGGCGTTCGCCGTCATCGCGACGATGACCGGACGTTGGTCCGGAGGGTACGTCGCCACCAGCCGCCGCGACGCCTCCAGACCGTCCATCACCGGCATCTGCACGTCCATCAGCGCCACGTCGTACGGCGCCCGCTCGATCGCCTCCAGCGCCTCGACACCGTTCCCCGCCACGTCGGCGGAGTAGCCCAGCTGCTGGAGCAGGCGCAGAGCGACCTTCTGGTTCACCTGGTTGTCCTCCACGAGGAGGATCCGCAGCGGCGGCCGATTTGCGCCCGCACCTGCTACCGCACTGGGTGCGGCGGCGGGGGCGTGAGTCGTCCCTGTCGGCACGCCTCCGGCGATCACCCGGGTCAGCGTCTCGAACAGCTGAGACTGCCGCACCGGCTTCGCCAGGTGGGCGGCGAACAGACCCTCCGGCTCGTCGGCCTCACGTCGCCCCAACGACGTGCACAGCACCAGGGGAAGCCCCAGTCCGGCGTCCCGGATGCGCTGCGCGAGGGTCAGCCCGTCCATGCCGGGCATGTGCATGTCGAGGATCGCGGCCTCGAACGGGCCACCGGACGCCAGCGTGGCGAGCGCCTCGGGCCCCGAGGAGGCGCTCTCGAGGTCAAGGCCCCAGGGCGCCGTCTGCAGCTCCAGCACCCGGCGGTTGGTGGGGTTGTCATCGACCACCAGCACGCGTCGACCGCTCAGCTCGGGCTGCTCCGCGTCGTAGTCCCGGCCGGAGGAAGTGACGGGATCGGCGAGACCGGCTCGGAGGGTCAGGGTGAACGTCGACCCGCAGCCGGGCCCCTCACTCTCGGCCCGCACCCCACCGCCCATCAGGCCGGCCAGCCGGTCGCTGATGGCGAGCCCGAGCCCGGTTCCGCCGTACTTCCTGCTGGTCGAGGAGTCAGCCTGCGAGAAGGGCTGGAAGAGGCGGTCGATGGCTTCGGCGGTCAGGCCGATGCCGGTATCCCGCACAGCGATCCGGAGCTCGACCTCGTCGACGGCCACGGCTCGGGAGGTCACCGTGACCACGACCTCCCCGTGGTCGGTGAACTTCACCGCGTTCGAGAGCAGGTTGAGCAGGATCTGCCGGAGTCTTGCCGCGTCGCTCGACACGAAACGAGGAACCTCGCCCTCGAGCAGGTAGGCGACGTCGAGCTCCTTGGCGGCGGCAGCTGCTCCCACGAGGTCGAGGGTGGCCTCGACGCACTCGCGAAGGTCGAACGGCTGGCGCTCGATGTCCATCCGGCCGGCCTCGATCTTGGAGAAGTCGAGGATCTCGTTGATGATCGTCAGCAGGCTCTCGGCCGAGTCGAGCGTGGTCCGGGCGAACTCGCGCTGCTCGGCGTCGAGCGGGGTCTGCAGCAGCAGCGTGCTCATCCCGATGACGGCGTTCATCGGCGTGCGGATCTCGTGGCTCATGGTGGCCAGGAAGGCGCTCTTGGCCTGGTTGGCCTCCTCCGCCGCGGCCCGCGCGCTCATCGCGTCGCCGTAGAGCTGGGCGTTGCGCACGGCCAACCCGACGTTGGCAGCGATCGTGCTCAGAAGTTGCTGCGAGCCCATGTCGTAGAACCGCTCGTGCCGCATGCTCTGGACCGCCACGACACCGCAAGGCTCGCCGTCGACGGTGATCGGGACGCCCAGGTATGACTGCGCCTGGCGACCTACGACCGTGAGTCCCTCGAAGTCTGCGGCGGTGCTGAGCAGCACGGGCTTCCCGCCGAGCAGGACCGCGCTGGTCAGGCCCTCCCCCAGCGGGAGGGGCGAGTCGTCCTCACCGTGGACGTAGGGGAACCGGAACATGTTCGCCTCGCGGTCCAGCAGGGCGATGTAGATGACGTCGGTCTCGAACGCCGACCGGACCTGCTCGCCCACCATGCGGATCAGCGTGTCCACGTCCAGGCTGGCGGCGGCCTGCTGGGTCACGGTGTTCACGATGTCCAGCTCCGTGGCGCGCCGCCCGACCTCGGTGAAGAGGCGGGCGTTCTCCATGGCGGCGGCTGCCAGGCGCGAGAGGCCGAGGAGGAAGCGGAGCTCGGAGTCGTCGAAGGGTCGCCCGCCCACGCGCCAGACGGCCATGGCGCCCCGCACGGCGCCGCCGGTGACCAGCGGCGCCACCATCAGGCGCTCCTGCTCCGACTCCTCCGTGCCGGCGATCTGCACGCTGCGCGAGTCCGCGTTGGCGTCGTTCACGATCTCCGCGGTGCGGCTGTCGAGCACCGAGCCGATGACGCCGATCCCGGGTCGGACGATGAGCTCGCCGATCGCCTCGTCGTCCTCGCCGAGCGCGACGGCGGACCGGAACTCGCCGTCGGTCTCCGACGGCACGAAGATGGCGCTGCTGTCCGCGGCGAGCAGGTCGCGGGCGCTCCTGGCGATCCGGTCCAGGACGGTCGGCAGGTCGAGGGTCGAGGAGAGCTGGTGTCCTACCTCCGTCAGGGCTTCGCTCTCGCGAGTCCGCCGCTGGTACTCGTCGAAGAGGCGTGCGTTGGCGAGGGCGAAGCCGACGCTCGACGCGACCGTCTCCAGGAGCAGCACGTCGGCCTCGTCGAAGGCGTGGCGCTCGAGATGCTCAATCGTGATGAAGCCGCAGACGCCGTCCGCGTCGAGCATCGGCGCCCGGACCATGGACTGGTTCTGCAACGTCCCTTCGACCAGCTCGGCACCCGAGGCAGCGGCCTCGTCCCACGTGTGGAACACCTGCGTACGCCGCGACTCCATGAGCCGCGCGAAGGTCCCTTGGTGCGCGGGATACGGGTCCCAGCTCTGCCGGGTCCCCTCCTCGAAGGCGTAGAGATAGCTGATCATCCGGGTGGAGCGCTCGTACCAACAGACGACCAGCGTGTCGACGCCGAAGAGCTCCCGCAGTCGCTCGCCCACCATCTCGGCCAGGCTCTCGAAGTCGAAGTCCGACAGCACGGTCTGCTGGATCGAGTTGATCAGCGCCAGCTCACCGGCGCGCTGCTCGAGTTCGCGGCGCAGCCGCTCGTTCTCCTCGGAGAGGCTCTCAACTGTGCGCGCGGCCCCGGCCGCGGAACCGCTCCCCGTCGTCATCAGCCTCGCCGATTCGACATCGACACCCTCGCTCTAGGTCAAAAGGTTCAACTTGCCGGCCCAAGAACGCGGTGCTTCCGGCGGCTGCCAACCTCCGCGACGCGGATCCTACACGCGCCGTCGGGACCCGACGACGCACCTCACGGAGCCGTGTCGAGCGCGTGAGCGGCCGTGGATTGGGGGCGCGCGGGATCTGCCGCGGACAACGGGCGGAAGGTCGCCAGATCGGCTGGGTCTTTGTGCGTTGTCGCGGGACGTCATGCGGATCGTGGAAGCGGGTGCTCAGTGGAAGCGGGTGCTCCATCCGTATGACGTCGCGCGGGTTCGTCGTCCGGCTACTTGACTTCGCAGCGGCGCAGGAACAGCAGCCCGACGACGAGGGGGACGACGATCCAGATCATCGTGGTCGAGCCGAGCATCGCCCACTCCTGGCCGGTGTTCGTGGCGCCGTCGAAGAGCTCCACCTGCGTGTAGTTCCAGTCGATCCACGGCTGCAGGTCCACGAACCACTCCCGCACCAGGGCGAGCAGCTCGAAGACGCCGGGTAGCACGAACGAGACCACGAAGTAGCCGACGATCGCCGCGGCCGAGGACCTCAGCACGACGCCGAGCGTGAAGCCGATCGCCATGCCGACCAGATTGCCGAGCACGATCTGGGGTACGGCGGACAGCGGCACGTCCCACACGGTGTCGACTCCCGCGAGCGCGGAGCCGACCAGGTTGCCGACGGCGCCCACGGCCAAGGCCATGACCATCGAGCCGAGGCCGACGAGCGCGGTCGCGATCGCCTTGGCGCCGATCACACGCTCGCGGCTCGGCACCAGGGTGAACGTGGTGAGACCGGCGCGCTGGCTCAACTCGCCCGTGACGGCCAGGATCGCGATGACCGGCAGGATCACCGACATGGGCAAGCCGATCGCAGACGCGACGTTCTCATAGGTGATCGCGCTGTCGGGAGCGAAGATGACCACCGCCCCGGTCGCGACGACCGACAGGACGCCGATGCTGACGAGCATCCAGAACCCGGACCGAGTGTCGAACATCTTGCGCAGCTCGACCCTGACGAGCCGAGCGGTAGGGATGGGCCGATCGCCCCGGCGGACCGATACGGCGTCCGGGCTGGTCGCCGAGACGATGGTGGTGCTCATGCCGCGACTCCTTCGCGCTGGGTGTCGGCCGTGAGCGACAAGAACATGTCCTCGAGTCCGGCGCCCTCGGCGGAGCGCAGCTCGGTGAGGGCGATGCCGGCGTCCTGGGCCACGGCACCGACCCGAGCGGGCTCGGCGTCGCTGCGCACCGAGCCGTCACCGGCGAGCGTGCTGGCGATCCCGGCCCGCTCGAGTGCATGGGCGAGCGCGCGCGGTGACGCCGACCGGGCGACGGTCCCGGCGGCGGCGAGGAGCTCTTCCTTGCTGCCCGACGCGACGATCCTGCCGTTGCCGATGACGACCAGGTCATCGGCGATGACCTCGAT
>ERZ724513.1212-NODE-1212-length-13054-cov-8.671129_pt1 | contig 13054 bp, 12 predicted proteins | sample MGYA00376046_ERZ724513 | MGnify/ENA primary metagenome ERZ724513 (study PRJEB28724, sample SAMN07190883) | activated sludge metagenome | isolation source: activated sludge of sewage treatment plant in Hong Hong | place: Hong Kong | collected 2016-03-17 ... | reverse complement strand
CAGGCGAACGACCGCCTCGCGGCTGCCGATGCCCAGCAGGCCGCGGCTGCCCTCGTCGATGACCGTCACGGTCACCTGGTCGCGGGCCAGGCCCAGACGGCGCAAACCGGCGTCGATGGCCGCGTCTACGTTCGCGCCGCGCGATTCAATTTCGTGACTGCTGCTTGGTGACATAGCGCCTACCGTTTCGCGGAACCTTTCTTCCGCCGGGGAGCGGTCGAGCCGCTCGTAACCTTGGTCTTGCTGCTGCCGGCGCCGTTGGCCGACTGGTGGCTCTTGGCGGCGCCCTTCTCGGCCTCAACCACAACCGGGCGCTTCTCGCCGCGGGCCTCGCGCTCGGCGCGCTCGCGGTTCATGATGCGCTGCAAGTACAGGCCCTGGGCAATGCCGATGACGTTGGCCAGGATGAAGTAGATCGACAGGCCGGCCGGGAATTGCAGCGAGAAGAAGCCGAACATCAACGGCATGGTATACATCATCGACTGCGACATACCCGCGGCCGGGTTATCCTGTTGCGTCTGCCCCTTCGGCGGCGCAGGCGTCAGCAACTTCTGCTGGATAAACATGCTGCCGAAGACAATAATCGGCAGGATGAAGAGCGGGTCCGGCTGGCTCAGGTTGAGCCACATGAACTTGTTCTCGACCGGGATAAGGTTTGTCAGGTTAATGGCCGGATAAACGCGCGGAACCAGCTCAAACAGGGCTTGCGGCGTCGTGCCCAGAATCGTCGTGATCGCCCGGTAGAGGCCGATCAGGATGGGAAACTGGATCAGGGTCGGGATGCAGCCGCTGAGCGTATCAGCCGGGTTGTAGCCGATGCGCTTGAACTCCTCCTGCATCTTCTGCGGGTTGTCGCGGTACTTCTTCTGGATCGCGTTGATCTCCGGCTGGATTTCCTGCGTCCGGATCATCGAACGCTGCTGCTTCAGGTTGAGCGGCAAGGTGATGAGGCGGATAACGATGGTCAGGAAGGCGATGGCCAGGATGAAGTTGTGCCCCAGGAAGTTGTAGAACAACAACAGGGCATTGATCATGGGGTTAACGATCAGGGTATCCCACATGGTATCCTCGCGCGCTCAGTTCGTCTGGGGCAGCGCGTAGCGCCAGCGCTCCTGGCCCGTGGCCAGGTCAAAGCCAATCAGCAGGGCGTTGGCGTCCTGCGTCGAGACAATCAGATCGTCTTCAACGACCACCGGCGTGGCATACAGCGGCGTGGTCGTCGGTTCCGACCAGAGTTGGCTGCCGTCGGTGACGGCGTAGGCCGTCAAGGCCCCAGTTGGCGTGTCCACGGCAACCTGCGAGGCGACGTAGAGCACGTCGTCGATGGCCACGGGGCTAGTCTGGATGGCGTTCTGTGTTTCCTTCATCCACCGCTGTTCGCCGGTGGCGGCGTCGACGGCGTAGAGCGTCCCGCCGATGTCGCCGAAGTAGAGCGTGCCATCCAACAGCGCCGGCGCGCCCCAAATCCAGTCGTCGGCGCTGGGCGCGGCCCAGCGTTCCTCGCCGGTGGCCATATCGAGAGCATGGACGTTGCCGTCGAAGCTGGAGACGTAGAGCAGACCATCGCCCAGGGTCGGGCCACTGGGCAGCGCCCCGCCCAGGGGTTGGCTCCACTTCAGTTCGCCGGTGGCGGCGTTAAGGGCGTAGACGGAGTGGTCCATCGAGGCGACGTAGAGCGTGCCATCCGCGTAGGCGGGCTGCCCCCAAATGGCATGCCCCGTCTCATAATCCCATTGCAGCGTGCCATTGGCAGCGTCGAGGGCCAGAACGTGGTTGTCGGCCGTGCCCAGGAAGACCTGGTCGCCGACTTGCAGCGGCGGGGCGACGATCTTGTCGCGCGCGTTGTCGGTGTTGACCCACACCTGGGACGCGCCGCCGGTGTCGCCCTCTTCCAGGCCATAGATGGACACCGTCACACGGGGGGAGAAGAGGCCGCCGGCGCGGCCGTAGTCGCCCAGAACAACCCGCCCATCCGCCGCCGCCGGGGCGGCGAAGAAGACCGCGCCGGTCGATTCGGCCGGGTGAGTCCAGACCTGCGTTTCCTCGGCCGGATCATAGGCCAGGACCTGCGCCCCATAGGCCAGGTAGACTCGCCGGCCGTCGGTGGAAAGCCCGGCCCAGTTGGTGGTCGCCAGCCGGCCACCACAGCCGGTCAAAAGAAAGAGGGCGGCGGCAAAGAGCAGCAGCCGGAGCGCGGGCCGCGCGAGCGGCCGACTCATGTGGTTCAATGAAAACCTCCGTCAAGGTACCGGGTCATAGCCGCCGGGATTGAACGGGTGGCAACGGCTGATGCGTTTCACCGCCAGCCAGCCCCCCTTCAGAAACCCATACTTCTCAATCGCCTGATAACCATACACGGAACACGAAGGCGTAAACCGGCAACTCGGCGGAAGCACTCGAGAGATTGTGTTTTGGTATAGTCGAATGAGCAGCAAGGCGATCTGTTTCACAGCGAAAACTCCCGTGGCGATCGCCCGCGATCGTCAAGTCGTCGCAAGCCGGCGCGCGTCAGTAGTTCCAGAACGGCCCGTTCCAACTCGGCATAGTCGGCCAAGGCCGACGCCGGGCGGGCCACCACCAGACAGTCGTGGCCCGGTTCGAGTGTCTCCAGATGATGACGCACGATCTCTCGCAACCTTCGCTTGGCCCGATTACGCACCGTGGCTTTGCCAATCCGGCGCCCGGCGACAAAGGCGAAGCGACTGACAGACGTCGATTCCTGGGGCTGAACGTCGATAAACAATACGATCAATGGGTGCTGCCAACGTCGCCCCTGTTGCCGGACGCGCGCGATATCGTCTGAGCGGCGCAGTCGGAAAGGCGGCGGCAGCATGGGCCATTATCGGTCGCGCGAGCCGTCTCAGCCGCCGCCGTGGCGCTTGACGGAGCGATAGGCCGTGGCCGACGTGCCGTTCCAGTTCACCTGCTTGCTGTGGTTGTTCATGGACACCGACAGCACCTGGCGGCCGCGGCGACGACGGCGCTTGAGCACGTCGCGACCGCCCTTGGTCGACATGCGCTCGCGGAACCCATGCACGCGCATGCGGCGGCGAATCTTCGGCTGATATGTACGTTTCGTCATGATGCTCTCTCCAAAAAAACAAGGGCACTTCGCCCTGTCTTGCGATCCGGTTATTCGTAGCGCATAGGGGACGCCTGCCGGGCAGGTCGTCACGACGAACCGTTCGGCGGTCCGTCGATGCAATACTCCATTATAGCGGCAGCCCTATCTTTTGCAACAGGCGGCAGGCCGTTTTCACCTCTTCCCTAGTCTTCGACCCGCGTGATCTGCGCCCCCAACGCCCTTAGCTTATCGTCGATGTGCTCATAGCCGCGATCGACCTGTTGGATGTTGTGGATTGTGCTCGTGCCGCGGGCGCACAGGGCCGCCAGTACCATGGCCATGCCGGCGCGAATGTCGGGGCTGGGCACGCCGGATGGGTTGGCGTAGAGCCGGCTCGGCCCCTGCACCAGCACGCGATGGGGGTCACATAGCACCACGCGCGCGCCCATAAACGTCAGATGATCGACAAAGAAGAAGCGACTCTCGTACATCCAATCGTGCAGCAGGACAGAGCCGCTGGCCTGCGAGCCGACGACCACGGCGATGCTCATCAGATCGGGCGGGAAGCCAGGCCAGGGCATGGGCTTGATCTCCGGGATGCGCCCGCCCAGCCCCTCCTGGATGGTCAGTTCCTGCTCGCCGGGCACGAGGATGTCTTCGCCGTCGTCCCGCCAGCGCACGCCCAGGCGCTCAAAGACCAGGCGGATCATGCCCAGGTTGCGCGGCTGGGCGTCGCGGATGCGCACTTCGCCGCGGGTGACGGCTGCCGCGCCGATGAAGCTACCCACTTCCATGAAGTCGGAGCCGATGCGGTACTCCGTGCCGTGCAGCCGCTCAACGCCCTGAATCTGCAAGCGGTTGCTGCCGATGCCTTCGATGTTGGCCCCCATCTGGTTGAGGAAGTGGCACAGGTCGCGGACGTGCGGCTCGCAGGCGGCGTTGTCGATGATCGTCTCGCCGGGGGAAAGGACGGCGGTCATGACGGTGTTCTCGGTGGCCGTCACGCTGGCCTCGGCCAGCAACAGATAGCCCGCGCCGCGCAGACGCGGCGCTTCCATCTCGAAGACGCCGCGCCGGTTCACGTTGACCGTTGCGCCCAGAGCCGTCAGCGCCTGAACGTGCGTGTCCAGCGGCCGGCCGCCGATGACGTCGCCGCCGGGAATAGGCAGGCACACCCGCCCGGCGCGCGCCAGCAGCGGCCCGGCAAAGACGAACGAGGCGCGCGTGCGCCCGGCCAGGCGGGCATCCAGCTCCGTCTTGGGCGTGTCATGGGCATGGACGCGCCAACTGCCGCCGCCCAGCGGCGTGACCTCAGCGCCCAGATCGCTCAGGATCAGGATCGTGTTCTCCACGTCGCGGATGGCGGGGATATTGTGCAGAATCACCGGCTCGTCGGTCAACAGACAGGCCGGCAGGAGTTTGAGGGCCGCGTTTTTGTTGCCGCTGGCGGTGATCGTGCCGTGCAGCCGCTGCCCCCCTTCGATGATAAATTTGCTCATGGTTGGGTTCCGGCCGGGCGGCGTTCCCCGGCTTGCGGCCCATTGTACCAAGCGGCGCAGCGCAGGCCACTTGGCGCGGCCATCGCCGCCTGTCTGAGGTACAATGACAGCATGCCCTACCTGAACGTTGACGGCCACCGACTCTTCTACAGCGACCAGGGCGAAGCCGACGGCCCGGCGCTGCTCCTGCTGCATGGCGCCGCCGGCTCACATCTGGTCTGGCCAGGGCCGCTGCGGCGGCTGGCCGGAACGCGCGTGCTGGGGCTGGACTTGCCCGGCCACGGCCGCTCCGACCCGCCCGGCCGTCGCGCCATTGGCCATTACGCCGGGACCGTGACGGCCTTCGTTGAGGCCCTAAGCCTGCGCGATGTGGTCATCGCCGGCCACTCGATGGGCGCGGCCATCGCCCTGACCGTCGCCCTGGAGGGGCCGGCGGCGCTGCGCGGGCTGGTGCTGCTGGGCGCGGGGGCGCGGCTGCGCGTCGGCGACGCCCTGCTGGGCGGCAGCCTGGCCAACTTCGAGGCTGCGGCCGATTTCATCGTCGATAACGGCTTCGCCGCCGCCCCGACCGAACTGCGGCGCAAGGTGCGCGCGGCTATCCTGGAAACTGGGGCGATGACGACCTACGGCGACTTCCTGGCCTGCAACCACTTCGACGCGCGGGCGCGGCTGGCCGGTATCGACCTGCCCGCGCTGATTATCGCCGGCTCCGCGGATCGGCTTGTACCGCCGCGCGCGGCCGAGGCGCTGGCCGGCGGCCTACCCCACGGCCGGCTGGCGCGGCTGGAGGGCGCGGGCCACTTCAGCATGCTGGAGCGGCCCGACGAAGTCGCCGCGCTGACGGCCGCCTTCCTGGCCCAAACAGCCCGCTCATTCCCCGGCCAGCAGCCGCCGCAGTAGCGGGGCGATGGCCACCGTGGCCCGGGCGCGGTGGCTGATGCGGTTCTTCTCCGCCGCCGGCAGTTGGGCCATCGTCAGGCCGCGCTCCGGCAGCAGGAAAACCGGGTCATAGCCGAAGCCGCCGTCGCCGGCCGGCTCGTAGGCAATCAGCCCCTCGCAGACGCCGTCGGCCGTGCCCAATAGCTCCCCGTCCGGCGCGGCCAGGGCGATGACGCAATGGAAGCGAGCCGTGCGCTGCTCCCAGGGCACGTCGGCCAGATTGCGCAGCAGCAGCCGGTAACGATCGACCGACGAGAAACCCGGCTGGCCATAGCGCGCCGACCACACGCCCGGCTGCCCGCCCAGCGCGTCCACCTCCAGCCCGGAGTCGTCGGCCAGGGTCAGCAGGCCGGTCTGCCGGGCGTAAGCCGTGGCCTTCAGCGTGGCGTTGCCGCGGAAGGTATCCTCGGTTTCGGGCACGTCCTCAGTCACGCCGGCCTCGTCCAGCGTCAGCCAGTCCACGCGCATGTCGCCCAGCAGTTCGGCGTACTCGGCCACCTTGCCGCGATTATGCGAGGCGACCAGCAGCCGCGGCGGTTTCGACGATAGGTTAATCACTGCTAACACCCTCCCAGATGACCCGCGCCAGCCGGGCGCGGGTGTGGTATACTCCCATTCTATCCCGTACCGAGCTGGAAGGTTTACCATGAAGATGTCCCGTTTGCGCTTCAACTTCGGTTTTCTGCTGGAGGCCGACTTCGGGACGATCCGTCACATCGAACTCGATTATCCCAGCATCAAGCTGAGCGATGATCTGACGTTGACCCCGCTCAAGGGCGTCATCACCGCCACCCGCACCACCGAAGGCATCTACATTCAGGGGCAGCTGGAGAGCGCTGCTGTCCTGGAGTGTGTGCGTTGCCTGGAGGAAACGGTCGTCCCCCTGGGCTTTAGCATCGATGAACTGTTCTTCTATCCACCCCAGAGCGCCCCGCCGGGCGAGAACCGCGTCGGCGAGGATGGCATGATCGACCTCGCCCCGCTGGCGCGCGAGTTGAGCCTGCTGAGCATGCCGACCAAGGTGCTCTGCCGGCCGGACTGCCTGGGCCTGTGCCAGGAGTGCGGCGCGAACCTCAACGAGGGCGACTGCGGCTGCGCCGAGGCGGCGATCGATCCCCGCCTGAGCGCCCTGCAGCAGCTTTTCAACAGCGAAAGCCAAGACCAATAAGACTAAACAACGACAGCCTATGTTCTACGATGAGGCCAAAATCCACGTCCGCAGCGGCGACGGCGGCGATGGCATGATCAGTTTCCGCCGCGAAAAGTACGTGCGCCAGGGCGGCCCCGACGGCGGCGATGGCGGCCGGGGCGGCAACGTCGTCTTCGTGGCCACAACCCATCTCAACAGCCTGATCCACTTGCAGCACCAGAAGCACTACCGCGCCGGCAACGGCGTCCACGGCACGGTGCAGCGCATGACCGGCGCCAACGGCGAAGACCTGCGCATCGAAGTGCCCGCGGGCACGATCATTCGCAACGCCGAGACGGGCGACATTCTGGCCGACCTGACCGAGGTGGGGCAGGAGGTCGTGTTGCTGGCCGGCGGACGCGGCGGGCGGGGCAACATCCACTTCGCCAACAGCCGCAACCAGGCCCCGCGCGTGGGCGAGCGCGGCGAGCCGGGCGAGGAGCTGTGGCTGACGCTGGAGCTAAAGCTCATCGCCGACGTGGGCATCGTCGGCGTGCCCAACGCGGGTAAATCGACGCTGCTGTCGGTCGTCAGCGCCGCGCGGCCGAAGATCGGCGACTATCCCTTCACGACGCTGCAACCCAACCTCGGCGTCGTCGTCCTCGACGACTACGAGACGATGGTGCTGGCCGACATCCCCGGCCTGATCGAGGGCGCGTCGGCCGGCGTGGGCCTCGGCCACGACTTTCTGCGCCATATCGAGCGCACGCGCGTCCTCATCCACCTGCTCGACGGCATGGCCACTGACCCGCTGCAAGACTACGCCATGATCAACGACGAGCTGGCCCTCTACAACCCCGACCTGGCCGGCAAGCCGCAACTGGTCGTCCTCAACAAGATCGACTTGCCCGACGTGAAGGCGCTGGCGCCGCTGGTGCGCGAGGCCATCACCGCCGCCGGCCACCCGTTCATAGCCATCTCCGCCGTCACGGGCGAGGGCGTGCGGCCGATGCTCTACGAAGTTAAGCGCATGCTGGACGCCGCGCCGGTGAGCGCCGGCACGGGGGTCGCGCCGGCCGAGGGCGCGCCGGTGGTCATCCGCCCACAGGTCGAGGAGCGCGCCTTCACCATCAAGCGCGAGGACGGCCGCGTCTGGCGCGTCAAGGGCAAGGAGATCGAGCGTATCGTCGCCATGACCTACTTCGAGTTCGATGACTCGCTGATGCGCTTCCAGACGGCGCTGGAGCGGCTGGGCATCACCGCCGCGCTGACCGAGGCGGGCGTCAAGGTGGGCGACACCGTCCTCATCGGCGACCAGGAACTTGAGTGGGGCGAATAGCCGGGCGAATAAGCCCAGCGCCGTCACCGATGACCGACAACGACCCCCAAGCCCTGCTGCGGGCCGCCATCCTCGACGAGGCGCGCTTCGTCGAGGCCGTCTTCCAGGGCGCGCGGCCGGGCGCGGCCCCGCCGTGGGTGCGCGTCAGCGTCCGGCCGGTGCTCGTCAAGGGCGCGCGCCGGCTGCAATTCGCCTACTTCGACGGCACGCAGGATCGCCGCCGCAATCTCGATGACTCGCAAGCCGGCGCGCAGGTCGATGAACTGCTGGCCCTGCCCTTCCGTAGCGCCGTGGCCCACATGACCGGCGAAACGCTGCGTATCCAGTTCAGCAAGAAGGGCCGGCCCATCCTTCACCGCGAGCGGCGCGAGACCGCGCCGATCCCGCTGGAACTGGCCCACGACCGGGCCAAGCCGCTCATCCTGCCCGACGGCGCGACGGCGCCCTTTTTGGCCGCGCTCGGCGTGACGACGGCCGACGGCCGCGTGCGCGCCGACCAGCAGCGCAAGTTCCGCCAGATCAATGAGTTCCTGCGCCTCATCGAGGAGACGGGGGAAATCGCCCCGCCGGCGGCCGGGCCGTTGCGCGTCGTCGATCTGGGCTGCGGCAGTGCCGCGCTGACCTTCGCCACCTACCACTACCTGACCGCCGTCCGCGGCATCGCCACGCAAATGACCGGCGTGGACACCAAGGCCCACCTGCTCGACCGCCACCGGCAGACGGCAACGCAACTGGGCTGGGAGGGATTGACCTTCGAGGCCGCGCGCATCATCGACTATCGGGCCGAGATGCCGGCCGATATCGTCCTGGCCCTTCACGCCTGCGACACGGCCACCGACGAGGCGCTGGCGCGGGCCGTGGGCTGGAACAGCCGGCTCATCTTCAGCGCCCCCTGCTGCCACCATCACCTGCAAGCCCAACTGAGCGCCGCGCCGACGCCGGAGCCGTTCCGCCCGGTGCTGCGCCACGGCATCCTGCGCGAGCGGCTGGGCGACACCCTGACCGACGCCTTCCGCGCTCTCATCCTGCGCCTGATGGGCTATCGCGCCGAGGTGCTGGAGTTCGTCCCCGTCGAGCACACGCCCAAGAACCTGATGATCCGCGCCGTCAACAGCCATGCCGCGCCGACGCCGGCGCTCATCGCCGAGTACAGGGCCATGAAAGCCTACTGGGGCGTGACGCCCTACCTGGAGACGCTGCTGGGCGAGGCGCTGACCGCCGTCCTCGGCCGCGCCGAGCAGTCCGCCGACGCCTGAGCCAGACCTAAGCCACACTTGACCACATCGGGAGGAATCTATGACCGCGACCCTGCTGCTGACCAACGGCCGCATCCACACCATGAACCCCGGCAACGTCATGGCCACGGCCGTGGCCATCCGCGATGGGCGCATCGTCGCCGTCGGCGGCGACGAGTTGTTGGAGCTGCGCGACGGGGGCGAGTGGATCGACCTCGGCGGGCGGGGCGTCGTGCCCGGCCTCGTCGATGCCCACGTCCACTTCCAGCATTTCGCCATCAGCCTGCAGAACGTCGATCTCGACGGCGCGGCGACGCGGGCGGAGGCGCTGGCGCGCGTGCGCGACTTCGCCAGCCGCGGCGACAGGCGCGAACAGCTGCGCGGGCGCGAACGGCTGCCCGAGCGCGAGTGGCTGCGCGGGCGTGGCTGGTCGCAGGACGCCTGGCCCGACCGCGCTTTCCCGACGGCGGCCGACCTCGACGCCATCGCCCCCGACCGGCCGGTCTTCCTGTCGCACAAGAGCGGCCACGCCGCCTGGGTCAACAGCGTCGCCCTGCGCCTGGGCGGCATCGACGCCGCCACGCCCGACCCGCCCGGCGGCCAGATTCAGCGCAGCCCCGACGGCGCGCCGACGGGCATCCTCTTCGAGGAGGCCATCGACCTCGTCGCCGACCACATTCCTCGGCCGACGACCGAGGCGATTGCCGCGGCCATGCGCGCTGCCCAGGAGTACTGCTGGTCGGTCGGTCTGACCGGGCTGCACGACTTCGACGGCCGCGACTGCTTCCGGGCGCTGCAACTGCTGCGCGAGCGCGGCGAGCTGGGTCTGCGCGTGGTCAAGAATGTGCCCGTCTACCGGCTGGAGCACGCGCTCGGCGTGGGCCTGCGCTCCGGCTTCGGCGACGATTGGCTGCGCATCGGCGGCGTCAAGATCTTCGCCGACGGCGCACTGGGTTCGCGGACGGCAGCGATGCTCGCCCCCTATGAGGGCGAGCCGGACAACCGCGGCATCGTCGTCACCGACAAGGAGGAGATGCTGGAACGGGCGCGCGAGGCCGCCGGCGGCGGGCTGAGCCTGACCGTCCACGCCATCGGCGACCGCGCCAACCACGACGTGCTGGATGTCTACGAGTTGCTGCGCCGCGAAGAGGGGCAGAACGGCGGCCCGCGTCTGCGCCACCGCATCGAGCACGTCCAGGTACTGCACCCCGACGACGTGGATCGCCTGGCCAAGCTGGACATCATCGCCTCCATGCAGCCCATCCACGCCACCTCGGACATGGACATGGCCGACCGCTATTGGGGCGAGCGGGCGCGGCTAAGCTATGCCTGGCGGACGCTGTGGGATAGCGGCGCGCTGGTCGTCTTCGGCTCCGACGCGCCGGTGGAGCGCATCGACCCGTTGCCGGGCATCCACGCTGCCGCTACGCGCCGCCGCGCCGACGGCCGCCCCGGCCCCGATGGCTGGTACCCGGAGCAGCGGCTGGCGCTGTGGCAGGCGCTCTACGCCTTCACCGGCGCGGCGGCGCTCACCAGCGGGCAGGCCATCCACCAGGGCAGCATCGCCCCCGGCAAGCTGGCCGACCTGACAATCTTCGACCGCGACCCGTTCGACGTGCCGGCCGGCGACCTGTTGAGCCTGGGTATCGACGCCACCGTCGTCGGCGGCCAGTTCCGCCATCGCCGCTTCTAACGCCAAGGGCGGGCCATCTGACCCGCCCTCGTTCATCAGCTCACCGGCAATTGCCCCTCGGCGCTAGTAGAGGCCTTTCTTCGTCTCGGTCACAAGGTGATCGACGACGGCCCGCAGCGCTTCCTCGCAGTTGTCGTCGCCGCCGTGCTCGCGATAGACGCGCAGTTGGCGGTCGGCGCTGGTGCCGTCGCGCAGGATGTTGAAGACGTGGGCGACTTCCTGCCGGCTGTCCAGCTCATCGACGACGTCGTCCACGAATTCGACGATTTCGCCGACCAGATGCGGCAGCGGCACCGACTGCTGGATGCCAAAGTCGATCAGCTCGCCGTCAATGCCGTAGCGCACCGCCCGCCATTTGTTCTCGGTGATGTGGACGTGACGATACTGCCGCCAGGCCATATTCTGCTGCCGCAGCTTCAGCAGCTTGGCGCAAATGGCCTGGAACAGGGCGGCAATGCAGATGCAGTCATCGACCGCGGTGCAGATGTCGGCGATGCGGAACTCCAGCGTCGGGAAGATGGGGTGCGGCCGGATGTCCCACCAGATTTTGGCCCGCTTGTCCAGCTTGCCGAACGCGCCGACCCGCTCCAGCATTGTCTCGTAGTCCTTGTAATCGGCCCAGGAGATGAACGAGTGGGGGATGCCGGTGCGCGGCAGGGACTGGAAGATGACGCTGCGATAGGACTTCAGGCCGGTGTTCTGGCCGCGCCAGAAGGGCGAACTGGTCGATAGGGCCAGCAGATGGGGAATGAAGTAGCGCGCCTGGTTCATCGTGGCGATGAGCAGTTCGCGCGACTCCGGGTCGCTGCCGAAACCGACGTGGACGTGCATGCCGAAGATGAGCAGTTGGCGGGCGACGCCCTGCATGTCGTCCAGCAGTTCCTTGTAGCGCGTGCCCTCGGTGATGATCTGGTCTTCCCAGCGGGCAAACGGATGCGTCGAGGCCGCGGCGATCTGGAGGCCGTTCTCCTCGGCCAGTTCGAACACCTCGCGCCGCAGGCGGACGATCTCCGCCCGCGCCTCCTTGATGTTGCGACAGATGTGGCTGCCCACCTCGACCTGCGACTGCATCAATTCCGGCTTCAGGTCCAGCCGCTTCGCCCGCGCCTGGTCCTGGGTCAGCAACTCGCTGATGTAGGTGCGCAGGTCGCGCGTCGCCGGATCAATGATCTGGTACTCTTCCTCGATGCCGAGGGTCAGCGGTTGCTTCGGAACGCTCATCTTCTACACTCCTACTCACAGACTGGACGGGATTATAGGCATGGCGCGGGCCGGCGTCTAGAGACGGCGCAAATACTCGACCAACAGGCGCACGCCGAAGCCCGTGCCGCCGACGGGGACATAATCGCCCGCCCTCTCTGACAGAGCCATGCCGGCGATGTCGAGGTGCGCCCAGGGGTAGTCGGTGAACTCGCGCAGGAAGACGGCCGACGTGCCCACGCCGCCGCTGCGGCCGCCGCTGTTTTTCATGTCGGCCACCTCGGAATTGATCTTGCGGCGGTAGTCGTCGTAGAGCGGCAGCGGCCAGAGGCGCTCATAGGTCGCGTCGGCGGCGGCCAGCAGCCGGTCGCGCAGGCCGTCGTCGTTGCAGAACAGACCGGCGGCAACGCCATCGCCCAGGGCCACGACGCACGCGCCTGTCAGCGTGGCCAAATCGATGACTGCGGCGGGCTGATACTGCCCGGCATAGACCAGCGCGTCGGCCAAGACCATGCGCCCCTCGGCGTCGGTGCTGATGATCTCAATGGTCTTGCCGTTGCTGGCGGTGATGACGTCGGCCGGGCGATAGGCCGCGGCGTCGGGCATGTTCTCGGTGCAGGGGGTGATGCCGATGACGTGCAGGGGCAGCCCCAGCCGGCCGACGACCTCCATCGCCCCGAAGACGGCCGCCGCCCCACCCATGTCGCTTTTCATGTCGCCCATGCCCGCGCTGGGCTTGATGGAAATGCCGCCGGTGTCGAAGGTGATGCCCTTGCCGACGAGGACGACAGTCGGCAGGTCGGCGCGACCGGCGTTGTGCTCCAATACGATGAAGGCCGGCGGCTCGCCCGCGCCCTGGGCCACGGCCAGGAACGCGCCCATCTGGCGCTCGGCCGCCCAGGCGCGGTCGCCAACGGTGACGCCCAGGCCGTGGGCAGCGGCCATCGCCCGCGCCC
>ERZ724513.1210-NODE-1210-length-13070-cov-7.063619_pt1 | contig 13070 bp, 17 predicted proteins | sample MGYA00376046_ERZ724513 | MGnify/ENA primary metagenome ERZ724513 (study PRJEB28724, sample SAMN07190883) | activated sludge metagenome | isolation source: activated sludge of sewage treatment plant in Hong Hong | place: Hong Kong | collected 2016-03-17 ... | reverse complement strand
CCTTCTTCTTGGCTTCCTGGACCAGCAGTTCGCGGCGGATCAGTTCTTCCTTGACGGCGTTCTGCAGTTGCGGCGAATCCGGCGCGCCCTGGGCTTTTTGCTGGGCGACGAAGGCGTTGTAGGTGTTCTGCGATATGGCCTGGCCATTGACGGTGGCAACCGTACCGGCGCTCGTGCCGCCCTTGTCGGCAGCGAAGACCGGGGTGGATGCGAGGGCGCCAGCCACGAGTAGAGCGGCCAGCGGGGAGACTTTGATCATTCGATTTTCCTTGAGTGTGGGGTAAAAACTTAACGATTATACTTCGTCGGGTGAAAAAGCGCGGATGCTGAGCGCGTGAATTCGACCGCGCATCAGGTCACCGGCAGCAGCGTAAACGGCCCGATGACGCTTGATCGTATTCTGGCCGATGAAGGTGGCGGCGACTATGGTAATTTTGTAATGGCCACCATCCTTGGCACCGGCATGGCCGGCGTGGCGATGCGATTCATCCTCGATAGCGATGGACAGCGGTTCCAGTACAGCCAGCCGCCGGCGCAGCAGTTCGACGGTGTCACCGCTCACGCGGGCAGGGCCTTTCTGAAGGGTTTGACGGTGACCTTGGCGTAGACGCCGGCAGCGACATAGGGGTCGGCACCGGCCCACGACTCGGCCGCCGCTAGCGACGCGAATTCGGCGACGATGATGCTCCCCGAGAAGCCGGCCGGGCCGGGGTCGGGCGAGTCGATGGCCGGGCAGGGGCCGGCGAGGATCAGGCGGCCGTCCGCCTGCAGGGCCTGCAGACGTTCGACGTGGGCGGGGCGGGCGGCGAGACGCTGGTCGAGCGTCCCGGGGTGGTCTTCACCGATGATGACGTAGAGCATCTACTGTTTGTCCTCGACGTATTTCGACAGCATCAGGCCCTGCCCGAGCACGAACAGGAGCAGCAGGCCCATGCCGCCGAAGAGTTTGAAAGTGACCCAGGTATCGGTCGGGAAGTTGAACGCGACGAACAGGTTGAGCGCGCCCATGAACAGGAAAAAGGCGATCCACGACAGGTTGACCTTGCCCCAGACCGGATCGGGGAGAGTCAGTTGCTCGCCGAGCATCGCCTTGATTGGATTCTTCTTCAGAACCAGCGCCGCGAAGGCCATGCTGCCGGCGAACACCCAGTAGAGGATGGTCGGCTTCCACTTGATGAAGGTTTCATCCTGGAAGATCAGGGTCATGCCGCCGAAAACCGTGACCAGGGCCAGGCTGACCCACAGCATCTTGTCGACCTTGCCGTGGCGAAGATGCACCCAGGCGATCTGCGCCATGGTGGCGACGATGACGACGACCGTCGCCAGCAGGATCGGCGCCTGGTTGACGTCGAGTACGGCGCTGCCGAGCAGACCGCCGACCAGGCCGGCCGCGCCTTCCGGATTGCTGCCGTAGTACTTGAAGGTCGCGAAAAACAGGATGACGGGGAAGAGGTCGAATAGCAGTTTCATGGCGCGGGATTATAACCGGTGCCGGTTTTCCGGGCGCAAGTCGTCAAATGCCGGGTGGCAGGTCGAGGCAGGGTGCGGCGTCGGCCGGATGGCCGCTGGCGATGCGCGGCACGCTGCCAAGCAGCGGCGCGCCGAGGCGCTCGCGCAGCGTGGCGACGTTGTCATCGGTGCGGGCCATGTCGGGATCGATCCGGTTGGCGACCCAGCCGGCCAGCGCCAGGCCACGGGCGGCGATGGCTTCTGCGGTCAGCAAGGCGTGATTGATGCAGCCGAGCCGAAGGCCGACGACCAGGATGACCGGCAAGGCGAGGGCGATGGCGAGATCGGCGCTGTCGCGGTCGACACCCAGCGGCACGCAAAATCCGCCGACGCCTTCGACGATAACGAGGTCGGCCCGTTGCCGGGCGCTGGCGCAGGCGGCGGCGATGTGGGCGAAGTCGATGGCGACGCCGGTCTCGGCGGCGGCCAGATGGGGAGCGATGGCCGGCGTGAAGCGGTAGGGGTTGATGACTTCCTCCGCCAGCGCGACGTTGCCGGCGGCGCGGATGCGCTCGACGTCCTCGTTGCGCCCGGCGGCGTCGGTGCCGGCCGCCACCGGCTTGATCCCGGCGGCGGTCAGGCCGAGCTGGCGGGCGCGATGCAACAGCGCGCAGGTGACGAAGGTCTTGCCGATCTCGGTATCGGTGCCGGTCAGGAAGTAGGCGTGGCTCATGTGCGGGCGTGGAGGGTGATGACGTCGTAGGTCAGCGGCAGGCCGTCGGGCGTGCGCAGCGCTTCGGCAGCCAGTTCGGCGCGGGCGAAGGCGTCGCGGCTCAGGAGCCCGGTGCGCCGGCCGGCGCCGATCTGGTTGGCGCCGATCGCCTTGACGGCGCGCAACAGACTCCGGAAGTCGGCGTAGTGGGCGATTTCCCTGTGTTTTTCGACGTCGACCGCGACAAAGCCGGCTTGCGACGCCAGATGGCCAATCTCGTCCGGCGTGTGGAAGGCGAGTGTATGGCGATGCGCGTCGATGCCGGCGAATGCCGCGCGCAGTTCATGGAAAGTGGCGGGGCCGAGACTGGCGATGGCGAGCGCGCCGCCGTCCGCCAGCACGCGCCGCGCCTCGGCCAGCGCACGGGCCAGGTCACACCATTGCACGGCGAGGCTGGACCAGTAGAGGTCGATGCTGGCCGCTGCCAGCGGCAGATGCTCGAGGTCGCCGGCCAGCAGCCAGCACGGTTCGCCGATGTACTGCAGCATGGCCGGCGCGAAGTCGACGGCGATCGTGCGGGCCGCCGGGTAGCGCCGGTGCAGCAGCGGCAGCGCGAAGCCGGTACCGCAGCCGGCGTCGAGGATCCGGCGGGCCGCGATGGCGGCAGGCAAGCCGGCGGCCAGAAGGGCGCAGACGCGACGCTGGACAACGGCGGCAGCGTCATAGGTCGGCGCGGCGCGCTCGAAGGAATTGCGGATGCGCGCCCGGGCAGGTCTACTCATTCAGGAAGGCTTGTACCCGTTCCAGAAACTCTTCAGGCCGGGAAATGAACGGGGTGTGCGCGCAATCGGCGAAGGTTGCGAGGCGTGCGCCGGGAATCAGCGTCGCCAACGCCTCGGCGGCGGCCAAGGGCATCAGTGGATCGTTGGCGCCATGGACCAGCAGGGTCGGCGCCATGACCCGCGGCGCGAGCGGGCGCAGGTCCACGTCGCGCAACCAGCCCAGGCCGGTCGCCAGCGTGGCGGCGGGCGGCAGCGGGTCGGCGAGGTCGAGCAGGATGCGCGTGACCTCCTTGGCGCGCGTGTCGCCGCGGTTGAAACCGCCGACGAAGCGCGGCAGGATGGCCTCGATGTCGGTGGCGACGTTGGCGGCGAACTCGGCCAGCATTTCCGGCGGCATCGCATGCGGCCAGCCCGGGCGCTGGACGAAGGAAACCGTGCCGGCGATCAGCACCAGCTTGCCGACCTTTTCCGGTGCGCGGGCGGCGATGGCCAGCGCCATCTGGGCGCCGAGCGACCACCCGCAGAGATGGGTGCGCGGCTGCAGGCGGGCGGCGAGGTCATCGGCCGCGGCGTAGAAGTCGGCGATCAGGGGCGCGTCGCGGTAGCCGGGCAGGTCAAGAATTGTGCCTTTCAGTGCGTCGACCGCAGCGAGTTCCGGGCCGCGGCCAACGCACCAGCCGGGAAGGAATACCAAGGGAGCGGTCATGCCAGTTCCTTGAGGGCGTGAATCAGTTCGTCGATGTCGGCTGCCGTGTGCGCCGCCGAGACCGAGATGCGCAGCCGCGCCGTGCCCTTGGCCACGGTCGGCGGGCGGATGGCCGGCACCCACAGCCCGCGCTCCCAGAGCGCGGTCGCCAGCGCCAGCGCGGCCGCGTTTTCGCCGACGATCAGCGGCTGGATGGCGGTCGCCGACGGCTGCAGATGCCACGGCAGGCCGCCCAGTCCGTCGCGCAACTGGCCGATACGGGCGAACAGATTGGCGCGCAGGGCGTCACCGTGTTCGATGATTTCCAGGCTCTTGCTCAGTGCGCAGGCAAGGGCGGGCGGCGCGGCGGTGGTGAAGATGTAGGTGCGCCCCTTCTGTAGCAGGTATTCGATGGCCGTCTGCGACCCGGCGACGAAAGCGCCGCCGACGCCGGCCGCCTTGCCCAGCGTGCCCATCAGCAGCAGGCGCGGGTGATACGGCAGGTTGAAATGGGCGAGGCTGCCCTTGCCTTGCGGCCCGAGCACGCCAAAGCCGTGCGCATCGTCGATCACCAGCCAGGCATCGTGGCGCCCGGCCAGCGCGCAGAGTGCGGGCAGCGGGGCGAGGTCGCCATCCATGCTGAAGACGGCATCGCTGACGATGATCTTGTTCGACGCGTCGCTCGCCGCCAGCAATTTCTCCAGCGCCGCCATGTCGCAATGCGCATAGCGTTGCGTCTCGGCGCCCCGCGCCTTGGCCAGTTGCATGGCGTCGATCAGCGAAGCGTGGTTGAGCCTGTCGGAAAAGAGCACGGCGCCGCGCGTGGCCAGCGTCGGGACGATGGCGAGGTTGGCGAGATAGCCGGTGGAAAAGGTCAGGGCGCGCGGGAAGCCGACGAAGGCGGCGATCTCCTTTTCCAGCGCCTCGTGCGGGGCGAGATGGCCGCTGACCAGATGCGACGCGCCACTGCCAGCGCCCCACCGCTGTGCGCCGTCCGCCAGCGCAGCGGCGATGTCGGTGTTGCCGGCCAGCCCTAGGTAATCGTTGCTGGCAAAATTGAGCATTTCCCGGCCGTCGACCGTGGCAATGCGCCCGCACGGAGATTCCAGCACGCGGCGGCGGCGGGTGAGGCCGGCGGTGGCGAGGTCGGCGAGTTCGGCGGTGAGGCGGGTTTCGATCATGGAATGCAAGGATGCTCTCAGGCAGTGTTTGCGGGATGCTTTCCCACGGAAACGAGAGCTTTCCTCAATTTCTTCAATATCGTTTCAGGGGTGGAGATTGTCTGGCCAAAGAAAATATGGGCCAAATTTTGGACTCATACGAAATTCGCCACCCGCCTCTTTCCCTTTGTTGGTGATGTAATGCTTCCCATCCCGCAATTCCAGAAATTCTGACTGCTGGAGTTTTTCCATCAGTTCATTTGTTTTTATCCCCAAGCGCTGTGCAAGCTTTGAGGTCGTCAATTTTTCAGCGGACGTTTCTTCAGTCTCGGGGTGGTTTTCGGCCTCTTTCAATACACGCTCCAGGGAAATACGGACTTCTTCACTAATGCGAATGATGCGCTGCGCTTCTTCATAAGCATCTTTGTAAAGTTCCGCATCATCGGTACGCCGTATTAAAACACCCATTTCGTTGTTGTTTACTTGGCTGAATTCGTAGAGATTGAGGCTGGCAATAATGCACAATTCTTCGTTCATGTAGCATTTGGCGTGGAGGTTTTTGCAAAAGCTGGTGCGAATGTATGTCAATTCCTTCAACCAATTAATTTCCTCGGGTTGGAGTTCGCTTTTGCCATAAACGATACGTACATCAATTTTTAGACGATTTTTATCAGCGAGCAACTCCTTGATACGGTCGTTGAGTTTCAGAAAAGGGCTGATCAAAATGAGCCGGTCTTTGGCGTTCTTGATGAGCTCTTCAAGGAAATAGTTGGTAGCACTCGTGTTCAGAAATTTTGCCATTGATAATCTCGACTGTGGTTGATCGTGCTATTGGTAGAAAAATGGGATCACGAATTATTGCACCTGAGCAATCGTGCTTACCCATACTTCTTTCTTGCGGTAGTGTCTTACGCTGCGACCTTGCTACAAGGTGACGGCAAACGCCCGGCCATGCGCTGTTCAGCTTGCCACAATTCGTAACGGGTCTGCATATCGAGCCAAGGTTGCGGCCCGTTGCCCAGAAAAGCCCCCAGGCGCAGCGCCATCTCGGGTGACACGGCCGACCGTCCGGACAGCACGCCATGTACGGCCTGCCGTGCGACGCCGAGGCCACGGGCAAAGGCAGGCACCGACAGACCCAGTGCCGGTAAGGCATCTTCACGCAGAATTTCGCCCGGATGCGTCGGGCAACGAGTTGTATTCATCATGTGCTCCTAGTGATAATTTTCCAGATCGAGATCAATCGCGTTTTCACCATCCCAGCCAAAGGTGATCCATCGGGCTCTACGCCAGTCGGAAGCGCTTCCGCCCCGGCAGGCGGCAGGTTTCAAAATCCGCGCGATCCAGGGTCCACACGTCGATGCAACCGGTCCTGATGGCGGTGACGATCAGCGAGGCATCGGCGAGATCCATCGGGCGATCTGCGTAGCGCGTGATCCAGTCGATGGTGCTGACCAGTTCGTCGCGTCCCAGGGGCGCGATTTCCATTCCGCCACGTTCGATCCACTGGTAGAGGGCAAGCGTGGCGCTGACCGAGTGGGCGAGGTGGGAAAATTCCGTGAGCACCGACCAGGTGGTGAGCAGACGTCCCCGGTAGCGCTCTAGGAAGGCGCTGCATTGCTGGTGGTACTTGTCGCGTTTGTTGGCAAGCGCGACGAGCGGGCCGGTGTCGACCAGCAGGAGATTCATTCGTCGGCTGCCCTGCCGTGCTTGCGGGCAATGGCGTCCTTGACGTGTGACTTGGCCTCACCTGCGGTATTTTCGTCAAGTTCAAGCGAGCCGAGGAAGCCGGATTCGCAGGCGAGTTCGTAGGGGGTTTTTCCCGTTTGTTCGGCTAAAAATCGTTGTTCCAGCAATTCGATGATGACTTCGGACTTGCTGCGGCGATGCTCGACACAGTAGCGTCCGAGCGTTTGCTCAAGACGCAGAGGCAGTCGAACGGTGGTAGTCATGACATGCTCCGGACTGTGATTCTGTATTAACGGTAATACAAAATCATGGCAGATGCAAGAATGGCCGATCAAGTCACCCTGCTCAAGCCAGCGCTTCTCTCAGCGCACTGCCTGCCGACCGGCCGAGATGTTCGATCTCCGCATCGCTGACGATGTAGGGCGGCATCAGGTAGACCGTGTTGCCGATCGGCCGGATCAGCGCTTCGCGTTCGAGCGCGGCGCGGTAGAAGCGGCGCGAGAACCAGGGGTCGTCGGTGGCAACGTCGAAGGCGGCGATCATGCCGCGCTGGCGCAGGTGCTTTACTTGCGGGTGGTCGACCAGAGGGGCGAGGGAGGCGCTGATTTTGGCCGCTTTTTGGCGGTTGACCGTAACCACGTCGTCCTGCTCGAAGATATCGAGCGTCGCCAGCGCGGCGCGGCAAGCGAGGGGATTGCCGGTGTAGGAATGCGAGTGCAGGAAGGCGCGCGTGACCGAGTCGTCGAGGAAGGCTTCGTAGATCGTGTCGGTGCACAGGACGATGGACAGCGGCAGGTAGCCGCCGGAGATGCCTTTCGACAGGCACATCAGGTCGGGGCGGATTTCCGCCTGTTCGTGGGCGAAGAAGGTACCGGTGCGGCCGCAGCCGACGGCGATTTCGTCGCAGATCAGGTGCACTTCGAAGCGGTCGCAGAGCTGGCGGGCGAGGCGCAGGTATTCCGGGTCGTACATCGCCATGCCGGCGGCGCCTTGTACCAACGGTTCGACGATCAGTGCGGCGATGTTTTCGCCGTGACGTTCGAAGTGGCCTTCGAGCGCGGCGGCGGCGCGACGGGTGACGTCGGCTGGCGATTCACCGGCTTCGGCCTGGCGGAAATCGGGCGAGGGGATGACTGTCGCGGCGCGGACCAGCGGCGCGTAGGCATCCTTGAAAATGGCAACATCGGTGACGGCCAGCGCGCCGACCGTTTCGCCGTGGTAGCTGCCCTGCAGGCAGAGGAATTCGGCTTTCTCCGGCCGGCCGCTGTTGCGCCAGTAGTGAAAGCTCATTTTCAGCGCGATCTCGGTGGCCGAGGCGCCGTCGGAGGCGTAGAAGGCGTGGCCGAGAGTTCCTGCGGTCAACGCCGATAAACGTTCGGAAAGCTCGATCACCGGCTGGTGGGTGAAGCCGGCCAGCATCACGTGTTCGAGCGTTTCCAGTTGTTCCTTCAGGGCCGCATTGATGCGCGGATTGGCGTGGCCGAAGAGGTTGGTCCACCACGAGCTGATGCCGTCGAGGTAACGCTTCCCGTCGAAGTCGTAGAGCCAGGCGCCGCTGCCGCGGGCGATCGGCACCAGCGGCAGGTGGGCGGGGCTGCCGGCATCGGCGTGGTGCCGCATCTGCGTGCACGGGTGCCAGACGGCGGCTTGGCTGCGCGCCAGCCAGTCCTGGTTCGCCGAGCTGTCCTTCAATGCAGGACTTGCGAGCTGGCCGCTGGCTGCTCCGGCATTTCGGCGTGCACCAGTTCGGCTTCGACATTGGGGTAGAGCGGGGCGCCGCAGTCGTCGCAGAATTCCAGCGGAAAGTGATGGTCGAGGAAGACCACATCCTTGACCCCGGCCTCGCGCAGCACGGTTTCGATCTCGCCGGCGGCGTCGGTGGCTTCGTCCTCGGCGCCGAGCAGCGGCCAGACGATGCCGTGGTAGGTCTCGTCCCTGTCCTTGGGGCCGAGTCCGACGCGGTATTCCTCCATGCGGCGGTCGTAGCAGGGGCCGACGACGGCACGCAGGTCGGCCGGTGTCAGGCTCAGCATGGTCTGCAGGAAGGCGATCGAGGCCTTCAGCGAATACGGGCGCGACAGGCGGTCGGCGTTGCGGCACGAGGCATGGTAGGCGTCGGGCAGCAGCGGCTGCCAGGCGCAGCCGGTGAGCAACGGTTCGAGATTCGGGCTGCCCTGCTTGATCCATTCCTTAAGCGCGGTTTCCTTGTTGCCGTCCTTCTCGTTCCAGCGGAACAGCGCCGTGCCGCGCGGCACGGCAATGGCGCCGACGAGGTAGCGGACATCGGACAGGAAGCGGTTGGTTTCCGGCAGTCCGGCACTGTCGACCGCGAGATGCTGGCCGGCCAGCGTTGCCTCGCCCAGTGCCCGGGTCAGTTGCCAGGTGTCACAGAAACTGCGCGGCAACTGGTCGGGGCTGAACAGGAAATCGGCCAGCCCGACGCGCGCATTGGCACCGAAGACGTGGGCGCCGAGGTGCGTGTTGAGCGCTTGCAGCGTGCTCTTTGGCAGCGGGCAGGAGGGAATCGAGAAGCGCGACCAGGCCAGGACCGGCGCCGCGAACAACTGGATGTCGAATTCCTGGCCGAGCGCTTCCAGGCGGCTGGTCTCGGCGCACGATTCGACCATGTCGGCGAGTTCGTCGTGGGCGCGCGGGTTGGCCTCGAACAGGCGGTCGAGGGCGGTGTTGATCTCGTCCTCGGCGCCATTCTTCAGCAGGCTGTCGACCAGCTCGCCAAGCTGCCTTTCCCAGAACCTGTCCTCCAGCTTGCCGCCGGATTCGGAGAGGCCGGTAGCCAGGCGTTGCAGTTCTGCCGCGTCGCGCGACAGGCGATCGCGCGAGCCGAAGCGGGTGCGTTTCATCGATGTCCCCGAAAATTCAAAGACGGAATTTTACCAGCCGGTAAAATTCGGCGTAGCGCATTACAAAATATTGAAGGAAGAACTCCATGCTAATCTTTCTCTCCCCCGCCAAGTCGCTCGACTACAAGACGCCAGCGCAGGTCGCCACCCATACCCAGCCGGCTTTCCTGAAGCAGTCGGAAACGCTGATCAAACAGTTGCGCAAGCTGCCACCAGCGGACCTGGCCAACCTGATGAGCATTTCTGACCCGCTGGCGCTGCTCAATTTCAACCGCTTCGCCGACTGGAAGCTGCCGTTCACTCCGGAGAACGCGAAGCAGGCGGTTCTGGCGTTCGATGGCGACGTCTACGACGGGCTGGCGGCGAAGACACTGTCGGCGGCAGACCTCGACTTCGCCCAGCAGCACGTGCGCATCCTGTCCGGTCTCTACGGCATTCTCAAGCCGCTTGACCTGATGCAATCCTACCGCCTCGAAATGGGCACCCGCTTCGTCAACGCGGCGGGCAAGGACCTTTACGCGTTCTGGGGCGAGACGCTGCTCGACGCGATCAATGGCGAACTGGTCGGAATGCCGCGACCGGTTGCGGTCAACCTCGCTTCCGAGGAATATTTCAAGGCCGCGGTCGGCCGGAAGATCAAGGGCCAGGTGATCCAGCCGGTATTCGAGGACTGGAAGTCCGGCCGCTACCGGATCATCAGCTTCTACGCCAAACGCGCGCGCGGCTTGATGACGCGCTACGCCGTGGTCAACCGGCTGGACGAGCCGGAAGGGCTGCAGGGGTTCGACTACGACGGCTACGCCTTTGCGCCGGAAGCCTCCGACGGCAGGACTTGGGTGTTCCGCCGCCGTCAGGACTAAACGGTCCAGCACGCCTGGCGCCAGCGTTCCATTTCGCCGTTGCCGCAGAAGGTCCAGGCAATCAGCCGGCTCTGCTTCTGACCCTGCGCCATCGGGATGATGCGCGTTTCAACCGGGCGCACCTTCTTCAGCGCCGCTTCGACGTGAGCGAGGTTTTCCGCCTTCGACACCAGACTGGTAAACCACAGGCAGCGCTTGGGGATGCCGGCGCTCTGCGCGACCATCCGTTCGAGAAAGGCGCGTTCGCCGCCCTCGCACCAGAGTTCGGTGCCCTGGCCGCCGAAATTCAGGCGCGGCTGGCCGGCTGCCTTGTTGTGCGCTCCTTTACCCAGGTTGTTCCATTTGCGCCGGGCCACCGCCATGACATCACCGGGCGAATTGTGGAACGGCGGGTTGCAGATGCTGAGATCGAAGCTTTCGCCCGAGCGCAGCATGCCGACGAAGATGTTGTCCTGCACCGGCTGGTGGCGCAACTCGATGGCCGCGGCAAGTTCCGGATTGGTGGCCAGGATGCGCTGCGCGTTGGCTAGCGCCGGCTTGTCGATGTCGACACCGAGGAAGCGCCAGCCGTACTCGCCGTGGCCGATCAGCGGGTAAATGCAGTTGGCGCCGACGCCGATGTCCACGATGCGCACGTGCGGACCCGTTGGAATCACCTTGCGGTTGCAGGTGGCGAGCAGGTCGGCGACGTGATGGATGGCGTCGGCACGGCCGGGAACCGGCGGGCACAGGTAGCCGGCGGGGATGTCCCAGCCGGAGATGCCATAGTGGTGGATCAGCAGCGCGCGATTGAAGGCCTTGACCGCCGCCGGGTTGGCGAAGTCGATGCCCGGCGTGCCGGCGGCGGTGGTGATGACGTAGCGGGCCAGGCCGGGCGAAACGGCGACGAGGGCGGGAAAGTCATAGCCGGTGCCGTCGCGATTGCGCGGGTGGAGGCCGGGTTTGGGCTGGGGAGGGGTGAAGGTGCTTGCTTCGCTCATGGCGTTTCCGGAAATGGGGTTGGCGGAAGCAGCGCCGAGGCGGCAGCCGGCTTGAGAATCCGGAAGCCGAGGGTCGTCCGGCCGCGCAATCTGAGCAGCGCCTTGTCCTTGGTCACCAGCAGATGCGCCCCGCAACGTGCGGCGAGTTCGAGAAACTTCTGGTCGTCGCGGTCCTTGCATCGTGGCAGCGGCGGCGGTTCACCCTTGGGAACAACCTGCACGAGGCCGGTGTAGCGGCTGTAGCGGTCGACCGCCATTTCCGGAGTCAATTTGAGCTGCGGGTAGGTCAGCACGCGCTGCAGTTCGTCCAGAGTCCCCGTATCGGCCAGGCATTCGACCTGCCCACCCGCGAGCGCGGCCATGATCGGCACCGCGTCGGTGTTGGCCCAATGGAAGAGGTCGAGGACGACATTGGTGTCGAGGACGAGACGCAGCATGGCGCGGATTATAATGCCCGCCTGTTCAGCGCCCGCCCCGGAATTCCGATGTCCCGCATTCTCCTTGCACCGATGGAAGGGCTCGCCGACGATGTGCTGCGCGGCGTGCTGACGGCCATCGGCGGCTACGACTGGGGAATCTGCGAATTCATCCGCGTCTCGGGTAGTGTGCTGCCGGTCAAGACCTACGAGCGGATCTGCCCGGAACTACTCAGCGGCAGCCGCACCGCCGCCGGGACACCGATGCGCGTGCAGTTGCTCGGCTCCGACCCGCATTTCATGGCCGATAACGCACGGCGGCTGGTGACGCTGAATCCGGCCGGGATCGACCTCAATTTCGGCTGCCCGGCGCCGACCGTCAACCGCCATCGCGGCGGCGCAGCGTTGCTCGGCGAGCCGGAATTGCTTCACGCAATCGCCAGCGCCGTGCGCGCGGTGGTTCCGGTCGACATGCCATTTACGGCAAAAATGCGGCTCGGCATCGACGACACCGGTCTGGCCGTTGATTGTGCGCAAGCCCTGGCGGCGGGCGGCATCGACGAACTGATCGTGCACGGCCGGACCAAACGCGACGGCTACCGCCCGCCGGCGCGCTGGATGTGGATCGAAAGGGTACGGGCGGCGGTTGCCATCCCGCTGATCGCCAACGGTGAAGTGTGGACCGTCGAGGATTTCGTCCGCTGCCAGCAGGAAACCGGCTGCGCCGACATCATGCTCGGGCGCGGAGCGGTTGCCGATCCCTTGCTGGCGCGGCGCGCGCGCGGCGAGGAACTTGGTGGCTGGGCGGAACTGGCACCGTGGGTGGCGACCTATTGGCAGGGCGTCCGGCGGAAGGTCGTGGCGGAGCATGCCGGCGGTCGGCTCAAGCAATGGCTCGCGCTGCTGCGCCGCAATTACCCGGAAGCCGAGGAGTTGTACCAGCGCCTGCGGCCGATCATGGCGGCGCACGAGATCGACGCGGCGCTGGTCGCCGCCGGTATCCCCGGCGAACTGCTGCTCGCCGCATGAGCGGGAACTCGCGATTCATCGTCAGCGCCCAGGAAGGACCGCACCGTGATCTCGAGGCGCTGGTGCGCCGCCACCTGGCGCATCCATTCCGCAAGCCGATCCTCGACTACAACCGGTCGGCCTGCGCCGCCGCGCTGGCCGTCCGCGACGCCTGGCGGCCGGATGCGCCGCTGATCCTCGATGCCGGCTGCGGCGTCGGCTGGAGCACGCGATGCATCGCCGAGGCTTGCCCGGAGAGTTTCGTCCTTGGCGTCGACCAGTCGGCCGACCGCCTCGGGCGCGGCAAGCCGCTGCCGATGCCGGGCAACGCGCTGCTGATCCGTGCCGATCTGGTCGATTTCTGGCGCCTGCTGGCCGAAAACGGGGTTCGCCTCGTCCGCCATTACATCCTCTACCCCAATCCGTGGCCGAAGATCGGCCATCTGGCGCGGCGCTGGCACGGCCATG
>ERZ724513.1207-NODE-1207-length-13074-cov-8.853599_pt1 | contig 13074 bp, 14 predicted proteins | sample MGYA00376046_ERZ724513 | MGnify/ENA primary metagenome ERZ724513 (study PRJEB28724, sample SAMN07190883) | activated sludge metagenome | isolation source: activated sludge of sewage treatment plant in Hong Hong | place: Hong Kong | collected 2016-03-17 ... | reverse complement strand
TGGAACGAGGAAGCCGGCGCCACCTGGCTGGAACGCATGCTGAACACGTGGTCGCGGGCCGTCTGGCTGAATCCGCTGCCCGAAGAGCACTGGACCTACGCGCCGTCGCTGCACATGATCCGGCAGCTTTTCGGCAACCGCATGTTTCCGCTGACCCCGGACGGACTCGAGCGCGCCATGCGCGCCCTGTCCCGCTAGACTCCTACTGCCCGTCTCCCGGCGGCGCGACCTTGACGACCTCGTCGAGCGAAGTCAGACCCTGCGCCACCTTCAGCGCGCCGGAAATGCGCAGCGGGCGCATGCCCTCGCGGCTGGCGAGATCGCGCAACTGCACGACCTCGGTATTGTTGCGGATGACCTTGCGCATTTCCGGCGAATTGAGCAGGATTTCATAGATGCCGATCCGCCCGCTGTAGCCGGTCATCCGGCATTCCAGGCAGCCGACCGGCTGATGCAGTTGCACCGGCTCGTTCGACTTCCACGGCGACACCAGCGCCCGCCAGGTCGATTTCTGGTCCTCGGTGATCGGCACCGCCTTCTTGCAGTGCGGGCACAGCGTTCGCACCAGGCGCTGCGCCATGACGCCGAGCATGGTCGAATTGATCAGGTAGGCGGGCACCCCGAGGTCGAGCATGCGGGTGATCGCCGACGGCGCGTCGTTGGTGTGCAGCGTCGACAGCACGAGGTGCCCGGTCAACGCCGCCTGGATGGCCATTTCCGCCGTTTCCAGGTCGCGGATCTCGCCGATCATGATGATGTCCGGATCCTGCCGCATCAGCGCCCGCACCCCGTCGGCGAAGCCGATGTCGATGGCGTGCTGCACCTGCATCTGGTTGAAGGCGCTTTCCACCATCTCGATCGGATCCTCGATCGTGCACACATTGACCTCGGGCGTCGCCAGTTGCTTGAGCGTCGTGTACAGCGTCGTCGTCTTGCCCGAGCCGGTCGGCCCGGTGACCAGGATGATGCCGTTGGGCGTTCCCGTCATCTGTTTCCAGCGCGTCTCGTCGTCGCTGGAAAAGCCGAGCGAGCGCAGGTCGCGGACCAGCACTTCGGGGTCGAAGATGCGCATCACCAGCTTTTCGCCGAAGGCCGTCGGCAGCGTCGACAAGCGCAGTTCGACCTCCTGCCCGGCCGGCGTCCGCGTCTTGACCCGGCCGTCCTGCGGGCGGCGCTTCTCGATCACGTCCATGCGCCCGAGCAGCTTGATGCGGCTGGTCATCGCGTTCATCACCGCCATCGGAATCTGGTACACCTGATGCAGCACGCCGTCGATGCGGAAGCGGACGATGCCGAGGTCGCGCCGCGGCTCGATGTGGATGTCGGAGGCGCGCTGGTCGAAGGCGTACTGCCACAGCCAGTCGACGATATGGATGATGTGCTGGTCGTTGGCATCGAACTGGCGGTTGCCCTTGCCCAGTTCGACCAGTTGCTCGAAGCTCGACAGGCCAGCCGTCACCTCGCCCCTGGCCGCCGCCTTCTTGACCGACTTGGCGAGGTTGAAGAACTCCACGAGGTAGCGGGAAATGTCTTCCGGGTTGGCCATCACCCGGCGAATTTCCTTGCGCAGGATGTGCTGCAGTTCCGGCACCCATTCGCGGACGAAGGGCTGGGCCGTGGCGATGACCACCTCGCGCGTCGTCACCTGCACCGGCAGGATGCCGAAGCGCCCAGCGTAGGCGCTGGACATGACCTCGGCGACGCCGGTGAAGTCGATCTTGAGCGGGTCGATGTGCAGGTAGTCGAGGCCGACCCTGCCGGCCAGCCATTCGGTCAGCGCCTCGAGCGTCAGCAGGCGCAGCGGCATGCCGCCGGTGCGCCATTTCTGGTCGGCGATGACGATCAGGGGGTGCACCTTGTTGCCGTGCAGGCGGCGCTCCGCCTTGAGCGCCTCGGCCACCGCGCGCTCGACAAGGCCGTCGGCGACCATCCACTCGAGCACTTCGGAAAGGGTGAGACGGTGCTCGCCGGCGTCGAATTGAGTCATGCGGGCAAATATAGCATGCCAACCGTAACGCTTTGTAACTGCGCTTGCTGCCGCTTGCACTCATTTACAACTGCCGGCGCCATGAGCGGCACAGGGGTCTAGAATAGCGTTACATCAACCAGCAAGGAGAAGCTCATGAAAACCCGTCTGATGATTATCGGAAGCGCACTGATGGCATCGCTCTTCTGTCTGCCGGCGCTGGCCCAGACCGGGCCGGGCACCGGGCCATGCGGCGCTGCCCCCTGCCCGGGCGGCATGGGTCCGGGGATGGGTCAAGGAATGGGGCCGGGGATGGGGCCGGGGATGGGAATGGGTCCTGGCGCCGGTCAGGGCATGGGTCGGGGGATGGGGCCGCGTGGGCCGCGCGATTGCACGCAGGCGCCCAACCCGGAAGCCTGCAAGGCGCATCAACAAGCCCGTGACCAGGCGCGCGCCGCCTGCGGTGACAAGTTTGGCCCGGAGCGCAAGCAGTGCATGCGCGAGCAGATGCAGAACTTCGATTGCGCCAAGTCGGGCAACCCACCACAGTGCGAAGCGCGCAAGAAGGCCTATCAGGAATGCAAGGGCCAGGCCGGTCCGGCCTTCCGCCAGTGCGTGCAACAGAAGATGCCGCCGGTCGACTGCAGCACTGCGGCCGATCCGAAGCGTTGCGAGCAGGTCCAGAAGGCGCGCGAAGCATGCAAGGACAAGCCGGGACCCGACTATATGGCCTGCCTGCGCGCCCAGTTCAGCGGCAAGTGATCGCCGGGGGCGGCCGGACATCCGCCCGGTTTCCGCCCTTCCCGGCCGGTTGACCGCGCCCGGTCCGCAAGCGATGCCCCCCGGGCGCTGTCGCGACGCCAGCGAAGCGCCCGCGGCACGGCCTCGGGACAGGAGTTTCGGCTAGCTTCTGCATTTGCGGACTGGCATCTATAATGGCCCATCGCTCTGGCGGCAGTTTCCGCCGCAATGGGCCGCGGCCAACCCGCAAGGAGAAACGCATGAAATCCCCCTTAATGATTTTCGTCGGCGCGCTGATGGCATCCGTCATCACCATTCCGGCACTGGCACAATCCGCGGAAGACCGCGAACTCGCACAGAAGATTTGTGCGGACCAGTCCGGATCGGCCTTCAAGATCTGCGTCAACCAGCAACTGCGGAACTTCGATTGCGCCAACACCGGCAACCGGCTGCAGTGCGAAGCGCGCAAGCGGGCGTCGCAACAGTGCGCGGGCCTGTTCGGCTGGGATTTCCGCCAGTGCACCCAGCGGATGATTCCGGAGGTCGATTGCAGCACGTTTCGGGCGAGTGATCGCCGGCAGTGCGAACTGAATCAGAGTGCGTATGTCGCCTGCTCGAAGAAAGCCGGCGAAGACCACATGAACTGCCTGCGCAAACATTTCAGCGGGCAGTAGCTGTCAGGGACGGGTCCACGGCGCCTGTTTCCCGCTGGCGGCCGGTTGACGGTGCCCCGAATGGCCCCGGGCCACGTCGGGAAATACCCTTGGGGTGCAACCGGCAATTTCATTTTCGGGCCGGCAACCGGGGTTTGCGCAATGGGTCGAGCAACGCCGCCAGGCCGTTGTGGTCGAGTTCCTGCATCAGCGCCAGCAGGCGGCCGGTCTCGCCCGGCGGAAAGCCGGTGCGGGCGAACCAGTTGAGGTAGTTGCCGGGCAGGTCGGCGATTAGCGTTCCCTTGTGCTTGCCGAAGGGCATGACACGGGTCACCAGAAGTTCCAACTGCGCCGCGTCGGGCGGTCCACCGGCCACTTCAGCCCGCCAAGAACGGATAGTCGGTGTAGCCCTTTTCCTCGCCGACGTAAAGCCGCTCGTAATCCGGTTGGTTGAGCGGCGCGCCGCGGCGGAAGCGCTCGACCAGATCGGGATTGGCCAGCAGGGCACGGCCATAGGCGATCGCATCCGCCGCCCCGCCCTGTACCGCCGCCTGGCCGCTCGCGAAGTCGTAGCCGTTATTGAGGATCAGATTGCCCTTGTAGATCGCCCGCAGACGAGCGTAGTCAAACGGCAGCCATTGTTCCGGTGCAGCGCCGCCGGTGCCCTGCAGAATGTCGAGGAAGGCAAGGTCGAAACGGTTGAGTTCGCCGACCACGTAGTCGAAGGTTTCCTGCGGATTGGCGTCGGCGATGTCGTTGAACGGCGTCACCGGCGACAGGCGCAGGCCGACGCGATCGTTGCCGATCACCCCGCAGATGGCGGCAAGGACTTCGAGCAGCAGGCGCGCCCGGTTCTCCTTGCTGCCGCCGTAGGCATCGCTGCGCCGGTTGGTCGACGAACGCAGGAACTGGTCAATCAGGTAACCGTTGCCGCCATGCACCTCGACGCCGTCGAAGCCGGCGGCCATGGCATTTTTTGCCGCCTGAGCGAAGGTCGCGACGAGGCCGGGGATTTCGCCGGTTTCCAGCGCCCGCGGCGTCACGAAATCCTGCATGCCGCTCAGGGTAACCGTCTGCCCTGCCGGGCGCAGTGCGGAGGGCGCCACCGGCAAGGCACCGCCCGGCTGCAGGTCGGGGTGCGAGATGCGCCCGACATGCCAGAGCTGAATCGCGATTCGTCCACCCGCCGCATGCACGGCGTCGGTCACCTTCTTCCAGCCGGCAATCTGGTCAGCCGTGTGGATGCCGGGCGTGCGCGGATAGCCATGGGCCTCCGGACAGATCGGCGAGGCTTCGGTCAGGATCAGGCCAGCCGAAGCGCGCTGGCGGTAGTACTCGACCGTCAGGTCGGCCGGCACGTTGCCCGCCCCGGCGCGATTACGCGTCAGCGACGACATGACGACCCGGTTGGGCAATTCGATGGCGCCGAGGCGTAGCGTAGAAAACAGGTCGGTCATTCAAGGAACCCTCCAAAAACACAGGATGATCGGAGAACCGCATCCCCAACGAATTTCAAACTTGCACGGCGGCATTTCCTGCACTTTGGGCCGTCGACCGCAACAGATGGCCAACTCTTCAACTTTCGCGGTTTTTGGTTGGACATCAGCACCGTTTTACCCGTTATCGGTACACCTCGTCATGGCTGCCAATATCAAGCAGGATGATTTCCTTCTCGGAAACCATCAAGGTCAGCGTGATCCGGTAGCTGTAAGTGAGGCTGACGGCATAACAACCAGCGAGCTTGCCGCTCAATGGGTGCAACTCCAGAAGCGGCTGAAACGGGTCTGCTTGCAGATCGTCAAGCGTCCTGGCAAAGCGCGGACGCAGATCGGGATGTTTTTTGAAGAATTTGCGGGCCTGGCGGAGAAACTGCTGGGGGATAACAATGGCGTACATCAAGTCGCCTCGTCAGCATCCAATGCCCTCAGCAGTTCGGCGGCAGTCTTGAACCTTTTCACCTTTCCAGCATTGACATCCTCCAGCGAAGCCCGAATCCGCGCGTAATACGCCTCCTGTTCCGCAATGATCAACTCCTGATAGCGCGCCTCGGAAAGCACTACATACTGAGGCTGGTTATTCCGGATCACATGTACGTCACCGTTGGCAATCAGATCATCCACAGCGGCAATGCCACGCCGTTTAATTTCCTGGGCAGGTATAGCATTCATCTTGAAACCTCTTTAAGTACCTATATGCGTACCTAAAATATACCCTCCCAGATACCGAATAGCAATCCAGAATCATCTTACCGAAAGCCATGCTCGCCGCCGGTGAGGTTCTTTTGACGGCTAATTCTCCTCGAGTTCCTTGAGCGTCTTGCCAACCGAGTCCTTCCAGGCGGTAAGGCCGTTGGCCCCGCCACCATGGATGACGGCAGCTGCGGCACTGGGGCTGTCGAATTCGGCATCTTTCGTGAACACAAGGAATCCGTCCTGTTCCACAAGTGTGCCGTCTTGGGCCAACTTCTTGCGGAGCGCCACGACAAATGGGTGCTGTGTTTCAGCAGATGGCCGCTCGGCGGCAACCGCTGTCGAATCTTTGAAGACGACGAACCCACCTTCCGTCCGCCGACCCCGAGCAACGGCACCCTTGTTCTTGCACTGAAGTTCCCTCTGCGGCTTGGCATTTTGACGGACCCGGAGATTGGCGTAAGCAGATCGGAGCCCAGTACCGGCAGGACCTGCCGGATACGGGAAAGGAAAACCTCCATGTCTTCCCGGTCAGACTCGGGGAGCTTCGGATTACTCGTGTTGGCGTTCTCAAGACGATAGCGGCCGGCCTTCTTTGCTTCCTGGAGAAGGCGGTTCTCCAGGTAACGGATGTGTGCCTTCGTCAGATTTTCGTCTTTGCTCACGAAGACGACAACGGCATTCCAAAAGTCTTTTGCCTTGTGCTGTCTCAGGCGGTCGCGGATTACCTCAGCTTCGCCGACGTAAGCCAAGGCGTCGCCACTCTCCGGATCGGAGCCAAAAAGAAAGTAGATTCCGGCACTCTCTGCTTCCTCGCGGAATAGCAGATCATCAAGTTCCGTTCTCGGAGCCGCAAGAGCCTTGCCGGTCCAATTCGAAACCTCGCCAACGCGCAAGCGTTTTGCGTCGCCGTGAGGCAAAAATAGTTTGATGGTAGCTGAAGTCATAAGTTGGCTGATTATTGGGTAGGCGAGACTTTGAATACCGCCGCCGGCAGAAAGAACCGAGCAGTCTGTCCCGGCAAGTCCTGAAAACCGAAGTGCCGATAAAAACTCGCGGCGGCATCGTTCTTGGCTTCGACGACAATGCCAGCCACAGCCAATGCAGCGCTGGCACGCGTGACTTTTTGACACGCATCGGCCAATAGTATCGAGCCGAGGCCCTTCCCCTGAAAGTCGTTATCGACCGCAAGACGCCCGATCAATGCCACGGGCACGGGATAGCGCGGGAGTTTTTTTGCCAGCGATTCCGGCAGATCGGAGCAACCGACGCTGCCTGCGCTCAGGGTGAAGAAACCAGCCAGGAGGTGCGGTTCACTCTCGGGCGTGGCCACGAATACGCGCGCCATATCTCGTCGCGCGTCTTGCGACGCGTAACGACGGATGTATTCATCGAGGAGAGGATTTCCGCAATGGAACTTCGTTGTGTCGATGTCGCTGTCGAGTGCATCAATCCGATACAAGCTCACCGGGAAACCTGTTCCCCGTGTCGCTTGAAGGCTTTTTGCAACGCTCCGTTGGGCTCAGCAGGTGTATCGAGCGCAGCGAGAAATGCCTGAAAATCTTCCGGCCCCAAGGTGATACGCTCATTCGCCTCTATCACTTTTTCCGCCGAAGCCAAGGCATTGGAGAGAACGAACTCCGAAACGCTGACGTGCAAATAAGTGGCAGCCTTGTCGAGCAATTCGCGCATGTGGCTGTCGCAGCGGATGTTGAGGCGGCTTTCCTTGACGGCTGTATTCCCCATACCTGACTCCTTGTTGGTTTAACGAACAAATTGTGCGCCAATTGTGAGTACATAGCAAGGAGTGTCGTCCGCGACGCCCGGCCCTGATTTTTGCCCTTTCCAGGCCGTCGACCGCAACAGGCGGCCCGGAAGGGTTTGAAGCGGCTTATTTCCCCGACAGGGCCATCATCAGGTCGTTGATGCGCTTGACGAAACCGGCCGGGTCGTCGAGTTGGCCACCTTCGGCCAGGGTCGCCTGCTCGAAGAGCAAGGCCGCCCGGTCGTCAAAGTGAGGTTACCTAGCACTTCAAACGAATAAGGTGGTCTGACCACTTTTTTTGTTCTGCTGAATCGGGTTGGCGTCACGCATCATCTCTAGTACTTCCGGATCGACCAACGGCCGGCAGAGGGTAGCGTTGCGCAATCGCCCGCGAGAACAACCCCGCGATCAGGGCGACAAGGGCGGCGCCGAGGCAAAGGAGATGCAAAAGATCAAGGGAGATAATTCCCTGCACTCGATTGCCGTCGATGATGGGCCACAGCGCACGCACATCATGATGCATGACCGAGTCGAGAGCGATATGCGATAGGGTGCCGATCAACGCACTGACCCACGCGGTGGTCTTGGTGATTTCCGGTTCCACCAGCAACCAGCGGGTTTGCCAGCCCGCAGACAACTGCCGGTTCCACCATCTCAGGCTCAACTCGCACGGTTTGCGACCAAGCAAGGCAGCGATTGCGGCGACCGCGATGGCGCCTGGCAGTGTATGCAACCAGGGATGGGCTGGATCACCGATCAGCAAAAACAAGGTCACCGGCTCCAGATCGATCATGACATTGGCCAACGCAAAGATCGTCCAGCTGACCTTGCCCGGAACGGCAACCTTGATCAGCGCACCCGGGCCGAAGTGGAAAGGCGTAATCGGCACGTCGACCCTCCTTGTTACTCCATGAATGCCAATGAGAGCAGTCGCAGCGGACTTCTAGCTGCGTCCCAGTTGATCGAGCTTCGTTCTTGTAATCTTGCGGTCTTGCTCCGAACAGGTCTCTTGGGCGCTCAGTCCCTGTGAGTAAACCTGTTGAGTCAAGCCAAACAGAAACCCGATGTAGGCAGCCTGAACGGTTGTCAGCTCGTTGCGCTTTCGTTCGGACTGCATGAACCTTTGATAGTGTGGTTGCCAATCGAGACCACACCACATTGCTTCCCCTACGATACCGGCACTGCGAATGACATATTCAACATAGCCAGGCGGTATCGGGATTGTTGTTCGTTCTTTTTCGCTCTTGGGCTTCAGGGGTATCCCATCTGGCCCCACTGCCGTCCCCCACATGGCGTTCAGTGCCTGATTGGCGAGTTGATCGGAAATGCTTTGGTTATCTTGAGCAGCAGCTAATCCCAAAGAGGCGAGAACTATGCAAAAAGTGATGATCTGTTTGAGCACGTCAGGGCACATTTCTAATCGAGATACTTTAGGTCCGCTGATAGAACTCACCCATTTTTCGCTTTGACCCAACAGATGTGTCGAGAAAATGGTGGCACTCCTGTATAGGTGATTGCCATATTATCTACTCCGTCTGAAAAATGCCAACGTGATTGCCACTCACTTGCTCCATCGGCTACTGCAGTTTCTCTCAGACCAGTAGTTTCTGAATTCGGAACTATTGATTGACACATGGCCGCAGACTTTCGTTTTGCAACGCCTTCGGCATATATGCTGTAGGAGGCATAAGTACCGAAAAGCACGGCTAAAACGGCGAGAATTTTTCCAATGCCTAACAGCGGCTTCTTCAAGGCACAGGAAAATCATTCAACAAAGCCAAAAAACCTTCCCCGCACATCCGCCGATTGCCTTGAGTCATCGGTTTGTCGGATGTCAGATATATCTTACCATTCGGGTAGCAAAATGAATTAGTTTCATCTCCAAGCAACATCTTCGGATACCGCCCGCCGTAGCCTTGGTAGTTAATGTCTTTTTTCCAAGTGTCTGGGCGCGGAGGTTTTGTATGAGCGTGATTTGGATGGGGCAGTTTGTAGCAGTCGGGATCAAACTCGGATCGGCAAGGATTCTTCGGCACGAAGATGTCTCCAAGCTCGAAATCTGTGGCCAGCTTTTTCTCCAAAACGTCTGGTTTGGATTCTTTCAGGTATTCGTATATTTTTCGCTGCGAATCGAATGTTTTGCCCACCTTCATCACGTAAAACAGCCAGTTTTTCCCATCGAGAACACTGCGCGAGAACCCCGCAATCCAGATTCGCGATCCCTTAACGGCGTCCAAAAAAATCTGGAGATGTACGCATCATGCGCTTGCAGGTACAGAGCGTGATGTACCCGCCTGCCATATTTGGCCCCGACCCGGAGTGTTCCAAGATAACGGAAGCGTCGGAGTCACCACGTTTCGGCTCACAGGTCTTAACCACATAGGCCAAAACGGTGTCGTTATCGTTGATCTTCGACCTGAGTTCTTTGATTGAAGGCGCAGCATAGACGTGCGCCGAAGCAAGCTGCCGGGATGCACCTTTCGTCCCGCACCCCGATTGATTGCTGACCTTGACTGGTCGCCTGGTACCACAAGATGCCTTGCTCATTGAAAAACGCTCTCCAGCCAAGAATGAATTTGCATTGTATCCAGCCTGTTTCGACAATCCAGAACGAACTCCTGTCCCTTGGCCACAGACTGCAATTGAATCCATCCTTCATCCGCTGCTTTCCAGCGCGTCGGATCACCGTGATAAGACAAGCTGCGACCATCGATCGATGGAGCGAAGAAAGCCGGCAGTCGCCAGAGCGACCGTGACGCCTGGTCCGGAGCCGAGAGCGTTCGAGCATAAGAATCACGCCCAAACGCCCCCCCGCCAGCAAGTTGTCCAAGCTGTGATTGCCCCGGCAATATAAGCGTTGGGGTGGCCACGTAGATTGTGTTGTTGTCGGATCGCTCACCGTTGAGATGGGGATGTTGAGCCAACCAAGGATACATGTCGGAAAATTCACGCGCGTTCCTCCCAACACGCAATATCTCGCCAACCTGCAACCATCCAAAGATCACATGACGATCGGGAGCGCCGGGAACAAATTGCCACATCGCTCTGGCGTTCTTTTCCACCTCCTTGAACCAACCGAAGAACAAGAACAGGTCTCCGACCTCGACACCCTGGGAATTCAAGTGCGATTGCGCAGCCCCTGTCTGCCCGAAGGCCGGCAGCCAGCCATCCTGACGGGGAAGCACTTCAGTACTCAAATCCGGATCGAGATGCGTTGGCCAATCCGGTAACACCTTACCCTTGGACAAATCCCTGACAACCTGTCCAACAGTCGGCCCATCAAAGCCAATGTCGCTGAAATTTGTCGGCGCCTTCGCAGCCGGAATGGGGAGAGAAACGAGACGGCCGTCCGGAAAAATCGGACTGGCACAACCCCCATTCGAGGAATCGAAACCTTTCCGGCTCAGAATAATTTTCACGTTTCCCTGCCCTGCCGCTTGCATTCGGAAAAGCTCTCGGTTTTTGCCCATTCCAGGCCGTCGACCGCAACAGACGGTCCGGAATGGTTGAAACAGCCTACTTGCCCGACAGCGCCAGCATCAGGTCGTTGATGCGCTTGACGAAACCGGCCGGGTCGTCGAGCTGGCCGCCTTCGGCCAAAGTCGCCTGTTCGAAGAGCAGCGCCGCCCAGTCGTCGAAACGCGCTTCCTCGTATTTGAGACGCATCACCGCCGGGTGCTGCGGGTTGATTTCGAGGATCGGCTTCGTGTTGGGGACCTGCTGCCCGGCGGCCTTGAGCATGCGCGCCAGGTTGCCGGACGGGTCGTAGTCGTCCGACACGAGGCAGGAAGGCGAATCGGTCAGGCGGTGCGTGACACGGACGTCCTTGACCTTGTCGCCGAGCGAAGCCTTCACCTTGTCGATCAGTTCCTTGTAGGCGTCGGCCGCTTTTTCCGCCTCCTGCTTCTCGGCTTCGTCTTCCAGCTTGCCGAGGTCCAGCCCGCCCTTGGCGACGGACTGCAACTGCTTGCCGTCGAACTCGGTCAGGTGGCCGACGACCCATTCGTCGACGCGGTCGGAGAGCAGCAGCACTTCGATGCCCTTCTTGCGGAAGATTTCCAGGTGCGGGCTGTTCTTCGCAGCGTTGAAGGTATCGGCGGTGACGAAGTAGATCTTCTCCTGGCCTTCCTTCATGCGGCCGATGTAGTCGGCCAGTGACACGGTCTGCTCCGGCGTGTCGTTGTGCGTCGAGGCGAAGCGCATCAGGCCGGCGATCTTTTCCTTGTTGGCGTGGTCTTCGCCGACGCCTTCCTTGAGCACGGCGCCGAAGTTCTCCCAGAACTTGGCGTACTTTTCCTCGTCGTTCTCGGCAAGGTCTTCCAACATCGACAGGACCTTGCGCGTGCACCCGCTGCGGATGCCGTCGATGTCCTTGCTCTGCTGCAGGATTTCACGCGAAACGTTGAGCGGCAGGTCGGACGAATCGACCACCCCGCGCACGAAGCGCATGTAGAGCGGCATCAGCTGCTCGGCATCGTCCATGATGAAGACGCGGCGCACGTAGAGCTTGATGCCGTGGCGGGCGTTGCGGTCCCACAGGTCGAACGGGGCGCGGGCCGGGATGTAGAGCAGTTGCGTGTATTCCTGCTTGCCTTCGACGCGGGCATGGGTCCACGCCAGCGGATCCTCGAAGTCGTGGCCGACGTGCTTGTAGAACTCTCTGTACTGCTCGTCGCTGATCTCGGACTTGGGACGCACCCAAAGCGCATTGGCCTGGTTGACCGTCTCGTCCTCGTCGGTCAGAACCTGCTCGCCGTCCTTCCAGTCTTCCTTCTTCATGACGATCGGCAGGGTGATGTGGTCGGAGTACTTGCGGATGATCGACTTCAGCTTCCAGCCGCCGAGGAACTCGTCCTCGCCTTCGCGCAGGTGCAGCGTGACGTCGGTGCCGCGCGTCGCCTTCTCCACCATCTCGACGGTGAAGTCGCCCTCGCCGCCGGATTCCCAGCGCACGGCCTGATTCGCCTCGACGCCGGCGCGGCGCGAAACCACCGTCACCTTGTCGGCGACGATGAACGACGAATAGAAGCCGACGCCGAACTGGCCGATCAGATGCGCATCCTTGGCCTGGTCGCCGGTCAGCGCCGAGAAGAATTCCCTGGTTCCGGACTTGGCGATGGTGCCGAGGTGCTCGACGGCTTCATCACGGCTCAGACCGATGCCGTTGTCGGAAATGGTGATGGTGCGCGCCGCCTTGTCGAAGGAGACGCGGATCTTGAGATCGGCATCGTCACCGTACAGCGCACCGTTGTTGAGCGCCTCGAAACGCAGCTTGTCGCAGGCGTCGGACGCGTTGGAGATGAGCTCGCGCAGAAAGATCTCCTTGTTGCTGTACAAGGAGTGAATCATCAGGTTCAGCAGTTGTTTGACTTCGGCCTGGAAACCCAGGGTTTCGCGGTTTTGTGCCGCGGTTGCGGATTCGGACATGCCCATAACTCCCATTCAAAGCAAAAGGTGTGACGGGAGATGGGGGCGGGCACGGAAAATTCAAGCCCCCCGGCGAAGCCTTGCCGCTAACGCGACCGCAACCGAACGGCGGATGGCAGGCGCGAGGAGTCGCGCCGCCCGCGCGGGTTCGCCGAAATCAGGCCGCCGCCTCGCGCAGCAGGCGCTGCATCGACGCGGCAACGGCCCGGGCGTCGTCATCGGAGAGTTGCGCCGCGTTGTAGTTGATATTGACCGTCATGCCGCGAGCGTGGGTCGTTACCGCCGTGAACACCGGTTGCGTCGTCGTCGGCGAGAGCGCGAACGAGCGCGCCT
>ERZ724513.1206-NODE-1206-length-13096-cov-6.917414_pt1 | contig 13096 bp, 16 predicted proteins | sample MGYA00376046_ERZ724513 | MGnify/ENA primary metagenome ERZ724513 (study PRJEB28724, sample SAMN07190883) | activated sludge metagenome | isolation source: activated sludge of sewage treatment plant in Hong Hong | place: Hong Kong | collected 2016-03-17 ... | reverse complement strand
CGATGGGCTGGTACATGGTCAAGAGCGGCCTGGTCGATGATCCCCGCGTCAGCCAGTACCGGCTGACCGCGCATCTGTCGCTGGCTTTCCTGATCTTCATCGCGATGATGTGGGTCGCCCTTGGCCTGTGGAGCGCGCGCGCGCGAGTGACGGCCGATGCCACATTGCGTGGATTGCAGAGAACGGGGTTCTGGCTGGCCGTCCTGGTCTTCTATATGGTCATCACCGGCGGCTTCGTCGCCGGAATACGCGCGGGCAAGGCCTACAATACCTTTCCCCTGATGAACGGCCATGTGCTGCCGCCCGAGAGTTTCATCCTTGACCCGTGGTATCTCAATTTCTTCAACAACATGGCGCTGGTCCAGTTCGATCACCGGGCAGGCGCGTGGCTTCTGGCACTTGTCGTGCCCTGGTTCTGGGTCAGGAGCAGGGCGCCCATCGTCTCCAGCCGGGCGAAATCCGTGGCCAGTCTGCTGCTTGTTGCCGTGGCGGCACAGATCGTACTGGGCATCGTGACACTGCTGGCTGCAGTTCCCGTCGCCCTTGGCGCGGCGCATCAGGGAGGCGCGATGGTGGTGTTCGCCGTTCTGCTCTGGCTGAACCACGAACTGCGGGTCGCGCGCGGTCCGGGCATCGGCTGATGGAGGCGAGCGCTGCGCGCTTGCGCAGAATCAGGGGCCTGGCAATTGCGCTGACAGCGCTCGCGGCCCTCGTGGTGCTGGTGAGTGCGATGATGCGTCTGGATGCCGCCGGGCTCGGCTGTTCCGACTGGCCGGCATGCTATGGACAGTTGCTCGGGCGCGAACCACAGGCGCTTGAGTTCGGCACCGTCCGCATCCTTCACCGATTGGTCGCTTCGACTTCGCTGGTGCTCGCCTGCATCGTCGTCTGGCTCTGCCTGCGCCCACAGCCACTACAGCCGGCTGCCACCTATGCGACGCTGCTGCTCCTGCTGATGCTGGCGCTTTCAACGCTCGGCATCTGGAGTTCCGACCCGCGGCGGGTCGCCGTCGGATTCCTCAACGTCATGGGCGGCCTTGGCCTCGTGACTTTCTCCTGGCGCATCGTGCTGGCTTGCAGGATGCCTGGTTCCGCAGCCGCGACATTGCATCCGGGCTTGCTGTTGCGTCTGGGCCTCGGCGCGCTGTCGCTGACGGTGATGCTGGGCGCCTGGCTGGGAGCCAGTTACGCGGCGCTTGCCTGCACCTCGATTCCCGGCTGTGACGGGGTCTGGTGGCCTGCCGCTGCCGGGCTGTCAGCCCTGAATCCCTTTCTCAGGCAGATCGCGGCGCCGCTTGCCGGTGATGCGGGCGGTGTCATGCTGCACCTCGTGCACCGCTATCTCGCCCTGGTGACCTTCTTGCTTCTTGGCACGGCAGCCCTGCAACTGCTGCGCAATGAGGCGCAGCGCAAGACGGCCGCGGCGATCCTCGCATTGCTGGTCCTCGAACTGGTCTTGGGCGGATTGACCGTGCTCAGCGGTCTCAATCTCTGGCTGGTGCTTGCCCACGGCCTTTGCGCCGCTGCCCTGCTCGCCTCGGTCGCGACACTGTTGCGGCGTTAGCGCCGGTCGTCCCGACAGGACCGCTCAGGCAACAGAGTGATCAATCCTGGCAATCCGAAGGTGGCGATTCTCAGTGCTGGTGCGGATTCGCGGCGGGCGCCTTGCTGGTCAGGTCGCGAACCTCGGCGGCGACCTCGACCATTTCCACCTTCTTGTCCTTGCCTTCGAACTGCAATGTCAGCGGGACCGAGTCGCCAGGCTTGATCGTCTGCTTGAGATTCATCAGCATGACGTGATAGCCCCCCGGCCCAAGGATGACCGGCTTGCCGGCGGGCAGGTCGAGACGGGCGACAGCGCGCATCTTCATCACGCCACCGTCCATTTTCATTTCGTGGATCTCGGTCACACCAGCGACCGGGCTTGCCGCACCGACCAGCGTCGCACCCGACTTGCTGGTAACTTCCATGAACGCTCCGGTCGCCATCTGGCCCGCAACGGTGCCGCGCACCCACGGCGCCTTGACCTCGATGTCGGCGGCGAAGCTTGTCGTTGCGGAAAGGGCGAGCAGGGCGGATGTCAGAATGCGGTACGCGGCTTTCATGGGGTTCTCCTTTACAGCGTGGGCAACGGATTATAAGTGCTGGCTTGCCGGGTTTGCCGCGACACGATGTCGCAGCGGTCCGGGAACGGGTGGCGGCGCAGGCTACGGCTTCTTGTACCAGTTGCCTTGCGCGTCCTCCATCCACCAGCCCGAGTGGAACTGATCCTTCCAGCGCTTTATCTGGGCCGCGCGCACCGCCGGCTGCGCTTCCTTGCCGCCATGCGCTTCGGCAATGGCATAGATCAGCGAGTTGCGCTCGGGATTTTCCTGGTCGATGAGTTTTTCGGCGATCTGTCTCTGGGTCAGGGTAAGTCGGCTGCCATCGTGTATCTTGATCATCCCGTCGTAGCCAAGGCCGATGACGCCGGCTTCATAAAAGCGAACGAGTCGCGATGTGCGCTGAGCCAGCGTATGTTTGGCGACCATGACCGGTGGCGTGCCGATATCCAGGTTGATTTCGTTGCCGGTTGGCGCGGCGGCAACCGGAATGGCAAGGAAGGCGAGCAGGATGAAGATGAATTTCATTTGATTTCCTGGAGATTACTTGTCGGCCAGCAGAAGCTTCAGGTCGGCGGCGACATTGGCCGGTGTTTCTCCGTGGCGCAGCAGGAGTCTCAGCCGCCCTTGCGGATCGAAGGCGTAGCTTCCGGTCGAGTGGTCGATGCTGTAATTGTCGGGTGTCGTCCCGGGCTGTTTGACGTAGAAGACCTTGAAATCCTTGGCCAGCGCGGCGATGGTTGCGTCATCCCCGCGCAGACCGATGAAGCTCGGGTCGAACAGCGGGACATAAGCGGCCAGCAACTCCGGTGTATCGCGAGCCGGATCCAGCGTGACAAAGAGCACCTGCACCCGGGCGGCATCATTACCCAGCGTCTTCAATGCGTCACGCATCGACGCCAGCGTGGTCGGGCAGACGTCGGGGCATTGAGTGTAGCCGAAGAACAGCACGACCACCTTGCCCTTGAAGTCCGCCAGCCGGCGTGGTTGTCCGTGATGGTCGGCGAGGTCGAAATCCCTGCCCCATTCGACCCCGGAGATGTTGGTCGAATGGAAATTCTGCGGCTCGGAGCACCCGGCGACCAGGAGAGCGATGCACAGGATGATTGCGGCGAGTCTGGCCATCGGAAACAGCGGCTCTGGAAGGGTGGTTGGGTGCGCACAAGCGGGGGTGGCCTGCAATCCCCGCAATGCCTTCGGCACGGAAGGGACACATTGTAATTCGTAATCGATCTCTGGAGAGTCCAACGGAAAACAAACGGGACCACGCGGAAAGCGTTCCGGCCGATCCACCGCAGGGCTTCGGTTCCGGCCGGGAATTACCGGGCGGCGCCATTCGGTGCCGGCCAGACGGGCCGGGTTCCATGTGCTGCCCGAGAAAGGCGGACATCGGTCAGACCTGCACACGGTATACTCCGGCTTTCTCAAGTTGAAAGTTTTTCATGGCCGCATCCGACGACACCGCCAGCATGGCACTTTTCTGTGATTTCGAGAACATCGCCCTTGGCGTTCGTGATGCCCAGTACGAGAAGTTCGATATCCGGCCGGTGCTCGAGCGCCTGCTCGCCAAGGGCAGCATCGTGGTCAAGAAGGCCTATTGCGACTGGGAACGCTACAAGGCATTCAAGTCGGGAATGCACGAGGCCAATTTCGAGTTGATCGAAATCCCCCATGTCCGCCAGTCGGGCAAGAACTCGGCGGACATCCGCCTCGTCGTCGATGCCCTCGATCTCTGCTATACGAAGTCGCACGTCGATACCTTTGTCATCATCAGCGGCGACTCGGATTTCTCGCCGCTGGTTTCCAAACTGCGCGAGAACGCCAAGCGGGTGATCGGCGTCGGCGTCAAACAGTCGTGTTCCGACCTGCTGATCGCCAATTGCGACGAATTCATCTACTACGACGACCTGGTGCGCGAACGCAATGGCGCCCGCCGCGAAAGCCGCGAGGCGGCGCAGCGCCGCTCGGCGGACGACGACGCGAGCCGCGGCGAAAAGATGGAGGCGCGCAAGACCAAGGCCGTCGAACTGGCCGCGGCGACCTTCGCCGACCTGATCGCCGACCGTGGCGACAGCGAGCGCGTCTGGGCCTCGGTGCTCAAGGAGGTGATCAAGCGCCGCAATCCCGGTTTCAACGAAACCTATTTCGGCTTCCGCAGTTTCGGCAACCTGCTCGAAGAGGCAGCCAACCGCGGCCTGCTCGGTTTCGGACGGGACGACAAGTCGGGCGCCTACGTCACCCGTGCCGCGGCCCGACCAATGCCGGAAGACGAAGCTGCCGGCGCAACAGTTCCGCCGCAAGAGACCTTGCCGAGCGGCGCCGCCGATGGTTCCGGGGAGGTCAAGGCCGCGCTGGCTGGCGAGGGCGACCTCAAGGCCGGCGGCCGTCGCCGCGGCGGCGGTCGTCGCTCGCGCAAGGAAGGCAAGGACAAACTGGCGCCGGAGCCGGAATCCGCAAGCGAGCCAGCATCCGCTGCGCCGCCGCCGACTCCGGCCGACGAGACGGCCGCGGTCGGTGTTGCGGAAGCGGATCTCCCGCAGTCGCGCCGGGGCGGCCGTCGCCCACGCCGCGTTGCGGCCGAGACGGACTCGCCGGCGGGGGCTGCAGTGGTTCCGGAGGAGCCGAGCGCGCCGGATGTGGTGAAAGCGCCGGCAGCCAAGCCGGTTGGCCGCGCGCCCCGGAGCCGCAAGCCGAAGGCCGACAGCGAGCAGTAGATGCCGGGTGCGGGTCTCAGATCACCAGCAGCAGTTTGGTGCGCAGACCCTCGGCCTCGCGCCTGCCGTCGCGAGAGGTGGTTATCGCGTGATACCACTCGTCGTAGAGGCCACGCAGTTCCGCGTGTCCATCCGCGTTCTCGATACGGTCGAGCAGCGAACTGGTGCCGAGCGAGCCGACGAAGGTCTTCAGGGTATTGCTCATGAAGTTGCGCGCCTGCTGCAGGCGGAGCGGGTCTGGCGTTGCCGGCAGTTCGCCGAAGGCGGTGATCGGCGGCAGCGCCGCTGCCGGCGTGCTGACCGTGCCCTCGGGGCTGATCACCGAACTGACTGCGATATAACCGTCTTCCTCGAGCATGCCGAGGGTGTGCTGGAGGTCGTCACTCTGCAGCATGCCGCGCAACTCGTCGACAGTGCGCTTGCCGTCGACACAGATCAGCACTCGCCGCACCCGCGGCGTCAGCCCGCCGGCCCTGGAGGCTATCTCCTCATGCCCCTTCGGGGTCTTGGCGAATACGACGCCCATCGTCCTGTCTCCGTTGTCGGGTAGTCGCGGGTCATTGTACATAGATCCAAAAAAATAAAACCCGCCGAAGCGGGTTTACCGTGACGCAGATCACGGATCGCTGTTCAGGCAGCGGCCTGTACGGGAATCCTGTGTCCCCGGCGGGTAATCCGGTTCTGCGAATCGACGTAGATCAGTTCCGGCTCGTACTTGGTCAGTTCGACCTCATTGCAGACGGCAAAGGTGGCGATGATCAGGATGTCGCCGGGCGCTGCGCGCCGGGCTGCCGAGCCATTGACCGAAATCACGCCGGAACCGCGTTCCGCGCGAATCGCGTAGGTGGTGAAACGTTCGCCGTTGTTGACGTTCCAGATGTCGATCTGCTCGTATTCCCTGATATTGGCTGCGTCGAGCAAATCCTCGTCGATCGCGCAAGATCCCTCGTAGTGCAGGTCGGCGTGGGTTGCCGTCACCCTGTGCAACTTCGATTTCAACATCGTTCTCTGCATGGTTTCACTCATCCAGACGGTTTGGGGAAGCGAATTGTAGCGGCACTGGACCCTCTGTCAACGGCTTTTTGCGCCCGTGAAAAGTCTATCGGATTTCGATGTTGTCGATGAGTCGCGTGCTTCCGAGACGACCGGCGGCAAGAACCACCAGCGGCACGCCGATGCCTTGCGGCGCCGAGAGGTCCAACTGTTGCCGCACTGCAACATAGTCAATTTGCCAGCCGGCTGCGGTCAACGCGGCCACCGCGGCCCTTTCCAGTCCGGCGATGTCCCGCTCACCGTGCGTTAGAGCGTCGCGGATTCGCTTCAGTTCCCGATACAGGCGCGGGGCTTCGGCGCGCTCGGCTTCGCTCAGGTAGCCGTTGCGTGACGACAGCGCCAGGCCGTCGCCGGCACGCACGGTCTCGCCGCCGACGATGGCGATCGGCAGGGCGAACTGGCGGGTCATGTTGCGAATGACCATCAGTTGCTGGTAATCCTTCTTGCCGAAGACGGCCGTGTCGGGCTGGACACAGTTGAACAACTTGAGGACGACGGTGGCGACGCCACGAAAATGTCCTGGCCTGAATTCGCCGTCGAGAACATTCTGGATCGCCGGTGGTTCGACCACGTATTCCTGGGGTTCGGGATAAAGATCGGCCTCGGTCGGCGCGAACAGGACGTCGACGCCGGCGGCGGCGAGCTTGTCGCAATCGGCCTGGAAGGTGCGCGGGTACTTGTCGAAATCCTCGTTCGGCCCGAACTGCAGGCGGTTGACGAAGATCGACGCGACGACGGTGTCGCCGTGGGCGCGCGCCTGCTCCATCAGGCTGATGTGGCCGGCGTGCAGGTTGCCCATGGTCGGCACGAAGGCGACGCGGCCGCGCCCCTTGAGCGCCGCGCGCAGGTCGACGATGCGGGAATGGATTCTCACGGTCGGCGATGCGCTCGCTGGTCAGTCGCTGTAGGTATGCTCGGGCGCCGGGTAGCTGCCGTCCTTGACGGCGGCGACGGCGCGGACGGCGGCATCGGCGATGCTGGCTGCGCCGTCCATGAAGTTGCGGACGAACCGTGGTTTCTTTCCGGGCGGAATGTCGAAGGCATCATGGACGACCATCACCTGTCCCGAGCAGTCCTTGCCAGCGCCGATACCGATGGTGATGATCGACAGGCTGGCGGTGACGGCGGCGGCCAGCCCGGCCGGGATCGCTTCGAGCACGATCATCGTCGCCCCGGCGTTCTGCAGCGCCAGCGCGTCGTCCTTGAGCCGTTGCGCGGCGGCTTCGCCCTTGCCCTGCACCTTGTAGCCACCGAGCGCGTGCACCGACTGCGGCGTCAGGCCGACGTGGCCGCAGACCGGAATGCCGCGGCTGACGAGGAAGGCCGCCGTGGCGGCCATTTCCCGGCCGCCTTCGAGCTTGACCATCTGCGCCCCGGCCGCCAACAGCGTCACCGCGTTGCGGAAGGCCTGCTCGGGTGCTTCCTGGTAGCTGCCGAAAGGCATGTCGGCGATGATGAAGGCGCGATCCGAGCCGCGCTTGACGGCGGCAACGTGGTAGGCGATGTCGGCGACGGTCACCGGCAGCGTCGTGTCGTGGCCCTGGACGACGTTCCCCAGCGAATCGCCGATCAGCAGCACGTCGACGCCGGCGCCGTCGAGCAGGCGCGCGAAGCTGGCGTCGTAACAGGTGAACATGACGACCTTCTCGCCGGCGGCATGGAGCCTGGCGAGGTCGGACTGGGTCAGGCGGCGGGCGATGCTGTGAGCGGACATGAGCGCGTTAAGAGCGGAACACGAAATAGACGGCGCCAAGGATACACAGTGCCGCCCACAAATAGTCAAGCTTGAGCGGCTGATCCATGTAAAAAATGACGAAAGGCACGAAGACAGACAGCGTGATGACTTCCTGCAGGATCTTCAGTTGCGCCAGGCTCATCTCGCTGTTGCCGACGCGGTTGGCCGGGACCTGGACCAGGTATTCGAACAGCGCGATGCCCCAGGAGATCAGCGCCGCGATCCACCACGGGTTTGTGCTGAGGTGCTTGAGGTGCGCATACCAGGCGAAGGTCATGAAGACATTCGACAGCCCGAGCAGAACCACGGTCTGCCACATTACCGGGATGTGCGTGCCGAACAGGGTCACAGGCGGACGATGCCCTGATTGGCGACCGCCGGCAGCCAGGCAGCAACGCTGCCGCGCCCGGGGATCGTCAGGCCGGGCGCGATCTCGGCCAGCGGGCAGAGGACGAAGGCGCGCAGATGGAGTCGCGGGTGCGGCACGGTCAGGCGTGGCTGGTCGATTTGGCTGTCGTTGTGGAGCAGCAGGTCGAGGTCGAGGGTGCGCGGCCCGTTGCGGCCGCGACGGTGGCGTCCGAATCGGGCTTCGATAGCGAGCAGCGCCTCGAGCAGCGCCTCGGCGCCGAGCGCGGTTTCCAGCGCTGCCGCGGCGTTGATGAAGTCGGGCTGGTTCCTGAGGCCGAGCGGGACCGTGCGGTAGAGCGACGAGGTGCGCAGGACGCGGCTTTGCGGCAGGCCGGCGAGCGCCGTGAAGGCGGCAAGCACGGTGGCCGCCGGTTCGCCGATATTGGCGCCGAGGGCGACGTAGGCGGTGTTCACTGGGCGCTGTTACGGTCGACGCCGGCCGCGCCCGGATTTCGCCGCCGGCGCCGGCGCTTGCGGTCGCCGGCCGCTTGCGGCAACAGCATCTGCGCCCTTCCTTCGCCGTCGGCATTCTGGAAACGCGTCCACCAGTCGCCCAGCTCCGCTTCGATTTCCCCGGACTTGGCGCGCAGCAGCAGGAAGTCGTAACCGGCGCGGAAACGCGGATGTTCGAGCAGGCCGTAGGGGCGCTTGCCGGCGCGCGACTCGAAACGCGGCTGCAGCGACCAGATATCCTTGATGTCGCCGGCGATGCGCCGGGTGATGGCGAGCTTCTCGCCCTGCACGTCGAGTACCGTGTCCATCGCCTGATAAAGCGCCGGTATTTTCGTTTCGCCGGCAGCCTTGAGTTTTTCCCAGTGCGCCAGCACCTCGTGCCAGAGCAGCGTGGCGAACAGGAAGCCGGGCGAGATGCCCTTGCCTGCGCGGACGCGTTCATCGGTATCGGCGAGGGCGAGCATGACGAACTTCTCGCCCAGCGGCTGTTCGAGAATCACGTCGAGCAGCGGCAGCAGGCCATGATGCAGGCCTTCGTCACGCAAGCGGGTGATGCAGTTCACCGAGTGGCCCGAGGTCAGGAGTTTGAGCATCTCGTCGAAGAGGCGGGCCGGCGGCACGTTTTCCAGCAGTTCGGCCATTTCGCGGATCGGCTTGCTCGCCGCCGGATCGATGATCAGACCGAGCTTGGCGGCCAGGCGCACGGCGCGCAGCATGCGCACCGGGTCCTCGCGGTAGCGCGCGCGCGGCTCGCCGATCATGCGCAGGGTTTTCTGCTTGAGGTCGCCGACGCCATGGTGGTAGTCGATGACCGCCTCGGTGGCCGGGTCGTAATACAGCGCGTTGGCCGTGAAGTCGCGGCGGGCGGCGTCGTCCGCCTGCGAACCGAAGACATTGTCGTGCAGCACGCGGCCGTGTTCGTCGGTCTTGGTATTGGCGTCGAGCATGCCGCGGAAGGTGGTGACCTCGATGGTCTCCTGGCCCATCATCACATGGACGATCTGAAAGCGCCGGCCGATGGCGCGCGACCGGCGGAAGGCGCGGCGGATCTCATCCGGCGTGGCGTCGGTGGCGATGTCGAAGTCCTTGGGTTCGGCCCCGATCAGCAGGTCGCGCACCGCGCCGCCGACGACATAGGCCTTGTGGCCCTGTTGCTGCAAACCCTCGCAGACGCGCCGGCTACCGGAACTGATGCGGTCGCGGGTGATGCCATGGCGGGAGACGGGGATGATCGCCGGTTCGTGGTGGCTGGCGACGGTCTTCTTGCTGCCGAAGACGCGGGAAATGAGCTTGCGGATCACGTATGGCCGTTCAGGAAGCGCATGGCAGGCTGCGGAAAAAGCGCCGATTCTACCGCAAAGTGATGATTTTCCAGCCCATTTCACTGCTGTGCCGGAGCAGCTTGTGGTCGGGATCGACCGCCACCGGGGTCGTCACCTTGCCCATGAGCGGCAGGTCGTTGTGCGAGTCGCTGTAGAAGAAGCTCTCGGCGAAGCTGCCCCACCACAGGCCGAGCGCTTCGAGCCAGCTTTCGACGCGTTCGATCTTGCCGTCGCGGAACGAGGGCGTGCCGCGCGGGCTGCCGGAAAACGCCCCGTTTTCGACGTCGACCGCGGCAACCGTGCCGATCAGGTGTGGAATGCCGAATTCGTTGACGATCGGGTGTGTGACGAAGCTGTTGGTGGCGGTGACGACGGCGCACAGATCGCCATTGGCCAGGTGTCCGCGTACCAGCTGGCGCGACGGCTCGCCGATCAGCGGGCGGATGTGGCGATCCATGAATTCACGGTGCCAGGCGTCCAGTTCGGCCCGCGGGTGGCGGGCCAGCGGCGCCAGCTGGAAGGCCAGGAACTCGTTGATGTCGAGGGTGCCTTCCTTGTACTGGTCGTAGAAGGCGATGTTCTTCGCTTCCTGGATTTCGCGGTCAACGGCGCCCTTGGTGATCAGGAATTGCGCCCACTCGAAATCGGAGTCGCCGGCAAGCAGGGTGTTGTCGAGGTCGAAAAGGGCGAGCTTCATTGTCCGAGATCCAGCGGCAGGGTTTCGTTGAGCAGTTCGCGCAGCAAGGGCAGCGTGACCGCGCGTTGGTGTTCGAGGGTGTACCGGTCGAGGGCGCCGATGAAGGCGGACAGGGTGCGCATGTCGCGCGGGGCGTGGCGCATCAGGTAGTCGATGCATTCCGGCGACAGCCTGAGGGCGCGTTCCCGGGCCTGGGCGCCGAGCGCGGAAGCCTTCTCGGCGTCGGACAGCGGCTGCAGCCGATAGATCAGCCCCGAGCCGATCCGGGTGCGCAGGTCTTCACGCAGCGCGAGATGGGCCGGCGGCTGGCCGGCCGCGGTCAACAACCGTCCACCGGCCATTTTCAGGCGGTTGAAATGGTTGAACAGGGCGATCTGCCCGGCCTCGTTCAGCGCGGCGACATGATCGACAGCCAGTTGCCGGGCATCCACATCCCCGCTCAGCGCCGGGTCGAGCGCCGCATCGGCGTAGGTGAAACCGGTGGCCAGCAGCAGATGCGAACACCCCGCACCCGCTTCTCCCCACAGGCAGAATGACGTCTCGGCGCGCGTACCGGCCAGCCAGCCGGTGAAGGCCGCCACGGTTTCCACATTGCCCCCGGCGACGAAATTGTCCAGCGATGGCGGTGTTGCCGGGAGCAGGTCGAGAATCAGTTGGCGCATGCGCTTGACGCGAAGTGGGGGCTACGGATTTTAGCATCGACCATCCCCGGGCCGCTCGTTGCCGCCGCGCTGCGACCGAAGCGCGGATTGACCGCGGTTTCTGGCGAAACATATACTCATGACGCTGCGCTGGGGTTGGCTATCCCGCAGGCGCCCGCACAGCTTGTGGAGGATCAAGATGATTACCCGCCGATTACTTGCAGCGGTCAGCCTTTCCCTTGTCGTGACGGGATGCGCGAATTTGCAGGATGTGCGTGATTTCGCCGGGGAATCCGCAAGACTTTCGGCTTATACGGAACTGACGACCCGCTTTCGCGATACCTACGAGCGGGAGCAACCGTATCTTTCCGGCCCTGTCGAACAGCAGGCCCAGGCCAACGACAAGCGCCGCCGGGACGCCTATCCGGATCTGCTGAAGATCCACCAGGGAATGGTGCTATACATGCAGACCCTGGCCACCCTGGCCGGCGACGATACCTTCGACCTGTCTCCGGCCGTGAATTCGCTGGCCTCGGGAATCAAGGCCTATCCGGAGGGCGGCATCGATGGCAAGCAGGTCGATGCCTACGCCAGCATGGCCAGGATTGTCGCCAAGTGGATGACATCGGCGGCGCAGGAGAGGGCCGTGCGCGAGATGGTCACGGAAGGCGACCCCTCGGTGCAGGCGATGCTGGACGGAATGGCGGCGCTGGTCAGCTACTACCGGAAGACCAACGACAACGAAAGGAAGGCCATCCTCGGCTTTCTCGAAGTCGAGCTGGCCTTCGCCGGCGCGCCCAAGGACAAGCTTCTGGCCGCCCTCGGCAAGGCCCAGATGCAGGCGAAAATCCGCGAATACCAGATCGCCGATGCCAGGTACGGCGAAGCGGAGGCCGGAATCGCCAGCATCAAGGAAGGACACAAGGCCCTGGCCAGGAACGTCGACAATCTGTCCTCTGCCGAGGCGAAGGCCCGGATCAAGAAGTTCACCAAGGACATCAAGGCCATCCGCAGCAACCTGCAGGCCGCCAGCGCTTACTGAGCGCCACCTCCACTCCCTGAAGGAGAACCATCATGGCACTTGCCGACGCCACGCAGATCGTGGATTTTGCCGATGCGCTGACCCGCAGCGCTGACGGCATCCATGACCGGCTGCTGACCGCCATCAGGAACAATGAAGTTGACCATCCGACGGCCCAGATGATCTTTCAGGATGAATCCATCCTCCGGCAACGGGCCGACGGTCTCTACATCGATGCCGCCGCTTGCGTGGTGGCCGGCCTCGACGAGGAGCAGAAGAGCGTCATCGACCTTGTCGACACGGCCAACGCCGGGATGCGGAAGATCAAGGACATGGCCCGGTTCATCGACCTGGTCGCCGATCTGCTGCTCCTCGCCGCCGCGACCTATGCCGCGAAGCCGCGGCCGATCATCGCCGCCCTGAAGGAGGTGAGGCGGGATGTCGAAGCGCTCGCCGGGAAGGCATGACGGGCCGGGTCGCAAGCCTGGCGCCAGCCGCGCGCCGGCGATCAGGGCCAGCGTTCCGGTAGCGGCGGCAGGTCAATGAAAATGCGGCCGCAAGGCCGCATTTTGGCGCTCCGCTCGACGTCGACCGCAACCGGCGGCGTCCCCGGGCGGTTTCAGCTTCCCAGCGTCAGCATCAGTTCCGACTGGGCGCTGTGGGGCTTGGCGCGGGCCGACCGGCGCCGCTGGTAGACGCCGTCGCCGTTCATGTCCCAGGACTGCTGGTTGTCGGCAAGATAGAACTTGAGACCTTCGGTGATGACCCGCTTCTTGAGCTTCGCGTCGAGGACCGGAAAGGCCAGTTCGATGCGGCGGAAGAAATTGCGATACATCCAGTCGGCGCTTGAGAGATAGACCGATTCCTTGCCGCCGTCGTAGAAGTAGAAGATGCGGTGGTGCTCGAGGAAGCGGCCGATGATCGAGTGAACCTTGATGTTTTCCGAGAGC
>ERZ724513.1203-NODE-1203-length-13110-cov-11.763539_pt1 | contig 13110 bp, 12 predicted proteins | sample MGYA00376046_ERZ724513 | MGnify/ENA primary metagenome ERZ724513 (study PRJEB28724, sample SAMN07190883) | activated sludge metagenome | isolation source: activated sludge of sewage treatment plant in Hong Hong | place: Hong Kong | collected 2016-03-17 ... | reverse complement strand
GCGGGGCCGCGCGCCGACGCCCCCGGTTTCGCCGTGCGAGCGACCCTTCCCCTCAGCCCGGACGCCGCCGGCGCCCGCCCCCACCCGCAGGAGTGACATGCCCATCACCGTGTTTCTGGCCGACGACCAGGCCCTGGTCCGCAGCGGCTTCCGCATGCTCATCGAGGCCGAGGACGACTTCGAGGTGGTCGGCGAGGCCGCCGACGGGGCGGCCGCGGTCGCGGCGCTCACCCGCCGGCCGTGCGACGTCGCGCTCATGGACATCCGCATGCCGGTGCTGGACGGCGTCGAGGCCACCCGGCAGATCGTCGCGGCCGGCCTGGGCACGAAGGTGCTGGTGCTCACCACCTTCGACCTCGACGAGTACGCCTTCGCGGCGCTGCGGGCAGGGGCGTCCGGGTTCCTGCTGAAGGACGCCCGGCCGGCCGACCTGCTCAGCGCGATCCGCGCCGTCGCCGCCGGGGACGCGGCGATGGCCCCCTCGACGATGCGGCGCCTGCTCGACCACGTGCGTCCCGCGCTGCCGGCCGCACCCGCGGCGTCCGACGACCGGCTGGAGCAGCTGACCGACCGCGAGCGCGAGGTGCTGGAGCAGATCGCCCTGGGCGCCACCAACGCCGAGATCGCCCGCACCCTCTACATGGCCGAGGGCACGGTCAAGAGCCACATCGGACGCCTGCTGTCCAAGCTGCAGTGCCGTGACCGGGTGGGCCTGGTGTTGGTGGCCCTCGCGCACGGCCTGGGCCGGCCGTGAGACGCGGCGTCCGGCCCCTGGACCCCGCAGCCCGCGGCGTCCGCTAGGCTGGGCGCCATGCAGCACGAGACGACCGCCGCGCCCGGCGCGCTGGCCGTCGTCGTGCTTCCGTGCCGCTGTCGAATGTCGAACTGACGGCACCTCCTGATCGCCCGCTCGGGGCGATCGAACCGCGGGGTCACTCCGGGCTTGGTCGCCCTGGGACGTGCCGTCAGGACCCTCATCCGAACCCAACGCAAGGAACCCACATGCCCCGCGCCCTCCGCCCCCTGGCGGCCCTCGCCGCCACCCTGACCCTCTCCCTCGGCCTGGCTGGCTGCGGCGCCGGCGGCGCCGCGTCCACCACCGCGGCCACGACCGATACCGGCAAGCCGCTGGTGATCATGGCCGACGTCAAGCCGCACTCGGAGCTGCTGAAGAAGACCCAGGAGCTCGGCCTGCTCGGCGACACCAAGATCACCATCAAGGAGATCAGCGGCGACGTCGACGTCAACCAGCTCACCAATGCCGGCGACGTGGACGCCAACTTCTTCCAGCACACCCCCTACCTCAAGGACTGGAACGCCCAGCACAACGCGTCCCTGGTCGCCGTGGCCTCGGTGCACATCGAGCCGCTGGGGCTGTACTCGAAGAAGGTCGCCACCGTCGCCGACACCCCCGCCGGCGCCGTGATCGCGATCCCGCTCGACGCCACCAACCAGGCGCGGGCGCTGTTCCTGCTGCAGGACGCCGGGCTCATCACGCTCAACGTGAAGGCCACGGACGCGAACCTCGACTACAGCCAGGTGACGCAGAAGAACATCACGGGCAACCCGAAGAACATCAAGTTCCGCACAGTCGACCGCCCGCAGCTCGCCGCGACGCTCGACGACCCGCAGATCACGCTGTCGATCGTGAACGGCAACTACGCGCTCGAGGCCGGCCTGGTGCCCGCCAAGGACGCGAAGTTCCTCGAGAAGGCCGCCAACAACCCGTACGTGAACGTGCTGGTCACCACCGAGAAGCTGAAGGACGACCCGCGCGTGAAGAAGGTGGCGGCGGCGCTGGAGTCCCCCCAGATCGCCCAGTACATCAAGGACACCTACCAGGGCTCCGTCCTGCCCGCCAAGGGCTGATCCGCCGTGATCGTCGTCGACAAGGTCAGCAAGGTCTACCGGACCAAGCGGGGCGAGGTCGCGGCCGTGCAGGACGTCAGCCTCACCGTCGCCACCGGCGAGATCTTCGGGATCCTCGGCCGCAGCGGCGCGGGCAAGACCACGCTTTTGCGCTGCCTGTCCCTGCTGGAGCGCCCCACCTCCGGGCGCATCACCGTCGACGACGAGGACTTCACGGCGCTCACGGCGTCCGGGCTGCGGCAGGCGCGGCAGAAGATCGGCATGATCTTCCAGCACTTCAACTTGCTGTCGGCCCGGACGGTCGCCGACAACGTGGCGTTCCCGCTCGAGGTGGCCGGCCTGGCCAAGCGCGAGCGGGACGCCCGGGTGGCCGAGCTGCTCGACCTGGTCGGCCTGGCCGACCGGGCCGGGGCGTTCCCCTCGCAGCTGTCGGGCGGGCAGAAGCAGCGGGTGGGCATCGCCCGCGCGTTGGCCAACCACCCGTCGGTGCTGCTGTGCGACGAGGCCACCAGCGCGCTGGATCCGGCCACCACCGAGCAGATCCTCGACCTGATCAAGCAGATCAACGTCCGCACCGGCGTCACGGTCGTGCTGATCACCCACGAGGCGGAGGTGGTGCGCCGCATCTGCGATTCCGCCGTGCTCATGGAGGACGGCCGCGTCGTCGAGCAGGGGCCGCTGCTGCGCGTCATGGGCGATCCCACGTCGAAGCTGGCGTCGCTGCTGCTGCCGGTGAACCCGGCCGAGCCGTCGCTGGGCCGAGTGCTGACGCTCAGCTTCGCGCACGACGACGCCGACCAGCCGCTGCTGTCGCACCTCACCCGCGACCTGAACATCGACGTGGCGATCCTGGGCGGCACCATCGAGCACGTGGCCGGCCACAAGGTCGGACGCCTGCGCGTCGCCCTGACCTCCCCGCACACCGCGCTCGACGAACAGCAGGTCGAGCGCTACCTGAAGGAGCGCGACGTGGCGGTGAGCTGGGCATGAAGACGAGCTGGATCGACGCCCTGCCCGACCTCGGGACCGCCTTCGGCGAGACCGCATGGATGGTCGGCTGGTCGTTCGCGCTCACCGTGGCGCTCGGGCTGCTCGCCGGGGTGGCGCTGCGGCTCACCGCGCCCGACGGGCTGCGCCCCAACCGGCCGTTCTACGCCGCCTTCGGGGCCGTCGTGAACCTCGCGCGCTCGCTGCCGTTCCTGATCCTGATGATCGCGCTGCTCAGCTTCACCCGGTTCGTGGTCGGCACGGCCTACGGCCCGACGGCCGCGATCGTGCCGCTGACGGTGGGCGCGATCCCCTTCTACGCCCGGGTCGTCGAGGCCGCGTTGCGCGAGGTAGCCCCCGGAAAGCTCGAGGCGGCGACGGTGATGGGCGCCAACACCGGGCAGATCGTCACCAAGGTGCTGCTGCCCGAGGCTCTGCCCGGCCTGGTGGCCGGCGGCACCCTCACCCTGGTGACGCTGATCGGCTACTCGACGATGGCGGGCGCGATCGGCGGCGGCGGCGTCGGCGACTTCGCGATCCGCTACGGCTACCAGCGGTTCAACACCCCTGTGCTGCTGTTGGCTGTGGTCGTCCTGATCGTGCTGGTCCAGGTCATCCAGAGCGCCGGGGACGCGCTGGTGCGCTCCATGAACCACCGCCGGGGCTGAGCGAACGCGGAAACGCGCGGAACTGCCGGACGCCCCCTCGCGTGCGGGGTGCCGTGCGCGCTAACATCGTCTCAGCCTGGGGGGCTGCCGGAGGATACCGCAGTCCCTCGGTGCCGTTTAACCACCCTTTCGGGTTCACAGCAGACTCCTGGCCCGCCCTCAGGAACCCTCGGACGCCTCGCCGTCCAGCACCCGCTGCAGGAACCAGGCCAGGTCGCCGCCCTCGCCGTCGCGTCCGCCCTCGCCGACCCGCAGCGGCGGATCCTCGGGGCGCAGCGTGACCCCCGTGAAGCGGGCCAGCAGCGCCCCCGGCACGATCAGCCGGTAGTAGCCGCCGTCCGCCCCCACCGCGACGCTGCGCGCCCGGTTGAGGTACCAGCCCGTCACGTTCGTCTTCACCTGGGCCCCCGCGTAGGTGGTGGCGACGAGGGGCACGGGGGCGAGCCCGCGGCGTCCGGCCTCGGCGATGAAGCCCTCGATCAGCCGCCCCGCTTCCTGCGACTCCGCGCGCCGGCCGGCGCGGTGCAGCTCGGCGCGCCGCTTCGCGTCGGCCTGCCGCTGTCCCGGATCGCTCATAGGGCACCCTAACCCGACCAGGCACCGCCCCGTGGTCGGCGGCCCTATGCTGCCCTCACCGCACCTTGGAGGACACATGGCCCTGGATCTCGTCGGCCTGCCGAAGGCAGAACTGCACCTGCACATCGAGGGCACGCTGGAGCCCGAGACCGTGCTCGAGCTGGCCGAGAAGAACGCGGTGGCGCTCCCCTTCGCCGACGAGGAGGCGCTGCGCGCGGCGTACAGCTTCGCCAACCTGCAGGAGTTCCTGGACCTCTACTACGCGGCGACGGCGACCGTAGTGAGCGCCGAGGACTTCCACCTGATGGCCTCGCGCTACTACGAGCGGGCAGCGGCCCAGGGCGTCCGGCACGCCGAGATCTTCCTCGACCCGCAGGCCCACCTGCGCCGGGGCGTCCCCTACGAGGCCATGCTCGCGGGGGTCAGCGCGGCGGTCGACGAGGCGCGGACGCAGCACGGCATCACCGGCGGCATCATCGCGTGCATCCTGCGCGACCGGCCGATCGTCGAGGCCATGGAGACCTACGAGCTGCTGCGCGCCGACCGCCGCATCATCGGCATCGGCCTCGACTCGGCCGAGAAGCCGTACCCGCCCGGCCTGTTCGCCGAGATCTGGCGGCGCGCCAAGGCCGACGGGCTGCACCTGGTCGCCCACGCGGGCGAGGAGGGGCCGGCGTCCTACGTCACCGCGGCCCTCGACCTGCTGGGCGTCGAGCGCATCGACCACGGCATCAGGGCGGTGGACGACCCGGCCCTGCTCGCCCGGCTGGCGGCGTCCCGGACGCCGCTGACCGTCTGCCCGCTGTCGAACGTCGCGCTCAAGGCGGTGCCGGACCTCGCCCACCACCCGCTGCCCCGGCTGCTGGAGGCGGGGGTGGTCGCGACCGTCAACAGCGACGACCCCGCCTACTTCGGCGGCTACGTGGCCGACAACTTCGCGGCGTTGCGCGTCGCCGGCATGTCGGACGCCCAAGCGCTCACCCTCGCCCGCAACTCGGTCGTGGGTTCCTTCGCCGACGAGGCCCGCAAGGCCGAGCTACTGGCGGAGATCGAGGCGTTCGCCTGAGCGCCTCGCCGCGCCGCGCCGCTCAGCAGTCGAGGGTCTGCGGGTAGATGCCGACCGGTCCGTTGTTGCGGCAGATCGAGAGCCCCTTGGCGGCCAGCCCGGACTTGATCTGGGTCAGGGCGTCCTTGTTGAAGGCGGCGTACTGCATGTGCATGAGCACGCTGCTGCCCGCGTAGGCGTTCGCGATCACGTAGCTCACGACGCTCGCCTGCGACTTGCCCGTCCAGTCCTCGGTGTCGACGTTCCACAGCCACATGCGCATCGACTTCGCGGCGAGGGCGTTCTTGGTCGTGAAGTTGTAGGCGCCGTAGGGCGGACGGGCGTAGCTGCCGGAGGGTCCGCCGTCGAGCTGCGCGATGATCTGGCTGTAGGACAGCGTGGTGTAGTCGGAGTGATCGTAGGAGTGGTTGAACACGTAGTGGCCGTGGGCGCGGGCGTAGCTGTAGCTGACCAGCCCCCACTGCTGGCACTGGCCGTAGGGGAACAGCACCAACCGGATCCCCAGCGACTCGGCCGCCAGCACCGTGGCCGTGAAGGCCGAGTAGCTCTTGGGGCAGTCGTCGAAGGTGAGCGTGACCTTCGAGGTCAGGTTGGGCCCCCGGTAGATCGAGTAGGCCTTCCCGCCACCGTTGACGAGCTGGCCCCAGGTGGCGGGGCCGACCACGCCGTCGATCGCCAGGTACTGCCAGGCCGCCTGGTAGCGGCGGACGGCCTTGTCGGTGCGGTCGGTGAAGGAGCCGTCGACGTTGACGTCGTACTCCTTCGCCGCGAGGGCCTGCTGCAGCACCTTCACGCAGCTGCCCGTGTCGCCCAGCCGCAGCGTGGGCCGGCTCGCGACGGGGGTGGACGCCGTGCACGTCCGCACGGCGGCGAGGGCCGGGCCGGTGGCCCCCACCACCAGGCCGGTTGTGGCCACGAGCAGGGCGGCTGCCAGGGGTGCGAGCAGGCGCTTCAGAGCGAACATCGTTGTCTCCTCGGGTGGGTGCCGATGTCGGAAGTCAAGCAGGCCGGCCCGACAGTTCCGCGCGGCGGACCCGATGCTGTCCGCAAAATTTCCTGAAGAAATGCTGAGGCCGGGGCCCGCGGCGGCGCGGACCTCGGCCCAGGCGGGCGGAGCGGTCAGGCGAGCAGCTGGGCCGCCGTGGCCTTCGCCTCCTCGACCGTCGCGCAGCGCAGGACCGCCTCGGCGGCGTCCTGGCACTGCTTGAGCGTCACGTTGCCCAACTGGACGCCGACCGACGCGATCGCGCTCGAGGCCATCGACAGGTAGGTGACCCCCAGGCCCACCAGGACACACGCCAACAGCGGCCCCGCGGCCGCCTCGCCGCAGACGCCGACGGTCTTGCCGGCCCGCTGCCCGGCGTCCGCGGTCATCTTGATCATGCGCAGCACCGCGGGCTGCCACGGGTCGGTGAGGCGGGCCAGCGGCGACGACATGCGGTCGGCGGCCATGGCGTACTGGGTCAGGTCGTTGGTGCCGATCGAGAAGAAGTCGACCTCGGCCAGGAACTCGTCGGCGAGCAGGGCCACCGCGGGGACCTCGACCATGATGCCGGGCTTGAGGTTGCGATCGCGGCACAGGGCGGCGAACTCGCGGGCCTCGTCCACGGTGGCGATCATCGGCGCCATGACCCACGGGGTCTCGATGCCGTTGTCCTCGGCGGCCTGCGCGATGGCGTCCAGCTGGCGCTCGACCAGGCCGGGGTTGGTGAGCCGCAGCCGCACCCCGCGGACGCCGAGGGCCGGGTTCTCCTCGGTCTCGTGCTTGGCGAAGGGGACCGGCTTGTCGGAGCCGGCGTCCAGCGTGCGGACCACGACCTTCTTGCCGGGGAACGCCGCGAAGACCTCGCCGTAGATCCGGGCCTGCTCGGCCACCGACGGCTCGGTCTGGGCGGACAGGAAGCACAGCTCGGTGCGGAACAGCCCGACCCCCTTGGCCTCGGACGTCTCGGCGGCCTTGCGCGCGCCGGCGCCGTCCTGCACGTTGGCCAGCACGTCGACGAGGACGCCGTCCGCAGTGCGGGCCGGGCCCGTCCAGGTGCGGATCGCCTCGCGCCGCGCGGAGTCCTGGGCCACCTTGGCCTCGGCGTCCGCCACCGGGACGCCCAGCTGCAGCGTGCCGGCGGTTCCGTCCACGAGCACGGGCGAGCCCTCCGGAACCTCCCGCAGGTCGGTGGCCGCGACGACGCAGGGGATACCCAGCTGCCGGGCGATGATCGAGGTGTGGCTCGTCGGGCCGCCGAGGCGCGTGACGATGCCCCTGATCAGCGCCGGGTCGAGGCCGGCGGTGTCGGCGGGCGCGAGGTCGTCGGCCAGCAGGATCACGGGCTCGTCGGGCGTCGGGACGCCCGGCTCGGGCAGCCCCAGCAGCTCGGCGATGACCCGGTCGCGCACGTCGCGCAGGTCGGTCACCCGCTCGGCCATCAGGCCGCCCACCTTGGTGAACATCTCGACGAACTGCTCGGTCGCCGCCGTGGCGGCGGCCACCGCGGTCGACCCCCCGTTGATCAGCTTCGTGGCGGCGCGCTGCCAGCCGCGGTCGGTGGCGAGGTTCGCGGTGGCGGCCAGCACCTCGGCCGCCACACCCGTCGCCGCCGAGGCCCGCGTGGCCAGCCGCTGACCGACGGCGGCGGACGCCGCCTTGAAGCTCTCCACCTCGGCCGGACGCTCGTCCTCGGCCACCGTGCGCACCTCCGCGGGCGGCACGGGACGCGCGCGCGTCCAGGCGGCGGGGGCGTAGGCGAAGCCCGGGACGACCCCGGTGCCCTTGATGGTGGACTGTTCGGCCATGACGAAACCCTCCTGTGGGTTTTTCTGTGATTACGGCGGGGCGTGTGGGAATAACCCTGTCATCACTCTTCACTTCTGGTCAAGACTGTGATCTAATCCCAGATGAAACAACATCCGGCTGTGTGGGAACCGGTCGGAACGTGTGCACCCCACCCGGAGCACAGTAGGCCAACGGAGGCGAGATGGGCTGGTATGCGGAGGAGCGGCAGCAGGCGATCGCCGAGCTGGCCCGCGAACACGGCCGCGTCGGCGTCGCCGACCTGGCGCGCGCCTTCGAGGTGACCTCCGAGACCATCCGCCGCGACCTGGACAGCCTGGCGACGCGCGGCCTGCTGAGCCGGGTGCACGGCGGCGCCGTGCCGGCCGAGCGGGTGCGCCTCGTCGAGTCGGCGGTGCACTCCCGCGAGACGGTACTGGCCGCCGAGAAGCAGCGCATCGCCGAGGCCGCCCTCGCGTTCTTGCCCGAGGGCGACGACGTCACCGTGCTCTTGGACGCCGGCACTACCGTCGGACGCCTCGCCACCCTGCTGCCCGCGGGCCGCATCCAGACGGTGGTCACCAATTGCATGCCGACGGCGACTGTGCTGGGCGCCCGCGGCGGCCTCGACTTGCTGGTCCTCGGCGGCCGCCTCCGGGGCATCACCCAGGCCACCGTCGGCTCGGTGACCGTGGACGCCCTCCGCCGCCTGCACGTCGACGTCGCCTTCCTGGGCGCGAACGGCGTCACCGAGCGCGGCTGCTCCACCCCCGACCCGGCCGAGGGCGAGGTCAAGCGGGCCATGGTGGCCGCCGCGCGCACCGTCGTGGTGCTGGCCGACTCCTCGAAGATCGGCACCGACTACCTGGTCAACTTCGCCCCGCTCGCCGACGTGCGGGCCCTGATCACCGACACGGGGATGCCCGAGCCGGCACCGCACTGGATCCACGAATCAGGAATCGAGGTCGTCTGCGCATGATCGTCACATTCACGGCCAACCCGAGCATCGACAGAACCGTCGCGCTGGAGGGCCAACTCGAGCGCGGGGGGGTGCAGCGGGCGGCGTCCGTCATCGAACAGGCGGCCGGCAAGGGCGTCAACGTCGCCCTGGTGACGGCCGCGGCCGGCATCGAGACCCGCGCCGTGCTGCCCTTCTCCGACGAGGGCTACCTGCGCATGCTCCGCCCGCGGCTGGGCCAGAGCATGGCAGTGGCCGCCCCCGAGGTGGAGCACCGCCCCCGCACTAACACCGCGATCACCGAGCCCGACGGCACCACGACCAAGATCAACGAGCCCGGCCCCACCCTGGCGCCGGCCGACCTGGCCGCGGCCCTCGACCGGCTGGTCGCCGAGTCCACCGGCGCCTCGTGGGTCGTGCTGTCCGGCTCGCTTCCGCCCGGCGCGCCCGCCGGCTGGTACGTCGAGCTGACCAGCGCCGTCAAGCGGCTCGGCTGCAAGGTCGCCATCGACACCTCGGACGCCGCGCTGGACGCCGTCCTGGCCGCGCTCCCCGGCGTCCCGTTCGACCTGATCAAGCCCAACAGCGACGAGCTCGCGCAGCTGACCGGCGGGGACGCCGCCGCGTTCGAGGCGTCCGCGAAGGCCGGCGACCTGGACGCCATCGTCGCCGCCGCCCGCAGCCTGCAGGCGCGCGGCATCACCAACGTGCTCGTCACCCTGGGCGGCTCCGGCGCCGTCCTGGTCACCGCGTCCGGCGCGTGGTACGCCACCGCGCCCGCCGTGGAGGTGAAGAGCACCGTCGGCGCCGGCGACAGCTCCGTCGCTGGCTTCATCGTCGCCGACGTCGCCGGGGCCGGCCCCGCCGACTGCCTCGCCAGCGCCGTCGCCTACGGGTCAGCCGCCGCCGGGCTCCCCGGAAGCACCCTCCCCCGCCCCACCGACGCGCACCCGGACCAAGCCCGGGTGTCGAACCTGTGAAACACCGAGAAGGGAACGCCATGCAACTCATGACCCCTGATCTCGTCACCCTGGACGCCGACCTCGGCGCCACCAAGGAGGACGTGATCGCGAAGCTCGCGCAGCTGGTGCAGGACGCCGGCCGCGCCGACGCCGTCGGCCTCACCGCCGACGCGATGAAGCGCGAAGGCATGGCCGCCACCGGCCTGCCCGGCGGCATCGCCATTCCGCACTGCCGCTCGGCGGCCGTGTCGCAGGCCTCGCTCGCCTTCGCCCGCCTCTCCCGCAAGGTCGACTTCGGCGCGAAGGACGGCCCCGCCGACATCGTGTTCCTGATCGCCGCCGCCGCCGACGGTGACGCCGACCACCTCAAGCTGCTCACCCAGCTGGCCCGCGCGCTGGTCCGCAAGGACTTCCTCGCCGCGCTGCGCTCCGCGCAGACCAAGGAGGAGATCGTCGCCCTGGTCGACGGCGTCCTCGCACCGGCCCCCGCCGCCGCCCCTGCGGCCACCGCAGCGGCGACCGCACCCGCGGCGTCCGGGGAGCGCCCGATCATCGTGGGCGTCACCGCCTGCCCCACCGGCATCGCGCACACGTACATGGCCGCCGACTCGCTGGTCAACGCCGGCAAGGAACTGGGCTACGACGTGCGGATCGAGACCCAGGGCTCCGGCGCGGTCGAGCCGCTGCCGGCCTCGGTGATCTCGAAGGCGATCGCGGCGATCTTCGCCACCGACGTCGGCGTGAAGGACCGTGAGCGCTTCGCCGGTCTGCCCGTCATCGAGTCGGGCGTCAAGCGGGGCATCAACGAGCCGGCGAAGATGGTCGAGGAGGCCGTCGCGGCGTCCAAGAACCCCAGCGCGCGCCGCGTGGCCGGCACGGCCGGCGCCGCCGGCCAGGACACCGGCCCCCAGCTGTCGTTGGGCAAGCGGGTCATGCAGGCGCTGATGACCGGCGTGTCGTACATGATCCCGTTCGTGGCGGCCGGCGGCCTGCTCATCGCCCTCGGCTTCCTGCTCGGTGGCTTCGACATCGCGCTGAAGCCGGGCGCGCCCGGCGGCCGCACCTGCGCCGACCTGGCCTGGGCCGGCGGCGCGTGCGCCAAGGGTGCCGAGTCCATCGGCGCCATGGCCATCAATGCCGGCTGGAGCGCCGGCGTCGGGAACTACCTCGGCGCCATCATCTTCGCCGTCGGCGGCGCCGCGTTCGGCTTCCTGCTGCCCGCGCTGTCCGGTTACATCGCCTACGCCATCGCCGGACGCCCCGGCATCGCCCCCGGGTTCGTCGGCGGCGCCATCGCCGGCACCCTCGGCGCCGGCTTCCTGGGCGCCCTGGTCACCGGCCTGCTGGCCGGCGTCATCGCGCAGTGGATCGCCACCCGCAAGGCCCCCCGCTGGCTCGCCGGCCTGATGCCGGTCGTCATCATCCCGCTGGTCACCACGGCGATCGTCGGGCTCGTGATGTACCTGTTCCTGGGTGCACCGCTGGCCGCCATCACCACCGGCCTGCAGGGCGCGCTGAACAGCATGTCGGGCGGCTCCGCGATCCTGCTGGGCATCGTGCTCGGCCTGATGATGTGCTTCGACCTCGGCGGCCCGGTCAACAAGGCGGCGTACCTGTTCGCCACCGCCGGCCTCGCGGCCAACAACCAGGCGGCCTGGCAGGTCATGGCGGCGGTCATGGCCGCCGGCATGGTTCCGCCGCTGGCGATGGCCCTGGCCACCACCCTGCGCAAGAACCTCTTCACCGAGAACGAGATCGAGAACGGCCGCGCAGCCTGGCTGCTGGGCGCCTCGTTCATCTCCGAGGGCGCGATCCCGTTCGCGGCCGCGGACCCGCTGCGCATCATCCCGGCGAACATGGTCGCCGGCGCGGTGACCGGCGCGATCACCATGGCGCTCGGCGTGGGCAGCCGCGCCCCGCACGGTGGCATCTTCGTGTTCTTCGCCATCAACCCGATCTGGGGCTTCCTGATCGCCCTGGTCGTCGGCACGCTGGTGGGCGCCGCGTTGACGATCGTCCTGAAGAGCCTCGGGCGCAAGCCCGCGGTGGAAGTCGCCTAGCACCTGGCGCCCGGCCTGTCCCGCCCGGGAGACTGGACCCCGAGCGGGACAGGCAAACCCAAGCCCGCACCCATCCAACGAAGGAGAACCCATGGCCAGCAAGACCGTCACCGTCGGATCGTCCGTCGGCCTGCACGCCCGCCCGGCGTCCATCATCGCCGAGGCGGCCGGAGAGTACGACGACGAGATCCTGCTCTCGGTCCCCGGCGAGGACCCGGTCGACGCCGGCAGCTCGCTGCTCATCATGACCCTCGGCGCCGAGAAGGGCGCCCAGGTGACCGTCGAGTCCGACAACGCCGAGGCCGTCGACAAGATCGCCGCGCTCATCGAGCAGGACCTCGACGCCTGATCCACCGCTGACCGCCTGACGAGAACGCTCAGGCGCCGATCGAGTCAGTGCCCCGGGAGCCAGCCTTCCGGGGCACTGCCACGTTCAGGGCCCGGAAGCCGGGCCCTCCCCCTGCGGATCAGTGCAATGAATTTCGCCGTTTTTCGGCGGAAGTTATTGCACTGATGCCGGCTCGGTGGCGAACCATATTGCACTGATCACGCTCGTCCGAGTGGACGCCGGCCGGGACGCCCCAGCCCCGGGAGCAGGATGGATCCGTGAACGTGCCGAACGAAGTGGCCAGGCCGACAGAGGTGGGTAACCCGGCAGAGGTAACCAACCCGACAGGGGTGGTCGAGCTGGCGTCCGCCCTCGTGAGGATCCCGAGCGTGAACCCGCCCGGCGGGGAACAGCCGGTGGCCGATCTGCTGACCACACTCCTGGAGGACGCCGGACTGCCCGTCACGCGCGTCCCCAACCCGGGGCACGGCGACTGCGTCCTGGCCGTCCTGCCCGGCGAGGACCCCGCCGACAGGGCCCGCATCTTCACCGGCCACCTGGACGTCGTCGGGGTCTCGGACGCCGAACGCGCGCGCTGGGCGTCCGACCCGTTCTCGGGCGAGGTCCACGACGGACGCCTCTGGGGACGCGGTTCGACAGACATGAAGGGCGGCGTCGCGGCCGCGGTCACCGCGGCGATCGCCCTGCGACGCGAGGGCAGGACGCCGCCGGCCGACGTCATCCTCGTGCTGACCTCCGACGAGGAGGACCTGATGACCGGGTCCAAGGCGGTGGCCGGTCACCCCCTGCTCGCCCGAGACGCCGACGTCGTCGTCTGCGAGCCCACGGGCCTGCGCCCCTGCACCACC
>ERZ724513.1202-NODE-1202-length-13123-cov-8.425849_pt1 | contig 13123 bp, 10 predicted proteins | sample MGYA00376046_ERZ724513 | MGnify/ENA primary metagenome ERZ724513 (study PRJEB28724, sample SAMN07190883) | activated sludge metagenome | isolation source: activated sludge of sewage treatment plant in Hong Hong | place: Hong Kong | collected 2016-03-17 ... | reverse complement strand
AGCCGGTGCCGTGGTTGATCATCTGCTCCATGCGCGAGCGGCGGGTGCCCATCAGTTGGGTCACGGTGCCGACGTGCTCGTCGGGAATGTCGACGGTCAGCCGCTCGAACGGCTCATGCACCTTGCCGTCCACCACCCTGGTCAGCACCTGCGGCTTGCCCACAGTGAGCTCGAAGCCCTCACGGCGCATCATCTCGACCAGCACCGCCAGTTGCAGCTCGCCGCGGCCCTGCACCTCCCAGGTGTCTGGACGTTCGGTGGGCAGCACCCGAACCGACACGTTGCCGACCAGTTCGGCATCGAGCCGGGCCTTGAGCAGACGGGCGGTCAGCTTGTTGCCCGACTTGCCCGCCAGCGGCGAGGTGTTGATGCCGATGGTCATCGAGATACTCGGCTCGTCGACGTGAATCAGCGGCAACGGCGTCGGGTTCTCGGGGTCGGACAGGGTTTCGCCGATCATGATGTCGGGAATACCGGCGATGGCCACGATGTCGCCCGGGCCGGCCTGCTCGGCGGGCAGCCGCTCAAGGGCGTGGGTCATCAGCAGCTCCGACAGCTTGACGTTCTGTACCGAGCCGTCCGCCTTGCACCAGGCCACGTTCTGACCGCGCTTGAGGGTGCCGTTGATCACCCGGCACAGCGCCAACCGGCCGAGATAGGGCGATGCGTCGAGGTTGGTGACGTGCGCCTGCAGCGGCGCGCCGTCGGTGTATTCGGGGGCCGGAATGGCGCTCATGATCACGCCGAACAACGGTTCGAGGTTGTCGGAATCGGGCATGCCGCCGTCGTCGGGCTGGGTGAGCGAGGCGCGTCCGGCCTTGGCGGCGCAGTAGACCACCGGAAAGTCGAGCTTGTGCGCCTCGTCGTCTTCGAGCAGGTCGAGGAACAGCTCATAGATCTCGTCGGTCACCTCGCTGATGCGGGCGTCGGCGCGGTCGACCTTGTTGATCACCACCACGATCGGCAGGTGCTTGGCCAGGGCCTTGCGCAACACGAACCGGGTCTGGGGCAGCGGGCCCTCCGAGGCGTCCACCAGCAGCAGCACCCCGTCGACCATTTCGAGGCCGCGCTCGACCTCGCCGCCGAAGTCGGCGTGGCCGGGGGTGTCGATGATGTTGATGGTCACCGACGTGCCGTCGGCCAGTTCGTGGTCGACGGCGGTGTTCTTGGCCAGGATCGTGATGCCCTTCTCGCGCTCCAGGTCCATCGAGTCCATCACCCGCTTCTCGACGTCCTGGTTGGCGCGAAACGCGCCCGACTGCCACAGCATGGCGTCGACCAGGGTGGTTTTGCCGTGGTCGACGTGGGCGATGATCGCTACGTTGCGCAGGTCGGCGCGGACGGACATGCAGGGCTCCTCGGTTCGGACAACCTGACGATTCTACGGGGTTGCCGCAGCCACGGCTGACCACGCAAGGTTGACGAAAGGTGCGCGCCAGTGCGAGCGGACACGGCGTGTCGGGCCGGTGGGGGTGCACGGGAGCGCACCTTTCGTCACGTCAGCCGGTTGGCGGCGGTCGCCGATACGTCCACGAGGTGAGCGCCGTGGTGAGCATCGCGATCAGCACGCCCAGAAAGATGTGCCAGTCGGCGATCTCGAGTTTGCCCAGGGTGAACTGCACCACGACCGCCGCAGCGGTGGCCCAGGCGAGCCAGAGCAACACCCGGCCCGCGGTGCGGCGGAGCACCGTGAAGCAGATCGCGCAGCCGATGGCCAGGGTGAGGGTCAGGCCCGCCCCGATGGCGTGAAAGAAGAAGTAGCTCTTGTCGCGCCGCCCGATCGCGGCGGCGGCGAACCCGGCCTGCCCGATCACCGCGCTGATCACCAGGGTGGCTGCCGATCGCAGCCAGATCAGGTGCGGGTGGGGCAGTTCGACGCGTGCGGCCATGCCTCAGTGTGCCCGAACAGCCCCGATCGGTGGTCGTCATCCCTGCGCACGCGGGTATCTCGTCGTCGGACCAACCGTCATCCCTGTGCACACGGGGATCTCGTCGTCGGACCATGCGTCATCCCGGCGGACGCCGGGATCTCGTTGTTGCACGAGAACGGTCGTCTCAATCCGGCGGAAAGTGGCGCACGGAGAACCCCTTCAACAGCGGTTCGGCCGAAGCCCCACCGCGCATGAGGCTGGCCTGCAGCCCGTCCAGGCGGCCCAACAGCCAATTCGTGTCGAGGTCGGCGTAGCGGTCGTGGGCAGGGTTCACCTCGGTGCGCCGGTCGAACAGTTCGTCCGCCTCGTCGAGCACCAGCGTCCAGCCCTTGCGCTCGGCCTCGTCGAACAGGTCGGCGAGAGCCTTCTCTGTCTCACTCGCGTACGTGCTGTGTACCCGGGCGAGATCAACCACGACGGCGATCGGTCGGTCACGCCGCCGACCACTCCGCTGGAGCCTTTCGACCATGCCCGTGAGCGTACGGCACTCGAAACCATCGCCCGGCCGTGCGGCCGAACAACCGTCGATCGACGACCATTGGCGATCGAGGTGAATCAACGTGCCCCGTCGAACTTCTTCCGGTAGCTGGCTCCCACCCGGACCCAGCGTTGCGCTCATGACCCGCGCAGCCAACCACGTCGGAAAGGGCATCACCATGCGGACGACACTCAAGAGCCTGCGGCTCGCCATCGCCACGAGCATGCTGGCGATCCTCGCGCTCATCGCGCCCACCCAGCCCGCTCAGGCAACGCAGCAGTGCATCGGCACCACGACCAACGGCCACGGCGGCTCGAGCTTTGACGGCGACTGTGTGTTCATGAACGTCTGCACGGCCTACGACGGCCGCATCGTCGTTCAGTACTGGGGCAATCGCAACTTCGACTTCTACCAACTGCGGTGGTCGCGCCCCGGCCGGGCCGAGACTCAGAGCCTCGTGCGAGGCAGCGGCGGGGCCGGAAGCCGGTGGGCACTGAGCAACGCGTGGGAGAACACCCCTACACGTTCAAGGTGCAGGCCTGCTATAGCCGGTTGCTGGGGTCGTCCGACTGCACCTGGTGGCAGTCGGTGACCTACGTCAAGTGGGCACCGGCCCGACGAGGGTAGTCACGATCAAGCATCCAGACCGTCGGGATCGATGAGGTGCGACCTCTCGGTTCCGATGGTCTGGCCACCGATCGGCATCGTCGTCGGCCTGTCGGTTTGCCATCGTCCGACCCCCGGTCGCTAACCTCGCTGACCTATGCGTCCTTCCCCCGCCCGCTCCGGCCTGCCCACCCTCGTGCGGCCAGGGCGTCGATGAGCCACTCAGCGATCGAGCGGCTGTCGCCGTCGTACCCGGGGCGTGCGCCGTGGGGCACTTCGGCCAAGCTGCGCGCCTGGCAAGAAGAAGCCCTGCAGAATTACTTGGACGCTGCGCCCACCGACTTTCTGGCCGTCGCAACACCCGGCGCCGGCAAGACCACGTTCGCGCTGCGGGTGGCCGCCGAACTGCTGCACGAGCGCACGGTGAAGAAGCTGATCGTGGTGGCCCCCACCGAGCACCTCAAGGTGCAGTGGGCCGACGCCGCCGCGAAGGCGGGCATTCAACTCGACCCCGGTCTCAGCGCCCGCAAGGGTAGGTCGAAGCAGTTCGACGGGGTGGCCGTCACCTATGCCGGAGTGGCCGCCGCGATGCTCAGCTACGAGGCGATGGTGGCCCGCGAACCCACCCTGGTGATTCTCGACGAGGTGCACCATGCGGGCGACGCGCTCAGTTGGGGCGACGCAGCGCGTGAAGCGTTTCGCCTTGCCAAACGGCGCTTGGCGCTCACCGGTACGCCGTTTCGCAGCGATGCCAACCCGATACCTTTCGTCACCTACGACGAGTTGCCCGGCGGTGGCCGCATCAGCCGGGCCGACTACACCTACGGCTACGCCGACGCGTTGCGCGACCACGTGGTGCGGCCGGTGGTGTTCATGAACTACGGCGGCCCGATGCGCTGGCGCACCAAGTCGGGCGACACCATCGGGGTCAACCTGGGCGAGGCGTCCACCAAGGACATCACCGCACAGGCCTGGCGCACCGCGCTCGACCCGAAGGGCGAGTGGGTTTCGGCGGTGCTCGCCGCGGCCGATCGTCGGCTCACCGAGGTGCGGCGCCACCTGCCCGACGCCGGAGCCCTGGTGATCGCGTCGAACCAGACCCATGCCCGCGCCTACGCCAAGGTGCTCACCGCGCTGACCGGCGAGCCACCCACCCTGGTGCTGAGCGACGACCCCGGCTCAAGCAAACGCATCGAGACCTTCGCCCAAGGCGACAGCCGCTGGATGGTCGCGGTACGCATGGTGTCCGAAGGTGTGGACGTGCCTCGGCTGGCGGTCGGCGTCTACGCCACCGCGACGTCCACTCCGTTGTTCTTCGCCCAGGCCGTCGGACGCTTCGTGCGCGCCAGACGGCGCGGCGAGGTGGCGACGGTGTTTCTGCCGACGGTGCCGATCGTGCTGGCCCACGCGTCCGCACTGGAACGCCAGCGCGACCACGTGCTGGGCCCGCCCGGTGCCACCGAGGTGTGGGACGAGAGCGCGACGCTGCTGGCCGAGGCGAACCGCACCGAGAACGCGTCCGACGACTTGGAGGGCACGTTCGAGGCGCTGACGTCCGAAGCCACGTTCGACCACGTGCTGTTCGAGTCGCAGCAGTTCGGCATGCACGCCGTGCCCACCTCTGACGACGAGGCCGACTACCTGGGCCTGCCCGGTCTGCTCGAAACCGACCAGATCACCCACCTGCTGCGCGAACGCCAGCGCCGCCAAGTGGGCCGACGCGACCGGGCCGAGAAGCGCGAGAAGGTGCCGCCTGAGCAGTCATTGGCCCGCGCGCTCGAAAGCCTGCGCAAGCAGCTCAACTCGCTGGTCGCTCAATACGCGCGTAGCCGTGGCGTACCGCACAGCCACGTGCACGCCGACCTGCGCCGCCAATGCGGCGGCCCGCCCCTGGCCCGGGCCACCAGCGAACAGGTGGAGCAGCGCATCGCCCTGATTCGCACGTGGGTCTGACTGCCGTCGTCCTCTTGGCGAAAGCCGGCTGCGCCGGGCAAGTCCGAGGCCCACGACGGGTTCGGTACCGCCGTTGCGATCGGCTACCTGGAGTCGGGCGAGAGCGGTTGGAACCTGTGGATCGGCTCACCGGGCGAAACCATCAACGGCGTGCTGCACGCGGGGTCGGTGACCCGGCTCGCTTTCGGTGGGTCGCGGCTGCCCACCACCAGCCTCTACGCCGGCCACGGCCTGCCCGGAACCCTCCAGCGGCAGACCATCATCGGCAGAACCCTCGGCGTGGTCGGCGACGACTACATCATGGAGGAGGACGGCTCCACGAGCCTGCTGATCGGGGCACCGTTCACTGATCGCGACGGCAAGGTGACCGCAGGCATGGTCATCTTCTCGCGCTACTCGTTCGGTTCGGGTCCGCGCAGCGTGGTGCTGGCCAGCACGGCCGTGGAGCAGGAACTCTACGGATCGGTGTTCGGCGGCTGAGCGACCGTCTGGTTGAGCGTGTCGAAACCCCGGCGGACCGAGGTCTCGACGAGATCGACCAGCGATTGTGGTTGACCGTGTTGAAACCCGTGGGGGTCTGCTGGTTGAGCGTGTCGAAACCCCTACCGACCCCGGTCTCGACGAGCTCGACCGGCGCGAGGCTGACCCATTCACCCGCCGGCGATCAGCCCAACCCCGACGAACGCCAGCACGACGCCGGCGATCTGCACCGGCTTCATGCGTTCATGCAGAATCACCGCCGCCAAGCCCACCGTCACCACCGGGTAGAGCGCCGACAACACTGCGGTGATCGACAACAACCCCATGGTGGTGGCGAACCCGAGCAGGGCGTTCGCCGTCACGTCACCCAGCCCCAGCAGCGCGAGCTTGGGCAGGTCGCCCGGTCGCACGCCCCCGACGCTGCGCAGCACAATCGCGGCGACGCCGAACGCCGCCACGCTGGCGCTGCGCATGCCCACCATGGTGAACATCGGCGAGCTGGCCGAGCCGCGCGCGATGGCCAACATGGTGATACCGAAGCCCACCGCGGCAGCCAGCGCGTACCAGATCGCCTGCTGTTTCACGTGCTGCTCGCCGCGCAACTCGGGCCCGCTGGCCAGCACGGCACCCGTGATCGCCGCAACGATGCCGGCCACCTGCAGGGTTCGCGGCTGTTCACCCGCGGCAAACCCGGCGATCACCGGAATCGACACCGCCAGCGCGCTGATCGGCGACACCACGCCGACGGTGCCGAAGGCGAGCGCCCGATAGAAGCAGACCAGCGCCCCCGAGCCGGCCAGTCCGGCGACGATGGCCCAGCCGATCCAACCCGACGAGGTGGGGGCCGGCATGAAGGGCAGCAGCACCAGCAACGCCACCAGCGAACATGCCTGAGACACCCCGACCACGGCCGCGGACGGCAGCCGGCGGCTCAACATGCCGCCGGAGAAGTCGGCGACACCCCAGGTGAGCGCCGAACCGAGGGCGAGCAGCGGGCCGATCACGGGTGCCGGCCCTTCAGCCGGGCGCCGCCAGGTGCTGCCGGCGGGCGATCACCCTCACGAATGGTCGTCGGACGGCCGCGGACCGTGCCCCTCAGCCATCGCTTGCTCGATGTCGTGCGGCAACGCCTTCCCGGTGGACAGGCGGGCATTGCGGTAACCGTAGGCGAAGTAGACCACGATGCCGATGGCCAGCCAGATCAGGAACCGCAACCAGGTCTCGATGGACAGGTTGAGGGTCAGGTAGAAGCAGATCACAGCGGACAGGATCGGCAGCACCGGCGACCACGGCACCTTGAAGGCCCGCGGCAGGTCTGGCCGCTGACGGCGCAGTACCACCACTGCTATCGACACCAGGATGAACGCGGTCAGGGTGCCGATGTTCACCATCTCTTCCAGCACGCCGATCGGGGTCAACCCGGCGGTGACGGCGCAGACCACGGTGACGATGATGGTGATCTTCCACGGGGTGCGGAACTTGGGGTGCACGCTGGCGATCCCGATCGGCAGCAGGTTGTCGCGCGACATGGCGAAGATGATGCGGGTGGCGCCGATCATCAGGGTGAGCACCACCGTGGTCAGGCCGGCCACCGCCCCGGCCGAGATCAGCGTCGCCATCCAGGTCTGGCCGTGATGAACGAAGGCGCTCGCCAGCGCGGCCTTCGGGTCGATGTCGGCGTAGTTCACCATGCCGGTCACCACCACCGCGACCGCGCAATACAGGATCGTGCAAATGGTCAGCGAGGCGATGATCCCGATCGGCAGGTCCTTCTGCGGGTTGTGCGCCTCCTCGGCCGTGGTGGCCACCACGTCGAAGCCGATGTAGGCGAAGAACACCAGCGCCGCGCCGGCAAACACGCCGCTCCAGCCGAAGGCGGTGGGGGCCGCTCCGGTCAGCCACTGCAGCAGCGGTTGGGTCCAAGAGAAACCGGTCGCCGAAGCCTCCGCCGCGGCGGCCGGGGGGATGAAGGGGGTGTAGTTGGCCGGGTTGATGAACATGATGCCGGCCACGATCACGAACAGCACGATGAAGAGCTTCACACCGACCAGCACCAGATTGACCCGCATCGATTCCTTGATGCCGATGGTGATCAGCGCGCCCAACGCGACAATCAGCAGCACGGCGGGCAGGTCGATCACGCCGCCGTAGCCGATGGCGGCCGGAATCGGCATGCCGAGCTTCTCCATCAGCACCCCGAGGTAGGCGCTCCAGCCTTGGGCGACCACCGAGGCGCCGAGGAACATCTCCAGGATCAGGTCCCAGCCGATGATCCAGGCCAGCAGCTCGCCCAGCGAGGCGTAGCTGAAGGTGTAGGCCGAACCCGACACCGGAACGGTCGAGGCGAACTCGGCGTAGCACATGGCCGCCAGGGCGCAGCAGACGGCGGCGACGATGAAGCTGAGCACGATCGCCGGCCCGGTCATCTGGTGAGCGACCCGTCCGGTCAGGGTGAAGATGCCCGCGCCGATCACGACGCCGACGCCGAAAACGGTCAGATCAAGAGCGGTCAGTGACTTCTTGAGTTGGTACTCCGGTTCGTCGGTGTCGGCGATCGATTGCTCGATCGACTTGGTTCGCATGATGCTCATGGAGGCCTCCGGGGGGAAATGTTCAGTCGTGTGAATAGTCACAGGCTCATCAGTGAGTCGTCACAAGTTAGTACGGGTACCGCGCAGCCCCTACCCGAAGCGTCCAACACGTGGGCTTTGAGCCGTACGCGCCCGGCATTCGTCCGTGAGCCAGATTGGGGACGGTTCTACTTCTGGCTCAGGGGACGGTTCTACTTCTGGCTCAGGATGCGGCGGCCGCGCGTGATCTTGATGGGGCCCGCCGGACGTGTCACCCGGTTGCCCTGGGCATGAGTTGGTTCCTATCTGACGCCAACCGATCGCCCGAACACCTGACCCGAGTGCGCTGGCGTGAGTTGGGGACCGTTTCCATCTCGCGCCAAACTGGACGGCCGAACACCTGCCCTGAGTCCACCGCTCGAAGCACCCACCAAGGGGTGGTTCAGGGCGTTGACCGGGGCGTGCCGCTGTCGACCAACACCGCTGACACCTAACCTTGGCCGCGTGACTCAGTGGTTCACCGAAGCATTCCGTTCAGAGTTCGAGAAGCAGGCCGCGCAGCTCGGACGGTTCAACCTCGCCGTCTTCGGCAAGACCGGCGTGGGCAAGTCCACCCTGATCAACGCGATCTTCGGCGAGCCGGTGGCCGCCACCGGCATCGGCGACCCGGTCACGCTCGACACCCACCTGTACCTCGACACCCGTGGCACGCTGGGGCTGATCGACACCCGCGGTCTCGAGATCGGACGCGACGACGGCGAGCTGATCAAAGAGGTCACCAAGTACGTCAAGCAGATGCGTACCAAGCCGGTGGCCGAACAGATTCACGTGGCCTGGTACTGCGTGCGCGGAATGGACCGCCGGTTCGAAGAGGTCGAAGGCACCTTCATTCGCACCCTGCACGACCTGGGCATACCGGTTCTGATGGTGTTCACCCAGGTGCCGATGCGCGAGGGCCAGTACCACCCTGACGCGGTCGAGTTGGCCCGGCTGATCGAGGCCAAGCAGTTGCCCATCGTCGGCGGCCGTCCGTTCATGACCTACGCGATGAGGGACCAGTTCACCGGTCAGCCGCCCTACGGCTTGATGGACGTGTTACAGGCCACCTTTCACGTTGTTCCTGAAGCGGTCCAAGGAGCCCTCACCGCAGCCCAGACGATCGATCTGGCGGCGAAACAAGCCGCAGCCCAACGACACATCAACGCGACGGTAGCGGCCGCCGCCGGTGCTGCCGCGGTGCCGATTCCGTTCTCGTCGGCCGCGCTGCTGGTGCCCATGCAGTTGGCCATGATGGGCCGCATCGCGCACCTGTACAAAGTGCCGTTCGACCGGGCTGCGCTGCTGGCCGCGGCGTCCACCGGCATCGCCACCTCGCTCGGACGCACCGCGGCCGCGAACCTGCTCAAGTTCATTCCAGGTGCCGGCAGCATCGCCGGGGGCGTGATCAACGCGTCCGTCGCGTCGGGCTTCACGCTGGCGATGGGTCAGTCGTGGCTCACCGTGTGCCAGCGGGCCGCCGCCGGCAAGCTGCCCACCACCGTCGAGGGCGTGATCGACTCGGCCGCGGTGAAGCACCTGTTCGAAGAGGAGTTCCGCAAGCGCATGCCGACGATCCGCAAGAAGGACGAGCAGTAACACCCACCGTCATCTCGGCGCACCCCGTCATCCCGGCGCACGCCGGAATCTCCTCGCACGCCCCGCCGACCCGAGCGAGTCTCGAGATCCCGGCGTCGGTCGGGATGACCTGGTGGTTGCGTCTGGTCACACTCACGACCCGGCACACCCCAGCACCGTTGCGACACTTGCAACTCTGGGCGGACGGCGACCGCAGCCGTACAGTGAATCGTGGCCCTCAGCTTCTTCGACCTGTTCAGCATCGGCATCGGGCCGTCGTCGTCGCACACGGTCGGGCCGATGCGGGCCGCCCGCCAGGTGATGCTCGACCTGCAAGCCGACGGGCGACTCGACGGCGTCCACCGGGTGCGCGTCGACCTCTACGGCTCTTTGGGCTCAACCGGACGGGGCCACCACTCAGACCGGGCCGTGCTGCTGGGCCTGCTGGGCGAGGCGCCCGAGACCGTCGACCCCGCCAGCGTCGAAGCCACCGTCGACCACGTGTTCACCCAGCATCGAATCGCACTGGTCGGCGCGCACGAGATTGCCTTCGACCCCACCCGTGACCTGATTCTGCATCGGCGGCGGTCTCTGCCCGAACACCCCAACGGCATGCGGTTTCGTTGCCTCGGCACCAGCGGTGACACCGTTGCCGAGCGAGTGCTGTTCTCGGTGGGCGGCGGCTTCGTGGTGGACGCCGCCGACGTCGACGCCGAGCCCGCAACGCAGGCCGCGCCCGAGCCGTACCCGTACGCGAGCGCGGCCGAACTGCTGGACTGGTGCCGCGAAACCGGCCTGAGCATGGCCGAGGTGGTGCTGGCCAACGAGACCGTCCGGCGCAGCGAGGCCGACGTACGCACCGGTGTGCTGGCGGTGTGGCGCGTCATGGAAGAGTGCGTCGCCCACGGCTTCGGCACCGGCGGCGTGCTGCCCGGCGGGCTGCACGTGCTGCGTCGCGCTCCGATGCTGCACCAGCAGCTGTTGGACGGCCCCGGCGACCAGCTCACGCCCATGGACTGGATCACCGCCTACGCCTTGGCCGTCAACGAAGAGAACGCGGCCGGCGGCCGCGTGGTCACAGCCCCCACCAACGGCGCCGCCGGCGTGATTCCCGCCGTGCTGCACTACTACCGCCACCACATGCCCGGCGCCACGGACGACGGTGTGGTCACCTTTCTGCTCACCGCCACCGCCATCGGCGCGATCATCAAGCGCAACGCGTCCATCTCGGGGGCCGAGGTGGGTTGTCAGGGCGAGGTCGGCTCGGCGTGCGCGATGGCTGCCGCCGGCCTGGCCGCGGTGATGGGCGGCAAACCGAGCCAGGTCGAGAACGCCGCCGAGATCGGTATGGAGCACAACCTCGGCCTCACCTGCGACCCGGTCGGCGGGCTGGTGCAGGTGCCGTGCATCGAACGCAACGCGATCGCCGCGGTGAAGGCCGTGGCCGCCGCTCGAACGGCCATGCACTTCGACGGCGTGCACATCGTGCCGCTCGACACCGTGATCAAGACCATGCGCGACACGGGCGCCGACATGCTCACCAAGTACAAAGAAACCTCGCGCGGTGGGCTGGCCGTCAACGTGATCGAATGCTGACCCGTCTCCGTCCGCGAGATCGGTCATACCAATCCGTAGGAATCTGCCGAAGTACGACATGAGGTAGTAGTCCAGGTGACAAGATTGGCTCCATGAGTCAGCGAACCATTGGGGTAACCGAGGTCGCTCTCCGGGACGCCCACCAGTCACTGATGGCCACCCGGATGGCGCTGGAAGACATGGTCGATGCCTGCGCCGACATCGACGCGGCCGGCTACTGGAGCGTGGAGTGCTGGGGTGGCGCCACTTACGACTCCTGCATCCGCTTTCTGAACGAAGACCCGTGGGTTCGCCTGCGCACCTTCCGCGAGCTGCTGCCCAACAGCAAGCTGCAGATGTTGCTGCGCGGCCAGAATCTGCTCGGCTACCGGCACTACGAGGACGACGTCGTGCGCCGGTTCGTCGACGCCTCGGCCGAGAACGGCATGGACGTCTTTCGGGTGTTCGACGCCCTGAACGACCCCCGCAACATGGAGGTCGCGATGAAGGCCGTGACCGCCACCGGCAAGCACGCCCAGGGCACCATCTGCTACACGATCTCGCCCCTGCACACCGTCGAGGGCTACGTGAAGCTCGCGGGCCAGTTGCTCGACATGGGTGCAGAATCGCTGGCGCTCAAAGACATGGCCGCGCTGCTGCAGCCGCAGCCCGCCTACGACATCATTCGCGGCATCAAGAGCACCTACGGCGAAGACACCCAGATCAACGTGCACTGCCACGCCACCACCGGCGTCACCCTGGTCACGTTGATGAAGGCCATCGAGGCCGGTGCCGACGTGGTCGACACCGCGATCAGCTCGATGTCGCTCGGCCCGGGGCACAACCCCACCGAGTCACTGGTCGCCATGCTGGAAGGTACTGAGTACACCACCGATCTCGACATGGATCGGCTGATCAAGATCCGCGACCACTTCGCCAAGATCCGTCCCAAGTATGCGGCGTTCGAGTCGGCCACCTTGGTCGACACCGACATCTTCAGCAGCCAGATCCCCGGCGGCATGCTGAGCAACATGGAGAGCCAGCTCAAGGCCCAGGGCGCCGGCGACAAGATCAAGCAGGTGATGGAAGAGGTGCCCCGGGTGAAGGCCGACGCCGGGCACCCGCCGCTGGTCACGCCGTCCAGCCAGATCGTGGGCACCCAGGCGGTGTTCAACGTGCTGATGGGCAAGTACAAGGTGATGACCGGCGAGTTCGCCGACCTGATGCTCGGCTACTACGGTGAATGCATCGGCGAGCGCAACCCCGAGGTGGTCGAGATCGCCCGCGCCCAAGCCAAGAAGGACCCCATCACGGTGCGGCCGGCCGACCTGCTGCAGCCCGAGTGGAACACCCTGAGCACGGACGCCGCCAAGCTCGACGGCTTCGACGGCACCGACACCGACGTGCTCACCTACGCGATGTTCCCCGGCGTGGCGCCCGGGTTCTTCAGCACCCGCGCCGAGGGGCCCAAGAACGTGGGCAAGACCGAGGCGCAACTCAAGGCCGAGGCCGAGGCGAAGTCCGATTCGGGCAACGCGGTCACCGGGCCGATCAAGTACAAGGTCAGCATGGGCGGGCGCGATCACAGCGTCACCGTCGAGAGGGCGTGAACGACATGGCCAAACCCAAGAACATGGACCAGCGGGTCGAAGAACTGCTCGAGAAGCGGCTCGCCACCCGGGCCGGCGGCGGCGAGAAGCGCATCGACAAGCAGCATTCACAGGGCAAGCTGAGCGCCCGCGAGCGCATCGACGCACTGATCGACCCCAACACCTTCCAAGAGATCGGGCTGTTTCGGCGCAACCGCACCGTGACCTTCGGCATGGACAAAGCCGACATGCCCGCCGACGGTGTGGTCACCGGCACCGGCGCGGGGCTGGGCCGTCCGGTGCACAGCGCCAGCCAGGCTTTCACCG
>ERZ724513.1199-NODE-1199-length-13131-cov-13.564087_pt1 | contig 13131 bp, 11 predicted proteins | sample MGYA00376046_ERZ724513 | MGnify/ENA primary metagenome ERZ724513 (study PRJEB28724, sample SAMN07190883) | activated sludge metagenome | isolation source: activated sludge of sewage treatment plant in Hong Hong | place: Hong Kong | collected 2016-03-17 ... | reverse complement strand
GGCCGGCTCGTGCCGCCACGTCTCCTTCGCCGACCGGGCGCCGGCCGCCGTGCGGGGCGGCGCCGACCTGGTCGTCGTCGAGGGCGGGCTCAACGACTACGACGTCCCGAGCGCCGACGTGCGCGCCGGGTTCGCCCGACTGATGCGGGAGCTGCGGGGCCAGCACGTCGTCGTGGTCGGCCCGGCCATGGCCCCCTCCCGCGCCGCCCAGGTGCCCCGGGTCGACGCGCTGCTGGCCGACCTGGCGGCGTCGTACGGCGTCGGCTACGTCCGCACCTCCACCCTGACCCTGCCCTACCTCGACGACCGGCTCCACCTCACCGCCGCCGGCCATGTGCAGTTCGGCGACTACGTCGCCGCTCAGATCGCCGCGCTCGGGTGAGGGGCTCGGCGCGCTGTAACGCCGTGTTACAGCGTGTATCCACCCCGCTGCAACAGGGTGGGTACAGCCCGTAACACGGCGTTACAGCTGCGCGCGGGCCAGCCGGCGACCGGCGATGCCCCAGGCGAACGCGATCGGGAGCACGATGTTGCCCATCGAGGTGACCGTGCCGATGAGCAGGGCCGCCGGGAACGCGACGGCGAGCAGCACGGCCGTGGCCCGAGGGCGGTAGCCCCGCACGAGCAGCGTGGTGCCCAGGACGGTGGATCCCACCATCGTCAGCAGCACCAGCGGCAGCGAGACGAGGAAGACGGCGTCGAGCAGCCCGTTCGGCTCCGCGGTCCACTGGGTCCAGTACTCGCCGGCGACGCTCAGGCACGCGCCGACGTACACCCACGGCATCACGCGCCACGCGAACCGCTCGAACCCCCGTGCGGCCCGGTGGCGGCGGGCCACGAACGCCATCGCGGTGAAGGCCGCGAAGACGGGCAGCCAGAGCTTGCCGTACGTCGTGTACACGATGTCCGGGTCGGCCCACGTGAGCAGCGGGGAGAGCAGGTCGCCCGCGGGGTCGGCCCAGGCGCTCACGATGCCGGCGTCGAGGTCGCCGCTGCCGTCCTCGGTCCGGTAGCGGGACAGGGCGTGCAGCAGGCCGAGCGCGACGCCGAACCACGCAGCGGCCCAGGCCAGCCGGCCGACCAGGGCCTCGCGCTCGGTGATCGGTACGGCGTCGGTCGCGTCGGTCGCGTCGGTCGCGTCGGTCGCGTCGCCTGTCAGGTGTGCGTCGGCCGCGGGCCGGGTCCTGCTGTCCATCGGTTCCTCCTCGAGCGGTGACCTGTCGCCGCCCGACGCTAGGAGCCGGAGCCCGCCCCGGTCGTCGCCGCGGAGGTGGGACCGGTCTCCACCCCTGGTTGGACGATCGCCGGAGCCCGGCCCGCGTAATGTCCAGCCATGGGAACGCAGGTCCGGGCTCGGGACGCCCTGCTGCCGGCGGCCATCGCCGCTCTCGCCGTGCTCGAGCTGGCCACGATCGACGTCGACGGGCGTCTCGCAGCGGGCGCCCTCGAGGTGTCGGCGTGCGCGCTGCTCGTCGTCCGCCGTCGCTGGCCGTTGGTGTCGGCCTCCGGCGCCCTGATCCTCGCGGCCTCGCCACCCTGGGTGGGGCCGGCGGTGGACGAGGTCTCGTCGGTCCTGCTGATCGTCTTCCTCGCGTGCTACACGCTCGGCCGGCGGATCCCCGGGTACGCCGGCCTGGCCGTGTTCCCCCTGTTCCTGCTCGACGTGCTCGGGGTCTATGTCGTCACCGACGCTCGCGACCACGGCATCGGGGACGTCGTCTTCGTGGCGGCGCTGGTGCTGCCGCCCTACGTCTTCGGGCGGATCGCGCGGCGACTGGCCGAGCACAACGAGCTGCTCGTGCGGGAGCAGGAGCTCGTGCGCCGGGAGGCGGTCCGCGACGAGCGCGACCGCATCGCCCGCGAGCTGCACGACGTCATCGCCCACAGCGTGAGCGCCATGGTCGTCCAGGTCGCCGCCGTGCAGGACCTGGTGCGCACCGACCCGGCCCGTGCCGAGGAGATGCTGGCCCGGGTCGCGGAGACCGGCCGGCGGGCCATCGGGGAGACCGGGCGCCTGCTGCACGTCATCCGCGACGCCGACGACGAGCTCGGGCTCGCGCCGACACCCGGGCTGCGGGACCTCGACGACCTGGTGCGCGAGTTCGAGCGCGACGGGCTCGAGGTCGAGCTGGTGGTCGACGGGCTGCCGGAGCAGGTCCCGGCGGCGGTCGACGTGTCGGCGTACCGCGTGGTGCGCGAGGCGCTCACCAACGCGCTGCGCTACGCCCCCGACCGGCGCGTCCGGGTCGAGGTCGCCGGCACCGACGCCGGGCTGACGATCCGCACGGTCAACCGGGCGGGCGGCGGGGCCGGTGTCGGTTCGGGTCTCGGCTCCGGCCTGGGCCTCGCGGGGCTCGCGGAGCGGGTGGAGATGCTCGGAGGGACCATCCGGCACGGGCCGACGCCGGCCGGCGAGTTCGAGCTCGTCGCGAGCGTGCCCGCATGACGAGCGTCGTCGTCGCCGACGACCAGGACCTGGTGCGCAGCGGCCTGGAGCTGGTGCTCGAGGCCCGCGGCTGCCGGGTGGTGGGCACCGCGGCCAACGGGCGGGACGCCGTGGAGACCGTGCGTCGGCTCGCGCCCGAGGTGGTCGTGATGGACGTGCGGATGCCGGTGCTGGACGGCATCGCCGCGACCCGGGAGATCACCGCGGCCGGGTTGCCGACCCGGGTGCTCGTGCTGACGACGTACGACCTCGACGCGTACGTGTACGACGCCCTCCGGGCCGGCGCCGCCGGGTTCCTGCTCAAGGCGACCCCGCCCGACCGGCTCGTCGACGGCGTCCGGACGGTCGCCGCCGGTGACGCCCTGCTGGCGCCGTCGCTCACGCGGCGCCTGATCGAGGAGCACGTCCGCCGGCCGCCGCCCACCGAGGGCGTGCCCCGGGAGCTGCGTGGGCTCACCGAGCGTGAGCTCGAGGTGTTCGACCTCATCGCCCGCGGGCTGGGCAACGACGAGATCGCCGCCACCTTGGTGGTCTCCGAGGCCACGGTGAAGACCCACGTGAACCGGATCATCGCCAAGCTGGGGGGCCGCACCCGCCCGCAGCTGGTCGTCCTCGCCTACGAGTGCGGGCACGCGCGACCCGGGGGCCGGTCGGGCCGTGAGGCGCTCGGGTGAGCTGTAACGCCGGGTGACAGCGTGTGCCCACCCCGCTGCACCAGGGTGGGTACAGCCAGTCACACGGCGTTACAGCTGCGCGCAGCCCAGCGCCCTAGGATCGCCGCGTGCGCCATTCCCTCGCGGGCCGCGCGGAGAACGCGATGCAGGCCCGCATCCTCGCCCAGCTGCGTGACGAGGGCCCGCTCTCCAAGGCCCAGCTCGCCGACCAGCTCCAGGTGTCGCGGACGACGATCGCGGCGGAGGTGGCGCGGCTCGCCGAGGTCGGCCTCGCCGGCGAGGCGGGTCCGGCGGCCTCCCGCGGCGGCCGCCGCTCGACGCTGGTCGACCTGTCGGAGGACATCCGGTTCGTCGGAATCTCGATCGGGGCGACCGGCATGTCGGTGGGCGTGACCGACGGTCGCCTCGCCGTGCTGGCGACCCGGCACCGGGGCTGCGACATCCGCCAGGGCCCGGAGGCGGCGCTCGCGGCCGCGCTGGCGCTGGTGCGCGAGGTGCTCGACGAGGTGGGCGTCGACCGGCCCATGGGGGCCGGGGTCGGGGTCCCCGGGCCGGTGGACTTCCACCGGGGCGTCCCGGTGTCGCCGCCGATCATGCCCGGGTGGGACGGCTACCCCGTCCGGGACGCGGTGTCGCGCGAGCTGGGCTGCCCGGTCGTGCTCGACAACGACGTCAACGTCCTGGCGGTGGGCGAGCAGCACGCCGGCGTCGCCAAGGGCGCCCGGGACTTCCTGTACGTCAAGATCGGCACCGGCATCGGCTGCGGCATCGTCATCGACGGAGACCTCTACCGCGGGGTCAACGGCTGCGCGGGCGACATCGGGCACATCCGCATCGAGGAGTTCGGGCCGACCTGCGCCTGCGGCAACACCGGCTGCCTCGAGGCCTTCTCCGGGGGCGCCGCGCTGGCGCGGGACGCCACCACCGCGGCGCGCTCGGGCCGCTCGCCGGCCCTGGCCGCCCTGCTGCAGGAGAAGGGTGAGCTCACCGCGGTCGACGTCGGTACGGCGGTGTCCCAGGGCGACCCCCAGGCGGTGCAGCTGATCCGGGACAGCGGGCGCCACGTCGGGCGGGTGCTCGCGGCGCTGGTCTCGTTCTTCAACCCCGGGATGATCGTGATCGGCGGCCGGGTGACCGGCCTCGGGCACGCGCTGCTCTCCGAGATCCGCGGGGTGACCTACCGCCAGTCCCTGCCGCTGGCCACCGGGAACCTGCCCATCGTGCTGTCCGAGCTCGGCGACGAGGGGGGCGTGGTCGGAGCCGCCCGGCTCATCTCGGCGGCCGTCTACTCGCCGTAGCGCCCTCCAGATCACCACTTTCGACACTCACTTTGAAAAGTTTGCCTTCAACCGTCGAATCTTTCGCCTGAACTGGTTGCGGACTCCCGTCTGACGCGCCTACTTTGTTCGATGTCCCGACAAAGTCGGTGAGCATCGTCACGGTGGGAGGTGCCCGGTGCGGAGTGCCAAGCTCTCGCTCGTCCTGCGGCACCTGCGCGACCACGGCCCGCGCTCCCGCGCCCGGCTCGCCGCCGAGCTGGACCTGCCCCGGTCGGCCGTCTCCGCCCTGGTCGGCGATCTCGAGGAGCTCGGCCTCGTGCGTCGCGCCGGGATCGAGCGCGGCAACCTCGGACGCCCGGGCACCGCCGTGGAGCTCGACGGGAGCACCGTCTGCGGGATCGGCGCCGAGATCAACGTCAACCACATCGCCACCATCGCGCTGGACCTGGCCGGGGACGTGGTCGCCGAGCACCGGGTCGCCCTCGACGCGCACCGGCTCACGGCCCCCGAGGTCCTCGACCGTCTCGCCGCGCTGGTCACGCAGACCGAGGCCGACGTCCGCGTCACCGGCCACCAGGTCGCCGGGTGCGTGGTGGGGGTCGCCGGCCTGCTCGACCGCACGCATGAGGTGCTGACGGTCGGGCCCAACCTGCGGTGGAAGGACGTCCCGGTGGGCGCCGAGCTGCGGGGCCGGCTCGGAGCGGGCCACCGCGTCGCCATCGAGAACGAGGGCAACCTCGCCGCCATCGCCGAGGCCGTCCCGGGCGACCCCACCCGGCAGGACATCCTGGTGATCTTCGGCGAGGTCGGCGTCGGCGGCGGGATCGTCGCGGACGGCCGGCTGCTGCGCGGCCACCAGGGGTACGCCGGCGAGTTCGGCCACATGATCGTCGAGCCGGGCGGCCGTCGGTGCGGGTGCGGGCGCATCGGCTGCTGGGAGACCGTCGCCGGTCTCCGGGCGCTGCTCGACGCCGCCGCCGACCCCGACGACCCGGTGCGCGACCCGGCGCTGTCGCTGGACGAGCGTCTCGGCGAGATCAACCGGCGCGCCGAGCTCGGCGACGTCCGCACCCTCGACGCGCTCGACCAGGTGGGCAATGCGATCGGCACCGGCGTCGCCATGCTCACCAACGCGCTCAACCCGGCGGCGATCGTGCTGAGCGGCTACTTCGCGGTGATCGGCCACCACCTGCAGCCCACCATCGAGGAGCACCTGGTCTCCGGCGTGCTCGCGCCGCAGGCCGGCGGCACCCGGGTGGAGTTCTCGACGCTCGGCTTCACCGCCGCCGTCCGGGGCGGGGCCACGGTCGCGCTCCAGCCCGTGTTCGACGACCCGACCGTGGTGGCACCGCGGTCCGACGCGCTCGTGGGAGGAACCCGATGACCGTACTGCTCCAGATGACCGGGATCGTCAAGGAGTTCCCGGGCGTCCGCGCTCTCGACGGCGTGGACCTCGACGTCCGTGCCGGTGAGGTCCACTGCCTGATCGGCCAGAACGGCGCCGGCAAGTCGACCCTCATCAAGGTGCTGTCGGGCTTCCACCAGCCCGACGCCGGCACGATCGTCTGGGACGGTCAGGAGGCGACGCTGTCGACGCCGGCGAAGGCGATCGAGCGGGGCGTCGCCACGATCTACCAGGAGCTCGACCTGGTGCCGCACCTCGACGTCGCCGAGAACATCTTCCTCGGCCACGAGGCCGCGGTCGTCGGCTTCACCCAGCGCGTCCGGGCGCACCGTGAGGCCCGCGAGCTCCTCGCCCGGCTCGGGCACCCCGAGATCGCGCCGACCCGGATCGTCGGGGACCTCCCGCCCGCCAAGCAGCAGATCGTCAGCATGGCTCGCGCGCTCTCCCGCGACACGCGGCTGCTGGTCCTCGACGAGCCCTCGGCCGTCCTCGACCAGGAGGAGGTCGACAACCTCTTCCGGGTGATCCACGGCCTCACCGCCGAGGGCGTCGCGATCGTCTACATCTCCCACCGCCTCGAGGAGATCCGGGAGATCGGCGACCGGATCACCGTCCTCAAGGACGGTCGCACCGTGGCCACCGGCCTGGCCGTCGAGGACGCCCCGACCGCCGACCTGATCCGGCTGATGACCGGCCGCTCCATCGAGTACGTCTTCCCGCCCCGGGCCGAGGAGCCGCGCGAGACTGCGGCGCCGGTCCTCGAGGTGCGGGACCTCGCCCTCGCCGGGGTGTTCTCGGGCGTCGACCTCACCGTGCGGGCAGGCGAGATCGTCGGCCTCGCGGGCCTCGTCGGCGCCGGCCGCTCCGAGATCATCGAGACCGTGTACGGCGCCCGCCGGGCCTCGTCCGGGACCGTGACCGTCGACGGTAAGCGGCTGCGCCGGGGCTCGGTGCAGCAGGCGGTGCGGGCCGGGGTAGGGCTCGCCCCCGAGGAGCGCAAGAGCCAGGGCCTGCTGCTCGACGAGGCCGTCTTCAAGAACATCACCGTCTCCTCGATGAGCCGATTCGCCCGCCTGGGCTTCCTCGACCGCGGCGAGGAGCGACGCCAGGCGACCGAGCTCACCGAGAGCCTCGACGTACGCCCCGCCGGCGTGACCCGGGCGGCACGCACGCTGTCCGGCGGCAACCAGCAGAAGATCGTGCTGGCCCGCTGGCTGATGCGTGACTGCCGGGTGCTGCTGCTCGACGAGCCCACCCGCGGCGTCGACGTCGGCGCCCGCTCCGAGATCTACCAGCTGATCCGGTCGCTCGCCGACCGCGGCGTCGCCGTCGTGGTCGTGTCCAGCGAGATCGAGGAGGTGCTCGGCCTGGCGGACCGGGTGCTGGTCGTCCGGGAGGGCGAGGTCGTCCACGAAGCCGCCGCCACCGCGATCGACGAGGCCGGGGTCCTCGACCTCGTCATGGAAGGAAAGGTTCCGGCATGAGCCAGGACAGTGCCCGGGTCGAGCGCGCGGCGCTCGAGACCGAACGCGAACCCAACCCGGTCCTCGCGGTGCTGCGCACCAGCGTCGGCCGCAACGCGGGGCTGGTCGTCGCCCTGCTCCTGATCTGCATCGTCGGCGCGGTCACGGCCGGCGAGCGGTTCTCGTCCACCGACAACGCGCTCACGATCCTCCGCCTCGCCGCCACCATCGGCGTGGTCAGCATCGGCATGACCTTCGTGATCATCGGCGGCGGCATCGACCTGTCGGTCGGCGCGATCGTCGCGCTCTCGTCGGTCTGGTGCACGACCGTCGCCACCCAGACGATGGCCGAGAACACCCACTGGATCGTGATGGTCGGGGTCGCGCTCCTCGTCGGTGCGGGCTGCGGCCTCGTCAACGGGTTGCTGATCGCCTACGGCAACATCGTGCCGTTCATCATGACGCTGGCCATGCTGGCCAGTGCCCGTGGCCTCGCCGAGATCATCAGCGACAAGAAGACCCAGATCGTCGGCTCCGGCGTCAGCGGGTTCAAGGAGTTCTTCAACCGGGACTTCCTCGGCGTCGACGTGCAGATCTGGCTGTTCGCCCTGGTCGCGGTCGTGGGGTGGATCCTGCTCAACCGCACCACGTTCGGCCGGCGCACCGTCGCGGTCGGCGGCAACCCCGAGGCCGCCCGCCTGGCCGGCATCAACGTCAAGCGGCACACCGTCTACCTCTACGTGCTGATCGGCATCTGCTGCGGCATCGCCGCCCTGATCCTGGTGGCCAAGACGACCACGGGCAGCTCGACGCACGGCACCCTCTACGAGCTCGACGCCATCGCCGCCGTCGTCATCGGCGGCACCCTGCTCACCGGCGGCCGCGGCACCATCGTCGGCACCGTCCTCGGCGTCCTCATCTTCTCCACGCTCACGAACATCTTCATCCTCAACAACCGCTCCTTCTCCGAGCAGTCGCTCTTCAAGGGAGCCATCATCGTCGCCGCCGTGCTCCTGCAGCAGCGGTTGGCGTCTCGGAGCAGCACCTAGCTGCACGCACCACCAGGCACGACCCCTGCAGCACCTCGCAGCACCTCGCAGCACCTCGCAGCAACAACGAGAAGAGCCAACCAAGGAGCACCGCCATGTCCCTGTCGTCCACCACTCGCACGTCCCGGAAGATCGCTACCGGCCTGATCGCCGGCGTCGCCGTGCTGGCGCTCGCCGGCTGCACCAGCAACAGCAGCGACTCGGGCGACGACAACACCTCCGGCGGGACCTCCGCCGCGCCCGCCGGCTCCAACGACGAGTCCGGCGACAAGGTCGTCATCGGGTTCTCCGCACCCGCGGCCGACCACGGCTGGATGGGCTCGATCACCGAGTCCGCCAAGAACGAGGCGGCCAAGTACGACGACGTCGAGCTCAAGGTAGCCGAGGGCACCAACGACGTCAGCGTCCAGACCAGCCAGATCGAGACCTTCATCAACGACAAGGTCGACGCGATCGTGCTGCTGCCCTTCGACGGCGCCGCGATGACCCCGGTCGCGCTCAAGGCGATGGCGGCCGGAATCCCGGTCATCAACGTCGACCGCGAGTTCGACGACCCGAACGCCGCCCGCGTCACGGTGCTCGGCGACAACTACGGCATGGGCGTCTCCGCCGGTGCCTACATCTGCGAGCAGGCCGACGGCAACAAGGACGCCATCGTCGCGGAGATCGCCGGCATCGACTCGCTGCCGCTGACCCAGGACCGCAGCCGGGGCTTCAAGGACGCGCTCGCCGAGTGCGGCCTCGACGTCGACAACCGCGTCGCAGCCGACTTCACCGTCGAGGGTGGCTCGGACGCCGCGGAGCAGCTGCTCCAGGCCGCGCCGAAGATCGACTACCTGTGGAACCACGACGACGACCAGGGCGTCGGCGTGCTGGCCGCGATCGACAACGCCGGCCGCGACGAGTTCACCATGATCGGCGGCGCCGGCTCGAAGAACGCCATGGAGCTCATCAAGTCCGGTGACAGCGTCCTCAAGGCGACGGTCATCTACCCGTCGACCCAGGCCGCCGACGGCATCAAGCTCGCCCGCCTGCTGGTCCAGGGCAAGTCGATGTCGGACCTCGTCGAGGTCGAGGTGCCGCGGACCGTCCAGCTCTACGCTCCGGTCGTCACCGCCGACAACGTCGACCAGTACATCGACTCCGCGTTCGAGTCCTGAGCGACAGCTCGGCACCAGGACCACCACCGCGCGTGCCCGCCTCTCCCTTCCCTTCTGGAGGGGCGGGCACGCCACCACCCGGGAGCACTCATGACCGAGACCTCCGCACGACCCCTGCGCGTTGCCATGGTCGGGCACGCGTTCATGGGCAACACCCACTCGCACGCGTGGCGCACCGCGCCCCGCTTCTTCGACCTCCCGCTCCGGCCCGAGATGGCCGTGGTGGTCGGCCGCGACGCCGACCGCGCGGCCGAGGCAGCCGCCCGGCTCGGCTGGGCCGAGAGCTCCACCGACTGGCGCGAGGTGGTCGCCCGTGACGACATCGACCTCGTCGACGTCTGCACCCCCGGCGACACCCACGCCGAGATCGCGATCGCGGCGCTGCGCGCCGGCAAGCACGTGCTCTGCGAGAAGCCGCTGGCCAACACCGTCGCCGAGGCCGAGGAGATGACCGCGGCCGCAGAGGAGGCGCACGCCCACGGTGTCCGTGCCATGGTCGGGTTCACCTACCGCCGGGTGCCCGCGGTCGGGCTGGCCCGCCGGCTGGTCCAGGAGGGCCGGATCGGCGAGGTGCGCCACGTCCGGGCGCAGTACCTCCAGGACTGGATCGCCGACCCCGACGTACCGCTGTCGTGGCGGCTCGACAAGTCCCGTGCCGGCTCGGGCGCGCTGGGCGACATCGGCGCCCACGTCATCGACATGACGCAGTTCGTCACCGGCGACCGGATCGGTGAGGTCACCGGCCGGATGGAGACCTTCGTCAAGGAGCGCCCCTACCCGGCCGGCGACACCGCCGGCGGCCTGGGCGGAGGTGGCTCGTCGGCCGAGCGCGGCCCGGTGACCGTCGACGACGCGGCGTCGTTCCTGGCGACGTTCCGGTCCGGTGCGATGGGCGTCTTCGAGGCGACCCGCTTCGCGACCGGCCGCAAGAACGCGATCCGCATCGAGGTCAACGGCTCGCTCGGCAGCCTGGCCTTCGACTTCGAGGACATGAACGTCCTGGAGTACTTCGACGCCCGTGAGGACGCCGAGGTCGCCGGGTTCCGCCGGATCCTGGTGACCGAGCCCGGTCACCCGTACGTCGGCGCGTGGTGGCCACCGGGCCACGGGCTCGGCTACGAGCACGGCTTCACCCACCAGGTCGTCGACCTCGTGGAGGCGATCGCGGCCGGCGGCGACCCCGCCCCCTCGTTCGCCGACGGCCTGCAGGTCCAGCGCGTGCTGGCCGCGGTCGAGACCAGCTCCGACACCCGCACCTGGCAGGAGATCCCTCGCTGATGACCGACTACACCCCCCGCCCCGAGGACAAGTTCAGCTTCGGTCTGTGGACCGTCGGCTGGCAGGGCGTCGACGTCTTCGGACCCGCGTCGCGCCCGCTGCTCGACCCGGTCGAGGCGACCTACCGGCTCGCCGAGCTCGGTGCCGCCGCGGTGACCTTCCACGACGACGACCTGCTGCCGCACGAGAGCACCCGCCAGCAGACGCTCGACCGGTTCCAGAAGGCGCTCGCGGACACCGGGCTGCGCGTCGAGATGGTCACGACCAACACGTTCTCCGACCCGGTGTTCAAGGAGGGCGCGATCACGGCCAACAACCGCGACGTGCGCCGCTACGCGCTGGCCAAGGTGCTGCGCAACATCGACCTTGCGGCCGAGCTCGGCGCCGAGACCTTCGTGATGTGGGGAGGTCGTGAGGGCGCCGAGCACGGGGCGAGCAAGAACGTGCCGGCGGCGATGGACCGGTTCCGCGACGCGCTCAACATCCTCTGTGCCTACGTCGAGGAGCAGGGCTACGACCTCCGGTTCGCGCTGGAACCCAAGCCCAACGAGCCGCGCGGCGACATCCTCCTCCCGAGCATCGGGCACGCCATCGCGCTGATCTCCGAGCTCGACCACCCCGAGATGGTGGGCCTGAACCCGGAGGTCGGGCACGAGGAGATGGCCGGTCTCAACTTCGCGCACGGCATCAGCCAGGCGCTGTGGCACGGGAAGCTGTTCCACATCGACCTCAACGGTCAGCACGGTCCGCGCTTCGACCAGGACCTGCGCTTCGGTGCGGGCAACCTGCGCGGCGCGTTCTGGACCGTCGACGCGATGCTCGGCGCCGGCACCGACCTGCGCTACGACGGCTACGTCCACTTCGACTACAAGCCGCCGCGCGCCGAGGCGATCGACGGTGTCTGGGAGTCCGCTGGCGCCTGCATGCGCAACTACCTGATCCTCCGCGACAAGGTGCAGGCGTTCCGGTCCGACCCGGAGGTGGCGGCGGCGATCGAGGCGGCCGGCGTCGCCGAGCTCGAGGTCCCCACCGTGGCGGCAGGCGAGTCGCTCGACGACGTACGGGCCCAGTTCGCGGGGGACTCCTTCGACCTGGACGCGCTGCGCAACCGGAGCGTCGCCATGGAGGCCCTCGACCAGCTCGCGATGGAGCACCTGCTCGGCGTGCGCTGAGCCACCGACGTACGGAAAGGAAGGAACTGACATGCCTCGACCGATCACGCTGTTCACCGGCCAGTGGGCCGACCTGCCGTTCGAGGAGGTGGCTCGGCTGGCGTCGGAGTGGGGGTACGACGGGCTGGAGATCGCCTGCTGGGGCGACCACCTCGACCCGTGGCAGGCCGACGACGACTCCTACGTGCAGGGCAAGCTGGACCTGCTGGAGAAGTACGGCCTCCAGGTCTTCGCGATCTCCAACCACCTCAAGGGACAGGCGGTCTGCGACGACCCGATCGACGCCCGCCACGAGGCGATCCTGTCGTCCCACGTGTGGGGTGACGGCGATCCCGAGGGGGTGCGTCAGCGGGCCGCGGAGGAGATGAAGATGACCGCGCGCCTGGCGCAGAAGCTGGGGGTCAAGACGGTCATCGGGTTCACGGGCTCGTCGATCTGGAAGTACGTCGCGATGTTCCCGCCGGCCTCGGCCGAGCAGGTCGCCGCGGGCTACCGCGACTTCGCCGACCGGTGGCACCCGATCCTGGACGTGTTCGAGGAGTGCGGGGTGCGGTTCGCCCACGAGGTGCACCCCTCCGAGATCGCCTACGACTACTGGACGACGGTCGCCGCGATGGAGGCGATCGGGCACCGCGAGAGCTTCGGCCTGAACTGGGACCCGTCGCACTTCGTGTGGCAGGACCTGGACCCGGTCGGGTTCTTGTGGGACTTCCAGGACCGGATCTACCACGTGGACTGCAAGGACGCGAAGCGGCTGACCGGCAACGGCCGCAACGGCCGCCTCGGGTCGCACCTGCCGTGGGCCGACCCGCGCCGGGGCTGGGACTTCGTGTCCACCGGCCACGGCGACGTCCCGTGGGAGCAGTGCTTCCGGATGCTCAACACCATCGGGTACGACGGCCCCATCTCGGTCGAGTGGGAGGACGCCGGCATGGACCGTCTCGTCGGTGCCCCCGAGGCGCTCGCATTCGTCCGTCGGCTCGCCTTCGACGCCCCCGAGGCCGCGTTCGACGCCGCGTTCTCGACCAAGGAGTAGCACCAGCACCACCAGCAGCACCGCAACACCGACGCATGTCCATCTCGGGAAAGGAACCAACGTCATGTGCTTCGGCTTCGACGGCGGGCGCACGCTGCGCGACTCGCTGGACCAGAAGGGCGCCAGCCGCCGCTCCCTGCTGAGGGGAGCGGCGGTCGGTGCCGCCGG
>ERZ724513.1198-NODE-1198-length-13136-cov-8.402033_pt1 | contig 13136 bp, 11 predicted proteins | sample MGYA00376046_ERZ724513 | MGnify/ENA primary metagenome ERZ724513 (study PRJEB28724, sample SAMN07190883) | activated sludge metagenome | isolation source: activated sludge of sewage treatment plant in Hong Hong | place: Hong Kong | collected 2016-03-17 ... | reverse complement strand
CGACGCCGAGCAGCTTGACGCGCTGCTGGCGCGGGCCGCGGCCGGCGTCGCCGCGCTGTGCGCGGCGCAGACGCGCGCGTTGGCCGACTCAGATGCGCTTCGCTAGAGAGGCCTGTTGCCATTCGGCACACATTGTGATACACTATGAGAATCGAGGATATTCACTGGAACAGCGAAAAAGATCAACAATTGCGCAAGAGTCGCGGCATTTCTTTTGAGAACATCGTGCCCTACATCTTGCAAGGCGACATCCTCGATGTCTATGACCACCCCAATTAGGAACGATACCCGGGACAACAGTTTTTCGTTGTTCAGACCGACACTTACGTTTACCTTGTGCCGTTCGTTGAAAGGGATGGACAAGTCTTTCTAAAGTCGATCATTCCGAGCCGCAAGGCGAAGCGAAAGTACTCTAAACGGGAGTGAGATGGACGACTTCGAGTTGGACGAAGAAGAACGGGAAATACTGGAAGCCTTTGAGAGCGGTCAATTGACCTCTGTTCCAAATAAAGAAGAGGTCATCGCCCGTCTTCAGGCCTATGCCCAGGGCACACAGCGCAAGGATCGCCGCGTCAACATTCGCCTGACCGCCAACGACCTGGCCGCCTTGCAGTCGATCGCCCTGGACGAGGGCATCCCCTACCAGACGCTCATGGCCAGCATCTTGCACAAGTACGTCACCGGGCGGCTGGTCGAACGGCCGCGTCGTCCCCAGCCGGCGGCGGACTACGCCGTGCGCGAAAGCGGCGAGCCATACGACGAATAGCCCGGCCCCCAGAGCGCTGTAATGCGCCTAGTAATACCAATCCGCTAGACTATCTTTGTAACAAATTGCTCGATGGGAAGTTCTGATTCATGACAACGATCGATTTCAGGCACGAGGCCGAGGGCCTCTTCGACGAGATGGTCCGCGTCCGGCGCGATCTGCATCGCCACCCGGAACTCGGCTTCCAGGAGACGCGCACGGCCGGCATCGTCGCCACGACGCTGAATGAGCTGGGGCTGGAGGTGCGCGCGGGCGTGGGCCAGACGGGCGTCGTCGGTCTGCTGGAAGGCGACCGGCCCGGCCCGACCGTGCTGCTGCGCTTCGACATGGACGCTCTGCCCATCCAGGAGGAAAGCGACCACGGCTACGTGTCGCTCAATCCCGGCGTCATGCACGCCTGCGGCCACGATGGCCACGTGGCGATGGGTCTGGCCCTGGCGCGGCTCTTTGCCGCGCGGCGGGCGGAGATGGCCGGGGTGATCAAGTTCCTCTTCCAGCCGGCCGAGGAAGGGCTGGGCGGGGCGCTGGCGGTCATCGCCGACGGGGCCTTGGAGGAGCCGCGGCCGGACGTGGCCCTGGCCATGCACCTGTGGTCGCCGGTGTCGTTGGGGCAGGCGCGCGTGGTCGATGGCCCGGCCATGGCCGCGTCGAGCGTCTTCACCATCACCGTTGAGGGCAAGGGCGGCCACGGGGCCGCGCCGCACCTGTGTACCGACCCCATCCTGGCCGCGGCGCAGATCGTCGTCGCCTTGCAGAGCATCGTCAGCCGCAACACCGACCCGCACGAGAGCGTCGTCCTGTCCATTGGCGCGTTCTCGGCCGGCACGACCTTCAACGTCATCCCGGAGCGGGCCGTGCTGAAGGGCACGGTGCGCAGCTATGACACGCCGTCGCACCGCCGCGTCTACCGCCGCCTGCTGGAGATGGCCACGCACACGGCCAGCGCCTACGGCTGCCGGGCGACGATGGAGACAGTGGCCATTGTCGCCGCGGTGGTCAACGACCCGAAGCCGACGGCCGTCGTCCGTGCCGCCGCCGGGCGCGTGCTGGGCGAAGGCAACATCCTGGAACACCGCACGATGGCCGCCGAGGACATGGGCTTTATCTTGCAGGAGATCCCCGGCTGCTACTTCTTCATCGGTTGCAGCGATGGCAACACCACCAGCTACCCCCACCATCACCCCCGCTTCGACTTCGACGAGCGGGCGATGATCGACGGCGTGGCCGTCATGGCCGGGGCCGCGGCGCGCTACGTGCTTAACGGCAACAGCCGGGCCGCTGTGGATGACCCCGGCGCATGGGTCGCCGCCGATCGGGCGAACGGGCGCTAAAGCAAAACCATTCCAGATTCACGCGCGAACCGTCCGCCCGATCTGCGGCGATCTGTGCCGAATAGACTGCTGATGACGCGGACTGACGCTGATCAGAATTTCTGATCAGCGCCAGTCCGCGTCATCAGCGTTATCTGCGTGCCGTTCTTGTCCTCGGCGTACGGCTGAATCTACTCCCCCGCGACAACTTCAAACCGATGTCGGGCGGCGGCCTGCCGGCCGCCGGCGTCGTAGACGGTGACGACCAGCGTGAACGATTCGCCCACCCGCTCGGCGTTGGTCGGCTCGACCTCGACTTGTTCGCTGAGATGGAAGGGGTTCATGTCGTCGTTGCCGAAGCCGGCGATGGCCCACTCGGCGCGGACGGCGTTCTCGCTGATGATCGTGAAGGCCGTGATTTCGTTGAGCGGGGCCTCGGCCGGGCCGTCGATCTCGACGGTCAGGGCGGCCGTGGGGGCGGTCGCGGGCGCGACGGCCGGGCCGTTGGCGGCGCGCAGTTGGAGCAGGCCGAAGACGCCGGCGATGATCGCCGTCAGCAGCGTGGCCCCGGCAGCGATAAGGGCGGCGATGATCTGGGGATTCCAGTTGCCTTGGTCGTTTTGTAGCAGTTTGCGCATGGACGGCGGCCTATACGGGTCGGATTGGGGCGATAGTATAAGGGGCCGGGCGGAGGGCGTCAACCGTGTGAGGCGACTCCTAGTGACAAACCCCTGCGGATAGCTCATAATAGTCACAGACAGCATCTGCTGAACGGGAGTCGGTCGCAAGCTCGATGACCAGCGCGCAATCACAACCCACCTCTCTAACCTCTGCATCCCGGCCGCCTTCGCTGCATACCGAAATCGAGGCGCTGACGCACGAACAGCGGCATGCACTCGCTCAACTGGTGGTTATCACCGAGTCGTTGAACGTGGACGAAGTGAGGGCCTTTCTTGAGTTGAGTGGCTTTGACTTAACTGCCGCACAGGCGGTCGAACTCATAGGGGCTGGGCTAGAACGCGGCATCCTGACCTCGCTGCCGGACGATGGCGGGTTGTTCTATGTGCTGGAACTGGCGGCTCGTGCCGAGTTAGCCCGCGGCTTAACTCCTGGCCAACTCCGCGAGATGCATGCCCATGCCGGGTCGTTTTACCGGCAGCAGTTTATAGCCCTGTTGAACGCGCTGTGGGGCGAGGCTGTGCCGGCCGGTGTTGCGGAAGACGACAGTGATGATTATCTGCTTGCATTGGTCGATGTCTTGGCCCATCGTCCGCAGGCTGTGGAACTGCACCGTTGGGTGCTGGCTAAGGCCGTTTACTGGCAAGAGCAACTCTTCGCCCTTGGGCGACGGCGCCAGGCAACGGAGATCACCAACACGATCTGCTTTGCGTTGGCGCGCAACGGACATCGTGACCTGGCACTCGACTTGCTGGCGCGCAATGTCGTTGCTCTCGATGGCAAGAGCCGGGGGATTGCTGTCCACAATCTCGCTACCTTGCTGCGCGAAAACCACCAGCACGAAGCGGCCCTGCCGCTCTATCGACAGGCGGCAAGCCTGCTGTTGCGCGAAAGGGCTTACCCTCAATTCGCCGGGGTCTTGTCTGAGACGAGCAATGTCTATCGCGACCGCGGCCGACTGCTCGCCGCCCTGCTGCTCCAATCACTTGCAAGCTCCCTGCGCTCGTTCTTGGGTGACAAGAAGGGTAAGGCTATCTGTGACAATCAGCTTTCAATTCTCTATCGCTCGCTGAGGCTTTACCCACTTGCCTTGTGGAAGAGTCGGGCCGCAGAGTCATACTTTCGCGCCGTTGAGGACGAGGTCAATCTGGCCAGGGTACTTCTGACCCAGGGCAATCTTTACAATTGGATGCGGCAGCCGCGCGCGGCCCTGCCGCGTTTCGATGAGAGCCTGAGTATTAGCCGCCGCATTGGGGATCGACCCATTGTAGCTGGGGCAACCAGCGGCCTGGGGCGGGTCTACATCCAGTTGCGCGATTTCGCGCGGGCGCAGGTGTTGCTGGAAGAGGCGATTGCCCTACGCCGCCAACATGGGGATCACGCCATCGGCATTGAATATGAGAACATGGGCCGGCTCTATGAGGCACGCGGTGAGTTGGCTCTAGCCAACAACTGGTATCACACGGCGCTACCCTACCTGGAGAAGTACCTGCCCGTCCACGTGCCCGGCTGCCTCCGCTCCATTGAGCGGACACAGCACCGGCGTCGCCGCGGCAAGCGGTAGGGCGTCACTCGTCCAGCGGCAACCCATCCTCCACCACCCAATACGGCCCCGGGCAGTCGTCGGGGATACTGTCCAGCCGCAAGACCTCGGCGTCCAGCAGCGGCTCGATCTCCTGCAGCCGGCCGCCGCTCAGCACCACTTCATCGCCCAGGTGCAATACCTGCTACGGTTGCGCAGATACGGTGCATCGTTACCCCCATTTGATCTTCTCCAGCATAATTATACCATGACAACCGACCCCCCTTCCCCCCATGTCGTCCTCCTCGCCGGCGGCGTCGGCGGGGCGCGGCTGGCCGATGGGCTGGCCCGCGCGCTGCCGCCCGACCATTTGACTGTTGTCGTCAACACCGGCGACGACTTCCGCCACCTGGGCCTGACCATTTGCCCCGACCTGGACACGGTGACCTACATGCTGGCCGGCGTCAACAACGACGAGACGGGCTGGGGGCGGGTCGGGGAGAGCTGGCGGGCGCTGGACGAGGCGGCGCGGCTGGGCGGGCCGGACTGGTTCCGGCTGGGCGACCTCGACCTGGCGACGCATCTGGCCCGCAGCCACTGGCTGGCCGAGGGCGAGACGCTGACGGCCGTCACGCGCCGCCTGTGGGCCGGGTTCGGCGCCGGGTTTGGCGCCGGCCCGGTGGTGCTGCCCATGAGCGACGCGCCCGCGCCGACGCTCATCGAGACGGACACGGGCGACGTGCTGCCCTTCCAAATCTGGTTCGTGCGCGAGCGCTGGCAGCCGGCCGTGCGCCGCGTCGTCTTGCCGGAGGACGCGCGGGCCACGGCGGCGGTCATCCGCGCTCTGGAGGCGGCCGACGTGGTGATCATCGCCCCATCGAACCCGTTCGTCAGCATCGACCCCATCCTCAACGCCTATCCCATCCGGGCGCTGATCGAGGACGTGCCGCAGGCGGTTGTGGCCGTCTCGCCCATCATCGCCGGGCAGGCGCTGAAGGGGCCGGCGGCGAAGATGATGGCTGAGCTGGGGCTGGCGGCGTCGGCGGCGGCCGTGGCCGGCTACTACGGCCACCTCATCGACGGCTTCGTCTATGACCAGCAGGACGCGGGCATGACCGCCGAGGACGGGCTGGCGCTGCTGTGTACGGATACGATCATGCGCGGGGCGACCGGGCGGGAGCGGCTGGCGCGGGAGGTGCTGGCGTTCGCCGGTGAGATGCTCGACTAAACTGGGCGCAAGTATGCTACACTTGCAACCAGATCGGGAACCCGGCTTATGGACCAGCAAATTCGCTTCTGCCATTCCGCCGACGGCACACGCATCGCCTACGCCACCGTGGGCAGCGGCCCGCCACTGGTCAAGGCCGCCAACTACCTCACCCATCTGGAACACGATTGGAACGGCCCGGTCTGGCGTCCCTGGCTGGAGGCTCTGGCCCAACACCATACCCTGGTGCGCTACGATGAGCGCGGCTGTGGCCTGTCCGATTGGGACGTCGCGAATTACACCCTCGACGCCTGGGTGCAAGACCTCGAAGCGGTCGTCGCGGCGCTGGGGCTGGAGCGATTTCCGCTGCTGGGCATCTCGCAGGGCGCGTCCGTGTCCGTGGCCTATGCCGTCAGACACCCGCAGAAGGTCAGCCACCTCATTCTCTATGGCGGCTACGCCCGCGGCCGCTTCCATCGCAATCTGACCGAAGAGGAGCTATTGCAGGCGGAGACGATGATCAACGCCATCCGCATCGGCTGGGGCCAGCAAAACCCCGCCTTTCGCCAGCTATTCACCACGATGCAGATCCCGCAGGGCACGGAAGCGCAAAAGGATTGGCTGAACGAACTGGCGCGCATCTCGGCCACGCCGGAAAACGCGGCGACGATGGAGCGGGCCTTCTACCACATCGACGCGGCCGATCTGGCGCGACAGGTGACCACGTCGACGTTGGTCTTGCACGGCCGCGCCGACGCCGGCGTGCCCTTTGAGGAAGGGCGGCTGCTGGCGGCGCTCATTCCCGGAGCGCGCTTCGTGCCCCTCGACAGCCCCAACCACATCCTGTTGGAAAGCGAGCCGGCCTGGACGCGCTTCTGGGCCGAGGTCAATGCCTTTGTGGGCAGTGGGTCGGAGGATCATCCGGCATCCGGCGCGCCACAGCCTTTCCCCGAACTGACCCCGCGCGAACTGGAAATCTTGAACCTGGTGGCCCAGGGTGCGAGCAACGAGGCGATTGCCGCCGAGTTGGTGCTGACGCCCAAGACCGTCCGCAATCACATCTCCCACATCTACAGCAAGCTGGCCGTCAACAGCCGCGCCCAGGCCATTGTCCTGGCCCGCGAGGCGGGGATAGGGATTAGGGGATAGGGGCTAGAGAAGAGCGCTCTTCACTAACCTCTAACCCCTATCCCCTACTCGGGCCGGATGTTCTGGTTGACGTGGAACAGGTTGTTGGGATCGTATTTGTTCTTCACGGCCGCCAGGCGGCGATAGTTGTCGCGATAGGCCGCCTCGACCCGCTCCTGACCCTCTTCCATCATCATGTTCACGTAGGCCCCGCCGGCGGAATGGGGGTGCAGCGCGGCCCAGTATTGCCTGGCCCACTGCGTAACCCTGTCGGCCTGGGCCGGGTCGTCCGTCACGCCGACGATGACCTGGGCGAAGGTGACGTCGCGGTAGCTGAAGGCCGTAGCCGTGCGGCCGACGCGCTGCACGGCGCCGTTGATGGGGTAGAGGTGCATGGTGCAGAGTTCGGAGGGCAGATTCGACCCGTACTGGAGATGCAGGGCGATGGCCTCGTCGCTGACCTCCTTGAAGAAGTCGGCCTTCCAGTACCATTGCAAGCCGGGCGGATAGTAGATCTGGTCGAACATACTCTGTAGCTGCGGGAATGGCAGCGGGCCGGCCAGATCAAGCACCGGCGTCCCCAGGGCGCGAATGGGGCGAAAGACTTCTTCCGCCTCTTCCAGCGGCCCGGTGTAGCACCAGGTGATCACGCAGCCGTGGGCGCTATGCAGCTCGGCCGGCAGGGGCGAACCGGTGGGCACGCGATGGACGCCGAACCAGCCGGAGATGTTCTCCGGCGCGTCGGCGATGAAGTCCAGATACCAGCGCAGGATCATCTCGGTCTGGTCAATGGGCCAGATGATCGGGCCGCCATAGACCGTGCCGACGGGCTGGGCCTGGAATAGGAAGGACGTGACGACGCCGAAGTTGCCGCCGCCGCCGCGCACGGCCCAGAAGAGATCGGCGTTCTCGTCCTCGCTGGCGGTCACGAGCCGCCCGTCGGCCAGAACCATCTCGACGGCCAGCAGGTTATCAATCGTCAGGCCATAGGCGCGCGACAGATAGCCCAGCCCACCGCCCAACGTCAGGCCGCCGACGCCGGTGGTGGAGATGATGCCGCTGGGCACGGCCAGGCCATAGGGGTTTGTTGCCTGATCGACCTCGCCCCAGGTGCAGCCGCCCCCTACGCGCACGGTGCGCGCCGCGGGATCGACGTGGATGGCCTTCACGGGCGAGAGGTCAATGACCAGCCCATTGTCCACCATCGCCAGGCCGGCGCCGTTATGGCCGCCGCCGCGAATGGCCACGTCCAGCTTGTTGTGGCGGGCAAAGGCCACGGCCGCGGCCACGTCGGCGGTGTTAGCGCAGCGGGCGATCAGCGCCGGGTGCTTGTCGATCATGGCGTTATAGATGGCGCGGGCCTCATCGTAACCCGCGTCGGCGGGGGTGATCACTTCGCCCTGCAACCCGGCCGCAAAACGGCCGACGGTTTCCCTGTCCAGTGTCGCAACTGCTCCTTGCATCATGGTTCATCCGTCTCCTACACAGTCCAGCTCGCACAACCGGTAACAATTCCCCCCACCGGCACGATCATGCTCCCATCGCTGAACAGTGTAGGCGGGGCGGCCGGCGCTGTCATGAGCCGGATGTCATCAGTTGTGGTTGGGTTTTGGGGCGTGGCGTGGGACAGGTGGCCTAGGGCGCTTATTCCATATCCTGGTGTTTAATCGCCCTTTAGGCGTTGCAACACCATCTGTCGGTCAGCGTAACGAATAATGAGCTCGTCATTGCGCAGTAAGATCGAATCGAACGAGTCCAATGTGGTGAAGAGCGCAGCTTCAAGAGCCATTACGTCATCGCCCAATTCGCCCGAACAATCCATCAATGTGCGTGCGCTTGGTTGAATGATGATTTGATTCCCTTGGACAGCATAGAACGCGGCTGGATTGTTGCAACCTACGTCGAAAACCAACGTGTTCTCGCGGAAATCGAGTATTGGCCATGAGCCTCTGGGCATGGCAACAGGTTGCTGCTCATCGAAGGCGATTAACTCCCACCTTGTATTGGCCAGCGGATTCTCCCCACTGCCTCCCGACGGCGGCAGCGTTGCCATAGATAAATCTGTTTCGGGCGTTACGACACTGAACTCGAGAGGCGTGTTGCAGCCGGCGGATAATAAAATGATAACTACTAAAATAATGCTCAAACGCTGCCCAAGCTGAAAAGTATTAGACATTTTCAAATTACCTAAACCTTACCACTCAACTTAATCTTGGCCTTCTAGCGTGTCACTAGCGTTAAGTGGAAGTAACTACTTAAGTTGCTCCATTTCGAAGCTGATACATCCCAACTATTTGTACAGTTAGTGAGCGGAGGAACATTAGCATTTGCTATTCCACCTATCAATGCGCTCTTGGTTCCATCAGTTCGATAGATAGGTGCACCACTGTCACCGGGTTGCGCTGTTATATCGATCATCAGCAAGTCATTGTAGTACCTTAGATTATCAGCATCTCGATAGGTTCCGTGAGTACAAGTAACATAACCACATACGGAGCCAGAGGTCATACCTGTCATACAGCGAAACCAACCGATTTGCGCTTCTGGAGCTGGCCCCGTAATGTCACGAATTTCGCCAAAGTGATAAACGTCGTCTCGTGCTGTTGAGGAGGAGCGTGAAAGTATCACTGCTCCATCTACGCCCAAATCTGTAGAAACTACACCTCCATTTCGGACGTACTCTGAAACAGTTCCTATATATAGTTTTCCATGATAAAGTCGTGCGTTCACAGGCAAAGATAGATCTTCAATACAATGTCCAGCAGTTAACATACCCCAGCGCTTAAATACGTCCTGAACCTCAAACCCGATGGTACAATTATTTATGGTCTTAGAGCGTCCCCAGGAATCACCACCGCGAATAGCGGTAAACTGCGATCTGATCTCTCCTTCGTAGACCACGATCAGGGGACTAGCAAGTAATGACCTAAGTTCGCCTGACAAAGTTGATTTGTCAAGTTCGTTGTTAAGCCCCTCATTTAGCTCGACACCGCTTATCATGACCCCAACCCTGTTCTGTTTCCAAAGTATATACACGGCCTGAAGCTCAGGGTATTGAGGCATGACTGTGCGGAGGTAGTCGTATTGGTTTTTTAGCTCCATTTCGGAGTAGCGCACCCAGCCTATTTTTAGCCTTTCAGGATGGGTAAGAGGAGGCATAACGCTCAACATCCGACTTGCTTGCGGATGCCCCTCTACTAGCTAGAGTACCAAGTAGCCGCCGCTTGTAAAGTCCTCACTACCTGCCGAATGTTCTAGATAGATCCCGCCATAGGCTTCTCGCAGCTTAGGATGACTTTCAAAGAAGCTGACAAGCGCATTGCCACTCTCTTCCAGGTCCATGCGCATCCGCAGTTCCTCGGCCTCTGCTACTGTAAGCGGCACTCCTCCCATCTCCTCTACAATCACCGAGTCATCGGCTTGCTCAACTTCTTGGACGTATTGGACGTCACTCCTAAAGCCGATTGATCTGCGGAATTCGATCTGACGTTCAACCGGCATTTGTGTCAAGCTTGCCTTGACGACGGTTGTTGAATCCGCTATAGCGACTGGATGGCTGACGAGTAGTGTGACAACGAAGCACAAAGCAAGAATGGCAACCAGCTGAGAAGGCTTCATCTGACAGACCTCCATATAGACAGCTTTTTTTCTTGCATTTGGAATAACCTCATTATAGATATTAGGCCCCCCCGATCAATAGCCTAAACCTCCTATTACTCAATACGCCTCAAAGCCATTGGAATGCCTTTTTGCGTTAAATCTTCAGGTATAATAGACTAACCCATGCCCACCTACGCCGTCCTCCCCGTCAAGACCCTCCACGACAGCAAGCGCCGCCTGGCCCATCTGATGTAGCCGGTGGGCTTGCATGCCACAAGCTTAGAACGTCAATGGGCAAAGCACGCTCCGCCTTTCGCTTCCTATTCCGCGTGACCACCATCTGGCTGGTCGATGCCGTCTCGCTTAGCCTCACGGCCTGGTTCCTGCCGGGAATGGGGCTGGGCGGGCACGCGGGCCGGCCGGCGTGGCTGGTGGCGCTGGGCGCGGCCCTGTTGTTGGGCGCGGTGAACCTCGCCATCCGGCCGCTCATCCTGCTGGCCGTCATGCGCGAGGGATTCATCGTCTTGCTCATTGCCGGGTTCTTCGTCAACGCCGTGATGTTGCGCCTGACGGCGGCGGCGATGGGCGGCGGGCTGACGGTTGACGGCTGGCTTCCGGCCATCGCCGGCGGCGTCGTGCTGGCGGTGGTCAACATGGTCGTCTCCGGGCTGGTGGGCATTGACGATCAGGGTTCGTTCTATCGCGCCATGATCGAAAGCAGATTGCCCAGGGGCCAGGCGGCTTGCCGTCGGACGGCTATCGCGGCGTGATCGTCCTGCAACTAGATGGGCTGAGCTTCAAGAGCCATTAAGTCATCGCCCAATTCGCCCGAACAATCCATCAATGTGTGTGCGCTTGGTTGAATGACGATTTGATTCCCTTGGACAGCATAGAACGCGGCTGGATTATTGCAACCTACATCGCAGGAATTATACTATAGATAAGCCCGGGTTCCTGTCGCCCCGAGCCAAAGCCAAGGAGCCAACCCATGACGCGCGCATTCCTGCTTCGCACGGCCTTGCTTGTCTTTTGTTTGTTCGCCCTGCCCGCCCTCGTCGCCGCCCAGACGCTGCCCGTTGCGCCCACGCCCGTTCCCGACGGGATGATAGCCGCCGACGCCGACGCGCGCATCTTCCCGCCCCTCGGCCTGCCCGTAGCCCCCGATGCGGCTGCGCCGGCCGCGCCGGCCGCGCCAACCGACGCGCAGCCGCGGACCGGCTGGTTCGAGGAGGGCGAGTGGTCGCGCGTCCTTTATCGTGGCTTCGACGGCCACGACTACGACCTCTACAGCGTCGGCGGCTTTGGCGGCTATCTGCGCCAGGTATTCGACACGCCGGCCATGGAAGCCCAGCCGATGCTCAGCCCCGACGCCCGCCAGGTGGCCTTTGTTGCCGACTACGACGGTGACTTCGATCTGTACCTGGCCGATTACATCGTCGATGGCCAACTGGGCAACGTGCGCCGTCTGGTCGATATGCCGGAGAACGAGTACGCGCCGGTCTGGTCGGCCGACGGCACGAAACTGACTTTCTACAGTTTCGGCGACCAGGGCGAGATTTTCACCGTGCGCGCCGACGGCAGCCAATTGACCCGCCTGACCTTCGACGCCGCGTTCGACGGCTACCCCACCTGGTCGCCCGATGGGCAGCAGATCGCCTTCTCTTCCACGCGCAGCGGCGGCTATCGCATCCACGTCATGAACGCCGACGGCAGCAACGTGCGCCAGCTATCCAACCAGCCGGGCGGCCTCTTCCCCACCTGGTCGCCCGACGGCCGCGCCATCGCCTATAGCGCCGACCCGGATGGCGACGGCTGGCTCGATTTGATGGTTATGGATGCCGCCGGCGGCAACCAGCGCAGGGTCCTCAACGCCAACCCGGCCACGGACATCCAACATCCCACCTGGTCGCCCGACGGACAGCAACTCGCCTTCGCCAGCGTCTATTACATCTCCTACTACGGCAACTGGTATATCACCTCAGCCCGAATCGAGACGATTTGCGCGGTGGACGACTGCTACTGGGTTCCCATCCTGGCCCCTGACTACAGCTTCGATCCCGCCTGGGGCAAGATCGACCTGCAACCGCCGTCCACGACCATACCGGCCCTGCCGGCCGAGTCGCCCGCTCGTTTCGAGGTGACCTGGGGCGGCAGCGACGTCGGCCCGGCCAACATTCGCCACTTCCAGCTTCAGGTGCAGAAGAATGGCGGCGCGTGGGCCGATCTGCACACGGACACCGGTCTGGGACAGGTCGAAGTCCAGGGCGTCGGCGGCGACACCTTCGCCTTTCGCAGCCGTGGCGTGGACTATGCCGGCAACGTCGAGCCTTGGCCGGCCGCGCCCGACGCCATCACCCGCGTCGAGAGCCGGCCCCCGGTCACGGAGTTGCAGCCCCTGGAAGCCTGGACGCGCTATGGCGCGAGCATCCCTCTAGTGTGGCAGAGCGATGAACCGGGCGGCTCCGGCATCACCGGCTACCTGGTGCAGTTTCGCCGCAACGGCGGCGCGTGGACCAACCTGCCCGGCGCTCAGGGGAATGGATACGACTTTGTGCCCGAGGAATGGCAGGCGCAGACGGGCGACCACATTGACTTCCGCCTGCGGGCCACTGATGGGGCGCAGAACGTCGAGCCGTGGCCGCCCGACCCCGGCGACGGCAGCACGACCCTCTTTGACCGCGTCGCCGCCGGACACGTTGTGGACAATGCCGGCACGCCGGTCATCGGCGCGACGGCCGAGGTGACTCCGGCGGCGCTGGCCGCGGTCAGCAGCGGCGCGCAAGGCGACTACGCGGCCTACTTCGGCCCCGCCCCGACCACGGCTACTTTGCGCTGGGCCAAGCCGGGCTACGGCGCGCTGCCGCCGGCGGGCCAGGAGGCGCTCACCGACGACGATGGCCGCTATTATTTCAAGGGGGCTCCGTC
>ERZ724513.1186-NODE-1186-length-13182-cov-6.731622_pt1 | contig 13182 bp, 14 predicted proteins | sample MGYA00376046_ERZ724513 | MGnify/ENA primary metagenome ERZ724513 (study PRJEB28724, sample SAMN07190883) | activated sludge metagenome | isolation source: activated sludge of sewage treatment plant in Hong Hong | place: Hong Kong | collected 2016-03-17 ... | reverse complement strand
ACCAACCTCAGCAGTTCAGCCACACCACGAACCGCGAGTTCACGTTCACGCTCCCGTTCAAGGTGGAAGGTCCCACGGACCTCAAGAACTTCTGGACGACCTTCAACTTCCTCACGGCGTGCACGCATCCCGCCGAGCCTGGCGCCGCCCCGCCGACCGTCCTGTTCAACTGGCCCAACCTGGCGACCGTGGTGGTGAAGATCGTCAGCGTCGACGCGAGGCACCTGCAGTTCGACGCTGACCTGAACCCCACGCGCACGGACCTCGACATCACCCTGCGCACGATCCGCAACCGGCCACGCCTCTACGGCGACGTGCGCCTCAATGGCCTCTTCGAGTAGTCATGCCGCCGATCAAGAACAGCCGGTACCAGTACAGCCTCGGGGTCACAGACACGAGCGGCCGCACATTCCTCACCGAGCCGCCGCGCATCACCTACGAGGACAGCCTCGACAACGTGGTCCACGTCGTTCAAGGCGGCGAGCGGCTACAGGACTTGGCAGCGAGGTACTACGCGGACTTCGGCAGCGACACCTTCCCGGCTGCTGGCCTTTGGTACGTTATCGCACAGTTCCAGCCGACGCCCATCATCGACCCGACACTGAAGCTCGCTGAGGGCGCACGGCTCTACATCCCCTCCAAGCGCTACGTGGCACAGCGGGTGTTCGACCCGGCGAGGCGCAAGCAGTGAGCAACGAGAGCCCCATCATCCTGATCTCCGCGGTCGTCAAGGGGGCGAAGGCGCCCAAGCCGGTCAAGCTTGAGGGTCGAGTCATGTCGTTCACCTACGAGGACAGCGACACGAAGACGGACAAGCTCAAGCTCGAGGTCGACAACCACGACCTGCAGAACTTCGACAACCCTGTCTGGTACAAGGGCATGGAGTTGGTCGTGCAGTGGGGCTACTACGACAACCTCAGCGCTCCCCGCACTGTTGTCGTCAAGAGTGTCAAGGGCTTCACGACGCTCACTGTCGAGTGCGCCGGCATGGGCGCCCTGATGGGTGAGGTGAAGAAGACACGCACCTTCAAGGGGAAGACCCGCTCACAGGTGGTCGAGGAGATCGCGGAGAGCTACGGGTACGGCCCTGATCAGCGCTTCATCACCGCGACCAAGCGCAAGTTCTCGAGCATCTCGCAGGGCGGCAAGTCGGACGGCGAGCTCGTCTCGAAGCTCGCCAAGGACGAAGGCTTCCAGTTCTACATCGACGTGGACGGGTTCCACTGGCACGAGCGGGACTTCAGCCAAGCCCCGGTGCGCACCTTCTCGTGGGGCGCTGCGCGCGCCGATGCAGAGGCGGTCATCGACGAGCCCCAGATGGACGTGGACCTCACCGTGCCGCGCCCCAAGGCCATCCGCGCTCGAGGGGTAGACCGGAAGACGGGCAAGCCGTTCGAGGTGGTGGCGAGCAACACGGAGACCGACCGCGTCGGGCTCGCACCAATACTTGAAGGACTCGATGACTGGTCCTCCCTGCTCAACCCCGCGGAGGAGCAGTTCGATGTGAACGAGCCTCCGGAGGTGACGGACGACAACGTCATCGAGGTGGTCGACCCGCGCGACAAGACGACCGCTCTCCTGCTCAACGAGCAGGCGCTCCGCGAGGGGACGGAGGAGGTTGCCGACGCCACATCCCACGACGCCACGGACGCGAAGACGAAGGCGGACGCACGCTACCGGAAGCTCCAGCAGACCACGGTGAAGATGAAGTTCAAGGTGCTGGGCGACCCGTCGTTCAGCGCGAAGTCCGTGTTCCGCTTCGAGGCGCAAGCACCGGGGGCCAAGCCGTGCAAGCGCTTGAGCGGCAACTACTTCGCCAAGGGCGTCACGCACGAGGTCACGCCGGGCTCATACACGATGGAGATCGAAGCCATCTCCGACGGCAGCAACGGAGACGGGAAGAAGTCGGGCGCGAAGGTCAACGAGCAGAAGCCGCCGGACACGGGCAGCGACGCGACCAGCACCGATGAGGCGCAGCACCAGCTCGAAGAGATCGAGGTCGTCGATCCCCGTGACAAAACCACGTCCGTCTACTACAGGTGAGGCATGGACACGCTAGGCCCGCGGCGCGGAACAGTCGTCAACAACGTGGACCCCGAAGGGATGGGGCGCGTCACGGTGCGCGTCGAGGGGCTGATCGACGACGAGAGCGAGTGGGCCCTCCCTTTCGGCGTCGGCATGACGGCGAGCCGGGGCGCCTGGAACCTGCCCGCGGTCGGAGCCCTCGTGTGGGTGATGTTCGAGGGCGGCGACCTCGATGCCCCGGTGTGGGCGCACGGGCCGTGGACCAAGCCGGAGGCCGCCCCACTCGTGCCGGAGGATGCTGTCGACGCGCAGGACGAGGACCCCACGACACAGCACCTTGTTCGTACCTTCGAGACGGAGCACTTCAAGGTGACCTGCGACGAGCGCCCGTCACCGGACGGCGACGCGAGCAAGCGGCGTGAGCACCTCCGTCTCGTCCACAAGGACAGCGGATCGTTCGTGGAACTCGACGGGGTCGTGCGCGGCATCTACATGAAGGCGACGAGCCGCATCGAGCTCGAGACGCTGGGGCTCGTGCACATCCGGGCCACGCACGTACAGATCAACGACCGCATCGTCCAGTTCGGCGACCACGTCATCTGAGGCACTGTGCAACCTCTTCGCGGCGGTTGGGGGCACTTCGAGTACGGCATCACAGGTCGCCGTCGACGCGAGATGAAGCGCGCCATGGCCCGTCGGCGGCGCCGAGACGAGCACAAGGCGAGACGTGCGAGCGACCACGACGACCTTCTCCTGATCGAGACCTGCCGGCAGACCGGCCAGCGCTGGCACTGGTCCCGCGACGCGATGTGGTAGCTCCAAGCCTCTCGCTGTGTCTGTCGTAGGTATCGAGTACAAGCCCCTCAGCGAGCTCCGCCGCTGGCCGCGAAACCCGAAGCTCCACGACCTCGACCAGATCGAGGCGAGCATCACCCGCCACGGCTTCATCGACCCGATCGTGCTCGACGCTCGGTCGGGCATGATGGTCGCAGGACACGGGCGCGACGAGACGCTCGAGCGGATGAAGCGCAGCGGCAAGCCGCCGCCGAAGCGCATCCTCGTCGCACCTGACGGCGACTGGCTGGTGCCAGTGCTCACCGGCGTCGAGTTCGACAGCGAGTCGGACGCGGAGGCGTACATCGTCGGGAGCAACCGGCTCGTGGAACTCGGCGGATGGGACGAGGGGCTCTTGCAGGAGATCGTCACGACCGAGGGCTTCAACGCGCTGGGGACGGGCTTGCAGCTTGAGGTGCCCGACATGTCGGCCTTGCTCGACCGCTCCGGGCTCGACCCGCTTCCGGCTCCGGAGGAGCTTGAGCCACCGAGCAAGGGGGAGCAGGGCAAGACGATCAAGGTCGGCAAGCTCAAGGTGCCCATCACCGACGAGGAGCTCCGCGCTCTCGTCACGCGGGTCGAGCAATACGAGGAGAGCACCGGCGTGCTGACTGGGTTCTGGTCGCACCTACTTGGCTTGTAGGCGCTACGCGGGGTCTTTATCGACTGGTGAGTCGCCACAGAGCGGATGCGGAACGCGCCGACGAGAGCGTGGTGCACGCCCATTCTCATTGCACTCGTAGCGCTTGATGCAGTTACAGTTTGCGCACAAGAGCTGATACTTGCCGGAGCCCACCTCTGCGGCCATCTCCCGATACATGACCGACCAAGCCACACGTCGACGGTGCTCCGCACCCCCGCCGTGGACATGGTCGATCTGCAGTGCGCGCGGGTCAGAGAACCCGCAGCGCACACACTTACCTCCGAACAACTCCAGCAGCTTCACCCGCTGTTCAACCGCCCACCTGAACTGATACTCACGCGTACGAACGAGGTCGGGGCTCTCGGGGTTCTCCTTCCAGCGCTGAGCCCGCTTATCGCGGTGCTTCTTCCAGATCGCTTTCGCCCGTTCCGGGTTCTTGTCTCGCCACTCCTGTGCGCGAATACGTGCGTCCTCGCGCACCTTGTCCTTGTTCTTCGCGCACCATTGGCGGTAATACTCCCTGCGCTTCTCACGCTCCTCTGGTGTCAGTTCCTTCTTTGCCATGACTCAGTCTTGGACATGAGACGATAACCGAGGCGAAAGACCTGATGCACCAAGCCTGCCTGTAGAGTTGAGCTATGCCACTGCCTGCGACCATCTGCCTCGACTGTGTCGTGCCTCCACAGGCGCTGTGCCTCTCGTTTCCGGGCGGCGGGCAGCTATGCGTGAACCTGCCGAACGCCATCATCCCCAGCAGTAGCGAGGTCGCACGGCAGTTCTTCGCTCAGGTCAACGCAGCACTGGCTCCGTTGGGGCCCATCTTCGCGGTGATGGATGCGATCAAGGCCACGGTGGCCTGTGTGACCGCCGTTCCCGAAGCCATTACCAAACTGGACGTGACTGGCCTTCTGCAGTGCGCTCCAGACATGGCCGAGAAGCTCTCAAAACTGCTGACCCTCTTCCCCCCACTGTCCATACCGGTGCTGGTGAGGGACCTGATCTCGGCGATGATCGTCTTCTTGGAGGGTCTCCGAAACGACCTCGAGGGTGCCAAGCGCCAGGCCGACCGTATCCTTGAGGCGGCGACGGCTTCGCAGCAGCCGGGCAACTCGTCTCTCGCCGCCATCGTGTCCTGCGCGCAGGGGTTCTACGACAAGGTCATGGAGCACATGTCCTCGTCGGCTGCACCGCTCAACCGCCTAATCGGCGTCATCAACGCCTTCCTGTCCCTCATCCCCGGCGTCCAACCAATCCCCTGCATCGGCGGCCTCGACGGCACCCCGTCAGTGATTCAGGACGCACTCCTCGCGTTCATCACGACCCTCACGATCGTGCGCAACCTGCTCCCAGGTGGGCTCAAGCTCAACCCCTACGTGCCGAAGGGGGCGAACTGCTGATGGTTGAGGTGGTCCTTCGCGGCCTCGCGCACCCGTTCCACCGAGAGGCGACGGACTTCGCGCGTGCCGAGTCTGTCGCGCTCATCAAGCAGAACATCGCCACGGTGCTTACCACGCCCAAGGGGACGCTGCCGTGGCGCCCCGAGTTCGGCTCCGAGCTGCACCGACTTCGCCACTCGAATGTCTCCAACCCCGCCGCCGTCGCCCAAGCGTACGTCGGTCGCGCGCTCGAGCGGTGGGTACCATATGTCCGCGTACAACGTGTATCCGCTGCGCGCACAGGTGGCACACTCAGCATCCTCGTGGCGTACCAGATCGTCAGCGGCGTCGCGGCGCGCAACGAGACGGTCGAGCAAGCCATCACACTCCAGCCGTAGGACAGCATGCCCATCCTCCCGACGAAGCTCGACTACACCGACAAGGACGAAGCCAGCCTTCGCCTGCGGCTCCAGAAGCTTGTCAAGAGCGTGTTCCCCGAGTGGACGGACTACACCACCGCCAACTTCGGCAACATCCTCATCGAGCTGTTCGCGCACGTGGGTGGCGTGCTCTCGTTCTACATGGACCAGCAGGCCGGCGAGTCGCGGTGGTCCACCGCCCAGCTCCGGAAGAACCTGCTCGCGCTCACGAAGCTGATCGGCTACCAGCCCCGAACGGCTACCTCAGCTCGCGTCGATCTCGTCCTCACTCTCGCGGCTTCCCCGACCGGAAGCGTCACCTTCGAGGCCGGCGACGTGTTCACGACCGAGGGCTCCTCCTCGGTGCGCTTCGAGCTCCTCGAGGACGCGACCATCGACGCTGGGGCAGACCCGCCCACAGTGACCGTCACGGCGGCGAATCGGACCTCTCGGTACGAGACCTTCTCCTCGTCCGGCCTGGCGAGTCAGGAAGTCATCCTGAGCGCCACGCCGTTCTTGGTCGAAGACCTCTCGGTGACCGACTCCGGCGGCACCTGGACGCTCGTGGACGACTTCACGAACAGCGACGGGACCGACCGGCACTACACGGTGACGGTCGACAATAACCAGCGCGCAACGCTTCGCTTCGGCACGGGGGTGGTCGGCGCGCTTCCGCAGGGCACGATCAAGGTCTCCTACTACACGGGCGGGGGCACGAGCGGCAACGTGGAGGCGGGCACCGTCACGCGCCCCGCCAAGAGCTACACGGACAGCCTGTCGAACCCTGTCACGGTGACGTGCACCAACCCCGCGGCGGCCACCCCAGCGGTCGACGAGGAGAGCGCCGCCGAGATCAAGGAGAACGCCCCGCGTAGCCTGCGTGTCCTCAACCGCACGGTTGCCCGCGAGGACTACGAGATCAACGCCATGCGGGTGCCGGGGGTCGCGCGCGCCCTCATGCTCACGAGCAACGAGGACCCCGGCATCGCGGAGAACGCCGGCATCCTGCACATCATTCCAGACGGCGGCGGTCTTCCCACGCTGGCCCTCAAGCAGGCTGTCTTGGAGATGGTGACAGTGACGTACCCGAAGACCATCACCTTCAGCGTCACCGTCACCGACCCGGTCTACGTCACGGTCGCCATCAGGGCTCGCATCTACCTGAAGCCGGGCTACACGAACGCGCAGGTCAAGGCCAACGTGAACGCTGCTCTCACCGCATTCTTCGCGCTCGAGAACAGCGACGGCAGCACGAACACCGCGATCGACTTCGGGTTCGGCTACAAGGACGCGGACGGCGAGCCGACCAACGAGTTGCCGCTGTCGGTGCTGATGAACGTCGTCAACGACGCCGAAGGGGTACGCAAGCTTGGCGACGCGACATCTGACTTCCTCGTGAACAACAAGCACCAAGACCTCGCCATCGGCGTCAAGGCGTTCCCACGCCTCGGTCAGGTGACGCTCATCAACGGCGACACTGGGGTGACGATGTAATGGCCCACGCGTTCGCAAACATCGGCTTCGAGACCGCTGGAGCCTCGGCCGGCCTGGCGTCGGGGTGGACCTGCGTCTTCTTCGCCACCGCCGAGGAGTGGGCAGCCTACGATGTCACCACACCGGAGCCGTGGGAGGACTTCGAGGAGGAGTGGTCAGGCAACGAGGCCCACTACTGGACCCTGCCCGCCACCGCGACAGCCTCCTACGACACGACTCCAGCAGAGCCACGGGAGGACTTCGAGGAGGAGTGGGACAACGAGCCGCACTACTGGGAGTTGGCCTCCACCGCGACGGCTGCGTACGACGTAGCGCTGACGAGCTTCGAGGACTTCGAGGATGAGTGGGACGACAACGAGGATGGCGTCTTCGAGTTCGCTGGTGGTGAGCTGACGGCCGCCAACTACGACGTGGGCGTGCCGGAGGCGCGCGAGGACTTCGAGGAGGAGTGGAAGTCCAACGAGGACGACATCACGGAGTTCACCGTGGAACTCGTCACGGGCACCTTCGACGGTGAGAACTACGAGGACTTCGAGGAGATCGACCTCCGCATGTACACCGCCGAAGTGACGGCGGCAGGTGCTGACGGCGACACGCTCACGGTGTTCGTCAACGGCGTCCCCGTGACGCGCAACTGCACGGGTGTCGGTACTCCGGACTCCGAGCGGGACTTCCTGGTCGATGCCATCAACGCGGCCGTGCTGGGTGCTGTGGCCGAAGCAGACGGCTCTGGCAAGATCAAGCTGCGTGCGACGAACAGCGGTGACACGCTGGCGATCAAGGTCGAGGCGACCGGCGCGACGGCGAAGATCGTACTCCTGGCCCCACCGGACAAGACCCTATACTGGACGCAGACAGGTGAGCTCGCGGCGTGATGACCTATGGCTGAAGCAAACTGGACGGTACTCGGTAGCTCTCTGAGCATCGGCAATGTGCGCCGTGGCGTAACCTCCGGCACGACCAAGCCCGATGGGGGCGGCACCTACGTGTACGGGTTCAACAGCGTTGCGGCGGTGACCGGTGCCGTGGGCCTGTACACGAATCAGGCAAGCTTCATCCCGACCGCGAAGGGGGGCTCGATTCGCGCCGCGGTCATGCGCGGCCCGTCCGCGAGCCCAACGGGGTTCTCTCCGTTCCTCTTCATCGGTGGGCAGGGCACCTCGGTCAGCGACAACGCGTACATGCTCGGCCTCTCCGACGCGTCGCCGGCCTCCCTCGTGCTGCGCAAGGGGTCGATCGCAGAGGGGATCGTCGACGGGGAGACCGGCGACGAGGGCATCCTGGCGAAGTCCACAGGCACCTACGACGAGGGCACGTGGTACCACTTCCGGCTCGACATGATCGTCAACCCCTCTGGTGACGTGGTGCTGCGCGTCTACGAGAACGACCTCAGCAGCAACGATGTCACGGCGCCCGTGTGGGCTGCCGTCGACGGGCTGGACGGCGCGACAGACGGCGCAGCCTTCATCGACGACGCGCTGGGGGTGAACAGCGGCTCGCTGCCGTTCGCCACCGGCTACATGGGCTTCGGCTTCCAGGTGGACGGGCTGTCGCGTCGCTCCTACTTCGACCACATCGAGTCGCTGCGGCAGACCTGATCGGGTTCACCGATGCCGTCGTTCAACGCGTTCAACAAGGAGTTCGGGGCAGAGCAAGGGCGCTGCGCCCCGGACCACTTCTCGAGCGACGGCACCTACGCATTCGTGCTTGGGCACGACGAGCCACTGACGTTCGCCCGCGTGCGCGTCGGTGACCTCATGTCGGTTCACCAGACGGCAGACATCGGGACGACGAAGATTCTCAAGGCACGCGTGCGCTGTCGAGGTCCGGAATACATGCCGGGGGACACGAAGTGGCGCCTCTCGTTGTATGTTGATGGGGTCGAGAAGACGCACCGCATCTGCACGCCGGAGACCCTCATGGACTACGTCAGCTTCGCGGTCAATCTGTCCGGTCTGTCGGGCACGCACTCGATCGCCTTTGTCCTCAAGCTCATGGAGTCCTAGCGCATGTCGAGCGGCACGTCAGCGGGCAACATCATCACCGAGGCCACGGCGACCTACGGGGTACGCACGTGGCTGACGACGGTCAAGGCGGACGCCTTCGGTGTCATCTCCGACGCCCAGCTCGACAGCATCATCGGCGCCAACTGGTTCAACAACGTCGACGACAACCTGAAGCAACTGAACCAGTGGTTCAACGGCACAGGCACCGCCACCCACATCCGGGCGACCACGGCGACGATCGGGACGTGCAACTTCACGACGTTGGGCGCGACGAGCGCGATGATCGGGTCCGGTGCCCTGAGCGATGCACCGACGACTGCCGATGACGTGGTGGTCGGCAACCTCGGGGCGACCGACCGCGGCGTCTCCATCCTCTCGACCACGGTCGCGCGCCTTGCCTTCGTGGATACCGCCGCGACGCTGACCGGCTACGTCGCGTACACCCATGCGACCGACACCCTCAGCCTCGGTGTGGCGGGGGCGACGGAGGTCAACCTCACGGCGACGGCACTCGCGCCGCACGCCGATGGCGGGCTGACGCTCGGAGACGCCACGCATCGATTCAGCGAGACACACACGACCGACCTGACGGTGTACGACGACCTTGTCGTCAGCGACGCCGCGACCGTGCAGACGAGCGTCACGGTGGGCGACGCCACGGCGAGTCCGACCGTGAAGCTCAACAAGGACAGCGCAGGCACAGGAGACGTGCTCTTTCAGAGCGAGAGCGTGTCTCGGTGGCGCCTGCGCCACAAGACCGACGGCAACCTGAGCCTCGACAGGCTCGACGGGTCAGGCGTCCTTCAGGACTCGTGCATCTGGGACGCGAGTACCGGTGGGCTCACTCTGCCAGGCGCGCTCAGCCTCGGCGGCAACCTCAGCGCCACCGCTGCGAACGCCCTCGTCACGCTGGGCTCTGGTGCGGGAGCTCCCACGCTGCGCCTCGACGGGAGCCCAACATACCTCTACTTCGCTGACGGCGGGGTGGACCAGTTCTCGATCGTTGGCGACGGGTCGCTCGCGCTCACGCACTCGTCAGGTGCGGGGCTCACCATCGACACCAGCGGTGGCGTGAGCATCTCGAACTCGCTGCAGGTGGGCAGCCCAGTGGCGCTCGCCCCAGTGATCAGCCTGAGCAAGGGCGATGCGGTCGAGGGATCGCTCTCCTTCGTCAACGAGGATGTCACTCGCTGGGCACTCGTGTGCGACTCCAGCGAGAACCTCGTGCTACGGCGCTACAACAGCGGTGGCACGCTGCAGAGCACGGTCACGTTCAGCAACAGCACCGGTGCGTGGTCACTCCCCAACAACGTGACGCTGACCGGCAGCGGGCGCACGCTGACGGTAGGTGACAACACCGGTGCCGCGGCCATCTCTACGTCCAAGAGCGACGCGAGCACAGGCACCGTCGAGTTCTTCTCGGCCGCGGTCAAGCGGTGGCAGATCGAGCACGACACGTCAGAGAATCTCGTGTTTCGACGGTACAATAGCGGCGGCACGCTGCAGGACTCGACGACCGTGAGCAACAGCGACGGCACGTGGAGCTTCCCGAAGGGTATCGGGCTGAGCGGCTCGGCCTCACGCTTCACCGCGGGTACCGGCGCGCCGTCGGGTGGCAGCAACGGTGACCTGTACTGGCGCACCGATGGCACGGCCTCCACCTGCCTCTACTATCGTGTCGGCGGCGTCTGGACCGCACTGGCGACGTAGCTAAGGCTGACCTGAATGCACACCGTCAACCCACTGACCGCTCTTCTCGACATCGCAGGCACTCCCATCCGCCGGGTTGCGGTGGACTGGCGCGACACGCTGCGCACGGTGGGCACGATCGCAGCACAGAGCCCTGTGGGAACCCCCGTCCAGCGAGTGCTTGAGGCCGCCGCACAGGCGATCGGCAACGCGGAGGGGACTGCCATGACCCTTGCGGATGCGGTCGTGGAGGCGCTCCTCGCTGGTCGCAGTGCCGAGTCGTGCGAGGGCAGCGAAAAGCTCCGCAGGTGGGAACTCGCGTGTCGTTTCCGGGCGGCAGGGGACGCACTCGACCTCAAGGCAGACGAGGTCGTGTTCGTGCAGAAGTGCCTCGCTGAGACCTTCCGGCCGGGCGTGTACGGACCGGCCCACGACGCCCTCAACGGGGTGCGGCGCTGAGATAGATGCCGTACGGCATCATCCCATACGGGACCGACCCCTACGGCAACCCGGATGTCCCCGTCGCAGGGGACGTGGTCGAGGTAGAGCTCCCAGGCTGCTACGTGGACGCGCTCGTCTTCGACGAGACGACCGAGGACCTGCTCCTGATGAACATGGTCCCTGACAAAGGGACTACTGGCAACGCGGTTGACACCAGCGTCTACTTCCAGGTGTTCGACACGACGGGGTCCACTGTTGATGCTAGCACACTGATCGTCACGATCGACGGTGTTCAAGCCGTCGTCGGCGGGGTCTTCCAAGCTGGCTTCAATGGGCCCGACAGCGCTATCACTGGCAACGGCACTGACACGCTGAGCGTCACCGTCGACCCGACGAGTGACTTCGATTCCGAGGCCGTCGTTGTGGTGGCCGTGCACGTCGAGAACAACGCCGCCAATCACACGCTCGAGGACTCGTACGCGTTCAAGATCGCGGACGTGACGGCCCCGAAGCTGCTGGCCGCGCTGGCGCTCGACCACATGACCGTGCGCGTCGAGTTCGATGAGGCGATGACCTCGGAGAGCTCGAGCGGGGCGGCAGACGCTCTCAACCCAAGCAACTACACGTTCACCACAAGCAGCAAGCCGGCCGTCCCCATCGAGGCGGTCAGCGTCGCCAAGGTGACCGACACGCAGTACGACATCACTCTCGACATCGAGATGACGCCGGGGGCTGTCTACACTGTCACTGTCGAGAGCGTCGAGGACTTCTTCGGCAACCCCATCGCGGCGCCGGACAACGACGCGGAGTTCAACGGCTACACGTGTCCCGCGCCAGAGGTGCGAGACTTCACCCTGTGGAACATGCTGCCTCCCTTGCAGAAGCAGCAGGACGCCGACAACGGGTCGTACGAACTCTTTGTCGGGTGCTTCCAAGAGGTCACGGACCTTCTCCTGTGCCTGATCGATCGCTTCGCTGAGTTCTTCGACCCCGACTACGCACCAGAGACCGCCGTAGACGCGATGCTCGCTGACCTCGGCAACCCGTTCCGGTTCAGTCTCACGCTTGCAGACAAGCGCCGTCTCCTCCGTATCCTCCTCACCATCTACCGGCAGAAGGGGACAGCCGTCGGAGTCATCAACGCGGTGCGCTTCTTCCTCGGTGTCGAGGTCGAGGTAGAGCCCCTCAACGACCCGGCTGACTACTGGGTTCTCGGCGAGGACGAACTGGGCGAAGATACCTATCTCGGCCCATCGGAGCAGGCTCTCCTGTACTCCTTCCGCATCATCGCGCCCTATGCTCTGACAGACGAGCAACGCCAGCAGATGACGGAGATTGCCGAGTACATGAAGCCGGCACACGAGCATCTCGTGGAGATCAAGGAGCCCGAGGTGCCGCTCGTGATCGACCACTGGGAGCTCGGCCTCTCGCTGCTGGGCGACGAGACCGACCTACACTAGGAGAACGCCATGAACCGTCGCAACTTCTACTATCGCCAACTCGTCGCCGAGGCCGACATGGACGAGGTATTCGACCTCGCAGAGGACGCCGACCGGGCGCTGATGGTCGACCAGGGCGTGATCGGTATCCTCGATGGCCTGGACATCAGCGAGGCCGGAGCCCCCGATCTTACGGTCGAGTGCGACGCAGGGGTGGCCTACGATCAGGACGGTCAGCGGATGTACGTGCCGTCGGTGCAGACGGTCAACCTTGCCGTGGACAGCGACGGCAACAGCACTGACGTGAACACACCCGGCAACATCAAGTGGCTGTCGGTGTTCCTGCGGTTCAAGCAGGACCTCAGCAACCCGAAGACGGACGGCAACAACGTCACGGTGCAGTACGACGTTGACGAGTCGTTCGAGTTCATCGTGGAGCAGTCGGCCGAGGACGTGGCGCCGTCCCGCCCAGCGCTCAAGAGCGACGCCATCCTGCTCGCGGATATCCAGCGCAACGAGGGCGACACGACGATCGAGAACGCTGAAATCTCGACGACGCGCCGGCAGTGGGCGTTCAACGTGTCTGCCGGCTCCTACAGCGTGAAGGTCGGGCAGGTGGAGGAGGCTGTTCAGGCACTCCTCACCGCGCTGAACAGCCACGTCACGAACGGCTCGGGAGCCCACGCCGCGTCGGCTGTGAGCAACACGCCTGCAGGCAACATCGCGGCGACGACCGTGCAGGCGGCCCTCAACGAACTCGACACCGCGCTGAACAGCCACGTCACGAACGGCTCGGGAGCCCACGCCGCGTCGGCT
>ERZ724513.1185-NODE-1185-length-13185-cov-9.622544_pt1 | contig 13185 bp, 10 predicted proteins | sample MGYA00376046_ERZ724513 | MGnify/ENA primary metagenome ERZ724513 (study PRJEB28724, sample SAMN07190883) | activated sludge metagenome | isolation source: activated sludge of sewage treatment plant in Hong Hong | place: Hong Kong | collected 2016-03-17 ... | reverse complement strand
GCTTGGTGATGCCGCGCATCTCCAGGTGGTCAATACGCGGATGGCCGGAGGGGAGAAGGTCGGTCATGGCAGTATCCAGTATCCAGTGTGTAGTATCCAGTATCTAGTATTCAGTATTCAGTATTCAGTATGCCGTATCCAGTATTCAGTGGTCAGTAGGCAGTGGTTTTGACACACTGACCTGCTGACCTACTGAATACTGTTTACTGCTTACTGTTTACTGCTTACTCGCTAGGGCCGTCCATGCCCTCCAGCAGTTGCGGCAGGTACCAGATCTCGTCGTCGGTCGCGGTCGCACCGTCGGCGATGTAGGCTGTGCCGTCCTGCAGGTTGATCGGGCCGGTCCAGACGTTGATCTCGCCCGACGCCATGCCGGCGATGAACTGATCCAGACTGGCCTGCATCTCCTCGGTCAGGGCCGGGCCGCTGATCCAGCCGACGTTGGTGAGCGCCGGGTCGGTCAGGTTGTCCCAGTCGGCCGGCAGCCAGTCCCACGACTGCTCCCACGTGCCGTTGGCGACGGCCGTGGCGATGTTGAGGTAGGCCGGCCCCCAGCTGAAGAAGGGCACGCCCAGGCAAACATCGGGGGCGATGTCGCAGGCGGCGATGTAGTCATAGGGGATGGCGTAGACCGTATCGCCCTGCGCGGCGCGCTGGCCGGCGATGTCGATGGCCTCGGTCGTGTCGATGCCGCTCAGCACCACGTCCGTGCCCGTGTCGAAGAAGCTCGTCACCACTTCGCTCGGGTCCAGCGTGACGCCGGGGATGTTGAACCAGAAGCCGATCCAGGTCACGGTGAAGCCCAGATCGTCGAACGGCTCGGCGCGTAGATTCTCATTGCAGTACTTCGCGCCCAGGAAGACCGAGGACGCCAGGCGGCGCGTCTCGAAGTTGATCAGCGGGCCGAGGTAGCCGATGTTACCGGTCTGGGACGCCAACGCGGCGGCGCAACCGGCCACGGCCTTCATGTCTTCCATGCGGCTCATGACGTTGCCCAGGTTCGCCGGCGCTTCGCCCGTCTTGGCGTCGTCGCCAGTGGAGTTGATGAAGACGATGTCGGGGTACTTCTGGGCCACCGCGAGGGTGTCTTCCTCGAACTCGTCGGAGGTGGTGAAGATGAGCGTCGCGCCGCTGGCGACCATGTCATCGACCACGCCTTCCAGCGTCGCTTCCGGCTTGTCGGCCGAGTTCAGCGACTCGAACAGGATCATCTCCGAGCCGGGCAGGTTGTCCACGATGAACTGCCCGCCCTCGGCCTGCGCCTGGCTCCAGCCGTGGTCGTTCTTCGGGCCAACGAGGATCATGCCAAACGTCAGCGGCGCGGCTTCGGCGGCCGGTTCCTCGGCCGGGGCGGCTGTCTCGCCGCCGAAAACGCTGATCGTGCCCGCGGCGATGCCGGCCGCGGCTTCGTCGGCGGCCGCCTTGGCCGCTTCGGGAAGCGCGTAGTCGGGGTTGTAGTCCATCACCAGGCCGCCGTTCTCCAGCGTCAGGGCGAAGGATTCGCCGCCCAGCGTGCCGGCCTTAACCTGCTCGATGATCGTGTTCAGGACGCCCGTCCAGTCATAGACCTGGTTAGCGACGACCACGCTGGGGGCCAGCGAGGTCTGGCTCGACTGCGTACCGAACCAGGGCACGTTGCTCTCTTCGGCCACGCCGATCGCGCCAACGACCATCTGCGCCGTGCCCGTCAGGGCATCCGCGCCCGCGCCGACCAGCGTGTTGGCCGCTTCGGTCGCCAGGGCGATGTCGCTGAAGGAACCGATGTAGTTGACGTTGACGGTGATGTCGGGCTTGGCCGCCTTGGCCCCGGCCACGAAGCCGTCAACATAGAGCTTGGCGTCGCCCGTCTCGATGGGGCCGACCACGCCCAGGGTGTTGCTGGTGGACAGGTTGGCCGCCAGCACGCCGTTGACATAGCCGCCCTCTTCGGAGCGCGCCTCATAGGCATAGATGTTGGCGATGCCGAAGGTATCGACCGTCGTGCCCCAGGCAAAGCTCGTGTCCGGGAAGTCGGGGGCGATCTCCTGCAGCGAGCTGCCGTACTGCGAGCCGTGGCCGATGACGAGGTCATAGCCCTGGCTGGCGTAGTCGCGCAGAGCCGCGGCGGCGTCCTCAACCACGAACATATTCTCCGAGTAGACGAACTCGAAGTTGTCCGCGCCCATCTCGTTCTGGATGGCCGTCAGGGCATCGAACATGCTCTGGCTGAAGGCCAGGTCATTGATGCCGCTGGGCATAACGACGGCGACACGGAAGGGGCCGGCCGCCTCTTCGGGCGCGGCGGCTTCTTCTTCGGTCGGCGCAGCTTCCTCGGCGGCGCCCTCTTCGGTGGCCGCGGGCTGCTCTTCGGTAGTCGTGTCGGTCTGAGTGCCGCCGCAAGCCACGAGAACCATGGCCAGGATCAACAGCAGGCTCAGCCACAAAGTGCGTTTCATGTTCTTCCTCTCCTTTGCGTTGTTCTTTTGGATTCGCATGGAAATGTTTTCATTGACGTTGACGACGAATCAGGGGCGCGGGCCGCAATGCGACCCCGCCCAACCAGTTGACGGGTAAATGTCGGAGCGCATCACCTCCTTCAGGTGGATTAGGTGCCGCGTTCATAGATAGCGCCGAGCGCCGACGGCTTGCGCACGCGCCCGGCCGAGAACATCAGTACCAGGATTGTCAGTACGTAGGGCATCATGATCAGCAGTTCGGAGGCGTCAAACGGGATGGGGATGTTGAGCGCCTGAATCCATAGCTGCAAGGCGTTGACCATGCTGAACAGCAGCGCGCCAAACAGGACGCCATAGGGCCGCCAGCCGCCGAAGTAGACCAGGGCCACGGCGATGAAGCCGATGCCGCTGGTCAGGTTCTGCTGGAAGACGTTCAGCAGGGCGATGGACAGCGACGCTCCGGCCACGCCGGCCAGCGCGCCGCCCAGGGTGACGGTCATATAGCGCGTCCGCTTAACGCTGACGCCCAGCGAGTCGGCCGCGGCCGGGTTCTCGCCCACGGCGCGGATCTTCAGCCCGAACGTCGTCCGGTAGAGCACGAACCAGGCCACGGGCACAAGCAAGTAGGCCAGGTAGACCATGGCGCTCTGCTGGAACAGGATCGGCCCGATGATGGGAATATCGCTGAGCACGGGGATGGCCAACGGCCGGAAGCCGCTGACCGTCTCGACCGTCCCCAGCATCTTCTTGAACAGCAGCTCGCTCATGCCCAGCCCAAACAGGTAGACGCCGATGCCGCTGATGCCCTGCTCGGCCTGGAAGGTGACGCTGATGACGGCCATCGCCAAGCCCATCAGCGTGCCGACGAGGATGGACGCCAGCAGACCCAGCCAGGGGCTGCCGGTGGTCAGGGTGACGTAGAAGGCGGCGAATGCGCCCATGAGCATCATGCCCTCCACGCCCAGGTTCAGCACGCCGCTGCGTTGGCCGAACATCTCGCCGATGGAGGCAAACAGGTAGGGCGTGGCCAGGCGGATGCCGGAGGTCAGGATGCCGATCAGAACCGCTTCGGTGAAGAGTTGGCTAATCACTGGACGCCTCCTGCCCCGCAACGTGGGCGACCGGCTTGATCGTCGCGCCGACCTTGGCCGCCGTCGCGGGCGGCGCGGGTTGTGCGCTCGCGCTATCCGGCGGGCCGACGTTCGCGGCCGTCGGCGGCCTCTCCCCCGCTCCCCCGCCGCCCTGCGCCCCTGCACCTTTACTGCCCACCTCGGCGACACCGATCTGCCGCCGCCGCGCCAGCCGCCGGCTGAAGATGTCGCTGCAAACGACGAAGACGACCACCAGGCCGTTCAGCGCGGTGATGAGCGCCGCCGGAACCTGCATCGCCCGTTGCAGGCTGTTGGCCCCGACGATCAGCGCGCCGAAGATGAACGAGGCCGGGATGGCCCCCAGCGGGTGTAGCTTGCCGAACAGGGCAGCGACGATGCCGTTGAAGCCGGCACTGCCCGTGAAACCGGCCGCCGAGCCGTCGGTGATCATGCGGTGGCTGACGCCATAGACCTGCACCGCCCCGGCCAGCCCGGCGAATGCGCCGCTGAGCAGCAGCGCCAGGACGATATTGCGCTTGACGTTGATGCCGGCGTAGCGCGAGGCGTCGGGGTTGAAGCCGACGGCGCGGATGCGGTAGCCGGTCGTCGTGCGCCACAACAGGATGTAGACGACGACGGCCAGCACGACGGCCAGCAGCGCCCCGGCGTGCAGCCGTGTCGGCACCCAGCGCGGCAGGTCGAAGGCGGGGTTCAGCCGCGCCGTCTGGGGGATGGCCGAGGCCGCCTGGAGTTGCACCGGGTCGATCATCGGCCCGCGCAGCAGGAAGTTCATGAACTGCACGGCGATGATGTTGAGCATGATCGTACTGAGGATTTCATTGACGTTGAAATAGGCCTTCAGCAGGCCGGGGATGCTGCCCCAGACCGCTCCGCCCAGGAAACCGCACAGCAGCGCCGCCGGAATGATGATGATGGCCGGCGCGTCGGGGAAGGACAGCCCCAGCAGCGTCGCCGGCAGCGCCCCGGCAATGAACTGCCCCTCGCCGCCGATGTTGATCACCCCGGCGCGAAAGGCGATGCAGATACCCAGGCCGACCAGCAGCAGCGGCGTGGCCCGCACGATGGTGTCGGCCAGGGCGTTCTGGCTGCCGAACGCGCCTTCCAGCAGGGCGCGGTAGGCGACGAACGGGTTCGCGCCCAGGAGTTGCAGCATGATCGCCCCGACCGCGAGGGCGGCCAGCGTGGCCAGCAGGGGCAAGAGGAGATCGAACAACCGACCAAGCCGCGGATATCTGACGAGGAAGTCGATCATGGGCTACTCCGCGCGGAGGGCACTACCCCTCATGAAAAGCTGTTCCCAGGGCCATCGGCGGCGAGACGCGCAGGACGCGGCGCAAGGGCCGCTGCCAACGCCGCGGCATCGCCTCGATGAACCGCTCGGTGTAGTCGCTGCCGACGGCCAGCAGCACCAGGATCATCAGCGCCCAGGGGATGGCGTTGAAAGCCACCACCGAGACCTCCGGGAAGGCGCGTTGCAGGGCCGTGGCCAGCGCCTTGGTGGCCCCAAAGAGCAGCGCGCCAAACGCGCCGCGAATGGGCGACCAACCGCCAAAGATGACGATGGCCAGGGCGATCCAGCCGAAGCCGCGCACGTGGCCATCTGACCAGCCGATTTTGACATTGAGCGAATAGGCCGCGCCGGCGATGCCGACCAGCGCCCCGCCCAGGATGGTGTAGGCGTAGCGCACACGGTTGACGTCGACGCCGCGGGCAAAGGCGGCCGTCGGCCGCTCGCCCGCGCCCCGCAGCCGCAAACCCGCCTGCGTCCGGTTCAGCCACCACCACGTTCCTATGATCAATAGGATGGCAAAGTAGACGACGATGTTCTGGTTGAACAGGATCGGGCCGAGGATGGGGATGTCCTTCAGCAGGGGGATGCCCGCCCGGGGCACGACGACGCCGGTCTGGCGGACGTAGTTCTGGCCCAGGAAGGCGCTCAGGTCGTCGCCCAGCAGCGTCAGCACGAAGCCGATGGCCACCTGGCTCTGGCCCAGGCGAATGCTGCCGAAGGCCACGATGGCGGCGAAAATGGCCCCGACCACGGCCGCGGCCAGGAAGCCGATCCAGTAGCTGTCGGTCTTCATGCCGACAACGAAGCCGGTCATGGCCGCCATGAGCATCGAGCCATCGAGGGACAGATTGACGACGCCGGAGCGCTCGGTCAGGATTTCGCCGCAGACAGCGATGATGAGCGGCGATGCTTGCAGGACGATGGAGGCCAGGATGGCGATGAGTTGGCTGTCGTTCATCAGTCACCTCCGCGGGCGTGGGTTGAGGTCGAGATGTCGCCGCTGATGCTGTCGGCCGGCGCGGCCGGAACCGCTTCGGGCGCGTCGCCGGGGCCGGCCTTGCCCTTGCCGATGCCCAGTTGCTTGGCCGATCCGAAGAGCAGGACGAACAGCACCATCACGCCGGTCAGGATGCCGCCCAGGGCCGAGTGGAGTTGCGTCTTCAGTTGCAGGGTGATGCTGCCGTTGAGCACCACCGAGAAGAAGAAGGCGATGAAGGGCACCAACAGGATGCGATAGGCGGCCAGCATGACGATGAGCAGCGCCAGGAAGCCGATGCCGCCGGAGATGCTCTGCCGCAGGCTGTCGAACCAGCTCAGGACGCGCACCGCCCCGCCCAGCCCGGCCAGCGCGCCGCAGAACATCATCGCCAGGATGGTCTCGCGCTCGCTGGAGACGCCCAACAGGAAGGCCGAGTGCGGATTCTTGCCCAGCGCCTTCAGCTTCAACCCCCAGGTCGTGCCCCGCAGGATGAAGAACACGGCGGCGAAGGCCAACCCGGCCAGCACCAGCGACAGCGGGCTGAAGCGCGACTCCAGGAAGCGCGGCAGCAGGGCCGCGTCCTGGAAAGGCGCCGTGCCGCGGAACGTACCGCCTTCCGGCGGCTGCCACGGCCCGGAGATGAGGTAATTGGTCAGGATGATGGCCAGGTTGTTGAGCGCCAGGCCGCCAAAAATCTCGTTGACCTTGCCGCGCGTCTTCAGCACTGCGGCGAGGGCCGCCCACAGCGCCCCGCCCAGCATGGCCGCGCCGATCTCCAGGGGGATGAGCAGCCAGGCCGGCCCGCTGAGGCGCAGGGCCACCCAGCTGGCGCAGATGGCCCCCAGGATGATCTGTCCTTCCACGCCGATGTTCCACAGGCCGGCGGTGAAGGTGACCAGCAGGCCGACGGAACAGAGCACCAGCGGAATCCAGAAGGCGACCACGCTGAGGAACTTGTCCGACGTGCCGAAGGCCCCGTCCCACATGGCCCGGTAGGCTTCGCCGGGGCTAGCGTTGAAGAGCAGCAGCAGTCCGCTGGTGAACAGCAGCGCCGCGACCACAGGAACCAACGGCCACACGCGGGCGATCCAGCCGGCCCCGCTCGTTCGCGCCTGATTCATGCCTGGCCTCCGATAAGATGACCCAGTTCCTCGGCCGATGTTTGCGTCGCCTCAACGACCCGCGACATGCGCCCGCCGGAGAAGACGGCGATGCGGTCGCTATGGGCGATGATCTCGTCGAGGTCGGCCGAAATGAAGAGGATCGCTGTGCCGTGCTCACGCCGCTGGTAGAGGAGTTGCCACGTGTAGTCGGCCGAGCGCACGTCCAGGCCGCGCGTCGGGTGTTCCAACAGCAGCAACTTCAGCGGCGTGTTCAGCAGCGAGAAGAGCAGCCGCTGCTGATTGCCGCCGGAGAGAGCGTCGGCGGTCGTCTCCGGCCGGCCGACGATCTGGTAGGTCGTGATGCGCTCGGTCATCTCGGCCTCGTTGCCCTTCCAGTCGATGAAGAACTTCTTCTCCGGCCGCGCCAGCACCAGATGTTCCGTCAGCGACAGCCCGGCCACCAACCCTTCCTCCAACCGCCCCGCGGCCACGTAGCCCATGCCGTGGGCCTGCATGCGGTGGTAGCCCCAGCCGGTCACGTCCTGCCCGCCGACGTTCACCTGCCCCTTCGACGGGGCCATCAGCCCGGCGCAGACCTGCATAACCAGTCGCTGGCCACTGCCCTCCAGCCCGGCGAAACCGAAGACCTCGCCGGCGCGGACGGACAGATTGATGTCGGGCACGGTCAGCTCGTAGGTGCTGATGGCCACATCGCGCAGTTCCAGGACGGGCTGGCCTAGCTGGAACAGCGGCCGGCGGCTGCGCTGGGGCATCTGGCCGAACATCATCTCGACCAGTATCTCATTGCCGCAGGGCAACGACTGCGCGCCGACCAGCTTGCCGCGCCGCAGGACGTAGGCATGGATGCACAGCTCCTGCACCTCCTCCAGCTTGTGGGAGACGAGGATGACCGTCTTGCCCTCCTCGCGGGTCATCGTGCGCATCGACTCGAAGAGGACCTCTTTCTGCTCGGCGCTGATGCCTGTGGTCGGCTCGTCGAGGATGAGCACCTGCGCCCCGCCGGCCAGCAAGCGCACCAACTCAAGCTGCTGCCGCTGGCCCATCGAGAGCGAGTCGATGGTGGCGTTGGGGTCGATGTCGAAACCGTAACGCGCGGCCAGTTGGGCCAGTTCGTCGCGAGCGGTCTTGTAGTCGAGGACGAGGCGGCTGTCGCGGCCGAGGAGGTAGTTGTCAATGACCCGGAAAGGCGGCATGTCTAGCGGGTCCTGGTAGAGCATGCCCACGCCCTTGGCCAGCGCGTCGGCCGGCGAGTGGAAGCGCGCCGGCTGGTCGTCCAGGAGAATTTCGCCGCCGGTGGGCGGTTGGTAGCCGGAGAGAATCTTCATCAGGGTGCTCTTGCCGGCCCCGTTTTCGCCGACAAGGGCATAGATCTTCCCCGGCTCCAGGGTCAGACTGATGCCGTCATTGGCCTTGACCGCTCCGAAGTACTTTCGGATGTCCCGCAATTCGACCCGCATATGACCTCCCGGTAGTCTGCCATGAATCGCCGCAGGCCAGTCACACGCGAGTGGCTCCAAGCGCCAACCCGCTCAAACAGAATAGCGAAAAAGAGGATCAGTGCCTACTGCTATTGATCCTGATTTCTATATGACATCTATTATGACATTCGTCCATGAAATGCTCTCAAAGCGTGTCCGATATGCTCTTAAAGCATGTCCGACATGCTCCCAAAGCGCGTCACTGATGGTGTTATCAAGGATCGCGCCGGGCCAGTCATGGCCCGGCCGGGGACGGCGCGTCAGCGACCGTCGCTGGATGGAAAGGTCGGCTCAGACCGTAGCGGCGCGGCCGACAGTTTGCGGCCGGCGTGTTTCTCGATGATTTCCTGCTCCTGACGCAGGCGGGCGACGGTGTCGTTGTGACCGGCGGCCAGCGCCAGCGCCAGGGCCAGGCCGACCTCGCGGTAGGCGTCGTCGTAGCGGCCCTGCCGGCGATAGGCCTGGCCGCGCAGGGCGTGGAGTTCGGCGCGCTGTCCGTCGGGCAGCAGTTCGGGGTCATAGCCGGGCGCGGGCGTCAGGGCGGCATCCATTGCCGCCTGGGCCGTTGCACCGTCGCCTCGCTCCAGCGCCTGGAAGGCGATAAGGGATTGGGCCAGAGCGGCGTCGCTCGGCTCACGCAGCCCTAGCGCCAGCGCTTGCCGGGCGGTATCAGCGGCCTCGCGATTGACCCCGCCGCGCTTGGCGGCGAAGATGAGCGCCCGCTGCAAGTATCCCTCGGCGAAGCGCGGGTACTGGGCCAGCAGCGCGTCCAGCGACTGCAGGGCCTGCTTGGGCGCGCCGCCGCGACGCATCTCCTCGATGGCGCGCAACTGCGCCAGCGGGTCGCCCGTCGCCGCGGTTAACTCGTGGCGCGCCTGCGCGTTGGCCGTCTCGAACGCGGGCATCTCGAACGCGCCGGCCCGGTCGGCTCGCCAGAACCACAGCAGCAGCCCGGCGTGGGCGGCAGCCGTGGCCAGGCTCAGCCACGGCGTGCGGCCGAAGGCATAGATCGTCCGCCAGTCGCCGATGGGCAGGAACAGTGTCATGATGGGGTAATAGAGCAGCGAGAAATAGATCTGGAAGCGAAAGGCGCGCAGCCCGAAGTAGCGCACCGTGCTGCTGGCGCTGCGGCGCGCCAGCAACCACAGCGTCGCCCCAAAGGCCAGCGATCCCAGCGTGCCGGCGATGGCGATGACCCAGTTCTGGATGGGGGTGAAACTGCCCTGGGGCACGACGTAGCCCCAGAAGACGCGGTAGCCGAACTCGACGACCTGGCCACCGAACAGCCAGATGGCCACGGCATGCATGAACTCATGCACCAGGACCGCGGGCGGCACGCCAATGTAGAAGGCGGCCTGCTCGGCCTGTTGCTGCTTGGCCCTGGTCAGTGGCTCTTGCCGCCACTCGGTCCGGTTGCGGACGATCTGGATGCCGAGTTGAAGGGCGCGGCCGATGTACAGCAGGGCAAGAAGGTTGAACAGAACGGTAATGACCGACATCAGCAGACCAGTGTCATGATCATAGCCCACCGCGGCCCAAGCGGCAAACTGGCGACCGGCCGTTCGTCAATCGGCCGGCGATCATGCTAAAATCGCGCCGTGGCAACCAAGCTGGAGTTTATTGGTACGTTACCGATCTTTGCCAACCTGAGCGAGGCCGCCAGGACGGCGGTGGCTGCCATTGCCACGGAGTACGCCTTTAAGCCCAACACCGTCATCGCCTACCAGCGCGACGTGGCCAATAGCCTTTACATCGTCAAGGAGGGTCGCCTCTTCGCCAAGGGGCTGGACGCCGGCGGACGCGCCCGCGAGGGCCTGACGCGCACCTATGAGCCGCGGCAATCCTTCGATGACCTGTGGCTGTTCGTGCCCGGCGTCCATCCGGCGACGGTCAAAGGCTCCACCGGCGCGGGTGGCACGTCCAACCCGGACGATGAGGGCCGCCTGCTGATCATCCCCGGCCCCGCTTTCCACAAGCTGCTGGAGGAGTTCCCGGTCATCATCGATCAGCTGGCCCCGCGCGACGATGGCGAGGTGCATTACGGCCTGAGCGACGCCGCCTGGCAGGAGGCGCGCAAGCTGAAGCTGCACCGGCAGGTGAAGGCGTCGTCGGCCGCGGCCCTGATGCCCGAAGAGCGGCTGGAGTTCTTCGCCCGGCGCAGCCTGTGGTTGTTGGCCGGCCGCCTGACCCTGCCGGTGACCCTGGTGCTGGCGGCTGCCATCATCCTGATCCTGATGCCTATCGACACAGGGCTGCAACGTGCGCTCAAGATCGGCGCGCCTCTGGTGCTGACGCTGATTGGCCTGTCGTGGTTCTTCCTGCGCTGGATCGACTGGCGCGGCGACTACTTCGTCATCACCAACCGCCACCTGACCCACCACGAGTTCGACCTACGCCACTTCCGCATTCGTCTGGTCAAAATCCCCATTGGCCAGGTGCAGACGGTCGAGGTGCTGAAACCGTCCTTCCTGGCGACGTTCTTCAACGTCGGCACGGCCCGCGTGACGACGGCGGCGGCGGCCGGCAAAGTCCTGTTCGACTTCATCGATCAGCCCGGCCGGGTGAAAGACGTGTTGGAACGGCTCGTGGGCCAGTACCGCGCCGTCGAATCGGCGCAGACGCAAGCCCTCATGCGCCAATCCATCGAGAAGCACTTCGGCGTCGATTCGCCCCTCAAGGCGGCCGACGCCGGCGGCCCGGCCCCCGCGCGCGCCACGCCGCGGCCGGAAAGCTTCCTGGCCCGGCTGCAGCGGCGCTACGGCTGGCGCGTCGAAGAAGGCAACACGATCACCTATCGCAAGAGCCTCTTCATCCTGTTCAAGCGCATCGCCTGGCCGGCGCTGGTGCTCACTGTCGTCGTCGGCCTGAGCGTCCTGGCGTTGTATCTGGATGTCACGCTGTGGATCGTCATCCTGGCTGCCGTCGCCTTCGGCTTCGGCGACCTGCTGTGGCTCATCTGGCAGGCCGAGGACTGGCGCAACGACATCTTCCAGGTGACGGATCGCTTCGTCATCGATATCGATCGCGCCCCGTTTGGCTTTGGCGAGAGCCGCAAGCAAGCGCCCATCAGCAACATCCAGAACGTCAACGCCACCCGGCCAGGCTTCCTGGCCACGCTGTTTAACTTCGGCTTCGTCAGCATCGACACGGCCGGCGCGGCGGCCGATATCGTCTTCGAGTACGTGCCCAACCCCGAAGTCATCCAGAGCGACATCTTCCAGCGCCTGGACGAGTTCCGCCAACAGCAGCGCGTCCGCGAAGGCAGCGCCCGCCGCGAGGAATACGCCTTGCTGATCGACGTCTACCGCCAGGCGATGGAGCAACAGCGCATCCCCCAGCGCACCCCGCCCGGCTATATTGAGGAAGAGAGTAACCAGCAAGCGCCATGAGCAAACTGCCCATCGTCAGCATTCCCGACAAAATTCTGCGCCAGAAGACGCAGCCCGTCACACGCTTTGACGCCGACTTGCAGCGCCTGATCGACAACATGATCGAGACGCTGCGCGAGGCCAACGGCGTCGGCCTGGCCGCGCCGCAGATCGGCCGGCCTATCCAACTGGCCGTCATCCTGACCTTGCCCGAAGAGGACGACGAGGGCAACGAGATCGAGGACACCCGCGAGCTGTACGTCATCATCAACCCGGAGGTCTTCTGGCGGTCGAAAGAGACGGTCAAGGGCATCGAGGGTTGCCTGTCCATCCCCGGCTATCTGGGCGAGGTGGAGCGGCACGAGTCGATCCGCGTGCGCGGGCTGGATCGCCACGGCCGCAAGGTGCGCCTGCGCCTCTATGACTGGACGGCGCGCATCTTCCAGCACGAGATCGACCACCTCAACGGCGAACTCTACATCGACAAGCTGACCGGCCCGGAGAACATCTGGACCGAAGAAGAATTCGAGAAGCGCCGCGAAGCGCTGCGCCAGGCCCACGACAAACCCGAAGAACCCATCGTCGGCGACTGACCTACTGACCTACTGACCTACTGACCACCGACCATTGACCACTATGACTCTGTCCCGCGAAGATGTGACCAAGATCGCCCACCTGGCCCGGCTGGCGCTGACGGACGAGGAACTGACCCATTACCAGGGCCAACTCTCGGCCGTGCTCGACTACGCCGCCCGCCTGAACGAGCTAGACCTGACCGGCGTGCCGCCCTCCACCCACGCCGCCGGCCGGCGCAACGTACTGCGTGAGGATGTGATCGCCCCGTCGCTCGCGTCCGACGACGCCCTTTTCAACGCCGCGGCCGCCGCCGACGGTCAATTCCTCATCCAGTCCGTCCTCGACGCCTAATGGACCTCTCAACCCTGACCCTGACCGAACTGCGCGACGCCCTGCGCCGCGGCGAGACGACCAGCGTGGCGGCGACGACGGCGATGATCGACCGCATCGTGACCTACGACAACGCCCTGCGCAGCTACCTGACCGTGGCCGACGAGAGCGCCCTGGAGCAGGCCGCCGCCGCCGACCGCCGCCGCGCTGCCGGCGAAGATGGCCCCCTGCTGGGTATCCCCCTGGCCATCAAGGACATCATCTGCACCGCCGGCATCCCCACCACGGCCGGCAGCAAAATCCTGGAGGGCTTCATCCCGCCCTACGACGCCTTCGTCGTCGAGCGGCTGCTGGCCGCCGGCGCGGTGATTTTGGGCAAGACCAACACCGACGAGTTCGCCATGGGTTCCTCCACGGAGAACTCGGCCTATGTCACCACCGCCAACCCGTGGGACGTGGCGCGCGTGCCGGGCGGCAGCAGCGGCGGCAGCG
>ERZ724513.1182-NODE-1182-length-13201-cov-6.287768_pt1 | contig 13201 bp, 11 predicted proteins | sample MGYA00376046_ERZ724513 | MGnify/ENA primary metagenome ERZ724513 (study PRJEB28724, sample SAMN07190883) | activated sludge metagenome | isolation source: activated sludge of sewage treatment plant in Hong Hong | place: Hong Kong | collected 2016-03-17 ... | reverse complement strand
CGCCATGCTGCCGTTCTGCGGCTACCACATGGGCGACTACTTCAACCACTGGCTGCGCATGGGCAAGGCGGTCGACGCGACGCCGAAGATCTTCTGCGTAAACTGGTTCCGCCTCAACGATGATGGCGAATTCATGTGGCCGGGCTTCGGCGACAACATGCGCGTCCTCAAGTGGATCGTCCAGCGTTGCCGGGGCACCATCGCCGCCAAGGAGACCGTGCTCGGCTGGATGCCGAAGTTCGAGGATATCGACTGGACTGGCCTCAAGGTCAACAAGGCCGATTTTGAAGCCCTCAGCCAGATTGATCCTGACGCCTGGAAAGCCGAACTGGCCGGCCACAAGGAATGGTTCGACAAAATGGGCGACAAGATGCCGCGCGAACTGGTTCTCAAGCGCGAGCTGTTCGAAATGGGCATCTTCAAGGACGCCGCCTGATACCCGCCCACCAAGCCATGTAGGAACGGCCACCTGCGGGTGGCCGTTTGTTTTGGAGAACACCATGTACCGCCCCGCCCGGCGCCTCGCCGACATCGCGCCCTTCCACGTCGTCGAACTCCTGACCCGCGCCCGCCAGCTCGAGGCCGAGGGCCGCGACATCATCCACATGGAAGTCGGCGAGCCGGACTTTCCGACGCCGGAGCCGATCGCGGCCGCTGCGGTCGACGCGATAAGACGGGGCAAAACGCTGTACACCGAGGCGCTCGGCCTGCCCGAACTGCGCGAGGCGATAGCCGCCTTCTACCGCACGCGCCATGGCGTCGCTGTCCCGGCCACACGCGTCGCCGTGACCGCAGGCGCTTCGGGGGCGCTCAACCTCGCCTTCGCCTGCCTCGCCGAGCCGGGCAGTCAATGGCTGCTGGCCGACCCCGGCTACCCGTGCAACCGCCACATCTTGCGGGTTTACGAAGGCCGACCGCAGAACATCCCGGTCGGACCCGACAGCAATTTCCAGCCGACCCCGGAACTGCTGCGCCAGCACTGGAGCGCCACGACCGCCGGGTTGCTGGTCGCCTCGCCCGCCAACCCGACCGGCACCCTGCTCACGGCCCCCGAAATCGCCGCACTGGCCGGCGTCTGCCGCGCCAAGGATGGGCATTTCCTGGTGGACGAGATCTACCACGGCCTGACCTACGCTCCGCAGGAAGTTCCCTCGGGGGACGAAACCGATGCGCCGACTGCCTGCGCCGCCGGCGACGACATCTGGGTCATCAATAGTTTTTCCAAGTATTTCCAGATGACCGGCTGGCGCCTGGGCTGGATGGTCGTTCCCGAGCCCTACGTGCGCGATGTCGAAAAACTGGCCCAGAATCTCGTGCTTTGCCCGTCGACGCCAGCCCAGCACGCGGCGCTGGCGGCTTTCGCGCCTGAAACCATCGCCATCCTCGAGGCGCGGCGCGGCGAGTTCAGGAAGCGCCGGGATTTTCTGGCACCGGCACTGGAAAGTGTCGGCTTCCGGATTACCGCACGACCCCAGGGCGCCTTCTATCTCTACTGCAACTGCTCGGCACTGTGCGACGACAGCTTCGTGCTGGCCCGCGACCTGCTCGAAACGATCGGCGTGGCGGCAACGCCGGGGATCGATTTCGGCAGCAATGCGCCGGAAAAGCATATCCGCTTTGCCTACACGACCGGCATCGACCGCCTGGCCGAGGCCGTCGACCGCCTACGCCGCCACTTCGCCCGGTAATTCGAGTATCGGGTAGCGTTCCCGCAGCGCAGCCCAGTCGAAGCGCGGCCCCGGATCGGTCTTCCGCCCGGGGGCGACATGGCAGTGACCGGCGATGGCGGTAATCGGATAGCGCTCACGCAGGCGATCGACCAAGCTCCATAAGGCCGCATATTGCACTGCCGTGAACGAGCGGCGGTCACTGCCTTCGAGTTCGATGCCCACGGAGTAGTCATTGCAGTTCCCGCGTCCGCACCACTGCGAATCCCCGGCGTGCCAGGCACGCCGGTCGCAGCCGACGAACTGGATGACCCGCCCGCCGCGCCGGACATAGAAGTGCGCCGAAACCTCCGTCCCGGCAATGGTCGCGAAATACGGGTGACCCTGCGGGTCGAGCTGGTTGAGGAAAAGCTTCTCGACCCAGTCGCCGCCGAATTCGTCCGGCGGCAGACTGATGCTGTGCACCACGATCAGAGACACCGCCGCATCGCGCGGCCGCTTGCCGAAGTTCGGCGACGGCAGCCAATCGACGCCTTCCAGCCAGCCCTCCCCCTGCCAGCAGCTCATTCGATGCCCAGGCGTTCCAGCCGGTAGCGCAGCGAACGGAAGGTGACGCCGAGCAGCCGCGCCGCCGCCGTACGATTCCCCCCGGTTTTCTGCAAGGCATCGAGAATTGCCTGACGCTCCAGCCGGTTGAGGTAGTCATCGAGCGTCTCGCTGCCGCGCCCTGGGGTCTCGCCCCCCATGTCATCGGGCGCCAGTCGCAGGTCCCCGGTTTCGATCGTGTCGCCTGAGCAAAGCGCCGTCGCCCGCTCCAGCACATTCTCCAGTTCGCGCACATTGCCAGGGAACGGATAGTCGGCCAGCGCCCGCAGGGCGGCAGCCGAAATCCGTGGACCCGCGCCGCCACAAAGCTTCTTCAGTAGGGAGTCGACGAGCGCCGGTATGTCTTCCGCCCGTTCGCGCAGCGAAGGCATGCGCAGTTCGATGACGTTCAGCCGGTAGTAGAGATCCTGCCTGAATGTTCCCCTCTCGACCCCGTCGCGCAGGCTCCGATGCGTCGCGCAGATGATTCGCACATCGACCGGCTCCTCGGTCGCCGCGCCAACCTTGCGCACCCGTTTTTCCTGAATTGCCCGCAGCAGCTTGACCTGCATGGCCAACGGCAGGTCGGCGACCTCGTCGAGGAAAAGCGTCCCGCCGCTGGCCGCCTGGAAAAAGCCGTCACGATCGCTGTCGGCGCCGGTAAAGGCGCCCTTGCGGTAACCGAAGAATTCGCTCTCCATCAGGTTTTCCGGGATGGCGCCGCAGTTGACCGGAACGAAGGGGCCGCCACCGCGCGCACTGCGGATGTGGATCAGGCGAGCGGCCAGTTCCTTGCCGCTGCCCGATTCCCCGGTGACATAGATGGGCGCCTGACTGCGCGCCAGTTTCTCGATCAACGCCCGCACCTGCTGCATGGCGGACGATTCGCCGGTCAGCGACTGCAGGGGACCCTCCTGACTTTCACCGTCCGACACGCGTAGCGCCGACTTGACCAGGGCGCGCAACTGTTCAAGACCGACCGGCTTGGCCAGATAATCGAAGGCGCCCGCCTTGAGGGCCGCCACCGCGTTCTCGGCGCTGCCGAAAGCAGTGATCACCGCTACCGGCATCCGCGCATGATGTTCGGTGACATAGTGGACGACGTCGAGTCCATTGCCGTCGGGCAGCCGCATGTCGGTCAGGCACAACTGGAAATCACCCTCGGCGAGACAGGCCATAGCCTCCCCGACCGTGCCGACGCAGGCCGCCGCCAGCCCCATCCGCGACAGGGTGAGGTCGATCAGTTCGCGGATATCGGGCTCGTCATCAATGACGAGAACCCGGTTCAACTCCCCCCGGGGACGCCTTTCGCTTCGGGCAACAGACATGTGTCGCTTCTCCCAACAATGATGAAATGTCCATGACCGGGATCGGAAGCCAGGTCGAGCGTAGCTCCGTTCGCAGTGCACAACTCACGGGCAATGAAGAGGCCGAGCCCTGTCCCAAGGTGATGGGTGGTGAAGAATGGCTCGAATATCTGTGCCCTTGCCTCGTCCGGCACCCCGCCACCGTCGTCGATGACATGCAGTTCGACCGTTCCTGCGCAGGCGCTTGCCCGCAGGCGCACGCTGCCCGGAGCACCGCTAGCATGGCGAACGGCATTTCCGAGCAGGTTCCACAATATCTGGTGCAGGTGGGTCCGGTCGAAGCAGAGCGAGGGTTCGCTGTCCATCTCAAGGCTGATAATGCCCGGCGCGACACCCAGGACGCCTTCGAAACTCTCGACGAACTGGGTGCAGAACTGCTCCAGGGGCAGTGCCTCGGCCTGCATGCGGTCACGCCTGCCGAGTTCGAGAACATCCGCGACGATCCGGTCGAGGCGCGCCACGTTGTCGGCGACAATCTTCAGCAGACGCTCCTGCATCGCGCCCCGTCTTTCCTCGCGCAGCAACTCGCCGGCGTGGCCAATGGCCGACAAGGGATTGCGGATTTCATGGGCGATGCTTGCGGTCAACCGTCCGAGTGCAGCCAGTTTCAGCTGCTGGGCACGCTCCTGAATACGCCCCAGATCCTCGAGAAAAACAAGGACTTCGCCTGCACTACTGCTCGTCTGCTCGAAGCGCGCGCGCAGTTCGCCCCCCGCCGGCAACTTGAATTCAGTTGTCGCAACCGCCCGCGATACTTTCCAGTCCGCCAGCGCGATAGCCAGCGCCGGACAATAACTTGAAAGTTCCGCACCGGGCGCGGGGGCTGCGCCGAGCATTTCCGCCGCCATCGGATTGTGCCGCTCGATCTGTCCGGTATTGCCTACAACTAGAACCCCATCCTGCATCCGCTCGATGACGCGCTGGCTGATTCTGCTCTGGTTTTCCAGACTGATGCCGCGCTGTCGGGCGAGTTCCTCGTTGACCATCAAACGCTGCCCGAGCAGACGCGCGAGAATCGCCGTGGCAAAAAAGCCCGCGGACAGGAGGCCGGCCTGGACGATCGTTGCGGGTTCAAGCCCACGCACCAGTACAACGACAACCTGCCCCCCCAGCGTAACCAGCGTGGCCAGCGCGGCGTAGAAAAGCACAAGGCGGCCCCGTCCGACCAGACTGGCGGTCGCCAGCGAGACAAGGAGCAGGGTGCCGATGCCGCTGCCGACCCCGCCACCTGCGAACATCAGCAGACCCAGCGCCAGGACGTCGGCCAGGACCTGGGATGAAAGCTGGAAGTTGAAACGATGCCGCCAGTAAATCGAGGCGAAAAAGCCCGTGGCAACAACCAGCAGGTAGACTACCGCGGCCGGCAGGAACAGTGCGGTATCGGCAACCTGGAGCACGGAAATCCAGCCCTGCGGCCACAGGGCGGCCAGCAGCGCGAGGCAGGCGAGAATCAGGCGATAGAGGTTGAAGTACTGGAAGGGACGCCAACTGGCCTCCCAGTTTGTCGCCAGCCAGTCAGTCATCGGTCGCTGGCGGATTTGCGGCCAGCCGATGCGCTTCGCAACAGTAATGAGCGCCGTTTGCCGTAATGCTGTCGCTTTGCGGCACATGGACCCCGCATTGTGCGCAGACGACCATCAGTTCGGGGTCTGGGTCCACCCTTGGCGGCCTTTGCGCAGGACGTTGCGCGCGCTTTTTCCAGGCCCACCAGATCCCGGCCACGAGAGCTATGAGCAGGAGGTATTTCATCATGGCGGACCCTGATCTTATCGCCGCAAACCCCGGCAAGCAGCATGTTCTGCCGGAGGGAATTCAACCCCGGGACGCCTGCGCCCCGAACACCATTTGGCACCCATTTCCTTCCGGCACCGGATCAAAGAACGCCAATAAATCAGCAGGTTATTTTGCGACAAAACAACAGGTCGCGCAAGGAAAAGCGACATTACCGCTCCCCTCGGACCCCTGTTCAGCGCCGAAAGAAACATGGCCACGGCATCCTCATGCAGCATTGAACAGCGCCTGACTCGCCGAACAGAGCGGTCACGAATCCCGGGCGCCTCTTTCTATCAGCTCGATCCTGTAGCCGTCCGGGTCTTCGACGAAGGCGATGATGGTCTTGCCGTGCTTCATCGGTCCGGCTTCGCGCACCACCTTGCCGCCGCGCTGGCGGATGGCGGCGCAGGCGGCCGCGGCGTCGGGCACGGCGAGGGCGACATGCCCGTAACCGTTGCCGAGCTCATAGGCCGCGGTATCCCAGTTGTGGGTCAGTTCCAGCACGGCGCCTTCGCTTTCCGGGCCGTAGCCGACGAAGGCCAGCGTGAACCGGCCTTCCGGGTAGTCGCTGCGACGCAGCAGTTGCATGCCGAGGACGCCGTTGTAGAAGGCGAGCGAACGGTCGAGATCGCCGACGCGGATCATGGTGTGCAGGATGCGCATGCCGTATTTCCCTGATTTCTAGATTTGCGGAATCCGGCGCGCGAACTGGCGCAGTTCGCACCGGCGCGCCCGCCAGTCGGGGCAAAGTTGCTGTACCACGGACCAAAAACTCGCGCTGTGGTTCATTTCCTTCAGGTGGGCCAGTTCGTGGGCGACGACATAATCGACAACCGGCAGCGGCATCAGGATCAGTCGCCAGTTCAGCGAAATGCCGCCGTGATGGCTGCAACTGCCCCAGCGCGTGCACGCGGCCGAAAGGCGCAGCGGCGGCGCTGCAATACCCAGTTGCGGCGCATAATGGGCCAGCCGCTCGGCGAAAACGCTGCGAGCCTTGTCGCGCAGCGCTTTTTCGAGGACCACCCGGGCTTCGACCGCCGGCGGCACAAACAGGTGCAGCTTCGGGTCGCTGAACAGCCAGCGCTGGCGGCTGGCGGGGGTGATGGTCACGGTCAACGCTTCGCCCAGGGCAAATATGACCGCGCCCTCGCTGACAACCAGTCTTTCCGGCGTGGGGCGACTCCGCCAGTCGGCGAGTTTGTCGAGGACCCATTGCCCATGCTCGCGAATCAGGGATTCGATATCGCCGAGCCGCGCCTGTAGCGGCGCGCCGACACTCAGGCCGCGCTGGTCGATGGCGAGGCCGATGGTGCGCCGCCGGCTGCGCCGCAGCTGGTAGTCAACGGCCTGCCCGGCAAGCGCGATGCGGCGCGTCGCTTCAGCCAGCGCTGGTTTGGGCATCCGGGTAGCGGTGCGGGGAAATCCGGCGCATCTCGCCTTCTATCCAGCATTCGACACGCTGGTTGACTTCCGCTTCGGTCATCCCGGTCGCGTCGAAGGCCGGGCCGATGCTGATGGTGACGATGCCGGGTTTCTTGATGAAGGCCTGGCGCGGCCAGAGTTCGCCCGAATTATGGGCAATCGGCACCACCTTGCAGCCGACCTGGGTCGCCAGGTAGGCGCCGCCAGCCTTGTAGCGCCGCGTTTCACCAGGCGCCACGCGCGTTCCTTCCGGGAAGATGATGACGTAGAAGCCTTTCTTCAGCCGCTCGCGCCCCTGCTCGACGACCAGGTCGAGCGCCATCTTGCCGGCCGCGCGGTCGATCGAGATCATCTTCATTGCGCCCAGCCCCCAGCCGATCAGCGGCACGCGCAGCAGTTCCTTCTTGAGCACGAAAACGCAGTAGGCGCCCCGCGGCACGTAGTCCTGGATGGTCATCGTCTCCCAGGCCGACTGGTGCTTCGAGAGAATCACGCACGGTTCCTGCGGCATGTTCTCGAGGCCAACCACCTTCGGGCGGATGCCGAGCAGGTTCTCGACACCCCACTGGATGCCGAGGCGCCACAGCTTGCCGAAGTGATAACCCCAGAGCCCGCGCAGCACGATGGCGGCGATGACGACCGCGGGGGCGACCAGCAGGGTCCACAATCCACCCCAGATGGCGAACAGGATGGAACGGAGTATGTTCATTTCCTTTTCGCCGCCAGAATCCGGTCGACCGCCGCCGCCAGATCGTCGAAGACCTCGGTTCCTTCGGGAAGATTGCCTTCGGCCAGCGTCAACGGTCCCTTCCCGGTACGCACCAGGATTGGCAGGCAGCCAGCCGCGGAGGAGGCCTGGAGATCGCGCAGCGAATCGCCGACCGAAGGGATGCCCTTGAGATCGACGTTCATGGTTTCCGAAATGCGCTTGAACATCCCGGGCTTGGGTTTGCGGCATTCACAGGCCGAATCGGCGGTATGCGGGCAATAGAAGATGGCATCGATGCGGCCGCCGACGGCAAACAGCGCCTTGTGCATCTTTTCATGGATGGCGTTCAGTGCTTCCATGTCCAGCAGGCCGCGCCCGATGCCCGACTGGTTGGTCGCGACGACGACGCGATAGCCATTCTGATTCAGGCGTGCGATGGCCTGCAGGCTGCCGGGGATGGGCTTCCATTCCGCCGGGGACTTGATGAACTGGGCGGAATCGAAATTGATGACGCCGTCGCGGTCGAGAATGACGAGATTCATGGCCTGGCCTTTCCGGGGTTAGGCGGACAGCTTCGAAATATCGGCCACCCGATTCATCGCGCCGTGCAGCTTGGCGAGCAGGCCAAGGCGGTTGGCGCGCAGGCCCGGATCGTCGGCATTGACCATGACGCCGTCGAAGAAGGCGTCGACCGGGGCCCGCAGCGCGGCCAGCGCTTGCAGCGATTCGGCATAGTCGCCGGTTGCGAAGGCGGCATCGGCGCGGGGAACGACGTCGACCAGGGCATCGTGCAGCGCGCTCTCGGCGCCTTCCCTGAGCAATCCGCTGTCGACCACGGCTTCGACCGCGTTCTCGACTTTCTTCAGGATGTTGCCGACCCGCTTGTTGGCGGCGGCAAGGGCAGCGGATTCGGGCAGGGCGGCAAAAGCACGGACGGCGGCCAGACGCTTGGGAATGTCGCCCAAGCGCTGCGGGTGCTGACTGACCACGGCATCGACCTCCTGTGCCGTATAGTCCTGCTCGCGCAGATTGCCGGCGAGGCGTTCGTAGATGAAGTCGGCCAATATGGTTTCGGTCGCCCTGAAGCCGTCGACCGCGGCGAACGCGCTGCCGGCCAGTGCCAGCAGGTGGTCGAGCGGCAGGTCGAGATCGTTCTCGGCCAGCATACGGATGACGCCCAGCGCGTGCCGGCGCAGCGCGAAGGGATCGCGGTCGCCGGTCGGAATCTGGCCGATGCCGAACATGCCGACCAGCGTTTCCAGCTTGTCGGCGAGTGCGACGATGGTGCCCACCTGGCCGCGCGGCAGCGAGTCGCCGGCGAAGCGCGGCTTGTAGTGGTCCTCGATGGCATCGGCGATCTCCGTCGCCAAGCCGTCGTGCAGCGCATAGTAGCGGCCCATGATGCCCTGCAGTTCCGGGAACTCGCCGACCATGTCGGTCAGCAGGTCGGCCTTGGCCAGCAGGGCGGCCTGTTCGGCCTGCAGCGCGAGGCCTTCGCCGCCGAGTTGCTCGCCGATCGCCTTGGCGATGATGCAGACCCGCTCGACGCGCTCGCCCTGGCTGCCCAGGCGGTTGTGATAGACGACCTTGGCCAGGCCGAGGACGCGCGATTCCAGCGTCTTCTTGCGGTCCTGGTCGTAGAAGAACTTGGCGTCGGCGAGGCGCGGCCGGACGACGCGCTCGTTGCCGCCGATCACGGCGGAGGGATCGTCGGGGCGGATATTGCTGACGACGAGGAAGCTGTTGGTCAGCCTGCCGGCCGTGTCCAGGAGCGGGAAATATTTCTGGTTGGCCTTCATGGTCAGGATCAGGCATTCCTGCGGCACGGCGAGGAATTCGGCCTCGAACTGGCCGACCAGCACGTTCGGGCGCTCGACCAGCGCGGTGACTTCGTCGAGCAGAGCGTCATCGTCGATCGCCTTCAGGTCGGGACCGGCCTGGGCGGCGGCGGCAGCGAGCTGGCGGGCGATCTCGGCGCGGCGTTCGGCGAAGGAGGCGATGACCGCGCCGTCACGTTTCAGCGTCTCGGCGTAAGTGTCGGCATCGGCAAGGACAACCGGATCGACTGCCGCTTCGAAGCGGTGACCCCGCGTTTCGCGGCCCGAGTCCAGGCCGAGGATGGAAACCGGGACGACATCGGCGCCGTGCAGCGCCAAGAGCTTGTGCGCCGGACGGACGAAATTGACGCTGCTCCAGCCATCCTGCAACTGGTAGCTCATCACCTTGGGGATCGGCAATCCGGTGAGCGCCGCCTCCAGGGCCTTTTGCAGGCCCTCGGCCAGTGTCGCACCCCCGGCCAGGCTGTCGTAGAACAGCACCTCGGTCTTGCCGTCGTTCTCGCGGCGCAGGGCCGGGACGACCGAGGCGTCGGCGCCGAGCGCCGCGAGCTTCTTGAGCAGCGCCGGCGTCGCGTTGCCGTTGGCATCGAGGCCGACGGCGACCGGCATCAGCTTGTGCATGACCGGCTTGTCGGCAGCGGCATCGGCAACATCGGTGACATGGGCAGCGAGACGGCGCGGCGAGGCGTAAGCGGTGACTGCCGCGGTCGACGGCGCCAGACCGGCATTTTTCAGGGAGCCACCAAGGGTCTGGGCAAACGCTTCACCCAGCTTCTTCAGCGCCTTGGGGGGCAGTTCCTCGACAAATAGTTCGACGAGCAGGTTCTTGGACGACATGATCAGGCCGCTTTCCTTTCGATCTGGGCGAGGACTTCGCTGGCCCATTTCTTTGGCGCCAGCGGGAAGCCGAGGCGCGCCCGGCTCTCCAGATAACTCTGGGCGACAGCGCGCGCCAGGTTGCGGATGCGGCCGATGTACGCGGCACGCTCGGTCACCGAAATGGCGCCGCGGGCGTCGAGCAGGTTGAAGGTATGCGCGGCTTTCAGCACCTGTTCGTAAGCGGGCAGCGCCAGCTGGGCGCCCATCAGGTGCTGCGCCTGCTTCTCGTGGGCGCCGAAGGCGTGAAACAGGAATTCCACGTCACTGTGCTCGAAGTTGTAGGCCGATTGCTCGAATTCGTTCTGGTGATAGACATCGCCGTAGGTCAGGCCTTGGGTCCACGTCAGGTCGAAGACGTTCTCGACGCCCTGCAGGTACATCGCCAGGCGTTCGATGCCGTAGGTGATCTCGCCGGTGATCGGCTTGCAGTCGATGCCGCCGACCTGCTGGAAGTAGGTGAATTGCGTCACTTCCATGCCGTTCATCCAGACTTCCCAGCCGAGCCCCCAGGCGCCCAGGGTCGGATTTTCCCAGTCGTCCTCGACGAAGCGCACGTCATTCTTCTTCAGGTCGAAACCGAGGGCTTCGAGCGAGCCGAGATAGAGCTCGAGGATGTTTTCCGGCGCCGGCTTCAATACCACCTGGTACTGGTAGTAGTGCTGCATGCGGTTCGGGTTCTCGCCATAACGGCCGTCCTTGGGCCGGCGCGACGGCTGCACGTAGGCGGCGTTCCACGGTTCGGGACCGATGGCGCGGAGGAAGGTCGCCGTGTGGCTGGTGCCGGCGCCGACCTCCATGTCGTAAGGCTGCAACAGCGCGCAGCCACGTTCGCCCCAGTACTCCTGCAGGCGCAGGATGACATCCTGAAACGTCGGTGTATTGCTGGTGGTCATCGGACACGCTCGGAAAGACGGAAGAGCTTGAATTTTACTAGCTTTTGGCCTGTTCCGGCAGGCTGCCGGGGCCGTGCCTGCGCATTGCCGGCAGTCGCGAAAGGCGATGTCTTCGGCGGCACACTTACGCTGCCGATCGTCGCTGCGGGACATGCCCGCGCGGCGGCTAAGGTGCCACCCTCTAGTCTTGTACTTGACCAAATCCAATACAATCAATACGATGGCACTTATGTTGCGGTGCAACACCGGTTTGTGCGCGCCAAACGCGGCGCCACACCGCGCCACAGGTGGCTTTTCCTTTGGCTCGCCGGTGTCGTTCCCCCTGTAACCGTTCGCTGTCGCAGATGTCTTTCGGCAGTGGCAACAGTCAAGGAGGTCGCATGTTCACTACGACCGTTCTTCCGCCTGCCTTTCTGCGGGCTTCGCTTGCCCTTTTTGCCCTGCTTCAGAAGTTCCTGATGGTTGCCGGGCTGGTTTTTCTCATTGGCCTTGTCGGTCTGCAAGCCGGCCACTCGGGCCTGATCGAGGGGTTGAAGACCCTGATTCCCTCTGCCGAGCTCACCGATGGCGAAGAGGAAGCGAGCGAGTTCGTGGCGCCCGCCGGCGAATCGATCCCGATGCTGAGCCCGAGGATGCGCGGAGCCCTCGACTATGTTTCACGGCGCTATCACGTGTCGACCGAGGCGCTCGAGCCGATCTTCGCCACCGCTCAGGCATCCGGGAAGGAACTGCGAATCGATCCCCTGCTGATCATCGCCGTCATCGGCGTCGAATCCGGGTTCAACCCGTTCTCGCAGAGCGTGGTCGGAGCCAAGGGTCTGATGCAGGTGCTTCCCCGCTACCATATGGCCAAGCTGCCTGAGGAAGCCGACCGTCTGGCCTTCCTCGATCCGGTGACCAACGTCCGTGTTGGCGCCAAGGTGCTGCACGAGTCGATCCGCCGCTCAGGTGGCGTCGAGACCGGTCTGCAGCAATTCGGCGGCGCACTCAACGACCCGGAGCGCCGCTATTCGTCCAAGGTGCTCGCCGAAAAGCAGCGCCTGGAACAGGCCGCCCAGCGCTTCCGCGCCTGATGCCGGCGCCCTAGCGGCGTCGCGGCGTGCGGCTGACCAGCACGCAGACGCCGACCAGAAGCAGAAAGGCGAGATTGCCGTAACGCGCATAGGGCGTCATTCCCTGATGCGCACGGACCTCTGAACGCAGCACGCCCTGCGTGAACGCCGGAAGGATCGCCTCGACCGCGCCGTCGGCGCCGATCACGGCGGTCATGCCGGTGTTGGTCGCGCGCAGCATCGGGCGCCCGGTTTCGACGGCGCGCATGCGGGCGATCTGCAGGTGTTGCGGCTGCGCCAGCGAGCGTCCGAACCAGGCGGTGTTCGACAGGTTGGCAAGGATTCCGGCCTGCGGCAGGGCGCGGATGATTTCCTCGCCGAAAACGTCCTCGTAGCAGATGTTGACCGCAAGCTGCTGGCCGGCGACGGCGAGCGGCGCCTGCATTTCCGGCCCGCGCGAGAACGCCGACATGGGAATGCTGGCGAGACGCATGAACCACGAGAAACCGGGCGGAATGAACTCACCGAACGGCACCAGATGGGTCTTGCTGTAGCGCTGGGTTGGCGAAATGCCGAGGCTGACCGCGCTGTTCCAGTAATGTTCGCCCTGACCGGTGATGGTGCCGAAGACGAGATCGCCGCCGTGTCGTTGCGCGGCCGACTTGAGGAATTCTGCATAATCGGGCGGGAGCTGGTCGAAAAAGGCGGGAACCGCGGTTTCCGGGAGCAACGTCAGTTGCGCCGGGTTTTCCGCGACCAGGCGCTGGTAAAGATTCAGGGTGCGGAGAAAGGCCTCCGGCCGGAACTTCATCTCCTGCGGGATGTTGCCCTGGATCAGCGCCACGCTGATCGGCTCGCCGACGGGCTCCGTCCAACGCACCTGTTGCAGCCCGAGCCCGATCGCCGCAGTCACTGCGAGAAAGGCGAGTCCGGATTTCCAGCGCAACAGCAGGGCGCCGCTTAGCGCCACGAGCAGCGACAGACCATGCACGCCGAGCAAGGGTGCGAACCCGGCC
>ERZ724513.1173-NODE-1173-length-13257-cov-4.847826_pt1 | contig 13257 bp, 9 predicted proteins | sample MGYA00376046_ERZ724513 | MGnify/ENA primary metagenome ERZ724513 (study PRJEB28724, sample SAMN07190883) | activated sludge metagenome | isolation source: activated sludge of sewage treatment plant in Hong Hong | place: Hong Kong | collected 2016-03-17 ... | reverse complement strand
GACCGTGCCAGGCAAGGCAAACCGGCCCATATCATCGCTAAGATGAATGCGCTGATGGAGCCCCAAATTATTCGCGCGTTGTACAAGGCTTCGCAAGCCGGAGTCAAAATCGATTTGATCGTCCGTGGACCTTGTGCCTTACGACCCGGGATCGCCGGCCTCTCAGAACATATTCGTGTCCGCTCCATCATCGGACGATTTCTCGAGCACAGCCGGATTTTTTACTTCCTCAATGACGGGGACGACAGAGTGTTTCTCTCCAGCGCGGACTGGATGGATCGCAATTTTTTCCGACGAATTGAAGTCGCGTTTCCTGTCCTGGATCCCATACTTCGCCACCGGCTCATCGAGGAAGGCCTCCGTCCTTACCTGGAAGATAATACCCATGCCTGGATTCTGCATCGAGACGGCACGTACAAGCGCCAAACGCCCGGACGAAGAGCCGCACGTTCAGCCCAACAATGGCTGATGAACCGACTCGTCACTTAAGGCCTTCGCCAATCCTCCAACTTTTTATCCCCCCTGACGGTTTAACCCCTTCTTAACCTGACTGTGATCTGGCTGTCGTGTCCACACGATAGCCTAATGACCGCACCAGTCACTTTACCGATGGAGGGGCTCCCATGGCCGTCGCACATGTCGTCCGACCACGTTCACGTCACCAGGCGTTCCGATCCATTCGCCGGCAATTGCTTCAAGACCAACGCATCCTCTTGCGGCAAGCTGCGAGCTGGAGACCACCGGAAACCGAAGCCGAACTGCCCGCCGATGTTCTTGACATCGCGACATGCGATCGCGACCTGGCGCTTGGCGATCTCATGAGACAGCGGACCTACGCTAAACTCCAACAAATTACGCGGGCACTCAATCGTCTCGATCATGCGTCCTATGGAATGTGCCATCTGTGCCGGACTGATATTCCCCTCCCGCGTTTGCGCGCACAGCCGGACGCCACCCTTTGCGTGGACTGCAAAGCGGAATGTGAACACCGCGCGATGCTGCGCAAGCAGGTCTGACCATCCTCGAGGGATGGGAGTTGAGCTGCGCCACCTCACCGCACCTCTCTCCCGAGCTGTCCCCCTCTACTGAGCCGGAGCGGGACAGCCCCCCTCCCCATTCAACTGAACGTTCCGAGTAGGCGCTAGCCTGAGATATCGCGAGCGGATGTGTTACATACCGACCCGGCAATGAGGATGATCGGCAGCGAGGATGGAATCGTCGTACGCGATTAGCGACGTCGAGATTGGCGTTGACAACAGGACCTTATAAGGCGTCAGCAGACAGGCGTTCGAGTCGCTCACTTATGCACTCCGGGCAGAGTGTCGCCTGAAACCTGCGGACGTCAACCGTAGAGCGAAAGTCGTTGTGACATTCCCGGCAGACGCGGTTGCTCTGGGGTACGCCATGGCGAAACGTCAACACATCCTGCCGGCGCGAACGAGGTCGATAGATTTGCAGGCCTCCCTGTACAAGTTGCATGTGATCCTCCTGCATTGGTGGTGAGATGCGGCGACAATGACTAGCGTACAGGAGGAAGATCACCGCGACTTCCGGAGTAGGTAAACATTGTGTTAACGGAAGAGGCGATGATGGCGAAGAGAGGCGGGAAGATACGGTGCGGATCTGGAGCTTTAGCGGGGGGACCGATCGGATACATTACAAAAAAAGAGCCGCGCACCGTCCTGACGATGCGCGGCCGTATCTCGCGTCGCTCCGCTGTTGTTACTTCTTCGGCACTCGAGCCCGTTCGATGACCGGTGCCCACGAAGGTTCAAGATCGCGCTTCGCCGTTGCCTGAAAACGGGCTTCGGCATCGGCATCACGGCTTCCACCTTTCACATTGACCGTATGCACCGCGAAATAGGCGGGAGTGCCAAGAACCTGAAGATCGGCAATCACTTGCGCCAATGGCTTTCCCCAGAATGCTTCGAAGTAATGGGCCTGCACCTCGTCGGCTGCATTTTCCTGAAGAACCATCGTCGACGCGCCGACCTCGTACTCACCCATGAAATGCATGCTTCCCGCCGTCACCGTGGTATCACTTTGCTTCACGACCGACTTCGGCAACAGAAAGAGGGTCACTTCCCGCACCTTACCGAATCCCTTTTCCGATGTACTGAAGGCCACCGCAGCATACCGGCCCGGCGGCACATTCTGCACATACACCGTTCCACCTCCACCGGCTCCGGGAGGAGGAGATACGATACTGGTCGGAATGAGTTTAGCCCCTTCGAATAAATCCCGGTCATTTTCGATCTTCACCAGATACAGGCGATCCTCTGTATTCGGCACCCATGCGGAACTCTTGATCGTGATGCCGATTACGGCACTCTGCTGATCGACCGGCTTGGTGATATGGACGGGCGAAACGAACTCTCCGGCGAGCCGCTGAAACTGTTTTTTCGGGGGCTTACTCACACAGGCTGCATTGACCAGACACGCCACGGCTACTATCGCGATGACCATTCGATTCATAGAACGTCCTCTGGGTGGGTCGCATTTACCGGTTCGGCGGCCACAGTGTAGGAGATTCTACGATGCGTCTCAATCGATACTTCCGAAGGGGTGCGCGCGGGCCCGGCCGGTCCAAGCAGAATGGAGGGGGTCGGACCAACGCGTTGAGAGGAGAAGCAGGAGCACCGATGGAGGAGTCCTGAGTCCAGGAAGCTGGGGGTACACTCCTAAGGGACCGGAGACACAGGCGCAAGAGGCAGATCCGCAGCTGTTTTGCCCTGACTCTGACTTTCCAACGAAAGACGCTTCAACACACTCTTAGCCCGCTCCTCGAGCCGTTCAGCTTCACCGGAGCGTTGGCGGCGTCTCAATAATGAGGCATAGCTCTTCAACGTTTTCACATAGGCTTCACGATCATACCCGACGGCCTGCTCGTAGATGACCAACGCCTGTTTGTACAGGTCCTCCGATTGATCCAGCTTGTTCTGTGACTGGTAGAGCGACGCCAGATTTTTCAGTTCACCCGCGACCTGAGGATTATCGGCACCCTGCTGTTTTTCCCGGATCGCAATCGCCTGCTGAAACAACGGCTCTGCCTGCGAATACAGTCCCTGCAGTTCATACAGTTGTCCCAAGCGGCTCATGGCCTCAGCCGTGTCCACGTGGTCGCTCCCGATCGACTTCCGAAAGATGCTCACGGCACGCTGATAGAGCGCTTCGGCCTGAGGATATTGATTCTGCGCCCGATAGGTGTCACCCAGATTTTCCAGGTTTCTCGCCACGATCGGATGATTGGGACCAAAGGCCTTCTCATGAATCGTGAGGGCGCGCTGATACAGCGGCATAGCGCGAGGATGCTGCCCCTGTGCCTGATACATTTTCGCCAGATTGTCCCGGGTGATGGCCGTCAAGCTGTGCTCCGGGCCGAGCTGTTTCTCAAAGATGCCAAGGGCCCGCTGCAGCACTGGTTCCGCATCGGCGAAGCGTCGTTGATCCTGATACACCACGGCGATGTTATTCAGGCTTTCTGCCGTTTTGCTGTGATCGGGGCCGAACACCTTTTCACGAATTTCTCTAGCGCGTTGATGGAGCGCTTCCGACTGTGTGTACAATCCCTGGAGCCGGTAGAGCTCACCCAGGTCCGTCAAACTTGCAGCCGTCTCCGCATGAGCAGGTCCATAGACGCGCTCTCTGATTGCCAAGGCTTCCTGGAACAGCGCTTCGGCGCGGGGATACCGGCCTAGTTCACGATTCACTTCGCCCAGCTGGCTCAGCGTTTCGGCGAGACGCTTTCCTTGGGGATCGAGAACTTCCGCCTCTTTACGCGCAGCCACAAAGGATTCTTCGGCGTGCGTATAGTCGCCTGACCGCATCGCGGTATTGCCATCATTCATCGCAGCACGCCAGCGATGGTCTTCCGCGCAACCGGAGAGGGTGCCGAGAATGGCCAGACCAATGGTAAATGCCAGCGCGTTCGATCGCATGTTCATAGTGTTAACTCTTCGATGGTGAGGCGGTTGTGTTTGGAGACTACCTTGCCTGCGGAATACCCTTAGACTTACCCGCTCCGGGGGCTCAAATCAACCCCGAGGAAGCAACTTTTTCTTGAAGCGACGGTTCATTCAATTTTTCAGAGACTTAGCAATTCTGCAGATCGGCGCATACGCTGTTGAATAGAGGCCACGAGTACCGAGCGAAGCACATCGTGAGGGTGGAGATCAGCGATGGTGTTCCGAAGCAGAATCGACGCGAGGAGCAAGCGTAGCGATGCCGGAGGTATCGTAGGGCAACACGCTGAAGACTTTGGCCACATCGATCGCCGGCTTCCCGGGGCGCAACACTTTTTGCGCCAGTGTCGCCACCCATGAAAGCGGTATCAGGACAAACCTGGGCAACCAAAAGACGCTCAAGTCCGGATTGGCCTGGCGAAGACGATCCAGCAGCTCCCGTTTGGTCGGAGACACAGGGTCGAGCAAATTCAGTGGACTGGGCGCCATGTCCCAGGCATCGGTCATCCAGCCGAGGAATCGACCGGCAAATCCGACATCCACCACACCAAGCCGATCGCCGGGCGAGCCGACCGCCACAAAGATATTGCCCAGACGCTTGCCGAGACGGCCGGGAGGATCGAAATCACGATAATCCACCAGAGCTCCCGGGCGAATGACCTTCACCGACACCCCGAGGTCCTTCCCGAGTTGCACCGCCAGACGTTCCGACTCCAACTTTCCCCAGACATAGGGCCCCGACCCCTTGCTGTCCGGTTCCAAGGGATGATCGTCCGGAATCGGCCGTCCCGTGCCTTGGGCCAGCACCGCGAGGCTACTGACGTGAACAAAGTGCTTGATACCGACGGCAGCCGCGCCACGCAGCATATGCTCGGTCGCATCGAGGGAATTACGCTGATGCTCCGGCCACCCGCCGGCGGTTTCTGCAGCGGCATGAATGACCGTATCCACTCCCTTGAAGAGATGAGCGGCGGCTCCGGTTGCCACATCTGCTACGACATATTCGGCGCCCGCGATCCGCTCCCAGGGAGATGGCTCCCGCCGCGCCACCACACGAACGGGGCGTCCGCGGGATAACAGCGCACGGACGATCTCCTTTCCCAAGAAGCCCGTTCCACCGGTCACCAGCACGCCGCGACTCTCGACCGGTTTCGGGGCGGCTGCCGCCAGGGCTTTGGCCTCGCCGACCTTCAATGCTTTCGCCACCCGTTCGCAGATACGCACAGTCTCCAGCAAACTCTCGGGCGACAACGGCGACGGATTGCCGGTGCGAGCTGATTCGTAAAACGCTGAAAACAGCTCGGCCAATCCCGGATAACTCCGCTGGCTCTTGAGAAACCGGCTCGCCATCGCAGAAGTGGTGCCGGTCAATAATTGCCACGCCTGCCGATAGGGTGCGAAGAGCTTATCAATGCCGGACGATCCCGGGCCGATGGCGCGCTGGGTGGTGCTGCGGACGTAATCGGCAAATAGAGATCCGTTCTTCCCGATCACGCGCAGATAACTCTCGACCGGGCGTCCCTCCAGCGTCACGATCAATGTACCGGTGACACCGCCCCGGCGCACCAGCGCGTGCACGGTCCCGGCCTGACTGACTTCCAGCGACAACAGTTCCGTGCGCCCTTCTCCGGCTTGCTCCAGCACTTGTAGGAGCAAATAGACCGGATGCGGCAGGATATCGAGTAATTGATGATCGGCGCGAAGCACCTTTCGCCCGCCCGGGGCATGCCGAACGGTCCGGAAGGAGAAATAACTTTCGACGTGAACAACCCGACCGATCGAGCGCAAGTATTGCGTCAGCACGCGAGTCGGCGGTTCGTAAAGCAGTTGGTGGCCGGCACAGACGCGAAGACCCTTTGCGCTGGCCTCATCCAGGATCTGCTGGGCGTCCTCGACGGACTCGGTAAACGGTTTCTCCACATAAATGTGGCATCCGGCCTTGAGTGCCATACGCGCGATCGGGGCATGGGTCGCCGGCGGGGTGATGATATGGACGACGTGCAGTTTTTCCGAAGCAAAGAGCTCTTCAGGCGTCTTAAAGCAGCCGATACCCGGCACGATGTCGCGCATGGCCGCTTGAGCCGCATCGGAGGGGTCAGCCACGGCCACCAACTGCACACCGGGACATCGCAAGATGGCGCGGGCATGGTGTTGCGCGTGGCGGCCGGCGCCGATGAGCGCGATCCGCAACGGGCCTGATACTGGAGTGTTGGGGCTTGGGTTCGTCACAAGTAGTCTGCGAATGTGCAGTGCTACTATAGTCTATTCGGGCGCGTTCTTGAAGTCTTCTTCGAAATTAGTGCAAGGAGCAGGACAGGCGCGAAGGCTCGCCGTCGACCCACGGAATAGCGCTGAGTGACAGTACAGGGATTCCAGGAGCGAGTTTGGCTACTTATGTTTTCCGTTACAGGGAAAGCACTGGTCCATACACTCCGGACAGAGCCCGCCATTGAACTGAATCGCAGAACGCTCCGCAATGAATGTGGCCAAGTCGTACCACTCGCCGGACTGATCCGGCACCCGTTTGCACCACGAACACAAATTAATGATCCCCTGCGGCCGTCCAAGCCGCTCCTCCATTCTCCAGATGGCTTCAGCCTGTACGTTCGATGGGCCAAGGTGCCGCTCACCCGGAACGCGCTCATGAAAGACGAACACCGCCCCGAGCACCGCGCCGCCGTCATCGACGACCGGGGCGACACTCCCGCGAATGGACCGCGGCTCGCCTTGCCGGGACATCACCGTCGCCTCATCGATGGTCACGAGGCGCATCTCCGCCATTGCCTGATTGGCAGGATTGCCACCGTGTTGAGTCGCCCCATCATCGGGAAACCCCATGAGCGCCGTCACACTCATGCCCATGGCTTCATCCTGGGTCACCTTGGTAAATTCTTCCGCAGCGGGATTCATATAAGTTACCCGGCCGCCGCGATCCGTCGTGACGATCCCGTCTCCGATACAGCGCACCGTCGTCGCGATCCATCGCAGCCGTGCGCGCATGTGCCGGTCATGCTGCGCTCGGTGCAGAGCCAACTCAATCGTCGTTCGCAGTTCATTTGCCTGATAGGGTTTGAGCATGTAGCCGGCCGGGGACGTCACCTTTGCTCGTTCCAGAGTATGGTTGTCGGCATAGGCCGTCAGGTAGATGACCGGGACATCCTGCCGGCGCTGAATTTGAAGAGCCGTTTCGACGCCGTCCATTTTCCCTTTCAGCACAATATCCATCAGAATGAGATCCGGATGCGTGTCGCCCGCTTTGCGGATGGCCTCCTCTCCCGAGGTTGCCGTCGCCGGGACCCGGTACCCGAGCCGCTGCAAACTGAGTTGAATATCCTTCGCCACAACCGGTTCGTCTTCTACGATCAAGATGCTGGCTGCGTCCATGGCGTCATACCCTTTCTGAATATTGCAGTTGCTGGAAGCGGATTCGCCATTCCGTGCCCGAGCCGCTTCGGAGTTCCGTATGGCCGTCCAGTTTCTCGGCCAACAGCGTGACCAGCTCCAATCCCAGCGAATCGGGATTGTTCAGCACCCCATCCGTGGGAATGCCGATGCCGTCATCGCTCACACACAAGGTGAATGTCCCGTCCACATGGTCCAAGAGATCGATATGCACGGTCCCGCGGCCGCTCTCGACGAACGCGTGCTTCAAACAATTGGACACCAGTTCATCGATGATCAGGCCGCACGTCAGACCCGTGTCGATATCAAACTCGACATCGTCTACATTCAACTCCAAACTGATGAGTCCCGGATCGACTCCGTAGGAACGGAACAGATGCCCGGTCAGGGTACGCGTATAATCGCCCATCTTGATGCGCGAGAGATCGTTCGAACGGTGTAGCGTTTCATGGAGCAGGGCGATTGAGGTGATACGAACCTGGCACTCTCGGAACAACTGATTCACCACCGGATCTTTGATAGAGGCCGATTGAAGATTCAACAGACTGGAGATGACCTGGAGATTATTTTTGACCCGATGGTGCACTTCCCGCAGCAAACTCTCCTTCTCTTTGAGCATGCGCCGGAGTTGATCCTCCATATCTTTGCGCTCGGTGAGATCCATGCAGGTGCCGATATAGCCGCCGAATCGACCATCCTCGTCGAACAGTGGCACACCCGTATCCATGATCCATCGATACTCCCCGTCATGGCGCCGTAGGCGGTACTCGAGAAAGAACGGCTGTTCCGACTTGAATGCGTCCAGATAGGACTTCCGGCAACGCTCCAGGTCGTCTACGTGAATGCCGGTAAACCAATTGTCACCGATCTCTTCCTGCATCGTGCGCCCGGTGAACTCCAGCCACCGTTTGTTGATAAAGGTAATATGCGTGTCCGGTCCCGCCATCCACACCATGACCGGCGCCGTGTCGGCCATCATCCGAAATCGCGCTTCGCTTTCACGCAAAGCCGCCTCGATGCGTTTTTTCACCGTGACGTCGCGCGCAATAGCCGACGCACCCATGACGCAGCCATCGGAATCCTTGACAGGCGAGATCGTCAGCGACACATCAATACGCTCTCCCTGTTTCCGGCGCTGCACCATCTCCACATTGCGCACATGCTCACCGCGAGCAATGCGGTCCAGCATCGTCGGCACTTCATCTAATCGATTGGGAGGACAGAGCACGGAAATCGGCCGCCCCAGGACTTCCTCGGCACTATATCCATAGACCCGTTCTGCACCTCGATTCCAACTTTGAATAATGCCGGTCAAGGTCATGCCGACGATAGCGTCGTCGGACGATTTGACGATTGCCACCAACTCCGACACCGCTTCCGCACGAAGGACCTCGAGCTCTTGATTGGCAGCCGCCAGATCCGAGGTGCGTTCCTGCACCTGCTGCTCGATATCTTCATTGATGCGCAGCAACTCCGCCTCGTCGCGCTGGCGACGCAGACACAACAAGGCCGTCACCCAGATCACCATCAAGGCGAAGGCTCGATTCACGGCGCTCACCCACGTCAACGCGTAAAGCGGGCTGTGAAACAGGTCCAGGATCGTGACAAAGGACGCGGTCGCAGCCACCCAGAATGTGAGACGTGGATACGGAATGCGAGAGGCAATGAGGACAGGCACTACGTAGAGCGTAGTGATCGTCAATCCCAGAGGCAGCCACCAATCGATGGCGCCGATCACGGCAATCAATGCCAGCGCCACGCCCAGAATCGAATAGCTGCTGCGGGACATGCCCAGAAAGTATGAAGAAGGAATTGTCATAATTGTAACGACGCCGTTTCGCGTTCCCTCTGGGTGTAGGAGCAATACCTATGCCTTCCAACTCACACGCTTCATAACGGCATGCGTGAACACGTGCTGTCGAGGAAAGGTACGGACGTACAGACAGCCTCGCCCTGCTCGGTGCGACTTCCCGGCTAACCATGTATCCGCGACAGGCGGCAGGTGAGGCGTTTCACGCAGCTAGTGCAGCGCGGCTCGCCTCCCCGGGCCACATCCTCTGGGAGATTCGGGTGTACACCTCTGCCTCATGAATGTTCAGACTTGAACGGCGCGCGATTCGTGCGGTTGTCGTCCATTCAATGACTGATCGGAGTGGCGCACTAGGCAGGCACAATCATGCGGTTGCCCACGACGTATCTGTGGAGAGAAGGCGTTGCGGGGCCTGCGCATGGACGACACATGCACGAGACCCTGCGGCGTTGAGGAGATCGAGGATCGGCCGACGGAACAGGCCGTTGGAGTGGAACGCGATCGACGCTGGCGAAGTCTGCCGGCGTTATCGTTTACGGAAAAACGCGGCAATCATCTGCACGACGTACTGAAGCTGCTCATCGGTCAGTTCCGCATAAATCGGAATCGACAACACTTCTTCCGCGGCACGCTCCGACTGCGGGAAAGCGCCTTTCTGGTACCCGAGATCGCGATAACAATTTTGCAGGTGCAGCGGCAATGGATAATACACTTCCGTTCCGACGCCATGATCTTTCAAGTAGGCCCGCAATTCATCGCGCTTCCTGACACGTAGCGTGAATTGATTGAAGACATGGAAATTATGAGGATGCGTCACAGGCAGAGTCACATGATCGGTTAATTGTGCGTCGGTAAATAACTGGTGATATCGCGCTGCATTCCGGCGACGCCCATCGGCCCATTGATCGAGCCGTTTTAACTTCACCAACAAGACGGCTGCTTGGAGCGCGTCCAACCGGCTGTTGATGCCGATGGCTTCATGCACGTATCGCACACGGCTCCCGTGGACCCGCAACATGGCGATGGATTCGGCCAACTCTTTGTCATTCGTCGTCACCATGCCGGCATCACCAAACCCGCCAAGATTTTTCGATGGGAAGAAACTGAAACAGGCCAGGTCTCCCAGCACGCCGGCGCGCTTCCCGTTTTGCGCAGCGCCGATCGCCTGGCAGGCGTCTTCAATGACGCCGATCTTGTGCCGTCGCGCAATGTCATGAATGGCGCCCATGTCCGCACATTGGCCGAAGAGATGCACCGGGATAATGGCTTTGGTCCGTTTGGTGATGACTCGTTCCAGCAACGTCGGGTCCATATTAAAATCATCGGGACGGATATCCATGAAGACCGGTTTGGCACCCAGGCGTGAAATAGCCCCCGCGGTGGCAAAGAAGGTAAACGGCACCGTGACGACTTCATCGCCGGCTTTAACACCCAACGCCATCAATGCCAGCAGCAAGGCATCGCTGCCAGAAGCCACGCCCACCGCATGCGTGCTACTGACATAGGTCGCCACCGCCTGTTCGAGCGCCACCACCCGCGGCCCCAGGATAAAGCCCTGCTCATCACAGGTCGCTTCGATCGCGGCCAGGATTTCACTGCGCATGGATTGGTACTGGGCTTTCAAATCAAGCAGCGGAATATTCATCGTCTTACCCGGTTTCCTCTTTACAAGCGATTGGGCTGCAATTTCATCACATCCTCTGCCGGCCGCGTGGCGTGCAGGAGATACGTGTAGAGCGAGTGATACTGTTTAATTGTTTCTTGAATCGTAAACTCTTCCGGCAACTCCTGCGCCCCGTTCCGGAGATCCGCTCGAAGCCGTTCGTCACCCAGGATTTGACACACACGACTGGCCATGGCTTTGACATCGCCAGCCGGACAGAGGGTTCCCTGGATGCCCTCAATGATCGCTTCGGCGGAGCCCCCTACTCGCGTGGCGACAATCGGAATCCGACTGGCCCTCGCCTCCAGAATTGCGCAGGGCAACCCTTCCCATTGAGATGTCAACACGAAGACATCAAACGCCTTCAGCAATGAGGCCACATCGCGCCGCCAGCCGAGAAGACTCACCCGATCCTGCAGCCCTTGCGCTTGAATCATCGCTTCGATCTGCGGCCGCAGTGCGCCGTCTCCGGCCAGCACACATTTTGCTGCTGGCATGCGCTGACAGACGAGCGCGGCGACGCGGATAAAGTCTTCGGGAGATTTCTGCGGTTTCAAACACGAGACTGTTCCCACGAGGAGCTGCTCCGGCCCCACTCCCAGCGCGGCTCGCAGACGGTCGCGCTCCGCCTGCTCAATCCGGGCGGCAAATGGCGTCGGATCAATGCCAGGCCGGACCACCGACACCTTGGAGGCGCTGAACAGCTCCCACTCGAGTCCCTGTCGGCGATCAGCCTGGGAGACTGCGATCCAATGGGTGGTCACTCGTCCGACCATCCACTCAAGCTTGATCACCAGATGTTGAAGCCACAACGGCTGGGCAGGTGTCACACCATACCCGTGTATCGTGTGCAGGATACAGGGGACCCCGGCGAGCCAGGCGGCCAACCGCCCTAGGATACCAGCTTTTGAACTGTGGGTGTGCACAATCTTTGGCCGCAAGCGTCGAAACGTCGCGACCAGTTCAAACAGCGCCTGCAGATCTTGGAGGGGATGGACTTCTCGAACGAGCGATGGGATCAAGCGGACATCGACACCTTCCAGCGCATGCGCTTCCTCGGTCAGCAAGCCGCCGGGGCCGGCAATCAGCACCGGACGGAATCGCCGACGATCCAGGCCCGACACCACCCGCATCGCCACTTCCTGTGCGCCGCCCAGCTCAAGTTTGGTGATGACGTGACAGATTACATCCATGCGATTGACGCCCTCAGGCCGCGGCCCTCATTCGCAACCGCATGGCAAGCTGCTGCCCCTGGGCAATCGCGTCTTCCATCGACGTGTGTTCCCACAATCCATATCTCCCGATTGACGAAATGCCGCGTCGCTCCAGCTCAGCCAACAACTCCTTCACGGCGCGGCTGCGGTACCGATCGAACAACACATAGGCGTAATACAAGTCCTTCACATCCGACATGACCAGCTCATCTGTCGGCTGCAGCACGCCCGCCCCTTCCAACCCACGGCGGACCCGTTCGATCAGCGATGTCTCCGATTCTTTTTCCGTGGGCTGGTGCGAAATCTCTACATACAGAGAGCTGCACCCTGGCTGCCCCATGGACGGAGAGAAATTCATGGGGAACCCGGCACGGTAGAATGGGTACCGGTGCTCCGGAAAATAAATCCAATGCTTATCCGACACATGTTCCCGCGCCACGGCCAGATTGACGTTATAGACCGACACCCACCGCAGCGCGCCGGCCAGCTCCCGCATCGACGCTGGAAGATCGACGCACCGGCGCACCAGCTCGGGTAAAGGAATGGTGGAAATGATACGGTCATACTCCTCAATGCGTTCCCCCTGCGCACTGCGAAAGACCGCGCGACGCCTCCCCGTTTCGATCTCCACCAGTTCGGAATCGTACGTCAGGTTCTCCACGGAGGGCAGAAATGCCTCCGGCAACACCTTGATGCCGCCGCTCACCGGATACTGAAACGACGGGTTGTAGCCGAAGGCCTTGTCCTTCGATTCGCGGATCTTGGCCACGATGATGGAGCCCTCGACGCCCGCGTTCTGGGCGATCATTCGGATCGGCTCCTCGAGCGAGCGGCGGATGATGTCGACGCCGATCTTCTCGTCCTCGGTGCCCTTCACCTTCTCGAGCACGGCCTGCGCCCGGAGCAGCGCGACGCCGCCGCCCGGCACGATGCCCTCCTCGACCGCGGCGCGGGTCGCGTGCAGCGCATCCTCGACCCGGGCCTTCTTCTCCTTCATCTCGGTCTCGGTCGCGGCGCCGACGTGGATCACCGCCACGCCGCCGGAGAGCTTGGCCAGCCGCTCCTGCAGCTTCTCGCGATCGTAGTCGCTGGTGCTCTTGTCGATGGCGACCTTGATCTCGGCGATGCGGCCCTGGATGTCGTCATCCTTGCCACGGCCGTCGACCACGGTGGTGTTGTCCTTGTCGATCACGACGCGCTTCGCGC
>ERZ724513.1171-NODE-1171-length-13278-cov-8.506769_pt1 | contig 13278 bp, 17 predicted proteins | sample MGYA00376046_ERZ724513 | MGnify/ENA primary metagenome ERZ724513 (study PRJEB28724, sample SAMN07190883) | activated sludge metagenome | isolation source: activated sludge of sewage treatment plant in Hong Hong | place: Hong Kong | collected 2016-03-17 ... | reverse complement strand
GAAACCGGCGGGGTGTCGTTGACGGCCGACTACATCAGTGGCACGCCCACTCATGTAGTCGGCCGAAACCGGCGGGGTGTCGTTGACGGCCGACTACATCAGTGGCACGCCCACTCATGCGCAACTCCGCATTTCGGTCACGGACACCGGCATCGGTATTCCGCCCGCCGCCAAATTGCGCATTTTTGATGCCTTCGCGCAGGCGGACGGTTCCACTACCCGACGGTACGGCGGAACAGGTCTCGGTTTGTCGATCGCCAAACAATTGGTGGGCCTCATGGGAGGAGCGATTACGGTGGAAAGTGAACCGGGCCGTGGCTCGACATTCTCATTCACGGCCCGATTCGAACTGCAACCGCTTGGCACGGGAACGGACAACGGCCTGCCATCCTATGAGCGACTTGCTAAGCCGCACCTTACTCTCGAACCGCCCTATGGGCCGTCGGAGCCATACCCGTCATCGCCTGGAACGGAGTCCAAGAGAGCGGGACACCGTGTGGCCAGGATTCTCATAGCTGAAGATAGCCCGGTGAATCGTGAAGTCGCCGTCGGCATGCTGGAAATCCTCGGGTACCAGGTCGAGATGGCGGAAAACGGCCGGCAGGCATTGGAATTGGTCGGGCGCAGTCAGTTTGACCTCGTGCTCATGGATTGTCAGATGCCTGAGATGGATGGGTTTACTGCGACGGGAGAAATTCGCCGACGTGAAGCGGCATCCGGCCAGCGAAGACTCACCATCATTGCCTTGACCGCCAATGCCATGCAGGGAGACCGGGAACAATGTCTCGCGGCCGGCATGGATGACTATCTGACCAAACCCTACACGCAGGTGCAATTGCAGGCCGTCGTGCAGAAATGGTTAGACAAGCAAGGGACTGATCGAGCGCTCGCCCCAGTCTTCAGCTCAACGCAGGCGGTATCTGGCGAATCAGCCCCCGCTGCAGCTGCCCCCCCACCAAGCACTCCGAGCATGGATCCTAAAGCTCTCGACGGCATTCGGGCCTTGCAACGGCCAAACCGGCCTGATGTGCTGGCGTCCGTTCTTCGCAAGTATCTCGATAACTCACGAGACAGTGTAGATGCCTTACAGGACGCGATACGTGCGAACGATCCCGCTGGCTTGCAAGCAGTGGCGCATCGCCTCAAATCGAGCAGCGCTCAGCTTGGAGCCCTTGCGGTAGCCGCCCGCTGTAAGGAACTGGAGGCGCTGGGCGCTCAAAAAAATCTGATCGAAGCCGATCGTATTTTGGTCGAATTACAATCCGAATATGCTGCCGCTTGTGCCGTCTTTCGAAACGAGATCGCCAAGGAGAAATCATCATGAACCCGCTCACCTCGGGACGGTCACCCTACGCATTAGTCACCGACGACGACATCATCATCCGCATGTTTGCACGGGAGGCCCTGGAACAAGCAGGATGGGAGGTCGAAGAGGCTGAGAACGGACTCGAAGCCTGCGCGGCCTTTAAGAAGTGCCCGCCGGATGTCGTACTGCTTGATGTCATGATGCCGGAAATGGACGGGTTTCAGACCTGTGCCGCCTTACGACAGTTACCAGGCGGCGAACACACCCCGATTCTGATCATGACTGGTTTGGACGATTTTGAATCCATTACAAAAGCCTATGATGCGGGCGCGACGGATTTTATCGTGAAGCCCTTGAACGCCATGTTGCTGACTCACCGCATCCGGTATATGGTTCGAGCCAACCAGGTACTCCAGGAACTCCGAGCCAGTCAGGCGACTCTGACGCAGGCTCGCGATGCAGCGATGGAAGGGGCCCGCCTCAAATCTGAATTCCTTGCGACCATGAGTCATGAAATCCGCACGCCGATGAACGGCGTACTCGGTATGACCGACTGGCTGTTGGAAACCGAACTGACGGCGGAACAGCTGGATTGCGCGCAAACGATCCGGTCCTCGGGCGATTCCTTGATGGTCATCATCAACGACATTCTCGATTTTTCCAAAATCGAATCCGGCAAACTGTCTCTCGAATTGCTCGACCTTGATCTGCCGAAGTTTGTCGATCGAGTCCTGGCGTTATTCGCAGAGCGAGCACAACGAAAGGGTCTCCTCCTTCATTCGCAGATTGCCGACGACGTCCCGGCTGCTTTATGCGGAGATCCGACCCGACTCCAACAAATCCTCAGCAACCTGCTGGCAAACGCCATCAAATTCAGTGATCGTGGAACGGTCTCTCTTACCGTCGATCTTGACCAGCGGCCGTCTGAACAGCGTCTCGAGTTTCCCGCCACCAGTTATGGCGAACTGTCATCCACTGCCAGCCGAATCAGTCACGTGCGATTCTCCGTAGCGGATAACGGTATCGGAATTGCGCCTAACGCGTTTGCGAAGTTGTTTCAGCCCTTCGTCCAGGCAGACGGATCCACCACGAGGAAGTATGGAGGAACGGGATTGGGTCTCGCGATTTGCAAGCAATTGGTGGAACTGATGGGGGGACACATCGGAGCGGAAAGCGAACCTGGAGCAGGGTCCGTCTTCCGGTTTACTGTCCCTCTTCAGCAACCACTCGCGGACAACGAACGAAACAAATCAGCCGCCTGACAGCAGGCTTCCTCTTCCCCTTCTGTCGTCTCTGCGCTCACGATTATGGAAGAGACGCCTGTGTATCTTTTCAGATACCTCCTGTAAGACTTCTCTGATACACCTACGGCCTCGACTTCTTGGGACTGTTAGTCATCCCATTGAAATCACTACTGAAAAGTAATGGCTTAAACTTTGCTTTACTTCATTGCGTACACATAGTATACAAAGCGGGTCGAAAGGGGTACCTCTCCAGCGTCAGCATGCAAACCCTTACCCATCCCAGCTAGTAGGCAAATCCATACACCCAAGGATGACATCTGTGCATTGCCTGACATTCGACATCGAAGAACATTTTCAAGTCTCACGATTTGACTCGCCGATTCGCCGACGACACTGGGGAGCCTTCGAAAGTCGGGTGACAGCCAACACCTGCAAGGTGCTGGATCTTCTCGCGCGCTATGACACCAAAGCCACCTTTTTTGTTCTGGGATGGGTCGCCGAGCGTCACCCCGGTTTGATCAAGCAGATTGCCGAATGCGGACATGAAATTGCGTCTCACGGATATGGGCATGAATTAGTCACAGCCCAAACCCCGGAGTTGTTTCGCGCTGATGTGAGACAGGCCAAACAGATCCTGGAAGACCTGATAGGATCTCCCGTCCAAGGATACCGCGCACCCGGCTTTACCATTACGCGTGAAACGCTGTGGGCCTTACCAATCCTGGCAGAAGAAGGTTACACCTACGACTCCAGCATCGTCCCTATCCGGCACGATCATTGTGGGCTTCCTGGATCTGATCCCTGGCAGCATCTGAAACAAACCTCGTCGGGTCCCATCTGGGAGGTTCCGCCATCCACGGTCAATCTCGGTGGAGTGCGGATACCCATTGCAGGAGGAAGTTATTTTCGGCTGTTGCCGTTCCCCGCTCTGTGCGGACTGATGCGGAGGATCGAACAAAAAGGCCGGCCTCTCGTCATGTATTTTCATCCGTGGGAACTCGATCCGTATCAGCCACATATGGAAGGCCCGTTCCTTTCCAAAATGTTCCACTATTTGAATCTGGACAAGATGGAATTTCGCATGTCCACGGTCATGAACAGCTTCCGGTTCGGCTCCATTGCTGAACAAATCGATCTTTCCCCGATCTTGCCTATCGATCCAACCGTCTTCCCTTCTACCCCAGCCGAAATCGCCCAAGACGTCGTCTGACCCTCGTCACCGCCAGGCTTTCTCAACCAGATAGCATCGCCATCTAGGCGGTTCACGAGCGGCCACGTGCTATGCAAAAGTAAGGATTGCACTGCCTCGGCAGGTTCAGTACGGTACGCACGTGAGGGACGAGCCTATACCAGCCTACAAGGGAGACGAAGCATGCAGAAGAGACAGGCGAATTTATGGGGCTGGTGGCTCAGGAGGGTCGGTCTGACCGTGGCATGTTTCTGCGTCGTGCTGCTGCCTACCACAGGTTTCGGTCAATCCATCGAAGACACCGTACAGTTCATCAGCGACATGGCCAATACACACGGCTTCGTGCGAAGTCTTAGTTGCCGGAATCCGAAAGCCGCCAAACCAACCAAGGTGACCGAAATCTATAGTGTCATTCCAACAGGAACCAGACTCGGCACGATCGAGTTGAACCACGGGCACGACGACGTCAACACCGGCTTTACTCATTTCAATCTGCAGGACATCGAGAGCATTGCCTACCAGGGGCAGGACACGCGTGAGAATAACCTGGTGCTGTATGCGGTCCGCATATCATGCAATAGCAATGGCCCCTGCATTCTGAAAACCAGCTTCTGCACCGGAGCGGTCACGGAAGTGAAAGGCCAGTTTCCTGAGGACACATTGCTCTTTCGCTCCGCCTCACACGCTGAGCGCATGGCCAAAGCCCTCTCTCACTTCCTGACCCTCGTCCGCACCCAGCAACAGAATCAACCCTTCTAATCAGAACCGTCAGCACCCGGGCTGATCGTACAAGGCAGATCGGCCCGGTGCTCACGGCCAGCGCCTCACTCGATAATCGTCACCGTCATCTCGACACGATCAATCGGATTATCGCAAGGGCCCTTGTCTGCAGGACTCGGGGCACCCGTTTGGCACATGACTCTCGGGAGTGCCACAATTTTGTCCGCGACTCCGATCCCTTTCACCACTTCGCCAAAGATGGTGTATTTCCGGTCCAGGAAACGCGATTCCTCCACGACGATAAAAAATTGCGACCCCGCGCTATCGGGATCCTGTGCCCGCGCCATCGAGACAACGCCTCGCTTGTGCGGCAGATCGCTGAACTCAGCTTTGACGTTGTGTCCGGGACCGCCTTGACCATAGGCGTCTTTTCTCAACGAGTCCTTGGTGTTTGGGTCCCCCCCCTGAATCATAAACCCAGGAATCACACGATGAAATATCGTCCCGTTATAAAATCCTGACTTCGCGAGCTTGATGAAATTTTCGACATGTTTAGGCGCAACGTCCGGCAAAAACTTGATTTCAATGTCACCAACCTTGGTCTTGATGACCGCTCGCACATTACTCGCATTGACGGAATCGCCTGCCTTGGCAGGAGCATCAGCCGCCAGACCGGTTGTAGCCATGCCGATGGCCAGAACCAGGCTCATCACTGCCGCGCACCCAAATCGATTGTGCCATCGTGATTGTGTCATCATGCCTCCTTCTTGTCGGTTCCTTGAAGAGCTCATGTCGTTAATTGTGTCAGCGCTTCCCGCGCGGCCATCTGCTCTGCCTCTTTCTTGCTGTGCCCGCATCCGACTCCCCGCATCACGCCCTGAATTGTCAGTTGGACCTCAAACACCTTCTCATGGTCCGGGCCGGATTCTCGAACCGTCGCATACTGCGGCAAACTTTCAAACCGCTTCTGACAAAGTTCCTGTAGCTGCGTCTTGTAATCGTCCATTCCCGGCCGGGCCCGTTCTGCGCGAGCCGCCAGCAACTCCTCTTCCAGCACACGTAAGGTAAAGGTCCGGCTCGCCTCGAGGCCGCCATCCAGGTAAACGGCGGCGATCAACGCCTCGAGGGCATCGGCCAGCAACGAGTGTTTTTCACGGCCTTTCGAAAGCTCCTCGCCCTTTCCCAACCGCAACAGACGGCCGAGCTTCATCCGACGGGCGGCCTTGGCCAGGGACGCCTCACTGACCAAATGCGCCTTCAGTTTGGACAGCCCGCCTTCGTTGCTGCCGGGGAATTCTGCGGCGAGATACTCGCTCATGACTAACGACAGGACCGCGTCGCCGAGAAATTCCAAGCGCTCGTTTTGAGTGCGGTCTTTGGTACGTCGCTCGTTCGAGTAGGATTTATGGGTCAGGGCTTCTTCCAGCAGACGCGGCTGACGAAAGCGGTAGCCCAACAGGCGCTGGACCGCCTCGATTGACGTTGCCGACGTCATACCACCTGACTCGTGCTCTGAGGAGGATTATTGGTCACACCGGCGAAAAAGCAGGCAGGCGTTGACCCCGCCGAAGCCGAATGAATTCGAAAGGACCACCTGAGTCTTGGTCGCACGAGCCTTATTCGGAACATAATCCAAGTCGCAGGCGGGATCAGGATGATCAAGGTTGATCGTGGGAGGCAGAATACCATGGTGCAACGCCAGAATACTGAATACGGCCTCGATCCCACCGGCGGCGCCCAGGAGATGGCCCGTCATCGATTTCGTCGAACTGACCGGAATCTTATAGGCCTGCTCCCCAAACACGTGCTTGATCGCCTTGGTTTCGATGGCATCGGCCATCGTCGAAGTGCCGTGGGCGTTGATATAGCCGATGTCCGTCTTCGCCACACCAGCGTCTTTGATCGCCATTTCCATGCAACGCACCGCACCCTCACCTTCTTCGGGCGGCGCCGTAATATGGTAGGCATCACTATTCATGGCATACCCGATGACTTCGGCATAGATGCGTGCACCGCGCGCGCGGGCATGCTCCAATTCTTCGAGCACCACCACGCCGGCCCCTTCTCCCAACACGAATCCGTCACGATCCTTATCGAAAGGCCGACTGGCTTTCGCCGGTTCGGTATTCCTGAACGAAAGGGCCTTAGCCGACGCAAATCCGGCAACACCCAGCGGGGTAATTGCCGCTTCCGCACCACCGGCAATCATGACATCCGCATCGTCCCGCTTGATGAGGCGATAGGCGTCGCCGATGCAATGGTTCCCCGTTGCGCAGGCCGTGACCGCGCAGGAATTCGGACCTTTTGCGCCGACTCGAATCGCCACCTGGCCAGAGGCAAGGTTGATGATCGTCATCGGAATAAAAAATGGCGAGACTCGACCGGGGCCCTTTTCCTTCAGCACATCATGGTAATGTTCGATCGATCCCAGCCCGCCGATGCCAGACCCAATATAGACTCCAACCCTCGTCGCCTCTTCAGGCGAAACTTTCAGGCCGGCATCGTCCACCGCCAGTTGGCTCGCCCCCACCGCATAGTGGATGAAGGTGTCCATCTTCTTGATTTCTTTTTTCTCGATGAACTGCGCCGGGTCGAAATCTTTCACCTCTGCGGCAATCTGCGCATCGTACCCACTCGGATCGAATCGCGTGATTCGGCCGACGCCTGACTCGCCGGCGCACAGCGCCTTCCAGGTCTTGTCTACGCCGGTGCCGAGAGGCGTCACCAGTCCAAGACCGGTCACTACCACACGTCTGACGGGTCGATCGTGCATACTACCGTCCGTTACGCTTTCTCTTTGATATAATCCAGCGCTTTGCCAACGGTGAGGATCTTTTCTGCATCCTCATCGGGAATTTCAATCTCGAACTCTTCTTCGAGGGCCATCACCAGCTCAACCGTATCGAGCGAATCCGCGCCCAAATCTTCAACGAAATGCGCCTCCAGCGTCACTTCTTCTTCCTCGACCCCTAACTGCTCGGCAATAATTTTCTTCACCCGTTCATCTACTGTTGCCATGGACTTGCCCACCTCCTTCCTATCTTATCTCATCCGCCACATTTTTTGCCGGAACATCCGGTTCGACCGAACCGATCGAGACACAGGCCCGACTCACTTATACCATGAGCATGCCGCCGTTCACGTGCAACACCTGCCCCGTGATGTACGACGCTGCATCCGACACCAAAAACCGAACCGCCGCGGCAATATCGGAAGGAAGCCCCAATCGTCCCAGGGGGATCTGTTTCTGCAAGGCTTCTTTCACTTCCGGGGGCAACCCCTGCGTCATAGCCGTATCGATAAAGCCCGGCGCCACGGCGTTGACCGTCACGGCGCGACTGGCATATTCACGCGCGGCCGTTTTTGTAAACCCGATGACCGCTGCTTTTGACGCCGAATAGTTCGCCTGCCCCACGTTTCCCATCGCCCCGACGATCGAGGCGATATTGACGATACGGCCAAACCGTTGCTTCGTCATGGGGAGCAACACCGCTTTGGTGCAATGGAATGTCCCGTTCAAATTGACCTGCAGGACCAGATTCCAGTCTTCTTCCTTCATCCGAAGCAGCAACCCGTCGCGCGTAATCCCGGCGTTGTTCACCAGGATATCGATCCGACCCCATTCCTGCATGACCTGATCGGCCATGGCCTTCGCATCATTCCAGTCGGACACATTCACTTTGACACTGAGAGCCCGTCGCCCCAGTTTCTGAATCGCCGCAACGGCATCCTGCGAGCGCGCCGGGTCGAGGTCTGCCACGGCGATATCCGCGCCATCCTCAGCCAACCCTTCCGCAATCGCACGCCCGATTCCCTGGGCCCCGCCGGTGACAATCGCTACTTTTCCCTGTAATGACATCAGTCTACTCCCACGCAATCTCGAAGCTGCTTATGGCTGCCTGTTTACGCCCACAGTGGTGAGGGCTGCGTCCAATGACTTTTGATCATGGACATTGGCGGTGACTGCACCCGGAAGTATCCGCTTGACCAAGCCCGTCAAGACCGTCCCGGGCCCGATTTCAAGAAAGGTCGTCACACCCATCTTGGCCATGGTCTGTACCGACTCTTCCCATCGCACGGACGAGGGCAACTGTCGCACCAACGATGCCCGGATGTCTTCTGATCGCTGCAGGGCCACCGCCTCGGCATTATTGATCAATGGCACCGTCAAATCCCGCCACGCGACTCCGCCGAATTCCGCGGCCAGCCGGTCTGCAGCCCCCTGCATCAAGGGTGTGTGAACCGGTACACTCACCGGAAGCGGAATCGCCTTCTTGCATCCCTTCGATTTGGCAATGTCGATCGCTCGTTCGACCGCAACCTTCTCGCCCGCAATGACCACCTGGCCGGGAGAATTGAAATTCGCCGCGGCGACCACACCGACAGAGGAGGCCTCCTGACAGACGGCTTTCACCACTTCCGCAGAAAGACCGAGCAATGCGGCCACCAGCCCTGTCCCCGGCGGAACAGCTTCGGCCATATACCGCCCACGCTTTTGCACCAGAGCCACCGCATCTCGAAACGATAGCCCGCCGGCTGCAAAGACTGCTGAATATTCCCCGAGACTATGCCCGGCAACCGCCAGCGGACTCAGTCCGGCCGGTTCCAAGGCCTTCAGCGCTGCTGCACTGCTGACGAGCAAGGCCGGTTGCGTGTGTTCTGTGAGATTGAGCCGTTCAACCGGCCCCTCAAAACAGAGCTGAGCCGCATCGTAGCCGAGGATGGTGGAGGCCTCTTCATACACCGCCCTCACCGCCGGGAACGCATCATACAACCCGCGTCCCATGCCTACTGATTGCGACCCCTGTCCGGGGAACAAAAATCCGATGGCTGAAGCTGTCATAACCGCGTAAGGTATCGTAGAAACCAGGCTCAATGTCAACGGAAAAAGCCGGACACATTCGGCACCGCCGGACTTCACATCCGGCTACCGACCAGTGGCCGCACCTTCACCAGCGAATCAGCGTCGACGCCCAGGTCAGCCCCGCGCCGAAAGCTCCGAACATCACCAATTGTCCATCCTTGACCCGTCCGTCCCGCACGGCTTCGTCCAGGGCGATCGGGATGGAGGCTGCCGACGTGTTGCCGTATCGATCCATATTCAAGACGACTTTTTCGAGCGGAAGACCGAGACGATCGGCCACCGCTTTGATAATGCGCAGGTTCGCCTGATGAGGAATATACAGATCAAGATCATCGACTGACAGCTGGTGCGCTGCGAGCGTTTCGCGTGCGACTTCCTCCAGAGTCCGTACTGCGACCTTGAACGTTTCGTTGCCCTTCATCTTAATGTACTGCGACCGCTCGCCCACCATCGCTTCAGAAGGAGGAATCCGGGTTCCGCCCCCGGGCACCACGATTAGATCGGACAAACTGCCGTCCGAATGCAGGTGGCTGGAGAGGATGCCACGTTCTCCCTCGGCAGCGCTCACCACCGCAGCGCCGGCGCCATCGCCGAATAAAATACAGGTATTGCGATCGGTCCAATCCGTAATCGTGGACATCACTTCCGAGCCCACGACGAGGACATGGCGCATCCCCGTTCGGACATAGGCATCGGCGACGCCCAACGCATAGACGAACCCGCAGCAAGCGGCCGAGATGTCGCAGGCTGCCGCTCGCGTCGCACCCAGGCGGTGCTGAAGCAGACAGGCAGTCGACGGCAACGGCATGTCGCCCGTGCAGGTGGCCAGGAGAATCAGGTCGAGATCGCTCCCGGAAAGTCCGGCAGCTTTTAATGCGCGTTCCGCGGCGATCAACGCTAAATCTGAACAGGCCTGTCCCGGAGCCGCGATACGCCGTTCCCGGATTCCGGTGCGCTCGCGAATCCATTCATCCGAGGTCGCCACCAGCTGCTCCAGGTCACTATTGGTCATCACCCGCTCGGGCGCATAAGACCCAGTTCCTGTGATCCGCCCCCGTATCACGCCTGTTTGTCCTCCAGCCGCTCGTCCTGATGCCGTCTCAAGCTCTCCTCGATGTCGCGTTGAATCAGCTCATCTAACCGGGTTTCGGCCAAGCCCTTCGCTCGTCGAATGGCATTTTTGATGGCCTTGGCGGATGAGCGGCCATGGCAGATCATGGTCGTCCCATTCACCCCCAGCAACGGCGCGCCGCCGAATTCCGCATAGTCGATTTTTCGCTTCAAATTCAGCAACGGCTTTGCAATCAACGGATAAGCCAACCGCCCGAGCCAGGAACCGGAGAGTTCCTTCATCAACAACTTCTTGATGACGTCCGCGACGCCTTCCGAAATCTTGAGGGCCACATTGCCGATAAACCCGTCGCATACCACCACATCGGCGCTTCCGCTGTAGACTTCGCGTCCCTCGATATTCCCGATAAAATTCAATGGGCTGGTTTTCAACAGCTTGAACGCTTCTTTCGTAACTTCGTTCCCCTTGCTGTCTTCTTCGCCGATGCTCAACAGTCCTACGCGCGGATTGGGTTTGGCATAGACATGCCTGGCGAATTCATTGCCCATCAAGGCGAATTGCTCCAGATGTTGCGCCGAACAATCGACATTGGCCCCCACATCAAGCATGATCGCACTTCCCGTCAATGTCGGTAACATCGTGGCAATCGCCGGCCGCTCGACACCTTTGATCAATCCCAACACGAAGAATGAGGCCACCATGCTCGCGCCGGTATTGCCTGGACTGACCACGGCATCGGCTTCACCGGATTTGACCAGCTCCGTCGCCACCCAAATGGACGAGTCCCGCTTCTTCCTGGCCACAGCGGCAGGTGACTCGTGCATCTCCACCACTTGCGGCGCGTGCCGAATGGTAATCCGCGTATCGTTACAGTTGAGTTTGCGGCATGCGGCGGTCAGCTCGTCTTCCTTGCCGACCAAAATGATGCCGACACCCAGTTCCTGCGCGGCTTGCATCGCGCCTTCAATGACCGGGGCCGGTCCGTGGTCTCCGCCCATCGCATCGACGGCAATCTTCATATGCGGTGAACGGTCCACGGATAGAGAGGTGAAGAGTCGTGTAGAGACGCCCTGCCGGCCAGGCCCTGAACGGCCTCACGCATGACATGGCGTCGGATCGTGATCACGGTGGACGATTGTACCCGAATCACGTCAGGAAAATAAAACTCAGCTAGGATTCCTCGACGACGATCACGGCCTTGCCCTTATACGTACCGCAGTTCATACACGTATAATGCGGCAGTTTCAATTCGTGACACTGCGGGCACAGCGAAAACCCTGGAGGAACCAGCCGCATCTTGGCCGTTCTCCGCATATCCCGCCGGGATCGTGAATGTTTATGTTTTGGATTTGCCATGACGACTCCTTCAACGGGCACATGACCCGGTTAGCAAACTACGCGTTTCCACTCTGGGATTGGCGCCCCCGCAACACGCGGAACGGACTGGGCGCCTGCTCAGGCGGGCAACCACAGCGGCGCTCGTTCAAATTCTGTCCACATTGGGAGCACAGTCCGAGACACTCCTCTCGACACAAGGGCTGCATCGGAGCGGCCAGAATCACCTGCTCACGCAACATCGGGGCCAAATCGAGATGGTCCCCTTGGTACCAATACATTTCGTCTTCTTCGTCGGCCTCCTCCGCAGGCTCGACCGGTTGCGCGTCGCGTCTCGCACGCTTCCGACCCTGCTCTGCCGGAGCCGATTTAGAGGGAGCGCCGACCTGCGGAAGATACTCTGCATAGAGATTGACGTACAGAGGATCAGCATAATCCGCAAGACACCGGACACACTGTCGGATTGCCGTGCCCTCCAGCGTGCCGGTCACACTGATCGGACCGTCCTGCCTGGCGAGTTCCAGGTGAATATCGAGCGCTCCCTCGAACGTATCTTCCGACTCATTCAAACCCAACTGTGCCCCTGTCGCCGCACACGACACAGTCAAGCCATCCGGGCCGATATCGGCAATCGCTGGGTTGAGCATATCCATGGGCATGGTCATCACAGAAAGCACTGCCGCTAACCGAGACGGACGAGAGACTACGCCGCCGAGTGATCCAAGACGAACCAACAGCAACCCCTCGCCTTACCGCTCTTCTGCGAAACTGACCAGCGCAATCTGTCGCGCCCGCTTGACCGCCACCGTCAATACGCGTTGGTGCTGCAGGCAATTGCCGGAAATGCGGCGTGGGACAATCCGTCCCCGCTCGGTCAAAAAATTCCGCAAGAGGCCGATGTCCTTGAAATCAATCGGGGCTTTGTCGACGCAAAACCGGCACGGTTTCCGGCGCTGAAAAAACCGACCGCCGCCCCCTCCGCTGTTTCCACGATCTCCTCGTTCCATGATCGCCTCCGTCTCCTAGAACTGTTCGTCTTCGTATGAAGGTGGTTCGTCGTGCAGGCCGCCGCTGTCTGCTCCGGCTCCGGCTTCGCCCCGCTTTGGCAAAAAGGTCACGCCTTGCGCCACGACTTCGTGCTTGCTACGTTTCTGGCCGTCTTCTGTCTCCCAGCGGCGCTGTTGAAGCCGCCCATCGATAATCACCCCGTTGCCTTTGCTGAGGTACTGCCCGCAGTGTTCCGCTTGCTTGCCGAACACGACGATATCGATGAAGCAGACTTCTTCCTTGAGTTCATCACCCTGCTTGAAGCGCCGGCTCGTCGCCAAGCCGAAGCTCGCGACCGGCGTTCCGCTGGGTGTGTACCGCAGTTCCGGATTCCGAGTCAGATTTCCGACCAGAATGACTTTATTGAACCCCGCCAACGGTCGCTCCTTGTGCGGCTGGTGCTGCCACAGGTGCGCCCCTGGGCGGAGCAGGCTCCTGCTCCAATTTCACCGTGAGGAACTTGATGATCGAATCCTCAAGGCGATAGGCGCGCTCCAGGTC
>ERZ724513.1169-NODE-1169-length-13295-cov-4.675831_pt1 | contig 13295 bp, 9 predicted proteins | sample MGYA00376046_ERZ724513 | MGnify/ENA primary metagenome ERZ724513 (study PRJEB28724, sample SAMN07190883) | activated sludge metagenome | isolation source: activated sludge of sewage treatment plant in Hong Hong | place: Hong Kong | collected 2016-03-17 ... | reverse complement strand
GGAGAACTTGCGCCGCGTCTTGTTCGAGACGAAGCCCTTGAGCAGGTCGGTACGGCCCGTGGCAAGCAGTTTGGTCATGTCGGCGCGACCAACCTCCTGTTGCAGGATCACCTTGCCCGAGCGGAAATCGCAGCGCCTGGCCGCGCCCACCGCGTTTTCGCAGACATAGGCCATGCCGTGCTCGAAGACGCGGCCGCCGCACTTGAAACAGGCGCCCAGCGGCTCCTGGCCGGAGAAGTCGATCTCCTCGGCGTCCGCGTCGGCGTCGGACTGGCCGAAGTCGAACTCCGGCGTATGGTCGTCCTTCAGGCGGATCATCGCCGCGAAGGCCCGGCCCATCTTGCTGCGGAATCCCTGCAGGGGGCCGATCACACGCTTGGAAAGCAGTTCGTCCATTTCCTCCGGCTCCCACTGGCGGCCGGCAACCACCTTCCACAGGCGGTAGTCGCACTTCTCGCAACTGAAATGCTTGTAGCCCTCGTGGATGCGCCCGCCGCAGCGCGGGCAGGGTGTCTTCAGGGTGCCGAAGTCGGGATCGGCAAACTCGCCGGTCTTGATGCGCTCCACCATCTCGCGCGTCTGCTCGACGATGTGGCTCATGAACTCACCGCGCGAGAGGCGGCCATGCTCCATCTGCTTCAGCTTGTATTCCCACTCGCCGGTGAGTTCGGGCGAACGGATCTCGCCGACCTGCAGCTGCTCGAGCGCAAACAGGAGCGAGAAGGCCTTGGCCGTCGGCTGCAGTTCGCGGCCATTGCGGTGCAGGTATTCCTCGGCGAGCAGGCCCTCGATGGTCGCCGCGCGAGTAGCCGGAGTACCCAGGCCGCGCTCGGACATGGCTTCGCGCAGCTCTTCGTCGTCGACCAGCTTGCCGGCACCTTCCATGGCTGTGAGCAGCGTTGCCTCGGAAAACCGCGGTGGCGGCTGGGTGGCCTTGGCCTTGACTTCGACGTCCTTGGCCCAGACGCGTTCCTTCTTCTCGAGCGGAGGAAGGTTCGGGTTCTCGCCTTCGCTGCCTTCCTGCTGCGCTTCCTTGCCATAAACGGCGAGCCAGCCTGGTGTCACCAGCACCTTGCCTTCGGTCTTGAAAGCATGGCCTTCGACGCGCGTGATGCGGGTCGTGACGTTGTATTCGGCCGCCGGGAAGAAGATCGCAAGGAAGCGCTTGGTGACGAGGTCGTAGATCTTCTGCTCGGGCTCGGTCAGGTGGCGCGGCACGGCACCCGTCGGAATGATGGCGAAGTGGTCGGAGACCTTGGCATTGTTGAAAATGCGCTTGTTCGGGTGCACCCAGCCGCTCTTCAGGATGGTGCCGGCAAACTGCGCGTAGGGCGTGCCGGCCATCGCGCCCAGGGTTTCCCGTACGGTGGCGATATAGTCTTCGGGCAGGTGGCGGCTGTCGGTCCGCGGGTAGGTCAGGACCTTGTGCTTTTCGTAAAGCGCCTGGGCGATACCAAGGGTGTTCTTTGCGGAAAAGCCGAAGCGGCCGTTCGCCTCGCGCTGCAGGCTGGTGAGGTCATACAGCATCGGGCAGGCCTCGGTCTTGGGCTTGCTCTCGTCTTCCGCAGAGCCATGCTGGCCCAGGCAGGCCTTGCGTACCGCCTCGGCCCGCGCCAGTTCCCACAGGCGCTCGGGCTTGGCGTGCTCGTCCTCGCTCTTCTTGAATTTCTCGTCGAACCAGCGGCCGCGGTAGGTACCTGCCACGCACTGGAACTCGCCTTCGACCTCCCAGTAGTCGCGCGCCACGAAGGCGCGGATGCGGCGTTCGCGTTCCACGATGATGGCCAGGGTCGGCGTCTGCACGCGCCCCACCGGAGTCTTGTAGAAGCCGCCCTCCTTGGAATTGAAGGCGGTCATCGCCCGCGTGCCGTTGATGCCGATCAGCCAGTCGGCTTCGGACCGGCAGCGCGCGGCATCAGCCAGCGGCTGCATTTCCGATTCGGTACGCAGATGGGCGAATCCGTCGCGGATTGCCGACGGGGTCATCGATTGCAGCCAAAGGCGGCGCACCGGCTTGCCCTTGGCGCCAAGCGCATGCTGGACGACGTAGCGGAAGATCAGTTCACCCTCGCGTCCGGCGTCACAGGCATTCACCAGGCCGCTGACATCCTTGCGCTTGATCAGCCGCGTCAGCAGGCGCAGGCGTTCGTTGGACTTCTCGATCGGACTCAGCGCAAAGTGGGGCGGGATCATCGGCAGGTGGGCAAAGCTCCACTTGCCGCGCTTGACGTCGTATTCCTCCGGCACCGACAACTCGAGCAGGTGGCCGATGGCGGACGAAAGCACGTAGTCGTCGCTTTCGAAGTAGTCGCCGGTACGCGCGAAACCGCCCAGCGCCTTGGCGATGTCCTGGGCAACTGAGGGCTTCTCGGCGATGATGAGCTGCTTGGTCATTGTTTTTCTTGGGCTTGCCGGACGGAGCCGGACCGGGAGCGGCGCATCATAAGCGCGCGTCCCCCGCTCATGCAAGCCGGAAATCAGTTGAGAAGGGCTGGCGGACCGTCGCTGTCGGCAGAATCCGCGTCCTCGTCGGCTTCGGCCACCAATTCACCGAGGATCAGGGCATCCACCTCGTGCCGGTAACGCCAAAGCACCGCCAGCACGATGACCTTCAGCCGGTCGAGCGAAACCTCCTCGACGGGCAGCGCCAGTGCGCGGTCGATGATCGACTCCCGCAACGACGCGTCGATGGCCCCCTGCTGCTCGAGGAATACCAGGAACCCGCGGCAATCGGCAGGCAGCCGGTCCATCTCCTCGGTGTCGTAGATGCGCATGGCGCCCAGCGCCGCCGGGCTGACGTCCTGCGGGCTTGCCCCGGCACCGAAGCCGTCCAGCCAGGAGAGGGCCGCCGAGATCTCATCGCGCTCGAACCCCGCCGCCGAAAGCTTGCGGGCGAGCACGGCCGGCTCGGGGCAGGCATCGGGCAGGTAATTCTCGAAGAGGTAGACCAGGATGTCGATCATGTTCGTCAGTGCAGGGACTGGTAGAGACCGCCCGGCAACTGGGCGACCCGGCCGGCAAGCTCCATGGGTAGCAGGATGGCAAGAAGGTCGGCGGGCGTCAAGCCGGTGCGCGCCGAGAGTGCCTCGACATCGCACGGCACGCTACCCAACGAAGCAAGCACTTGCTCTTCCAGTGTTCCTTGCATACTGGCCTCTTCGGCATCGGATACGCTTGCAGCCGGCAGCGGCCAGCGCAGTTCTTCAAGGATGTCGGCGGCGGATTCGACGAGCTTCGCGCCCTGCCGTATCAGCTGATGGCAGCCCCGCGAAAGCGGCGTATGGATCGAGCCCGGAATCGCGAACACTTCGCGACCGGCGTCCGCGGCAAGGCGTGCAGTAATCAGTGAACCGCTGCGCGGCGCCGCCTCGACGACCAGGCATCCGAGGGCCAGGCCGGCAATCAGGCGGTTGCGGCGGGGGAAGTTCCCCGCCAGAGGCGGTGTGCCAAGCGGAAACTCGCTGATGATGGCGCCCTTTTCGGCAATGGCGCGCGCCAGCGGCTCGTTGCGTGCCGGGTAGATGCGGTCGGCGCCGGTGCCGATCACCGCCACCGTGCCGGCCGGGGTATCCAGCGCACCGCGATGCGAGGCGCCGTCGATCCCCAGGGCAAGGCCGCTCACGATCGTCAGTCCGGCATCGCCGAGCGCGCGCGCGAAGGCCGCGGCATCGCGTTCGCCCTGTGCGGTTGCGTTACGACTGCCGACGATGGCCAGCATCGGGCGATTGAGGAACTTCGTATCGCCCTTGACGTAGAGCAGTACCGGCGGGTCATCCGCCGTAAGCAGGCTGCGCGGGTAATCCGCATCGGCCAGGGTAAGCACGCGGTTGCCCGGCTGCCCGGCCCACTCGAGCGCATCGGCAACGGCGGCGCTGCAGTCATGACCGAGCAGGCGCTCGGCGAGCACCGGATCGACCAGCGCCGACAGCGCCCGCGGCGTCGCTTCGAATATGGCTTCGGGCAGGCCGCAGGCTTTGAGCAGGGCCCGCTTTGCTTCGCCGCCTACCCCGGGAACCAGCGTAAGGCGGAGCCAGGCGGCGAGTTCGCCTCGGTCCGCCGCCATTGGGTCAGGGCGTACGGACGGCGTCGCCGACCACCATCGGCTGCGTCGAACTCATTACCAACGCATAAGAGATGCGTTCGAAGACGCGGAAGACATAGACCAGGCCGTTTCGCGTATCGGGAAGCTGGAACACCCGTTTTTCGCCCTGGAAGCGATCGACCACTTCCTGCCCGGCCAGGTCGGCTGCCAGCACGTGGCCGGGCTCAAGGCCGTCCGCCTTGCCACGATTGATGGTGAGTACCGACTGCGGTCCGCCATAGGTGACGCCGCCGTAGACCCCAAGCACCTTGGCGCGGATCTGCTTGGTCGGTGCGCGCGGCACGTAGGTCGGCACATCCTGGCGCGGCGCCGCCATAAGGTAGTCGTCGCGCTCGATCTCCTGCTTGGAGGCGACGACGAGGAAGCCCGCAGGGGAGCCGGCGCGAATCTGCCGGGCGGTACCAAGAAACAGCGCCTCGTGGCCGAGGGTTTCGTTGGTGTCCGGATCCACCAGCGGCTGGCCCTTGCGGAACACCTGCCACAACTTGCTCGGCGTGGCCACTTCGGTGGTGAAAATCGTGTCGCCGGCCCCGGCGACGACCCGGTTGTCCTGCACCGCGATCACGCGCGGCGACCCTTCGAGCGCCGAAAGCTCGAGCACCCGCGGCTCACTGAGGAAGGGCTCGATGTCCTGCGCCGGAATGGTCGGGATGCCCTTCTTGAGCGCCGAAACGTACTCGCGGCGCTGCTCGCTGATCGTGGCCAGCTTGACGCGCGGCTGGCCGCCGCTCTTGTCGAGCAGGATGACCTGGCCCGGATAGATGAGCTGCGGCTTGCGCACCTCGTCCGCGTTGAGTTTCCACAGTTCGCCCCAGCGATAGGGGTCCTTGAGGAACTTGGCGGCGATGCTCCACAGCGTGTCGCCCGCGGTGACGACGTAACGATCCGGCGCCCCTTCGGCAAGTTGCGGCGGCTGCGCCCCCTGCGCAAGCGCCAGAGTGCTTGAAATGCTGAACAGCAGCGCAGATATAATGCGTCGCATGGCGTGATCTCCCGGCCGAAGTAGCGCGCGGACGGCAAAACCTCCGCGGATTCGCGCGATTCTGCCCGACAATTCCCCCTGCATCAATTCCATCAAGAGCGGTTTCATGGCCCTATTGCCAATTTTGCGCTACCCCGATCCCAGACTGCACAAGAAGGCCACGCCGGTGGCCGCGGTCGATGCGCGCGTCCGCAAGCTGGTGGCGGACATGGCGGAAACCATGTATGCAGCGCCGGGCATCGGCCTTGCCGCGTCGCAGGTCGATCAGCACGTCCGCGTCATCGTCATCGACATTTCCGAGGACAAGTCGGACCTGCAGGTCTTCATCAATCCCGAGCTGCTCCAGCAGTCCGGCGAATGCGAGGGCGACGAGGGTTGCCTTTCCGTACCCGGCATCTACGAGGCCGTGCGACGTGCCTCGCGCGTACGGGTGCGCGCCCTGGACATCGACGGCCGGGCTTTCGAGCTCGACGCCGAAGGCCTGCTGGCCGTGTGCATCCAGCACGAAATGGACCACCTCGAGGGCAAGGTCTTCGTCCAGTACCTGTCGCCGCTCAAGCAGAACCGCATCCGCACCAAACTGCAGAAGCAGGCCCGCGCGGCAATGTAATCAGCTCCAGGCGCGGAACCAGTCGGCGAATTCGCCGGCCGGCATCGGCCGCGCATAGAAATACCCCTGCACTTCGTGACAACCTTCCTCGTGCAGGAAGTTGCCCTGCGCCTCCGTTTCCACGCCTTCCGCGATCACGGCGAAGCCGAGATTGCCGGCGAGGCTGATCACGGCGCGCGCAATGGTGACGTCGTCGGGATCGTCGGGCAGGCCGCGCACGAAGCTGCGGTCGATCTTTAGCCGGTCCGCACGCAGGAACTTCAGGTAGGAAAGCGACGAGTAGCCGGTACCGAAGTCGTCGATGGCGATGCCGACGCCCATCTCGTGCAGCACGGCCACCGTGCCCATGCCGCGTTCGGCGTTGTCGAGCAGCAGGCTTTCGGTAATCTCCAGTTCCAGCCGCGAGGGCGGAATCCCGGTATCGGCCAGCACGTTCTCCACGGTTTCGATGATATTGCTGCGCTCGATCTGCGCGCCGTCGAGGTTGACCGCGACGCTGCCGATGTCCATGCCTTCGTCGAGCCATGCCATCACCTGCCGGCAGGACTGGCGCATCACCCATTCGCCGATCGGGACGATGAGTCCGGTCTCCTCGGCGATCGGAATGAATTCGGCCGGCGACACCAGCCCGCGCTCGACATCGCGCCAGCGCACCAAGGCCTCGGCGCCGACCACGCGGCGCGTGCGCAGATTGATCTTCGGCTGGTACCAGACCTCGAAGCCGCCTTCGGACAGCGCGCGGCGCAGGCCCTGCTCGATGGCAACGCGCAGGCGCACGGCTTCGGCCATCTTGGCGTCGTGGAACCGGTAGGCATTGCGGCCGCCGCGCTTGGCGGCATACAGCGCGGTGTCCGCCGAGCGCAGCAGCTCCACTTCGTCGCCGCCGTCGGCGGGAAAGAGGGAAATGCCGATGCTGGTCGTCACGCGCGCCGTGTGGAAACCGAGGTGATAGGGCTCCGCAATCGCCTCGATCACCTTGGCCGCCACCGCGGCGACGGCGTCCGCACCTTCGAAGGATTCGATGATGATGGCGAATTCGTCACCACCCAGGCGGGCCACGGTGTCGGCACCGCGCAGCAGCTCGCGCAGGCGGTCGGCGACCGCCTTCAACAGCCGGTCGCCGACCGGGTGGCCGAAGCTGTCGTTGACATCCTTGAAGCCGTCCAGGTCGAGCATCAGCACGGCCAGCCCGGTCTGTTCGCGCTCGGCGCGCTCGAGGGCGTGCGACAGTTGGATGCCCAGCAGCGAGCGGTTGGCAAGGCCGGTCAGCGCGTCGAAGCGGGCCAGCTTGAGCAATGCTTCCTCCGATGCGCGCAGGTGGCCGATATCGGCAACCAGGGCAAAGGCCCCACGCAAGACACCGCTCTCGTCGCGCATCGGCGCCGCGCTGAAGTTGCAGTGCAGCGGATCGCCATCGGCACGCAGCAGGGTGGCGGAGAATTCGTGCGGCTCACCGCTGCGCAGTTGCGAATTGCGGCTCCGGAGCAGTTCGGCATTTACTTCGTCGGCGAACTCATACGGGCGGCGGCCGAGGATCTCCCGCGCCTGGCGGCCGAGCATGGTGCACATCGCCGGGTTGACTTCGAGCGTGCGGCCCTCGATGTCGATGACCCAGAAGCCTTCCTGCGTCGTGTCCAGCACATGCCGCAGCTTCTGCTCGCTGGCGCGCAGCTGCCGTGCCAGTTCGTGCTGCCGGCGTGCGAAGGCGCCGACCAATCCCAAAGCGATCAAGGCAGCCGTCACGAACAGGACCGCCACCGACAACAGGGCCGGGTCCAGTGCTTCCTGTGCAACTGCGCTGTCGCCCCGCACGAAATAGGCTGCCGCCATCGCCGTGTAATGCATGCCGGACACCGCGCCCCCCATGCTGAGGGCCGCCAGCGCGTCGCTCCACGCGCGCCCTCGCAGGCGCAGGCGGAGCACCAGCGCAATCCAGGCCAGGGTCACCGCGACAATCAAGGAGAGGATGAACAGCCCAAGGTCGTAGCGAACCATGCCATCGAAGCGCATGGCCGCCATGCCCGAGTAATGCATGGCGCCAATGCCGCTGCCGAGGAGCACGCTGCTGAAAGCAATCTGCGGTCCGCTGACCTGGGCGCGGCTTACCAGCCAGAGCGCGGCGGCGGCGCCGATCACGCCCGGCAGCATCGAAGCCAGGGTTCCGCCCAGGTCGTAAGCGACGCCGCACGGCAGGGTGAGCGCCACCATGCCGGTGAAGTGCATGGCCCACGTGCCGACTCCCAGGCAGAGCGAGGCGAACCCCAGCCAGAGTGCTCGCTCGGTACGGCGCATCCCTTTCGATGCGTAGCCGGCGATGCGCAGCGCGGCATAGGACGCGAACACCGCGGTAAGTACCGAAGCAACCACCAGGCGCGGGTCGTAGTGTCCCAGGTAGAGCGCGCTGGAATCAGGTACGGCGTGAATGAACTGGATGCTGACCGACATGGTCCGGGTCACGCAAGCATCGTGGTCATGGCCGATGTTACCGCGCCGGCGGGCTTTGTGCCGAAGGGTCGATCCCCGCGCATGGGATAATCCGGGCATGCCGTCAGCCCCGCCCCGCATTGCCTTCGCCGGCACCCCGGAGTTCGCCGCCGTAGCGCTGCGTGCCCTGCTCGACGCGGGCCACGACGTCCCGCTGGTCCTGACACAGCCCGACCGGCCCGCCGGACGCGGCATGCAGCCGCAACACTCGGCAGTAAAGCGCGTCGCCGTCGAGCACGGCATTCCACTGGCACAACCGGACCGGCTGCGCGACCCGGCGACGCATGCGCCGCTGCGCGAAGCCGCTGTCGACGTGCTGGTGGTCGCCGCCTACGGCCTGATCCTGCCGCAGGCCGTGCTCGACATTCCGCGCGCAGGCTGCATCAACATCCATGCCTCGCTGCTGCCGCGCTGGCGCGGCGCGGCACCAATCCAGCGCGCCATCGAGGCCGGCGACGAACAAACGGGAATCAGCCTCATGCGCATGGAGGCCGGTCTCGACACCGGACCCGTGCTGCTCACCGAAGCCCTGGCGATCGGTACCGAAGAGACCGCCGGCGAACTGCATGATCGCCTGGCAATGCTGGGCGCCCGGCTCCTGATCGCCGCGATTCCCCGGCTGGAATCGCTGCCAGCTGTGGCCCAGCCGGAGGCCGGCGTTACGTATGCAGCCAAGGTCGACAAAGCGGAGGCACAACTCGATTGGGCGCTGCCGGCGGTGCAACTGGCGCGCAAGGTGCGCGCCTTCAATCCGTTCCCGGGCGCCGTGGCGACACTTGGCGGACAGCCGACGAAGCTCTGGCGCGCAACCCCGGCCAGCGGCAGCGGCCGGCCGGGGCAGATCCTCGCCGCCGACGGTACAGGCATCGTAGTCGCCTGCGGCGAAAACGCGCTGCGCATCACCGAGCTGCAGCGTCCCGGCGGCCGCCGCGTCGCCGCTGCCGATTTTCTGCGCGGCAACCCGCTTAACGCCGGCTGAGCCGGCCCCGTCGTCGCATGAACCATGCGCCTCCCCTCGCCGACGTTCTGTGCGCGGCCGCCGAAATCGTTGCCGGCGTACTCGCCGGACGCACGGCCGACTCCATGCTGGCGGCGGTGGCAACGGAAGCCCAGCTGCGCGCGGCGACCATGGAGGCCGCCTATCCGACACTGCGCTCGTTCGGACGCGGCGACTTCCTGCTCGGGCACCTGGTCGAGCGGTCGCTGCGCGCGCCGACGACGCGCGGCCTGCTACTGGTCGCCCTCGAGCGACTCGAAACACGGCCGGACCAGGCCCACACCGTCGTCGACCAGGCCGTCGATGCCGCTGGATCGCTGAGCGGCGGGCGGCACAAGGCGCTGGTGAATGGCGTTCTGCGCTCCTTCCTGCGCCGGCGCGAGGAACTGATCGTCCTGGCCGATGCGGACCCGGTGGCGCACTGGCGACATCCGCGGTGGTGGATCGCGCGCGTCCGCCGCGACCATGCCGCGGACTGGGAAGGCGTGCTGGCTGCGGGCAATTCGCGACCGCCGATGACCCTGCGGGTAAACCGCCGCCGGACCTCCGCCACCGAGTTCCAGGCCCGGCTCGATGCCGCCGGGATTGCCGCGAGACCCCTCGCCGAGGACGCGTTACGCCTGGAGAAGCCGCTTCCCGTGGAGCGGCTGCCCGGATTCGCAGAGGGCTGCTGCTCGGTGCAGGACCTCGCCGCCCAGGCGGCGGCCGGGCTGCTCGACGCCGGCGCGGGAATGCACGTGCTTGACGCCTGCGCGGCGCCCGGGGGCAAGGCGGCGCACCTGCTGGAACGCACGGACCTGTCGCTGCTCGCGCTCGACGCGGATGCGGGCCGCAGCCGACGCATCGACGACAACCTGCGCCGCCTCGGGCTCGCCGCTGAGCTGCGGGTGGCCGACGCGCGCAACGTCCGCTCGTGGTGGGATGGCCGCCGGTTCGATCGCATCCTCGCCGACGTGCCGTGCTCGGCCTCGGGCGTGGTGCGCCGACATCCCGACGCGAAGTGGCTGCGCCGCGAATCCGACATCGCCGGCTTCGCGCGGACGCAGGCCGAAATCATCGATGCCCTGTGGCCAACTCTCGCACCCGGTGGCAAAATGCTTTATGCCACCTGCTCGGTGTTTGCGGAGGAGAATGCCCGCCAGGTCGCGGCCTTCGTCGGTCGCCATGCCGATGCACGGCTGCTGATGCCCGTCGCTGCACGAACGCTCGAATTGCCCGATGCCGAACACGATGGCCTTTACTACGCGTTGCTGGAGAAAGCTTGAGCTCGTCCTGGCGCTTGTGCTGCTGGCGCTGGCCGCGCTGGCGCAGGCCGGCAGCATCGAGCCGCGCCGCGCTGCGCTGAGCGCCGGCGACGACGGCTATGCGCTCTCGGCCGAGTTCGGCATCGAACTCGGCAGCCGCCTCGAGGATGCGGTGGCACGCGGCGTACCGCTTTACTTCAACCTCGAATTCGTCCTGGAACGCACCCGCAAGTACTGGGTCAACGAGCACATCGTCTCGCGCAGCCTCAGCTACAAGCTTGCCTACAGCAGCCTGACGCGCCAGTACCGGGTTTCCACCGGGAACCTGCACCAGAACTTCGCCACGCTCGAGGAGGCCCTGCGCGTCGTCGGCCGCATCGCGGCGCTGCCGGTGCTCGACAAGGACGTCGTAAAGCCGGGCGAGACCTATGAAGCCGCCGTGCGCCTCGCCCTTGACCGCAGCCAGCTGCCCAAGCCCTTCCAGGTCGATGCGATCACCGACCGCGGCCTGCACGTGGACACGCGCCCGCTACGCTGGCAGTTCGTCCCGGCCGGGGCGGCGCCGTGAGGGTGGCACTGGCGGTCGTCGCCGCGCTCGCAGCCATCCTGCTCTTCCTGCTGGCCTCGGCCTCGGCCAACACGGCGCTGTTCGCCGAGCACTACCCCTGGCTGCTGGCCATCAACGGCATCGCCGCCGCTGCACTGGTGATACTGGTCGGCCTGCAGTTGCGGCGCCTGCGACGCGACGTGCGCGACGGCGTGTTCGGCTCGCGCCTGAAGTTGCGCCTGCTGCTGATGCTGTCGCTGATGGCCGTGCTGCCCGGCGCCCTGGTCTATGGCGTCTCGATGCAGTTTGCGGTGAAGAGCATCGATTCCTGGTTCGACGTGCGCGTCGATGCCGCGCTCGAGGGCGGGCTCAACCTCGGCCGCAGCGTGCTCGAGTCGCTGCAGTCCGAACTGCTCGACAAGGCGCGCGATGCCGCGCTCGATATCGGCGATGAGGCCTTCGTCACTCCCAGCCGCCTGAACCGGCTGCGCGAACGCACCGGGGCGCAGAGTGCGACGCTGCTCACGCTCTCCGGCCAGATCCTCGGCAGCAGTTCCGCCGAGATCGGCCAGGTCCTGCCTTCGGTGCCCGCGTCGACACAGTTGCGTGCCGCCCGTGGTGGCCGCGGCCTGACCCTGGTCGGCGATGCCGAGGGCGGCGGCCTTCTCGTCCGTGCGCTGGCGCCGGTGACCGGCGGCGCCTTCAGCGTCGAGCCGCGCATCCTGCAGTTGACGCTCGCCGTGCCGCTGTCCATCGTCAAGAGCGCGCAGAGCGTGGAGTCCGCCCACCGCGACTACCAGGAACTGCAGCTCGGCCGCGCCGGGCTCAAGCGCATCTATACGCTGACGCTGACCCTGGCCCTGCTGCTCGCGCTGTTCGCGGCGATCGGCCTCGCCTTCCTGCTCGCCGAGCGGCTCGCGCGCCCGCTGCTGATCCTGGCGGAAGGAACGCAGGCCGTCGCCGCCGGCGATTTCACGCCGCGCGCGACCGTGGCGGCCTCCGACGAACTCGGCGTCCTCACCCACTCCTTCAACAGCATGACGCACCAACTGGCCGAAGCCCGTGCGCAGGCCGAGCACCACCGCCAGGAAGTGGAGGCGGCCCAGGCCTATCTCGAGTCCGTACTCGCCAACCTCTCGGCGGGCGTCCTGGCCTTCGACCTGCGCTACCGGCTGCGTGCATCGAACCGCGGAGCGCAATCCATCCTCGGCGACGCCCTCGACGGATTCGAGCAATTCAAGCTGCAGGACTGGCCGCGCCACGAAGCGCTTGCCGCGGCAATCCTCGAGGGGTTTGCCAAGCGCGGTGGCGAGTGGCAGGAGCAGCTGGAAACCGCAAGCGCCAACGGCGCGCCGCAGACCCTGCTGGTACGTGGCACGGCACTGCCGGCCGGCGGCGGTGGCGGCTACGTCGTGGTATTCGACGACATCACGCATCTCATCGCGGCGCAGCGCTCCGCGGCCTGGGGCGAGGTTGCGCAGCGCCTGGCGCACGAGATCAAGAATCCGCTCACGCCGATCCAGCTCGCCGCCGAGCGGCTGCAGATCAAGCTCGGCGAGCGCGTGGCCGGCGCCGACCGGGAGCTACTGGACCGCGCCACGACGACCATCGTCAACCAGGTCGAGGCCATGAAGAACATGGTCAACGATTTCCGCGAATACGCGCGCACGCCGCTGCCCCAGCTCGCCGCCGTCGACCTGCCGGCGCTGCTGGCCGAGATCCTCGGCCTTTACGAAAGCACGCGGGCCACGATCGCCGTGGCGCCCGCCCCGCCTTCCGGGCTGGCGCGCGTGCTGGCCGACGCCAACCAGATGCGGCAGGTGCTGCACAACGTGCTGACCAATGCAGAGGATGCGCTTGCCGACGTCGTCGCGCCGCGCATCGACATCGCGCTGGTGCGGGATGGTCCGCGCGCGCGCCTGACGGTGCGCGACAACGGCCCGGGGTTCCCGCCGCAGATTCTGGCGCGCGCCTTCGAGCCCTACGTCACGACCAAGGCCAAGGGCACGGGCCTCGGCCTGGCCATCGTCAAGAAAATCGTGGACGACCACGGCGGGGAAATCCGGCTCGCCAACGACAACGGTGGAGAAGTAAGCATCTGGCTGCCGCTGGCGCCCGATGCCGCAAGGGGAGCATGACATGCCGAAGATACTGGTAGTGGATGACGAGGTCGGGATCCGCGAACTGCTGTTCGAGATCCTGCGCGACGAGGGCCACGATGTGCAACTCGCCGAGAACGCCGCAGCGGCGCGGGCGGCACGCGAGGCCGGACGCCCCGACCTGGTGCTGCTCGACATCTGGATGCCGGATACCGACGGCATCACGCTGC
>ERZ724513.1166-NODE-1166-length-13306-cov-4.146404_pt1 | contig 13306 bp, 10 predicted proteins | sample MGYA00376046_ERZ724513 | MGnify/ENA primary metagenome ERZ724513 (study PRJEB28724, sample SAMN07190883) | activated sludge metagenome | isolation source: activated sludge of sewage treatment plant in Hong Hong | place: Hong Kong | collected 2016-03-17 ... | reverse complement strand
AGGAAGGCCAGGACGTGCTGTTCTTCGTCGACAACATCTTCCGCTTCACCCAGGCCGGCTCGGAAGTCTCGGCGCTGCTGGGCCGCATTCCCTCGGCGGTGGGCTATCAGCCGACGCTCGCGACCGACATGGGCGCCTTGCAGGAGCGCATCACCACGACCAACAAAGGTTCGGTCACCTCGGTGCAGGCGATCTACGTGCCCGCCGACGACCTGACCGATCCTGCGCCTGCCACCTCGTTCGCCCACTTGGATGCGACCACCGTGCTGTCGCGCTCGATCGCCGAGAAGGGCATCTACCCGGCGGTCGATCCGCTCGACTCGACCTCGCGCATGCTCGACCCGCGGATCGTCGGCGAGGAACACTACAACGTCGCCCGGCTGGTGCAGCAGATCCTCCAGCGCTACAAGGCGCTGCAGGACATCATCGCGATCCTCGGCATGGACGAGCTGTCGGAAGAGGACAAGCTCACGGTCGCCCGCGCCCGCAAGATCGAGCGCTTCCTGTCGCAGCCCTTCCACGTCGCCGAAATTTTCACCGGCTCGCCCGGCGTGTTCGTCGAGCTCGCCGACACCATCAAGGGCTTCAAGGGCCTGTGCGAAGGCAAGTACGACCACCTGCCGGAGGCCGCCTTCTACATGGTCGGCACCATCGAAGCGGCCGTGGAGAAGGGCAAGCGGCTCGCGGCGGAGGCGGCGTAGTCGCTGAGCTTACGCCCCAACCTCATCCTGAGGAGCCGATTCGAGGTCGGCGTCTCGAAGGAGGGGGGCGTCCTGAAGGCTGCATGGTTCGAGACGCGCAGCTTCGCCGCGCTCCTCACCATGAGGACGGAATGTGGATGCGTGCGCGGGTCAAGCCCGCGCGTGACGGGATAAGAGCGCGGCGCGAAAGACTTGGGTTGATCAGATGACCACGTTTCATTTCGAACTGGTATCGCCGGAACGGCTGATGTTCTCCGGCGAAGTCACCCAGGTGGACGTGCCGGGGGAGGAGGGCGACTTCGGCGTGCTCGCAGGGCATGCGCCGACGATCGCGACCATTCGCCCGGGCGTGCTGACGATTCATCCCGAGCAGACGGCGCCGATGATGATCGTCGTGCGCGGCGGCTTTGCCGAGGTGGGGCCGACCGGGCTCACCGTGCTCGCGCAGGAGGTCGTGCCGGTCGATGAGCTTGACCCGGCGACGATCCAGCAGGCGATCAAGGACGCCGAGGAAGATGTCGCCGACGCCAAGGACGACGTTGCGCGCAACAAGGCGATGGAAAAGCTCGACCACTTGAAGACGCTGAAAGACGCGCTCGGGCACTAAGAGCGACCCTGAACCGCGCAGCCGTCCGTCCTGGAGCGAATTTCCGATCGCTCTCGTTTTCCTCGTCTAGCGCATGGCTTTCTCGGGGGCGCGCCCGACGGATACAGCATCGCGCCCTGACGGGTGCGCGCGTTGCGTCGTCGTCGCATCGTCGCTGCGAGGCGGCTCAATTTTGTCGGCAATCGCGGCGCCAGCCGTTTCATCGCGCGCCCATTGATTGCCGCTCGCGGCGTTAAGCTGAGCATTCCCGAGGGCGTTCGTCGAACGGCCTTGCCCGTCTTTTTCGCCTGCGGCGCTCGCGATGCGCACCCGATCGCCCGGCTCGATTCCGTCCGGTGGACTGTCGATGACGCGGTCATTCGCCTCGAGGCCTGCTGCAATCTCGACGTCCTTGCCGAAGTCGCGTGCGATCGAGACCGTCTTGAGGACGACGCGATCGTTCGGACCGACGGTTGCAACCTGCAAGCCGTTCCGGTCGAAAATCAGCGCCGTCGCGGGAACGCTGATGGCGCGGGCCGCAGCTCCGATCTCGAGCTGCACGGTTGCGTAGGCGCCGGTCATCAGTTCGCCCATTGAGTTGTCGACGACGAGCTGCATCCGGGTGGTGCCGGAGGCGATATCGACGGCTTGCGCGGATGCCTCCACGGTCGCGCCGAAAGTTCGCCCGGGATATTCAGGAACCGACAGCTTCGCTTTCGTGCCGACCCTGACATTCGGCACCTCATTCTGCGGCACGTTGACGTAAACGCGCAGCTTGTGCGTTTCCGAGACGACGAACAGCGGCGGTCCGCCGCCTGCGCCCGCGTTGATCAGCGCGCCGATGTCCGTTGCACGCGCCGTCACGAGGCCGTCGAAGGGCGCGGCGATTTGCTTGTAGTTTTCCAGCACGCGCAGGCGGTCGAGGTTGGCCTGCGCCGATTTGACGAGGCCTTGCCGGTTGGAGAAATCGGCTTGTCTCTGATCGAGATCCTGCTTGGAGATGGCGCCCGACCTGATCAGGTATTGTCCGCGGCCCAGCGTCGCTTCGGCCAGCACCGCGTTTGCCTGCGCGCTCGTCAGGTCGGCCTGCGCCTGCATGATCTGTTGATCGAGGTCCGGCGCATCGATCTCGGCGAGCACCTGTCCGGCCTTCACCGGCGTGCCGATATCGGCTTTCCAGTTCTTCAGATAACCGCTAACGCGGGCAAATATCTGCGCCTGCGAATAGGCTTCGAGCCGACCGGGCAGTTCGAGCGTCGTCGTTCGGGCGCGGGTGTTGGGCACCGCGACGGCGACGACGGGCACGGCCTGCTTCTCAGTCCAGTCGCGCAGTTGTGCGTCGGCGGTTTCTCGCGTCATCAGACCGAGCGTGACCACGCCTGCGGCGATTACGGCCGCGCCGACGCCCGCGATGCGCAGCGATCGCCGCGTTGCGCCGGCGGGCGCGGAATCGGCAGCGGGGTCAGACGGCATGCGAGACTCCGTTGGCGGGAACGATCGCTCTGTCGCGGCGGCGGTGGACGATGCTGAAGACGACCGGAACGAAGATCAGAGTGGCGATGGTGGCGAAGACCAGGCCGCCGATGACCGCGCGGCCGAGCGGCGCGTTCTGCTCGCCGCCCTCGCCGAGCCCGAGCGCCATCGGCATCATACCGATCACCATCGCGAGCGCCGTCATCAGCACCGGGCGGAACCGGACGAATCCGGCTTCGAGGGCCGCACCGATTGCGTCGCCGCTCTGCTCCAGAAGCTCTTTGGCGAAACTGATGACAAGAACGCTGTTCGCGGTGGCAACGCCCATGCACATGATCGCCCCGGTGAGGGCCGGGACGGACAGGGTGGTGTTGGTCGCAAACAGCATCCAGACGATTCCCGCGAGGGCCGCCGGCAAAGCGGTGATGATCACGAAGGGATCGCTCCAGGACTGGAAATTCACGACGATCAGAAGATAGATGAGGACAACCGCGCCGAGCAGCCCGAACAGCAGGCCGGCGAAGGCGACGTTCATCGTCCTGACCTGTCCGACCAGCACGACCTGGGTGCCCTTGGGGACTTCGCTTGCCGTCTCGTCCAGGATTTTCTGCACGTCGGCCGCAACCGCGCCGAGATCGCGTCCCTGCGTGGCCCGTAGATCTGCACCATCGTCTGGATATTGTATTGAGACACGACCGCGTCTTGCGGCTGCCGCGTGATGTCGGCGATTCCGCCCAGCGTCTGCGGCGCCGGAACTCCGGCGGCGGTGATCGGCAGATTGCGCAAAGCGGGGAGCGAATCGATCTGGTACTGCGGCGTCTGCATCACGATCGGGTAAGACACGCCGTTGGCGGGATTGAGCCAGTAGGTCGGCGCAACTTGACTGCTGCCGGCGAGATTGACCACCAGGCTGTTGGTCACGTCGCGCTCGGTCACGCCGGCGTATTGGGCGCGCGAGCGATCGACATCGACATTGAATCCCGCCCGGTTGCGCGATTGCTGAATGCGTGCGTCGACCAAGCCGGGAACGTGCCTGAGCCTGCGCAGCAGGTCCTGGGCGTAGGTGAAATTGGCCGTTTCGTTCGGGCCGCGGATTTGCAGGTCGATCGGCGCGGGGGCGCCGAAATTGAGAATCTGGCTGGTGATGTCCGCCGGCAGAAACGAGAACACCGTCCCGGGAAAGCGTTCGGGCAGTTCTTCGCGCAGCGATCGGATGTATCGGCTCGTCGGCCGGTGGCCTTCCTTCAGCGTGATCTGGATGTCGCCATCCTGCGTTCCGACCGTACCCGAGGTGTTGTAGGTCAGATTGATGCCGCTGACCGGGAAGCCGATATTGTCGACGATCGAGGCGATTTCGCCGGCCGGAACGATGTCGCGGATCGCCTTTTCGATGCTGGCGAACTGATCGGCGGTTTCCTCGATACGGGTCCCGACTGGCGTGCGCGCGTGCATGAGGATCTGCCCCGCATCGACGCTCGGGAAGAAGTCGCGCCCGAGAAACGGCGCCAGGCCGAACGAGCCGACCACCAACAAAATAAAGCCGCAGACGAACAGCGCGCGATGCCGCAGCGCCATGGCGAGAAGATCGCGATAGCCCCGACGCACATGTTCGAAGCGGCGCTCGAATACTTGTTGAAAACGCGCCAGAGGGTTTCGTGATGGCGGCGGTCCAGAGCCGCCCGCGGCGTGACGCGCCACGTGCTTGCTGAGCAGATATTTGGCCATCGTCGGCACGAGCGTGCGCGAAAGGATGAACGACCACGCCATGGCTGCGATGACCGCTTCCGCCATCGGCAGGAACAGGTACCCGGCGATGCCTTGGAGGAAGAACATCGGCACGAACACGACGCTCAGGCACAGCAGCGATACAAACGCCGGCGTTGCAATCTGGGCGGCGCCGTCGAGGATCGCGGGCTCGACGTCCTTGCCCTGTTCGAGGTGGTAATTGATGCTCTCGATGGTCACCGTGGCGTCGTCGACCAGGATGCCGACGGCGAGCGCAAGACCGCCCAGCGTCATGATGTTGAGGGTCTCGCCCATCGCCGAGAGCACCGCGATTGCGCCGAGCACCGACAGCGGAATGGAAATGGCGATGATCAGGGTCGATCGCCAGCTGCCCAGGAACACCAGCACCATGATGCTGGTCAGCGCCGCGGCGATAACGCCCTCGCGCACGACGCCGTTCACGGCGCCGCGGACGAAGACGGACTGATCGCCGATCGGTTTGATCTCGAGCGAGTCCGGTACGGTCCCCTTGAGCGACTGCAGCTTCTGCTTGATGCCGTCGATGATCGCCAGCGTCGAAACCGAGCCGTTCTTAAGCACCTGCATCAGCACCGATCGGCTGCCGTCGACGTGCACGACGTTCGTCTGCGGCGGGTTTCCGTCATGCACATGCGCCACGTCGCGGATATAGACCATCGCGCCGTTGACCGCCTTGATCGGCAGGCCGCCCAACGCCGCGATCTCCGACGGCGCGTTGTTGAGCTGGATGGGGTATTCAAAGGATCCGATCTTCGCCGTGCCGACCGGCGTGATGAGATTCTGATTGGCCAGCGCATTGGCGATGTCCTGGCCCGAGAGGCCGTGCGCCTGCATCGCCACGGAGTCGATGTCGATCTGCACTTGCCGGGTCTTGCCGCCGAACGGGTAGGGGATCGCCGCGCCGGGAACGGTGACGAGCGGGATGCGCACGACGTTGAGGCCGAGGTCCCCGAGCATCTGCTCGGACAAGTCGCGGCCCGATAATGCGAGCTGGATGATCGGTACGGTCGCCGCACTGTAGTTCAGGATCAGAGGCGGGGTGGCTCCGGGCGGCATCTGCTTGAGCAAGGTCTGCGATATCGCCGTCACTTGCGCGTTGGCGACGCTGATGTCGACGTGCGGCTGAAAGAAGATCTTGACGATGCCGAAGCCGTTATACGACGTCGCCTCGATGTGCTCGATGTCGTTGACGGTGGTGCTGAGGGTGCGCTCGAACGGCGTCGTAACGCGGCCCGACATCTCGTTCGGCTGCAATCCGGTATATTGCCAGACCACGGCAATCACAGGAATGCGGATGTCCGGGAAAATATCGACGGGGGTGCGCAACGCGGCGAGCGACCCGACGATAAGGATAGCCAAGGCGAGCACGACGAAAGTATAGGGCCGCCGAAGAGCAATACGGACGAGAGCGTTCATCCGACAGACTGCTCATTTGGCGCCAAAGCCGAGGCGGCGGTCGCATGCATTGCTTCGATCTGGGCATATTCTGATGCCATATCAAGGGCGGTTGGGCGCATCACGCCGGCCGCCCAGTCACGATCGATGAAGTTCTGGTGATCGAAGGCGAGGGTCTGCAGCAAACGCGCGGAAATCAACACGTGTCGGTCAGAACGAGCCGCTCATGATACCGCTGGAACGTCATCTCTCGGTTCGAAATCGACGAAACTGTGTTCGGATGCACCGCTCTTGGCATGCGCCCTAATCGTCAATAGCCCAGCCGGAACTGCGTCTCTTGCACGCCGGCGCGTCAGGCGATCCCGCCCATCCTGCACACGAGCGTCCATTCTGCCGCGGTGACCGGCTGCACCGAGAGGCGCGACAGCTTCACCAGCGCCATGTCTTTCAGCCGCGGCTCCGCCTTGATGTCGGCGAGCGTCACCGGGTGGGGCAGGGGCGCGATGGCCTTCATGTCGACGACGACCCACGGTTCGCCCGGCTTGGCCGTCGGGTCGGGATAGGCTTCGCGAATAACCTCGACGAGGCCGACGATGCTCTTCTCATCGACGGAGTGATAGAAGAACGCTTGGTCGCCCTTGTGCATCTTCGCCAGGTTCTGCTTGGCGGTGTGGTTGCGCACGCCGGTCCACGGCTCGCCCTTGCTGCCTGCCTTGATCTGGTCGCCCCACGACCAGGCCGAGGGCTCGGTCTTCACCAACCAGTACTGCATCGCTAGTTCTCCGCCTTGAACGGGCGCGCGAGCAGCGCCTCCATCGCTTCGTCGATGCTGAGCCGGCCGTCGAGCACGGCATCGACGGCGTTCGCAATCGGCATGTCGATGTCGGCCGCCTTCGCCATTTCCACCAGCACGGACGCGGTGAAGGCGCCCTCCGCGAGGCCGCCGCGGGCGGCGTCGGCGAGCGAAGCGCCTTCGCCGATCACGACGCCGAAGGAGAAATTGCGCGATTGCCGCGTCGAGCAGGTGAGGATGAGGTCGCCCAGGCCGGACAGTCCGGTCAGCGTCTCCGCGCGCGCACCGAACGCCTTGCCGAAGCGGATCAATTCGGCGAATCCCCGCGTGGTGAGCGCAGCCAAGGCGCTGGCGCCGAGGCGGCGGCCGGAAGCGATACCGGCGGCGATCGCGAGCACGTTCTTTGCCGCGCCGCCGATTTCGACGCCGCGCACATCGGTCGAATGGTAGGGGCGGAACGTGTGCGTGCCGAGCGCGCGCACGAGGTTCGACGCGACGGCGGCTTCGCGCGCCGCCAGGGTCACGGCGGTCGGCAGCCCGCGCGCGACATCGGTCGCAAAGCTCGGGCCGGACAGAATTGCCGGCTTTGCCTGAGGAATGCAGGCGGCGATGACCTCGGTCATGAACGCGCGGGTGTCGCGCTCGATGCCCTTGGCGCAAGCGACGATCGGCGTGCCGGAGGCGATCACGGGAGCGAGCGAGCCTGCGGCGAAGCGCAACGCTTGTGCCGGAACCACCAGCAGCACCGCGTCGGCGGCCGCGGCGGCGGCCGCTCCGGCAGTGACCGTAATGCGGGGATCGAGCTTCATTCCCGGCAGGTGTCGGCTTTCGCCGGTTGCGCGGATGTCGGCCGCGGCCTGTTCGGAGCGCGCGATTAGCGTGACGCGGCGGCCGGCGCGCGCGGCGGTACAGGCGAGAGCGGAGCCCCAGGCCCCGGCGCCGACCACAGCGATATGATCGAACTTCATGTCGAGGGCCGGCCTCAGGCACGCGATGCGTGGGAAGAAAACTTGTCGGCCTTGGTGACCTGCTCGAGCGGCCAACGGGCGTGCGGACCGCTTTCCAGCGTGTCGATCAGCCCCTGCGCGAGCCGCTCGGCGCCGGCCCACGCGATCATCGCGCCATTATCGGTGCACAGTTCGGCCGGCGGCAGCACCAACGCCGTGTCGGCCTCCATCGCCACCTGGTTGAGCAGGCCACGGATCGCCTGGTTGGCGGCGACGCCGCCCGCGGCGACGAGCGCCATCGGCGGCCCGAACCGCTCGTCGAACATCCGCAGACCCGCTCGCAGGCGGTCGATCACCATGGCGATGACGGACTGCTGGAATGCAGCGCAGAGATCGTACACGTCCCGTTCCGACAGCGGTGCGTGCTTTTCGGCTTCGAGCCGCAGCGCGGTCTTTAATCCGGAGAGCGAGAAGTCGGCGTCTTTGCGCCCGATCATCGGCCGCGGCAGCGTGAACCGCGTCGGATCGCCGCGCGCGGCGCTTCGCTCGACTTCCGGCCCACCCGGGTAGCCGAGGCCGAGCACCTTGGCGGTCTTGTCGAACGCCTCGCCGATCGCGTCGTCGCGCGTGCCGCCGAGCCGCACATAGTCGCCGACTCCGAGCACTGCGACGATCTGCGTGTGTCCGCCCGAGGCGAGGAACAGGCAATACGGAAACGGCGTGTCGTGGGTGAGCCGCGCCGTCAACGCATGCGCTTCGAGGTGGTTGACGGCGATCAGCGGCTTTTCATGCACGAGTGCGATCGCCTTCGCCGTGGTGAGGCCGACAATGAGGCCGCCGATCAGCCCGGGCCCGGCGGCAGCCGCAACCGCGTCGAGATCCGAGAAATTCCGGTTCGCCTCGCGCATCGCCTGGGCGATCAGGAGATCGAGAATCTCCACATGGGCGCGCGCCGCAATCTCCGGGACCACGCCGCCGAAAGCGGCGTGCTCTTCGATCTGCGAGAAGACGACGTTGGAGAGAATGAGGCCCTGGCCGTGCTGGCCGCGTTCCACCACGGCGGCCGCCGTCTCGTCACAGGTCGTTTCGATGCCGAGAACGATCATTGTCTCCGGCGGTGCGGTACCGTCCCGTTTTGCATTGCCATGGCGCGAGGCGCCCATATAACGATTACAGTGACGGCCTAGCATTGCGAAACCGCATGGCGCAATCCTCGAACAGCTCTTTGCTGCGGATCGGCACGCGCGGAAGCCCGCTCGCGCTTGCCCAGGCGGAGGACGTGCGCGCGCGGCTTGCGGTTGCGCACGGCCTTGATCCGGTCGCGATCGAGATTTGCGTGATCCGCACCTCGGGCGACGTGATTCAGGACCGTCCGCTCGCCGAGGTCGGCGGCAAGGGCCTTTTCACCAAGGAAATCGAGCAGGCCCTGTTCGAGCGGAAGGTCGACCTCGCCGTTCATTCGGCAAAGGACATGGAGACGGTGCTGCCGGCGGGCCTGGTCGCGCCGGCGTTTCTTCGCCGCGAAGACGTGCGCGACGCCTTCATCAGCCGCAAAGCGGCGACGCTCGCGGATTTGCCCGCCGGCGCGGTCATCGGCACCGCATCGTTGCGGCGGCAGGCGATCGTCCGCCGCCTGCGCGGCGATCTCCGCGTGATCTCCTTGCGCGGCAATGTGCAAACGCGGTTGCGCAAGCTCGATGCGGGGGAGGTGGATGCGACCCTGTTGGCGCTCGCCGGCCTGAAGCGGCTTGGGCTGACCGCCGTGGCGACGTCGATATTCTCCGTGGACGAGTTTCTGCCGGCGGTCGGGCAGGGCGCAATCGCCATCGAAACGCGCGCCGACGACGCCCGGACGCGCGACCTCGTCGCCCCGATCAATGATGCGGACACGATGACGGCGATCACGGCGGAGCGCGCTTTCCTCGCCGCGCTGGACGGATCGTGCAGGACGCCGATCGCGGGGCATGCGCGGATCGCGGCAGACGGCGTGCTGACGCTGCGCGGACTGATCGTGACGCCGGATGGCGGCACCGCTCACGAGACGAACCGCTCAGGTCCCGCAAACGAAGCGGCGGCCCTTGGAGCTGACGCAGGCGCCGAATTGAAACGGCGCGCCGGTCCGAACTTTTTCGGGTGATTAGACGTTTTCCAGGTTGACGATGCGCCTGCTGGTAACACGCCCCGAACCTGACGCAGACCGGACGGCCCGCGCGTTGCGCGACCGCGGGCGGCAGGCGCTGGTCGCCCCACTTATCCATGTCGAGCCGATTCCCGATGCGCCGATCGGCGAGGGGCCGTGGGCGGCGATCGCTCTGACCAGTGCGAATGCGGTGACCGCGCTGGTCGCGCATCCGGCCAAAGCGCGCCTGCTGCGCGTGCCGGTGTTCACGGTGGGCGCGCGCACCGAGGAAGCGGCCCACGCCGCGGCCTTCGCCCATGTGGAATCGGCGTATGGCGATGTGGCGGCGCTCGCCAGCCTGATCGTCGCGCGGCTCGCCGACCGGACGAAGCAAGTCCTTTATCTTGCCGGCGAGGATCGGGCCGGCAATCTCGAGGCGCTGCTGGGCGAATACGGGATTGCCGTCCACACCGTCCCCATCTACCGCGCGGTCCAAGCGACGCGGCTGTCCGAAGCGGCGCGGTCCGCCCTTGCCAACGACCGCATCGACGGGGTCCTGCATTTCTCCAGGCGCTCGGCGGAAGCGTTCATCGCCGCGATCGAGGCGGATCGGCTGCGCGAACGGGGGCTCGGCCTCCGGCATCTGTGCCTGTCGGCGGAGGTCGCCGCCCCGCTCATCGCCGCGGGCGCCGAACGGGTCGAGGTGGCGCGCCGGCCGGATCAGCAATCCCTGTTGGAACTGCTCGACCAAGCGTAAGGTTGCCGCGTCGACGCAAGCGCAGTATGCCCTTCCATGCATCCAATGAAATGCGGGAGCCGGTAATGGCCGACGAGAAGCAGCGCCCGGACGCGGGCCCGCCGGGCGAAATTCCTGGGGAGGAACGAGCGGGGGCCGAACAGCCGAAGGAATGGAAGGCAGAAGCGGACGAACGCGCTGCGGCAGACGCAGCCGCCGAGGATGCGGCTGCACATCCGGCTTCGGACTTGGACGCCGGCACGCCGGTCCGTAGCGTGAACGGCGGGGAAGACGGGGAAAAGGACGCAGCGCCTGCGCCGGAGATTGCGCCCGCGCAAGAATCGCCTGCGCCCGAATCGCAAGAGCCGCCCGCGGCGCCCGCCCGGCGGCGCACGCCGTGGTTCGCGCTGCTCCTGGCCGGCCTGGTCGGGGGAGCGGTCGTGGCCGCCGCCGCGAGTTATGTCTGGTTCGACTATACCGAAGACGAAAGCAGCGTCATGAGCGTGCTGTGGGCGCGGCTCGGCGCGGTCGAACTCGCGGTGCAGGATTTAAGCGCACACGGGACGCAGCCGGCGGCGGGGGCGTTGGCGGGCGAAGAACAGCTCGCAGCGCGGGTTGCCAAGCTGGAGGCGGCGGTCGCCGCGGCCGCCAAGCCGACAACGGCTGATTCGGTTGATGCGTCGGTCGTGGAACGATTGACCGGGCTGGAGGCCGTCGTGAAATCGCTCGCCGAAGTGGTGGCGCGCCTCGACCGCCGCTCGGAGGAGACGGCTGCCGCGGTCCAAGCCATGCGCACCGACGCGGCGGCGGGCCTTGCGCCCGGCCAGCAGGCATCCGTCGATAAGGCGGAGTTCGAGGCGCTGTCCCAGCGCGTTGCCGCGCTCCAACAGAGTGCGGCCTCGTTGCAGCAATCGGTCGAGCGCAGCTCGGCGACCTTGCAACAATCGGTCGCGCGCGGCGGGGCGGAGGCTGCGGCGGCCGACCGGGCGGTCCGGCTCGCCGTCGTCGCATCGGGTTTGCGCAGCGCGGTCCAACGCGGCGCGCCGTATGCGGGCGAGCTTGGCGCGGCGAAGGCGTTGATGCCCGACCCGCAGGCGCTCGCGCCGCTTGAGCCGTTCGCCGCATCCGGCGTGCCGAGCGCGCAAGCGCTTGGCCGCGAGTTCTTGGCGCTCGCGCCGAAACTGGCGCAGACCGCCAAGGCGGCCAGTGCCGGCGATTACGTCGAGCGGCTGCTGGCGCATGCCGAGCGGCTGGTGCGCATCCGTCCCGTCAACGAGGCCGCGGGGGGCGACGACAGCTCCGCCGTTGTCGCGCGCGCCGAGGCCAAGGCGGAGCATGCCGACATTGCCGGCGTGCTCGCCGAATTGGGCAAGCTCCCCGACTCCGCGCGCGGCGCCGCCGCCGAGTGGATGAAGAAGGCCGAAGCGCGCGAGGCGGCGGTCGCCGCCGCCCAGCGCATCGAAAACGCAGCGCTCGCGGCGCTTGCCAAGCCATAGGGCGGAGAGTCGATGATACGCGTCCTCATATTCTTCGTCGTTGTTGCCGCAGTGGCGCTCGGCGCGGTTTGGCTCGCCGATCGTCCGGGCGATATCGCCATCACTTGGCTCGGTTATCGCATCGAAACCTCGATGATGGTGGGGGCCTCGGCGGTTGCCCTCCTCATCGTCGTCACCATCCTGGTCTGGTCGATACTGAACGGGCTTGTTCGCGCGCCGGCGAGCATTTCCTCCTTCCGGTCGAATCGCCGCACCGGCCGGGGCTTTCGCGCCATCTCGCGCGGCATCGTCGCGATCGGGGCCGGCGATGCGCTGGCGGCGCGGCGCTACGCTTACGAAGCGCGCCGGCTGTTGCCGAACGAACCGCTCGCGCTGCTGCTCGGAGCGCAGACGGCGCAGCTTGCGGGCGACGGCGCCGAGGCGGAGCGAACCTTCCGCACGATGGCCAAGCGGACCGACACCAAGCTGCTCGGGCTGCACGGCCTGTTCGTCGAAGCGCAGCGCCGCGGCGATACGACGGCGGCGCGGGCGCGCGCGGAGGAGGCGGCGCGGGCCGAGCCGACGCTTCCCTGGGCGGCCGAGGCGGTGCTGCAATATCGGTGCGCGGAGGGGGACTGGAAAGGCGCGCTCGCCGCGCTCGACAACAATCGCTTCAACGGACTGGTCGCCAAGGACATCTACAAGCGCCAGCGCGCCGTGCTGCTGACGGGCCGCGCCCTGTCCGGCGAAACCGACCGCGAGACGGCCAAGGGGCTGGCGCTCCATGCGCTGAAGCTGTCGCCCGGACTGGTGCCGGCCGCCGCGCTCGCCGGGCGGCTGCTGGCCGAAGGAGGGCAGGCCCGCAAGGCGAGCCGCGTGGTCGAGCGGGCGTGGGCGATCAACCCGCATCCCGATCTTGCCGCGGTCTACGCCGACATCCGCTCGGGGCAATCGAGCCGCGACCGCCTCGCCCGAATCCGCAGCATCGCCCGGCTCGCTCCCAATCATCCGGAAACGGCGCTCGCGGTCGCACGCGCCGCGCTCGATGCTCAGGAATTCGGCCTGGTGCGGGAAAGCCTCGCCCCGCTGCTCAGCAATCCCACGCAGCGCGTCGCCGCGCTCATGGCCGAGCTCGAGGAAAAGGACGGGGGCGATATCGGGCGCTCACGCGAATGGATGGCGCGAGCGCTCACCGCCCAGCGCGATCCGGCCTGGACCGCCGACGGATTCGTGTCGAATTCCTGGATGCCGGTGTCGCCCGTGACCGGCCGGCTCGATGCGTTCGCGCCTTACTCCAAGAAGATCCATGTCGACATC
>ERZ724513.1165-NODE-1165-length-13310-cov-7.446247_pt1 | contig 13310 bp, 7 predicted proteins | sample MGYA00376046_ERZ724513 | MGnify/ENA primary metagenome ERZ724513 (study PRJEB28724, sample SAMN07190883) | activated sludge metagenome | isolation source: activated sludge of sewage treatment plant in Hong Hong | place: Hong Kong | collected 2016-03-17 ... | reverse complement strand
TGGTCGGGGCGAATCGCCAGAGCCTGCCATTTCCAGTCCAGCCGCCCGGCCCAGCGATGGTGCCGGAAATCGATCGGCAGGTAGGCGACCAGCGAACCGGCGGAATCGGCGAAGCGGCCGGTGAGGCGCTGGTGCAGCAGGCCGGAGACCAGCAGGTACTTGTGCGTGCGCTGGTGAATCTCGGGTTCATGTTCGGCCAGCCAGTTGACGTCGGCTTCACGCTGGAAGGCATGGACAGTGCTCTTCTCGCCGATCAGCCCGAAGGCCAACGCCCACCACGGCTTGACCGCCGGTACGGCGCTGGCGCGGCGCTGGTCGAGCCAGGTGATCACCGGATAAAGGCAGTTGCCGTCGGCATCCACCGGGACGATGGAGCCGCGCTGCGTGGTCACCGCGACGCCGCGCAGTTGCGCGCGCCAGGCTTCATCCTGCTGCCAGAGTTGCCGGCAGCAGCGCGCCGCGGCCTGCCAGAACGCCTCGCCGTTGTGCTGATGCCAGCCCGGGTACGGCGACTGGTAGTCGTTCAGACCTTCCTGCGCCCGGCCGACCAGGTTGCCCGCAAGGTCGAAGAGCAGGGCGCGAACGCTTTGCGTCCCGCAATCGATGGCCAGCACCAGTTCGTCGCGCGCCTTCACCGCAAGCGGCTCTCCGGCAGGCTGTGGAGGCGCTCGCTCATCGCCGCATGGCCGGTGCGTTCACGCCGCCGGCGCGCCGCATCCCGGCACGGATTACGTCGTGCATGAAGCGGCACGCTTCGGCGGGCAGCCACGACTCGAGGCTGTCGTCACACCACCCGTTCCATCGTCGCATTCCTTCCCTGCTCCAACGCCGCGCAATTTGCGTACTCTACCAGCCCGAAGAATCCATGACTTGTTTTGCGCGGATTCAGCCGGACAGGAGTCTCCTCATGCCCTACGCCCAACTCGACGGCCAACGCATCTGTTTTGACGACATCGGCGGCAACGGCCTGCCGATAATCCTCAGCCACGGCTTCCTGATGACAGGCAACTCGTCGCGCCAACCGACTGCCTGATCTCCCGCGCTGGTCATCCATGGCAGTCTGGACACGGCGATCCCGCTGTCGCGAGCCGAGGCGCTGTGTGCCGGCATGAGCGGCAGAACGTAACTGCTGGTGATTGAACGGGCTGCCCATGCGGCCAACCTGACCCACGCTGCTGCGGTTAACCCGCCAATCAGGGCATTTTTGCGCTCGCTTAGGGCAGGCCCGGCTTGCGGCTCGTCCGGAGTTGCTGCGTGGGGTCGGTCACGGGTCGGCATGGCGGGAGAGTCCGGGGAGGCCGGGGTCGCGCTGTTCAAGCGGCGCCGCCACGGAGTATATTTGGCGTGTGGCGGTCGCTGCGCCCGGCGCGGCAATGATCGGACGCTGTTCCAGCCAAAGCCCGAAGAGGCGGTGTGCTGCCATGAAAATAACTGGAGACAGCAATGAAGCAAGACGATTTTGCAGGAATTGGGTTGGCCGCCATGGTGGGCGACCGTTACCTCGCGCAGACGCATGAAGTGCTCAATCAGCCGGCGGCGCTCGTCGACTACAACCTGTACGCCAGCGATCGCGCCCTGCGGCAAGCCGTCGGCACCCAGGGTGGCCAGGCGGCGGAGGCGGCGCTGCTGGCGTTCGGCGCTAGGCTCGGGTCCGGCGATTTTCTCGCGCTCGGTGAGCAGGCCAATCGCTATCCTCCGGAACTCGATACGCATGACCGCTTCGGCCACCGGATCGACCTGGTGCGCTTTCATCCCGCCTATCACGCGCTGATGGAGACGTCGCTGGGAGCCGGCATGCACGCGGCGCCGTGGCGCAGCCCAGGGTCCGGCGCGCACGTGGCGAGGGCGGCGAAGTTCTTCATGATGTCGCAGGTCGAGGCCGGCCACTGCTGCCCGGTCACGATGACCTTCGCCGCCGTGCCGGCGCTGCGCCACCAGCCGGAACTGGCCGCGCTCTGGGAGAGCCGGATTACTGCCGACGGTTATGACCCGCGCAACGTGCCGGCCGATCGCAAGGCGGCACTGACCATCGGCATGGCGATGACCGAGAAGCAGGGCGGTTCTGACGTACGCGCCAACACGACGCACGCCTTCCCGGTTGGCCGGGAAGGTCCTGGGCAGGCCTATGAACTTGTCGGCCACAAGTTTTTCGTTTCGGCGCCGATGTGCGATGCCTTCCTGACGCTGGCCCAGACCACCAGTGGCCTGACCTGTTTCCTGCTGCCGCGCTGGCGCCCGGACGGGTCAAAGAACCCGATGCAGATCCAGCGCCTCAAGCGCAAGATGGGCAATGCCTCGAACGCATCCTGCGAGACCGAGTTGCGCGGTGCGCTGGCCTGGATGGTCGGCGAGGAGGGCCGGGGGGTGCGGACGATCATCGACATGGTGGCGATGACGCGTTTCGACTGCCTGGTCGGTTCGAGTGGCGGCATCCGCGCGGCGACGGTCCAGGCGCTGCATCACTGCAGGCAGCGCAGCGCGTTCGGCAGGCGGCTTGTCGACCAGCCGCTGATGCAGAACGTCCTGGCCGATCTGACCCTGGAGTCGGAGGCGGCCACGGCGCTGTCGATGCGGATGGCGCGGGCGCTCGACAATCCATGCGATGAAGGCGAAGCGCTGCTCGTGCGGCTCGGCACCGGATTGGGCAAGTACTGGGTGTGCAAGCGGATGCCGCAGCACGTGGCCGAGGCGATGGAGTGCATCGGCGGCAGCGGCGTCATGGAGGATTCGCCAATGCCGCGCCTGTTCCGCGAATCGCCAGTCAATGCGATCTGGGAAGGCAGCGGCAACATCCAGTGCCTCGACATGCTGCGCGCGATGAACAAGACGCCGGCTGTGGTCGATGCCTATTTCGCCGAGGTGGACCTGGCGCGCGGCGGCAATGCCGCGCTCGACCGGCATGTCGCGGCACTCAGGGCAGACCTCGCCGACCGCAGGGATCCCGAATTCGTTGCGCGGGATCTTGCCGATCGCCTGGCGCTCGGTCTGCAGGCCAGCCTCCTGGTGCGGCATGCGCCGGCCTGGGTCGCCGACGCCTTCTGCCATTCACGGCTCGAGCGCCGGGGCCAGGGTCAGTACGGCAGCCTGACGCGCGGAACCGACTGCGTTCGCATCATCGAACGCGGCATGCCGCAGGAGAGCGGGCGGTGAGCCTGGGGACGACGGGAATTTGATGGCGACCGTTCGCCCGCTGCCGGCCGCCAGGGTGGCCGACGGCCTCAGCCTGATAATTCCGAAGCCGGCAACCCGGCAGGAACCCGCTGCGGCGGGCAGCGGTTTCATTCCGCTGCTGACGACGACGCAATGCCCGCCGGTGGCCCGCCGGCGAATTCGCCGGCAGCGTCTTCTTCTTCGATTGCAGGGGGCAGCGGACGCGCGACTGATCCTGATCACGGCGCCGGGAGGCTACGGCAAGACGACGCTGGCGGTCGACTGGAGCGCCGATCTGGAAGCCGCGGGGCAACGCGTTGCCTGGGTTCGGGCCGAGCGGGAAAACAGCGAGCCCGGAATTTTTCTGCAATACGTCGCGAGCGCATTGGAACAGGCCTGTCCCGGCGCCGGCCGTCGCGCGCTCGACATCTTCGAAACGAATTCGATGCCGCCGTCGCATGCGGTTCTTGTCGCCCTGGTCAATGCACTCGCGGAAACCGGGGAGGAGATCTGCCTTTTCATTGACGACTATCATCTCGTCGACACCCCCGAAATTCGCGAAGCGATTGCCTTCCTCCTGCAGCATGCTCCGCGCCACTTCCGGATCGTCCTGACGACGCGCGAGATGCCCGGCCTGCCCGTGGGAACATTGCGCGCCCGCGGGGAGCTTTTCGAGGTCGACGTGGGCGAACTCCGCTTCTCGCTTGAGGAAACGGGAAGACTCCTGCAGTCGGAGTCCGCGGAGGCTCCGGACGCGACCACGGTGAACGCCCTGCAGCGGGAAACGGGGGGCTGGGCTGCGGCATTGCGCCTGGCCTGCTCGTTCCTGCATGTTGGCATCGCGGCGGATCAGTGCTTGCGCTCCAGTCGCGGCGGATCGCATGCGCTGGAGACCTATCTGGGGGAGTTCCTCGCGCGGCTGCCTCCGGATATCCGCGATTTCATGCTCGACACTTCGATACTGAGAGCGCTGTCGTCCGACGTCTGCGGCGCGGTAACCGGAAGGGCGAACAGCGGCGAAATGCTCGAACTGCTGATTCATCGCTATCAGCTCGTTGATCCGGAAGGCACGGAACCGCCGAGCTGGAGTTATCACCCTCTGGTCGCGGATTTCCTGCGCCAGCGCCTGCACAAGGAGGCGCCGGAGAGGTTTCTCGAGTTGCAGCGAAGGGCGGCTCACTGGTGCTTTGCCCACCGGCGCATGGCTGAGGCAATCCGTCATGCGGTCAGTTCCGGCGACAGCGGCTTGGCCGCAGAGTGGACGGAGCAGTGTGCCATGCGCCTGATCATGGAGGGAAATATCGGTACCGTGCTCGGCTGGCGGCGCTGGCTTCCGCAGGATCTGACGCGAAACCAGTTGCCATTGCGTCTCGCCCTGGGCTGGTCAATGGTCCTTGCGGCACGGCGCAAGGAGGCTGTTGCGTGGATTGACGAAATCGCGGCCGACATTGCGGCGGGACTGCCCGATCCGGAGGGCCGCGCCGGCAAGGAGTGCCTGGCCATGCGCACTTGCGTGCACGGCCTGGCCGACGCATCCGCTTCCTCGCTGGCGCTCGGCAGGCGCTACATGGAAGGGCCGTTGCCCGACCCGTGGATCAACAACGTCGTCGGCAACTGCATGCTCTTTGCTTACCTGATGGCAGGACGGCATGCCGAGGCCGCAGCCGTGCCCTGGGAAGACCTGACGGGCGACCATGTTGCGCAGGCAACATCGACGGAGATCTATCGCCTGTGTCTGCGGGGACTATCCTGTTCGCAGCGCCTGCTGTTCGCCGAAGCCCAGTCCTGTTATCAGGAGGCAAGTCTGGTGGCAGTGCGTGACCGCGGCCCGAACTCCAGCCTCAATGCGGTTCCCACGGTGCTGCTGGCGCACCAGAGCTATGAGCTGGACCGGATCGACGAGGCCGAACGGATGTTGCGCGGCAGACTCGATGCCATCAACGCCACCGGCTTCCTCGACTGCGAACTGCGCGCCTATGTGCTGCTGACGCGGATCGCCTATCGCAACAATGACCATCGGCTCGCCCATGAGTTGCTCGATCAGGGAGAACGGATTGCCGCGTCTGAAGGGTGGCCGCGCATGCAGGCCGGGCTGCTGGTCGAGCGCCTGCGTCTTTTCGTCGATGCCGGGAATCTGAACGCCGCGACCGGCTGCCTGGCGCGGCTGGAAACACCGGTCGACGCCGGACGTGACAGCGCGGAGCCGGCGGATGCGCATGTCCGCGGTTACCGGCGACTGGCGAGCGCATACCTGGACATCGTGAGCGGGCGGTTTGGCGCTGCCGTCGACACGCTCGAATGTGCCTGGCAAAGTGCCATCCAGGCCGGAGGACATTATTTCGCGGTGCGCGTCGGTACTGTCCAGGCAGCCGGAATGCTCGCCGACGGTCAAGCCGGCAACGCGCTGTCCCGCTTCCGGGAGGTCCTCGACCTTGCCGCGCCGGCTGGTCTGATACGCACCATCGTCGACGGCGGGCCGGAGGTGGGCGCTCTGATCGACAGCGCGCGCAAGGAATTGTCAGGGCAGGCCGAAGATGCCGTTGTCTCCTGCTACCTGAACCGGCTGGCCAGTGCTTTCGCGGTGAGCTGGAAAGGACTACGGGTTCGCCCCCTGGCGGATTTCTCCGGTGCCAGCCCGTTGACCGCGCGCGAGGGTGATGTCCTGCGGCTGATTGCCCAGGGGCAGTCGAACAAGCGGATTGCTGTCGTTCTCGAGGTCAGCCCGGAAACGGTCAAGTCGCACGTCAAGAACATCTTCGTCAAGCTGGGGGTCGATAACCGGATGCAGGCGGTCACCAGCGGGCGCAGGCAGGGATACTTCAAATGAGAAACGCCCTTGCTTCCCTGCTGGTGGCCGTCTCGGCGGCGACCGCTGCAATCAGCGCTCATGCTCAGGCGTCCATGGCAGCCGGCCAGCTCGGGCGCGAGCTGACGCCGGTGGGAGCAGAGCGCGCCGGCAACGCCGCGGGAACGATTCCCGCTTGGAGTAGCGGCTTGACCGCGCCGCCGCCAGGGTGGCGTCCGGAAATGGGTTACATAGACCCGTTTCCTGAAGATGTGGCGCTGTTTACGATAACCAGAGAAAACTGGACAAACCACCGGGAGCAACTGATGCCCGGGCTCGTCGCCCTGCTGCAGAAGACCGAAGGTTTCCAGATGCCGGTGTTCCGTACACGCCGGACAGCCGCCTACCCCGCTGCCGTGATGGCCGAGGTGGCCAGACAGGCCGGCTCGGCAGCAATCGAAGGCTCGGCCGTCAATCTGACGACACACAACCCGGTGCCATTCCCGGTGCCCAGGACGGGGCTCGAAGTGATCTGGAACCACCTGCTGCGTTACCTGGGTGGCGGCATCGAGCGCACGACCCTGGCCTTTCCGGTCCGGGCGTCCGGGGACTATTACCGCATCGGCTTTCATTCGCGCCTGATCTATGAAACCAACAGGGACAGGAAGACCGAGAACCGCCTGTTCGTGGCGATGGGCGACTACACGGAACCGGCCACCTTGCTGGGAACGATCTTTCTGGTCCATGAACCGCTCAACCAGCTCAAGGAACGCCGCAGCGCCTGGGTCTACAATTCCGGCCTGCGCCGTGTCCGGCGGGCGCCGGATCTCGGCTACGACGGCATCCCTGAGGGCTCGGAAGGGATGTTTACCGCCGACCAGATCGATGCCTACAACGGCTCCCCGGATCGTTTCGAGTGGACCCTGGTCGGCAAGCGGGAACTTTACATTCCCTACAATTGCTACCGCATCGGCCAGAAGGATCAACGCGACGAGGACATCATCCGCCGCGGGTCGGTCAATTCCAGCCTGATGCGCTATGAGCTGCACCGCGTCTGGGTGGTCGAGGCCAAATTGCGGGCGGGGCAGGCCCACATCTATGGCAAGCGGGTCTTCTATCTCGACGAGGACAGCTGGAGTGTCGTTGCCGAAGAATCCTACTCGACGCGCGGCGATCTCTGGCGGGTTGCGCTGCACGGCCTGATCCAGTACTACGATGTGCAATTGCCCTGGTACGGGCTGGACATCTTTCATGATCTGACGGCGGGCTCCTATTTCGTCGGCGGGCTCGACCATGGGATCAGGAGTCCCATCCGCTTCAATATCCGGGGACAGCTTGTCGATTTTCAGGCGGACGCGCTGCGGCGCGCCGGCACGCGGTAGATGACCGAGAGTCGTGTCGCGCTGCTGAAAGGCTTGCCTGGCTGCCGCGAGCATTTGCGGGGTGTGGCGCAAATGGCGATTGCATTTCCGGAGCGCCGGGACGATTGCGCTTTTCCCTTACACGTATAGGGTTTTCCTTCTATTGTTGGCTGATCTGGTGTAGTAAGCTTCAAGCAGTCGGCCGGTCCATGGGGACGGGTTGGGGCAGCTTCTCGTGCGCTGCAGTGGAGCGGGCGACGGAGGCTGCAACAGTGTCGGCGCAGGCCGGCCCGATGAACGAGTTTCTTGTCCACTTTCCGAGCTATCGATGAAACAACTTGGCGGCCTAGACGAACTCTTCTTTGCCATGGAGCGCCCCAACCAGTGCATGCACGTGGCGGTGCTCGGGATCTACGATCCGAGTACGGCGCCCGGCGGGAGGGTCAGGTTGCGCGACATCATGGCGCACATCCGCGAGCGGCTCGATGTCTCGCCGGTTCTTCGCCGCCGCCTGGTTCGGGTGCCTTTCGATCTGGACCGTGCCTACTGGGTGGACGAGGCCGAGGTCGACCTCGAATACCACATTCGCCACATCGCGTTGCCCAAGCCCGGCGACTGGCGGCATCTCTGCATCCAGGTCGCGCGTCTCCATTCGCTGGTGCTCGACCGTTCCAAGCCGCTCTGGCAGATTTACGTCATTGAAGGAATAGACAACGTCGAAGGCGTGAAGCCGGGAAGCTTCGCCATCTACATGAAGTTCCATCGCGGCGAAGTTGACGGCGAGGCCAGCGCAAAGATCCTGCGTGCCCTGCATTCGCTGATTGCCATGCCGGAGCACAGCCATGTGCTGAAAAAGCCGTTCTTTGCCGATGCCGTGCCGACTCTGGTCGAGTTGTATGCGCGCTCGCTGAGCAATGCCGTGCCACGGGTGGTGCGCCTGTGGCACGCCGTTTCGACGGCAGGCGTGAAGATGACGTCGCTGGCGTCGCGAGCGCTCTACAAGCGGGTGGCCGGCGGCACCTTGCGCGAACGGTTGCTGGATGAACTGGCGTGGCCACAGGATCCGGTCAAGACCCGATTTGCCGGCTCCGTCTCGTCGCGGCGCATTGTCGAGGGTGTCGGTTTCGAAATGGCGAAGGTTCAGCGCGTGCGCAAATGGGTCAGCGGCGTGACGACCAATGATGTGTTTCTGGCTACCGTCGGTGGTGCCGTGCGGCGCTACCTGCAGGAATCGGGTGACCCGCTGTGGGCCGGCGTGGCGGCGGCAGTGCCGGCGTCGCACCAGGACATCCTCCCGGGCAGTGATCAAGGGAACAAGCTGAACCAGCATCGCGTGCCGTTGCATGTCGAAATCGAGTCCGGGCTGGTGCGTCTGCGCGCCATTCGGCAATCCGCGGGTGAAACCCGTCAGACCGCGGACGTCATCGGACACGATCTGTTGCGACAACTGGCGGACGAGCTGCCGACCCGCATCACCTCGGCGGTGGTTGACAGCCTGCTCGACGATTATCTGAACATCGTCGTGTCAACCGTGCGCGGGCCCGACGTGCCCTTGTATCTTGCCGGGGCGCAACTGAACCGCTTCTACCCGATCGGCGTCGTCAAGAACGGCGTCGGGCTCAACATCACCAGCTTCAGCTATTGCGGCAACCTGTGGGCGACCGTGGTGTCCTGCCGCAAGATGATGCCGGACCCCGAGGTCTTCGCGAACTTTCTCAGGGAGAGCTTCGATGGCCTGGTGGCGGAAGTCGATCGCGAAGAACTGGCCAAGCGCGGCCAGGTCGAACCGGTTTCGGCACCGTTGCGCGCGCGCAAGCGGCGTGCGCCGGCTACGGTGGCCGGTCAGCCGGCGGTACCGGGCACGGCGCCGCATCATCCGGTCCGGGCGCGGCTTTCGACCAAGACAGCTCCTTTCGGGAATTCCTGAGAAGGGATTCGCGTCTTTTGCACCCGTTCGCCGAATCGTGAATCCACTCAAATCAACAGGATACGGAGCCAGTCGCGCTCTCGTCGGCGGAATCGAATCGCGTCAAGATACTTGCCTTGGGGAAAAGTCATGAAACATCTCTCCGGTCTCGACAATCTCTTTCTGGCGGTTGAACACGGAAACCAGTTGATGCAGGTGGCGGCGCTCGGTATCTACGACCCGTCAACCGCGCCCGGGGGAGAGCTCCGGTTCAAATCGATACTCAACTTCTTCGAATCCCGGATGAAGCAGACCCCGGTTTTCCGGCGCCGCCTCATCGCCGTGCCCTGGGGACTCGATCGACCCTACTGGATTGACGATACCGATGTGGACGTCGAATACCATGTCCGCCATATCGCGCTGCCGCAACCTGGCGACTGGCGCCAGTTGATGATCCAGGTGGCCCGGCTGCACTCGCGTTCACTCGACAAGTCCAAGCCCCTGTGGGAGGCCTACATCATCGAGGGTCTCGACCATGTTCCCGGAATCGTGCCGGGCAGCTTCGCGCTTTACATCAAGTTTCACCATGCTGCGGTCGACGGCGAAGGAGGGGTCGAAATCATTCGTGCCGTTCATTCGCTCTCGCCGACAGTGGACCTGGAAGCGGACGAGGGTGCGAGCCCGATCGCAATCATCGCCGATCGCGACCCGACGATCGCCGAGCTGTGTGCGCGCGCCGTCGGCCATCGCGCCTGCCAGGTCCTTGACGGAGCGCGACTGGTTGTCGATCTCGGCAAGCGCGCGCTAGGCGCCGGTGTCGACCTCGTCACCAGCGGCAAGGTACTCGCTGCCGGCAGGAAGATTGTCGCCAGCCGCCTGGGGTTGGCTGAGATGGCTGCGGAAATGACCGGAAGTCACGGCGAGGCGCTGCACCTGCGGCCGCATACGCGCTTCGATGGCAGGATATCCGCCCACCGCGTGGTCGATGTCGCCGGCTTGTCCCTTGCCGACTGCAGCAGCATTCGCCAGCACGTCGAGGGGGTGACGATCAACGACATATTCATGGCCACGGCCAGTGGCGCGCTGCGCAAGTATCTCGAACTGAAGGGCGAACTGCCGGCCGCCAGTCTCAACGCAATGATGCCGATAAGTACCCGGGGCGCGTACAAGGGCGGCGACGCAAGCAACCAGGTCGCCATGACTGCCTTGCCGCTCCGTACCGATATCGCCGATCCGCTCGAGCGACTCCGCGCCGTGCGCCGCGCCACCCGCCTGGGCAAGTCGGTTTCGGCAGCGCTCGGCAGGGACCTTCCGGCCCGGCTGGTCGAGGTACTGCCGGCCTTCCTTGTCGAGCAGGTCATGCGTTCCGCGCTCGTGCCGCTGGTCAATGTCACGGTTTCCAACGTGCATGGTCCGGACGAGGCGTTGTATATGGCGGGGGCGAAGCTGCAGATGTTCACGCCGATCTCGATTGTCATTGACGGTGTCGGCCTGAACCTGACCGGGCTGAGTTACAACGGCACGCTGTGGGTCTGCTTCGTTTCGTGCCGCAAGATGCTGCCCGATCCCGCCGTGTTCGTGCAGTGCCTGAACCAGAGCTTCGACGAACTGGTTGCCGCTGCGATCGGCAAGCGGAAGCCGGGAGCGGAAGCCCGGACTGTCGCACCGCGGGCGCTGCGAACGACTGCCGCGGCACCGGTAGCCCGTAGCAAGGCAGCGGCGGTTGCCCCGGTCCGCAAGAGCGCCACGACGAAAGCGCCGGCTGCCAGCAAGCCGGCGGCAAGGAAGACGGTCACGAAGAATCCGGCACCGGTCGTGGTGGCCGAGAATGTGTTTGTCGAAAATTCTCCGGTCGAGCGAGTGGCCACGCAAGACGCCCCCTGAGGGTGCACCAGAAATAACCCGCGCCGGCCAAATGGCGCGAGAAGAATAATTTGAATATCTCGCCTGCGGCCGGGCCGTCGGCGGGGAATCTGGCTGGCGTACCCGGTGCCGGTCCACGATCGAGGAGAGATGCATGGATTCGGAATTTGCCCCCAGGATTTCAGCGCCACCCTATTACCGCCTGATTCCGCACATGGGCAGCGAGTCGGCGCAGTTCATCATCGACAACCTGCTGCGCTTCTCGTTCAAGCGCATGAGCTTTTCGAACGATGTCATTCATGAGTTGCGCAAGCGTATCGCCACGGTCGACCACAATCTCGGACAACCGGTCGCGAATGTCCGGATAACCCGTCAGGATTGCGACGAAGTACGGGCCGAGTGGCTGGAAGTTCCGCAGAGCCGCCTCGATCGCGTATTTCTCTATCTGCACGGCGGCGCTTTCTGCTTCCGCATTCCGCGTACCCAGTCGGCAATGATCGCCCGCTGGTGCCGGACGTCAGGCGCCCGTGCCCTGATGCCGGTCTATCGGCTGGCTCCCGAACACCCTTATCCGGCGGCTTCCGACGACTGCCTGGCGGCCTATCGCTGGCTGCTCAACAACGGCGTGCCGGCGCGCAACATTGTCATCTGCGGGGATTCGGCCGGCGGCAACCTGGCGCTGGTGACGCTGATGCGTGCTCGCGCCGAGGGTCTGCCGTTGCCGGTTGCCGCGATCCTGCTCTCCCCGGCGACCGATTTCTCCCTGAGCGGACGCAGCGCCGCGGTCAACGAGGCGAGCGACCCGATGTTCTCGGTGGCCATGCTGCGCTGGTTCGGCGAGATGTACCTGTCCGAGCCGGAATTGCACCTTATGCCGCTGGTCTCGCCGCTGACCGGCGATTTCACGGGCCTGCCGCCGATGCTGTTCCAGGTCGGCAGCAACGAGATGCTGCTTGACGATTCGACGCGGGCGGCTGCCAAGGCGCATGGCTCCGGTGTGGATGTCCAACTCGATGTATTTGATGGCATGCCCCACGTATTCCAGGCAATAGGCCAGTTGCCCGAAAGCAAGCTGGCGGACAAGTACGTTGCCGAGTTCCTCGAGACACGAGCCGGCTGGGGGCGCGTCTAGTCGCGCCGCGCTTCATGTCCGTGCCGGGTCAGGCGGCCTTTTTCTTCCTGTTGCCGACCAGGAATGCTGCCAGCGCCGGCAGCAGGAGAATGGCGCCGAAGACGTTGACCAGGAACATGAAGGCCAGCAGGATGCCCATGTCCGCCTGGAACTTCAGATCCGAGAAGGCCCAGGTGGCGACCGACACGGTCATTGTCACCGCCGTGAATACCGACGCGGTACCACGCTGTTTCAGTGCCTGGACAAAGGCGTTGCGCAGATTCAGGCCAACATCCATTTCGTGCTTGATGCGCTCGAAGAGATAGATGCCATAGTCGACGCCGACGCCGACGCCGAGCGCCACAACCGGCAGGGTATTGACCTTGAGGCCGATGTCGAGCCAGGTCATCAGCGCATTGCACAGTACCGTCACCAGCCCGAGCGGCAGGATGATGCACAGCGTGGCGGGAACCGAGCGCAACATGAGGACGCACAACAGCGCCACCGAACCGAACAGGGCTAGGTTGACCCACTTGTCGGCGGCCGCCACCGTTTCATTGGTGGCGGCCATGACGCCGACGTTGCCGCTGGCGAGGCGGAACCTGAGTTCATCGGTGTCGTATTCGCTCTTGAACGCCTTGATTTGATCGACGACGCCGGCGATGGTCTCGGCCTGATGATCGCGGGTGAAGATCGAGATCGGCATCGCGGTGCACGTCGAGTTCATCAGTTCGTTGCCGAGGCGGGTCGCAAAGCCCACGCCCTGGGCGATCTGGGCCTTGTCCTGGGGCAGGGCCTGCCACTTCATGTTGGTTTCCGCGTATGCCTGGGTGACAATATTGACAAATCCGGCAAGGCCGCGAACCGCGGCCACGCCTTCGTTCTGGCGGACGCCCAGTTCGAACTCCTCCATCTTGTCCATCACCTTGCGATCGACGCACGGCGAGTCGGCACCCTTGGCCTCTGCAATGACCTGCAGGACATCGACGCCAATGGCGAAGTTGGAGGTGATGACGCGGACGTCCTCGTTGTAACGGGAATTTGGCCGCAGTTCCGGCACGCCGTCGCCGAGGTCGCCAACCTTGTGGTCCTTGGCGACATAGAGACCGATGCCGAGCGCGACGAGGGCGATGG
>ERZ724513.1162-NODE-1162-length-13323-cov-5.838031_pt1 | contig 13323 bp, 10 predicted proteins | sample MGYA00376046_ERZ724513 | MGnify/ENA primary metagenome ERZ724513 (study PRJEB28724, sample SAMN07190883) | activated sludge metagenome | isolation source: activated sludge of sewage treatment plant in Hong Hong | place: Hong Kong | collected 2016-03-17 ... | reverse complement strand
GCGTACTCGTCGTCGCCGATCGTGAACCGGATCGCGCCGTCGAGCAGCTGCACGACCACGGCGCGTGGCGAGGAGTGCTCGGTCAGCAGCTCGCCGGTGTCGAAGGCGAAGTAGACGACCCGCAGCAGCGGGTTGTTCACCAGGACGCGCGACGTGGTCGCTTCGGCGGTGACGGGTAGGGCGTCCAGGACGCCGAGGTGGCCCGACGACGCGTCGACGGAGCTGAGGGGCTGGGCCATGGTGGATCTCCTTGGTTTCGAGCATCTGGTCGAGCGGCCTTCCGGGATCAGACGGCCGCTCGGGGGTTGGTGTTCAGCTCCGCCGGGGCGCCCCCGGACGCGCGTAGCGCCACCACGTGAGCGCGACGCACATGACCGCCCAGGCGACGCCGATGGCGTAGAAGGCGACCGGGCCGATCAGCGTCAGGCCGACGCCGAACAGGAAGGGCCCGAAGGCGGCGATGGCGGAGGTCCAGCCGATGACGCCGCCGGCCTGCCGCTTCTCGAAGATCATCGGCATCTGCTTGAACGTGGACGCGTTGCCGATGCCTGCGAACAGGAAGATCGCGAGCATGCCCCAGAAGAACCGGTTGAAGCCGCCCGACAGCGCGGCCGCCGACGAGGTGTCGGGCGTCAGCGTGGTGATCGTGAACGCGATCGACACGATGAGGCCCAGGCCGGAGATGAGCGTCCAGATGGCGCCGCCCATCTTGTCGGTCAGCGGCGAGAACGCGAACCGGGCCACCGCGCCGACGAGCGCCCCCCAGAACACGAACGTCGCCGGGTCGGGCACCGCGTAGCCGGCCACGAGCACCTGGGCGGCGGTTCCGGTCCCGGACACGATCGCCGGGTTGCCAGAGCCGTACAGGTTCGCCGCGAGCAGCGCGAACTGGGCCGACAGGCCCGAGAACGTGCCGAAGGTCATGATGTAGAGCAGCGTCATCAGCCAGGTGTCGATGTTGCCGAAGATGTCGAACTGCTGGCGGATGTTCGCCTTGATCGGCACCGACTTCAGCAGCATCCAGGCCAGCACCGCTGCGGCGACCACGAAGGGCACCCACAGGAACGCCGCGTTCTGGTACCACACCGACTTGTCGGGCTTGCCGGGGGTCTTCAGCAGCTGCGGCGTCCCGATCAGCGCGAAGCCGACGATCAGGGGCGTCAGCAGCTGGACGATCGACACGCCCAGGTTGCCCAGGCCGGCCTGAAGGCCCAGAGCCGTGCCCGAGAGGCGACGCGGGAAGAAGTACGACGTCGAGGGCATGAAGCCCGAGAAGGCGCCGCCACCGATGCCGGCCAGGAACGCCAGCGCCATCAGGGCCCAGTACGGCGTTGTGGGGCTCTGGATCGCCACGCCCCAGCCGACCAGGGGCACGACGAGCAGCGCCGTGGTGAGGGTCACCATCCTCCGGGTGCCCATGATGGGCGGCAGGATCATCCACAGGATGCGCAGCGCGCCGCCCGACAGACCGGGCATGGCGGCCATCCAGTACAGCTGGTCCTTGGTGAAGCTGAACCCGATCGCGTTGAGCTTCGGCACCAGCGCGCTGGGCAGGAACCACGCGATGAAGCACATGGTCAGGGCGAACGTCGTGATCGACAGCGTCCGCCAGGCCAGTTTCGAGTTCCAGGACGCCTCGTCCTCGGGGTTCCAGGCCTGCAGCCATTCGCCGCCGCTGCGAGCCGGTTGTGTGGTGGCGGTCATGCGCGGATCTCCTCAGGGTTCAGTGCGGGGGTAGGAGACAGGGGGGACGCGGCGTCCGGCACCTCGACGAGGTCGCTCAGCTGCGGGGACTGGGCGTGCAGCATGCGGTGGATGGTCCAGTGCATCCACAGCAGCGACACCAGCACGAAGACGAACAGGATCGCGAACGCCGACGACCACAGGCCGGTGGCCACCTGGCTGTAGGAGAACATCAGCGGCAGGAAGAAGCCGCCGAGCCCGCCCAGCATGCCGACGAGGCCGCCGACCGACCCGACGTTGTCGGGGAAGTAGGTCGGGATGTGCTTGTAGACGGCCGCCTTGCCGATGCCCATCGCGCAGCCGAGCACGAACACCGCGACGACGAACAGCGGCAGGCTGATGTCGTAGTGGGCGAACGAGCGCTCCGTGCCGTCGGGCAGGTGGAACACCAGGTGCCCGTTCGGCATCATCAGCAGCCCGCAGGCCACGAGCATGACGAAGAAGCTGGCGTACATGGCGCGGCGCGCCCCCCAGCGGTCGCTGATCCACCCGCCCACCGGACGCAGCAGCGACGCCGGGAAGATGAACGTGGCGGTCAGCAGCGCCGCCGCCTGCAGGTCGACGCCGAACGAGCTGACGTAGTAGCTGGGCAAGTACGCGGAGAATGCGACGTAGGCGCCGAAGAAGACCACGTAGTAGAGGCTGAACCGCCACACGCGGACGTCGCGCAGCGGCACGAGCATCTCGCGGATCGGCTTGGACGACCCCGGCACGTGGTCGACGCGCGGGGTGATGAAGAACATCGCGATCGCCGTCAGCACCAGCAGCACGGCGTAGATGACGGGGATCAGCCGCCAGCCGCCATGAATGCCGAACGCGTACGTCGCCCCCGCGGTCGCGGCGATGATCGCCGGCCCGATGAATTTCGTGACGGACGCCCCGACGTTGCCCGCGCCGAACACGCCGAGCGCGAAGCCCTTGCGGTGGTCGCTGAACCAGGCGGAGTTCCAGGCGATGCCGACGCTGAAGCTGTTGCCGACGAAGCCGACCAGGAAGGCCAGCACCAGGAGCATCGGGTAGCTGTTCGCGAACGAGACGGCCACGGACGCCACGGCGCCCGTGAGCAGGAAGTAGAGCATGACCTTCCGGCCGCCGATGCGGTCGGCGATCATGCCGGCGGGCAGTCGCCACATGGAGCCGTTGAGCACCGCGAGCGACGTGATCCAGAACAGCTCCGGGTTGGTGAGCCCGAACTCCTTCTGGATGGGCACCCCGAGGATGCCGAACATGAGCCACACGGCGAACATCAGCGTGAACGCGATGGTCGAGAGCGTGAGAACGCGCCCGGAGCCGGGTAGCTCGTGGTGATGGGTGGCGGGCTTGGCCTCCATTGGTCTCCCGGATAAAGATGAATGCGCTCGTCTAAATCAGCCTTCCGGTCGAGACTACACCGCTCGGCAGGGGTCGGCGCAAGGGGCGTCCCGAATGCCTTTCAGAAGGCCTTCGCCCCGGTGATTCGTCTCGTCGTAGGGGAAACGGACGGGGCAGTGACTTTTCCGTCCGGCGTCACCTATGCTGCCGAGCAGAGTCATCTAAATGCCCCTCAACACTGGGAGTTGGACGATGTCGGAGCAGACGCCGGGGATGGCCCTGCTGACCTCACCTGTGCGCCGCCAGATCCTCGACGTGCTGGCCCAGCTGCCGGTTCAGGCGACGCCCAAGGAACCCAAGACGCGACGCGACGGGCTCACTGCTGCCGAGCTGGGCGCCCGCATCGGCCTCCACGTGACGACCATCCGCTTCCACGTCGACCAGCTGCTGGAGGCCGGGCTGGTGTGCGCCAACGACATCAGCAACGGCGTGGGGCGTCCGAAGCGGCACTACGCCGCGAACCCCGGACGCCTCGCCGAACTGAACCGGCCCGACGGCTACCACATGGTCGCCGAGGTGCTCGCGGACGCCTTCGCCGCGGCCGGGGGCCCCAGCACCGCCGAGGAGGCCGCCGAGCGCTGGGTGCGCAAGCACGCCGACGAGATCGTCCCCGAGGGACTGTCCACCGCACCCGCCCGGACGCCCGGGCAGTGCCTCAGCAAGGTCGGCGCGCTCGTCGACGTGCTGGAGGCCTGGGGCTACTCGGCGACGGTCAGCACCAGCGACGAGGGGCACACCGCCGAAATCTCGCTGCGCACGTGCCCGATCCGCGAGCTGGCCGCGAACAACCCCGCGATCGCCTGCGGCCTGCACCGCGGGCTCGTCTGCAGCACGCTCGCCCTCCTCGGCGAGGAGGATGCCGACACCCAACTGGTGCCGTTCGCCGACGGCGGCGCCTGCGTCGCCCACGTCACCACACACCAATCCTTCAGCAACCAGGAGGCAAGACCGTGACGGACACTCAGCCCCGCACCCGGCAGGCCGCCCTCGACGGACCGCTGGAGGACGCCCTCGTGGGCGTCCGGCGCTTCTTCACGAAGGCCGAGGTGAGCGCCGACAAGCGGTCGATGTACGCGCAGGGCGGACGCAGCGACTGGTTCTACCGCGACCGCTGGGCCTACGACAAGGTCGTCCGCTCGACCCACGGCGTGAACTGCACGGGCTCGTGCAGCTGGAAGGTCTACGTCAAGGACGGCATCATCACCTGGGAGGCCCAGCAGACCGACTACCCGTCGCCGGGCCCCGACCGCCCCGACTACGAGCCCCGCGGCTGCCCGCGCGGCGCGGCGTTCTCGTGGTACACCTACTCCCCCACGCGCGTCCGCTACCCGTACATCCGCGGCGTCCTGCTGGAGATGTACCGGCAGGCCAAGGCCGAGCACGGCGACCCGGTGCTGGCGTGGGCATCCATCGTCCAGGACGCCGACAAGGCCAAGCGGTACAAGGCAGCCCGCGGCAAGGGTGGCCTGGTGCGCGCCACCTGGGACGAGGCGGTCGAGATGGTCGCCGCCGCGCACACCTACATCATCAAGCGGTGGGGTCCCGACCGCATCGCTGGCTTCTCGCCGATCCCCGCGATGAGCATGGTGAGCCACGCCTCCGGCGCCCGGTACACCACCCTCATCGGCGGCTGCATGCTGTCGTTCTACGACTGGTACGCCGACCTGCCAGTCGCGTCCCCGCAGGTGTTCGGCGACCAGACCGACGTGCCCGAGTCCGGAGACTGGTGGGACGCCGGCTACCTCATCATGTGGGGCTCGAACATCCCGCTGACCCGCACGCCCGACGCCCATTGGATGACCGAGGCCCGCTACCGCGGCCAGAAGGTCGTCGCGATGAGCCCCGACTACGCCGAGAACGTCAAGTTCGCCGACGAGTGGCTGCCGGTCGCCCCCGGCACGGACGCCGCCCTCGGCATGGCGATGGGTCACGTCGTGCTCAAGGAGTTCTTCGTCGACCGCACGGTCGACTACTTCGACGACTACTGCAAGCGGTTCACCGACCTGCCGTTCCTGGTGACGCTCGACGCCCAGGCCGACGGCACCTACAAGCCGGGCAAGTTCCTGGTCGCCGGCGACTTCGACAACGACCAGCGCACCTCCGAGAACGCGATGTTCAAGCCGGCGCTCTGGGACGCCCGCACCGGCGGCCCCGCGATCCCCAACGGCACGCTCGGGCACCGCTTCGGCGAGTCGGGCGCCGGCAAGTGGAACCTGCTGCTCGGCGACCTCGAGCCGAGGCTCTCGCTGGCCGGAGAGGGCTCGGACGCCGTCTCGCTCACACTGCCCGCGTTCGACACCCCGGACGGGCACGCGACGCCGGTGACCCGGGGCGTCCCGACACGACAGGTGGACGGCCGACTCGTCACGACGGTGTTCGACCTGATGCTGGCGCAGTACGGCGTGGGGCGTCCGGGGCTGCCCGGAGACTGGCCGGCCGACTACGACGACGCCGAGGGGCTGTACACCCCCGCCTGGCAGGAGACTGTCACCGGCGTCCCGGCCGCCACGGTGGCGCGGATCGCACGCGAGTTCGCGCAGAACGCCGAGGACACCCAGGGCCGCTCGATGATCGTGATGGGGGCGGGCACCAACCACTGGTACCACTCCGACCTGATCTACCGGACGATGCTGATGCTCACCACCATCACCGGCTGTCAGGGCCGCAACGGCGGCGGCTGGGCGCACTACGTGGGCCAGGAGAAGGCGCGCCCGATCACGGGCTGGGCGCAGATGGCGTTCGCGCTCGACTGGAGCCGCCCGCCGCGGCAGATGATCCAGACCGGCTACTGGTACATCAACACCGACCAGTGGCGCTACGACACGTTCGGCGCCGACGAGGTGGCGGCGGGCGACGTCGGCAACGGAGCGTTCGCGGGCAAGACGATGCCCGACCTGTTCGCCCAGTCGGCCCGCTCGGGCTGGATGCCCTCCTACCCCACCTTCGACCGTAACCCGCTGACGCTGGCCGACGACGCGAAGGCGTCCGGCGCCGAGGTCGGCCCCTACGTCGCCCAATCGCTCAAGGACGGCAGCCTCAAGTTCGCCGTCGAGGACCCGGACGCCGAGGAGAACTGGCCGCGCGCGCTCACCCTGTGGCGAGCCAACCTGATCGGCAACTCGGCCAAGGGCGACGAGTACTTCCTCAAGCACCTGCTGGGCACCGACTCGTCGGTGACGGCGTCCGAAGCCCCTCCCGAGCTGCGGCCGACCGACATCAACTGGCGTCCGGTGGCGCCCGAGGGGAAGCTCGACCTGCTGCTCACCCTCGACTTCCGCATGACCAGCTCGACGCTGATGTCGGACGTGATCCTGCCCGCGGCGACGTGGTACGAGAAGCACGACATCAACACCACCGACATGCACCCGTTCATCCACCCGTTCACCCCGGCGATCAACCCGCCGTGGGAGGCCAAGACCGACTGGGACATCTTCCAGCGGCTCGCCGACAAGCTGAGCGAGTTCGCCGCCACTCACCTGGGCACCCGCACCGACGTGGTGGCCGTCCCGCTGCTGCACGACACCCCGGACGCCATGGCCACCCCGCACGGCGCGGTGCGCGACTGGAAGACCGGCGAGGTCGAGCCGATCCCGGGCGTGACCCTGCCGAAGCTGGTGGCCGTGGAGCGCGACTACACGCTGATCGGGCAGAAGTACGGCGCCGTGGGGCCGCTGATGGAGAAGCTGGGCACCACCACCAAGGGCGTCACGGTCGACGTGACCTCCGCCATCGAGTACCTCAAGGGCAAGAACGGCGTCCACCCGGGCGCCGGGGTGAACGCGGGGCGTCCGAAGCTCGGCAATGGCATCAACGTGGCCGAGACGATCATGGCGCTGGCCGGCACCACCAACGGGCACCTGGCGACGCAGGGCTTCAAGACGCTGGAGAAGCGCACCGGCACGCAACTGCACGACCTGGCCGCCGAGCACGAGGGCAAGATCATCACGTTCGCCGAGATCGTCGGCCAGCCGACGCCGGTGATCACGTCGCCGGAGTGGTCCGGGTCGGAGACCGGCGGCCGCCGCTACTCGCCGTTCACCATCAACGTCGAGCGCAGCAAGCCCTGGCACACCCTGACCGGGCGCCAGCACTTCTACCTCGACCACGACTGGATGATGGCGCTGGGCGAGTGCCTGCCGACCTACCGCGGCCCGCTGAACATGCACCAACTGTTCGGCGAGGCGCCCATCGGGCAGACCGGCGAGTTGGGCGTGTCGGTGCGCTACCTGACGCCGCACTTCAAGTGGGCGATCCACAGCCAGTACCAGGACAACTGGTTCATGCAGAACCTGTCGCGCGGCGGCCAGCAGATCTGGATGAGCGTCCAGGACGCCGAGAAGGTGGGCGTCGCCGACAACGACTGGGTGGAGTTGGTGAACCGCAACGGCGTGGTGAACGCCCGCGCGATCGTCTCCCACCGCATGCCGGAGGGGACGGTCTTCATGTACCACTCGCAGGACCGGCTCATCGACGTGCCCCTCACCGACACCAACGGACGCCGCGGCGGAATCCACAACTCGATGACGCGGATCCTCGTCAAGCCCGCCCACATCATCGGCGGGTACGCCCAGCTGAGCTTCGCGTTCAACTACCTCGGGCCGACGGGCAACAACCGCGACGAGGTCACGATGGTGCGCAAGCGCACCACCCCGGTCCGGTACTAGGCAAGGAGGAGGACTCATGCGCATCATGGCCCAGATGTCGATGGTGATGAACCTCGACAAGTGCATCGGGTGCCACACGTGCTCGGTCACCTGCAAGCAGGCCTGGACGAACCGGACCGGCACCGAGTACGTGTGGTTCAACAACGTGGAGACGCGTCCGGGGCTGGGGTACCCGCGCCGCTACGAGGACCAGAAGAAGTGGCAGGGCGGCTGGAAGCTCAAGGCCAACGGACGCCTCGGGCTGCGGGCCGGTGGCCGGTTCCACCGGCTGACGACGATCTTCTCCAACCCCCGGATGCCAGGCATCGACGACTACTACGAGCCCTGGACCTACGACTACGAGACCCTGCTCAACGCTCCGGCGCAACAGCACTTCCCGGTGGCGCGTCCGCACTCGATGCTGTCAGGCAAGCCGATGGCGATCAAGTGGGGCGCCAACTGGGACGACGACCTCGGCGGCACCTACGCCACCGGCAAGGACGATCCCGTGCTCGCCGGCATCGCCGACAAGGTGAAGTTCAGCTTCGAGCAGACGTTCATGTTCTACCTGCCGCGCATCTGCGAGCACTGCCTGAACCCGAGCTGTGCGGCGTCCTGCCCGTCGGGCGCGATCTACAAGCGCACCGAGGACGGCATCGTCCTCGTCGACCAGAACCGCTGCCGCGGCTGGCGCATGTGCATCACCGGCTGCCCGTACAAGAAGGTCTACTGGAACCACTCGACCGGCAAGGCCGAGAAGTGCACGTTCTGCTACCCGCGCGTCGAGGTGGGCATCCCGACGGTGTGCTCCGAGACCTGCGTCGGACGCCTGCGCTACATCGGCCTGATGCTCTACGACGCGGACGCCGTCCTGGCCGCCGCCGCCACCCGCGACGAGCACGACCTCTACGAGGCGCAGCGGGGAGTGTTCCTGGATCCGCGCGACCCCGAGGTCGCGGCAGCGGCGTCCCGGGCGGGCATTCCCGCCGACTGGATCGAGGCCGCCAAGCGGTCACCCGTGCTGCGGCTGATCAAGGACTACCAGGTCGCCCTGCCGCTGCACCCCGAGTACCGGACGATGCCGATGGTCTGGTACATCCCGCCGCTGTCGCCCGTCGTGGACGCCCTCCGCGACACCGGCCACGACGCCGAGGACGCCGGCAACCTCTTCGGCGCCATCGACGCCCTGCGCATCCCGATCGAGTACCTCGCGAACCTGTTCACGGCGGGCGACGTGAAGCCGGTGCGCGGCGTCCTCGACAAGCTGGCCGCGATGCGGTCGTACATGCGCGACATCAATCTGGGACGCCCCGGGCGCGAGGAGATCGCCGGTGCGGTCGGCATGACCGGCGGGGAGGTGCAGGAGATGTTCCGGCTGCTGGCGATCGCCAAGTACGACGAGCGCTACGTGATCCCGACCGCGCACCGCGAGAACGCGCACGCGCTGGAGGAACTGGCGACCGAGTGCCCGGTCGGCGGAAGCGGGTCGGGGGCGTTCGGGACGGGCTCAGGCGGGCCGGTGCCGGTCGCGATCCAGACCCTGCGCGAGACCAAGGAGCGCATGCAGGCCGACGACATGTCGCAGGTGCCGGGCTCGGTGAGCTACCTCGCCTGGGACGGACGCGGCATGCCCGGCAAGGCCACGCCCGAGGAGATCGCGGCGCGTCCCGGCATCCCGGGGGCGGGGGCGGTTCCGGCGCACGGGACCATGACCCAGACGGGCGTCCGGGCCGACGAGTCCGGGGGCGCCGGGGTGATCGATCCGCGTCCCGAGCAGGGCACGAGATGAGCACCCGGTGGTCCTCGGCGCCAGCGCCGAACTACGAAGCGCTCGGGGCGCGACCGCAAGGGTTCGACGGCGGTCCGGCTGAGGGCGGCTCCAGGCGGGGCTCGTTCGTGTCCGGGCTGCTGGGGCTGCGGAAGCGCAGCCGGCCGAGCCTGTCGGCGTCCGAACTGAAGACGGCCTGGGCGGCGGTCTCGGCGCTGCTGGACTACCCGACCGAAGGCCTGCTCGCGGCGTTGCCGGCGATCGAGGGCGCGCTGGCCGAGGTTCCTGAGGGCGTCCGGACGCCGTTGGTGCGCCTGATCGAGTTCCTGCGGGGGCGTCCGCTGCCGGAGCTGCAGGCCGACTACGTGGCGACGTTCGACCACACGCGCAAGTGCGCGCTGCACCTGACGTACTACGCGTTCGGCGACACCCGTAAGCGCGGGGTGGCGCTGGTGAGGTTCAAGCAGGCGTTCCGGGCGGCGGGGCTCGAGGTCAACGACGAGGAGCTGCCAGACCACCTGTGCGTGGTGTGCGAGTTCGGGGCGTCCGGAGACGTCGACGTGGCCTGGCGCCTGCTCACCGAGCACCGGGCCGGCATCGAGCTGCTGCGGCTCGCGCTGACCGATCGGAAGTCGCCGTGGCTCGACGGCGTCCTCGGTCTGCTGGCGACGCTGCCGCCGCTCGACGGCGACACGGAGGCGGCGGTGCAGGTGTTGCTGGCGGAGGGTCCGCCAGGCGAGGAGGTCGGCATGGACGCCTACAGCCTCGATCCCGCGCTGAACCCGCACCCCGCCGCCGACGCCGAGTTCTTGGAAGGAGCACGTCAGTGAGCACGTTCCTGTGGGTGGTGTTCCCCTACCTGTGCATCGCAGCGTTCGTCGTCGGGCTGATCTGGCGGTGGCGCTACGACCAGTTCGGGTGGACGACCCGCTCGTCGCAGCTGTACGAGTCGCGGCTGCTGCGGATCGGGTCCCCGCTGTTCCACTTCGGGCTGCTGTTCGCGTTCCTGGGGCACCTGATGGGCCTTGTCATCCCGAAGTCGTGGACGGAGGCGCTGGGCATTCCCCAGCATGCGTACCACCTGGTCGCCGTCGGCGGCGGCGTGGTGTCGGGGGCCATGATCGTGGTGGGCTTCGTGATCCTGGTGTTCCGGCGGCGAACCGTGAAGACGGTCTTCGAGGCCACGACCGTGAACGACAAGGTGATGTACCTGGTGCTGGGGCTGGTGATCGCGTTCGGCATGCTCAACACGTTCAGCACGGCGTTGAGCGAGGAGTACAACTACCGTGAGGGCGTCTCGCCGTGGTTCCGGAGCATCTTCCTGCTGAGGCCGGACGCCTCGCTGATCGCGGAGGCGCCGTTCCAGTTCCAGGCGCACGCGTTCCTGGCGTTCCTCCTGCTGCTGATCTGGCCGTTCACGCGGCTGGTGCACGTGTTCAGCGCGCCGATTGGGTACCTGACCAGGCCCTACATCGTCTACCGGTCGGCCGGCGATCGTCCGGCGGGGGTCGGCACGCGGGCCCCGCAGGGCACCTGGATCTCGCCGACGTCGAGGAGGGAGTCATGAATCTGACGCGGGTCGAGCGCGAGTGGGCGCCCTGGATCGAGAAGCTGGCTTTGAGCGTCGGGGTCGAGCCCGAACTCGTGGACGTCACGTTCATCCACTCGCTGACCCAGGTGGTGGCCCACGAGTTCGAGCGACCGATGGCGCCGGTGGCGGCGTACATCTTCGGCCTCGCCGTGGCGGCACACCCCGAGCTGACGCCGGAGGAGGTCCGCGCCGCGATCGTTGGGGCGATCCCCGCGGGCGCGGGCACCGCGAAGGCGGGCGAGTAGCCAGTGCTTGAGCCCCACCCGGAATCGCTTTGAAGTGGCATTCTGGCCTGTGCGGGCCGGATCACACGGCCCGAAAGGCAGATCAATGAGGAGAGCCATGGAGACCGGGCGACGGGTCCAGCTGAACGTCGAGCAGTACCTCGAGGAGATCCTGGGGCTCGTCGAGCCCCTCGGCGTCGAGACGTTGCCGCTCGCCGAGGCGGCCGGGCGGGTGCTGGCCGAGCCGGTGACCAGTGCCGACCGGGTGCCGGCGTTCGCCAACTCGGCGATGGACGGGTTCGCCGTGCGGCACGCCGATCTGGCGGCCGGGGTCGTGCTGCGCGAGGTGGCCGACATACCGGCCGGGTCGTCGGCCGACCCGGCGCTGGGCCCGGGCGAGTGCGCACGCATCATGACCGGCGCTCCCCTGCCCTCGGACGCCGACACGATCGTGCAGCGTGAGATCGTCACCGAGCTGGGCGAGGGACGCATCCGCATCGACGCGCCCCCGGCGTTGGGCACGCATGTCCGCTACGCCGGCGACGATCTGGCCGCGGGGGCGGTCGTCCTGCCGGCGGGGCACTCCCTCGACGCCCGCGCCCTCTCGCTGGCCGCCGCGTGCGGGCGTCCCTCGGTGGTCGTCAGGCAGCGTCCGGTGGTGAACGTGATGTCAACCGGCGACGAGCTCGTGCCGCCGGGTGCGCCGCTGGCGCGCGGGCAGATCTACGAGTCGAACGGTGTGTTCCTGGCCGAGGCGGCCCGGGCCGACGGCGCCGAGCAGCGCCGCATCGCCCGCAGCTCCGACGACCCGGACACCTTCGCCGCCCACCTCGACCGGGTGGCCGCGGACGCCGACCTCGTCATCCTCACCGGCGGGGTGAGCGTGGGCGACTACGACGTGGTCCGGATCGTGCTCAGCGAGCGCGCCGGCGGAACCTTCCGGCACCTGCATCTGCAGCCGGGCAAGCCGCAGGGCTGGGCGCTCTGGACGGCCCCCGCGCTCGGCGGGGTGCGGCAGGTGCCGGTGCTGGCCCTGCCGGGAAACCCCTTGTCGGCGGCGGTCTGCTACCAACTGTTCGCGCGTCCGCTGATCGACCGGATGCTGGGCCGGACCGATCGGCGTCCGGACGCCCCCGCCGTCGTGGCCGAGGGCTGGACGTCGCACGAGGGACGCCGCCAGGTCGTCCCGGTGAACGTGACCGTGGACGCCGACGGCGTCCGGCGGATCGCCAAGGCGCACCCGCGAGGGTCGGCGTCCCACATGGTCAGCGCGCTGGCGATGGCGGACGCTTTGGCGTTCGTGCCCGAGGCGGTCGTCGAGGTCGTGCCCGGGGACGTGCTGATGACGCGGAGCCTGCCGTGAGCGAGTTCACGCACCTGGACGCCTCCGGCGCGGCCCGGATGGTCGACGTGACCGCGAAGACACCGACGGTGCGTGCGGCCACGGCGGCGGGGTCGGTGCGCTGCTCGCCCGAGACGGTGGCGCTGCTGCGGGACGGCTCGGTGCCCAAGGGCGACGTGCTCGCCGTGGCGCGGATCGCGGGGATCGCCGCCGCGAAGAAGACGCCCGAGTTGCTGCCGCTGGCGCACGTGATCGGGGTGCACGGGGTGACCGTCGATCTTGCGGTGACCGATTCCGGGGTCGACATCGTCGCGACGGTCCGGACCGCCGACCGGACGGGCGTCGAGATGGAGGCCCTGACCGCCGTGAGCGTGGCGGCGCTGGCCGTGATCGACATGGTCAAGGGACGAGACCGGTCCGCGCTCATCGCCGACGTCCGACTGCTGGCCAAGGAGGGCGGCCGTTCCGGCACGTGGAGGCGGGACGAGTGAGCGACTTCGACGCGATCATCCTGGCCGGGCTCGACGGGGGCACCTGGCGGCTGGCCGACTACGTCGCCCGCGGAGGCTACGAGGCACTCACCCGGATCGTGCGCGGAAAGCTGCCGCCGGCGACGGTGATCGCCGAGGTGAAGAAGTCCG
>ERZ724513.1157-NODE-1157-length-13351-cov-4.412831_pt1 | contig 13351 bp, 14 predicted proteins | sample MGYA00376046_ERZ724513 | MGnify/ENA primary metagenome ERZ724513 (study PRJEB28724, sample SAMN07190883) | activated sludge metagenome | isolation source: activated sludge of sewage treatment plant in Hong Hong | place: Hong Kong | collected 2016-03-17 ... | reverse complement strand
TCATCCTCGACGAGGCGCAGAACACGACGCCCGAGCAGATGAAGATGTTCCTGACGCGCATCGGCTTCGGCACGCGCGCGGTCATCACCGGCGACGTCACGCAGATCGACCTCGCCCGGGGAAGCAAGAGCGGTCTCATCGAGGCCGACCGCGTGCTGAAGGGCGTGCGCGGCATCGCGTTCTGCCGGTTCACGAGCGCCGACGTCGTGCGCCACCCGCTCGTGCAGAAGATCATCGATGCCTACGAGCGCGACGCGTCCTGAGAAGGGCCGCCGGAGGGCGCGCGCGCCGTCGCTGTCGCTCGCGGTCCAGTACGCGGTCGCGCGTACGGGGCTGCCGTCCGCGGCGTCGCTGAAGCGCTGGGCGTCCGCGGCGCTGGAGCGCGACGTCGCCGCGACGCTGCGCTTCGTGGGCCTGGCCGAGGGCCGGATCCTCCTGAAGGACGAGAAGGGCCGGGCGCAGATGGGCGCAGCCGCGCGCGCGCGGCTCGAGGAGCGGTTCACATACGTGGGGTTCCGCTCGGCGCTCTCGGCGCACCTCGAGGCGCGACATGCGTAACGGGGACGGCGAGCAGAGGACTCCTCCGCTCGACGACGACCCGGGCTGGACCGTAATCCGGCCGGCGTCCGGGTGGTTCGAGCTGCACCTCCGGGACCTCTGGAGATACCGTGACCTCGTCCTTCTCTTCGTGAGGCGGGACTTCGTGTCGGTCTACAAGCAGACCGTCCTCGGGCCGCTCTGGTTCCTTCTGCAGCCACTCCTGACGACCGTGATGTTCACGCTCGTATTCGGCCGTCTCGCAGGGATCCCGACCGACGGCGTACCCCCGTTCCTCTTCTACCTGGCGGGCATCCTCCCGTGGACCTACTTTGCGAGCTGCTTGAACCAGACCTCGAACACCTTCGTCGCGAACGCGAGCCTGTTCGGGAAGGTCTGGTTCCCTCGCCTGACGGTGCCCGTCGCGGTGGTGATCAACAACCTCGTGACCTTTGCCGTGCAGTCCGTCCTCCTCGTCGGTTTCTACGCCTACTTCGTCGCGCGAGGGGCGTCGATCGCGCCCAGCCTGGCTCTCCTGGCGGTCCCGCTGCTCGTCGTCCAGCTTGCGGCCCTCGGGCTCGGGTGCGGGATCATCGTTTCCTCGCTCACGACGCGGTACCGGGATCTCGTTCACCTCGTAACGTTTGGCGTCCAGCTCTGGATGTTCGCGACGCCGGTCGTCTACCCGACCTCGCGCATCCCGGCGCGTTGGAGCTGGATCGTCACGGTGAATCCGATGGCCCCGGTGATCGAGCAGTTCCGACACGCGATCCTTGGCACCCCCGGGGTCGGGGCAGTGCCGACGCTCGTCAGCGTCGTAGCGACCGCCGTTCTCCTGGTCGTCGGGCTGGTTCTCTTCACCCGGGTGGAGCGGAGCTTCGTGGACACGGTATGACGAGCCCCGTCATCCGCGCTGATGTTCTCTCGAAACGCTACCAACTCGGTGTGATCAGCCACCAGTCCCTCCGGAAGGAGCTCCAGAGCCGCTGGGCTCGCTTTCGCGGCAAGGACGACCCGAACTCGTGTGTCGTAGACGGGCGGCGCGAAGGGAGCGTCGACCCGGACGTGCTGTGGGCCCTGAGAGGCGTCTCGTTCGACGTGCAGCAGGGCGACGTCGTCGGGATCATCGGGCGCAACGGCGCGGGGAAGAGCACTCTGCTCAAGATTCTCTCGCGCGTGACGACGCCGACGGAGGGAGTCGTCCGGCTCAAGGGGCACGCCGCAAGTCTCCTGGAGGTCGGCACGGGCTTCCACCCAGAGCTCACGGGGCGGGAGAACGTCTTCCTGAATGGAGCGATCCTGGGCATGCGCCGGGCCGAGATCCAGCGGAAGCTCGACGAGATCGTTGCGTTCGCCGAGGTCGAGAAGTTCGTGGACACGCCCGTGAAGCGCTACTCGTCGGGGATGTACGTCCGCCTGGCGTTCGCGGTCGCCGCACATCTCGAGCCGGAGATCCTCATCGTGGACGAGGTCCTGGCGGTGGGGGACATTCAGTTCCAGCGCAAGTGCCTCGGCAAGATGGAGAGCGTCGCTCGGGCGGGTCGGACGGTTCTCTTCGTGAGCCACAACCTGGGGGCGGTGAGGGACCTTTGCTCCCGGGCACTTCTCTTCGAGCAGGGCCGCCTGCTTCTGGACGGAGAGGTGGAGGAGGGCCTCTCGAGGTACGAGAACGCATATGCGGCCCGACTGGACGTCTCCGTGGACGCTCGGTTTTCCGGCCCGCTTGCCGGCACGGTCGGAATCGAGAGAATCCGGAGCGTCCAGGGTGAGGAGGCCGCGTCAGTTCTCGATCCGCTCTCACCATTTCGAATCGAGATTCACGGTCTCGCGAGACGACCGCTCGCGATGCTCGAGATCAAGCTGGCAGTCTTTCACGACGGGTTGCACGTTGCGAGCTGCTTCGATGCGCCCAGGAGTTCCGCGGTCGCGGTTGGCCGGTTCGTGTCCACCTTCGAGATCCCGGCGAACGTCTTCCTGCCGGGCCGGTACACGCTCGGTGTCGGAGCGATGGCTTCCGTCGGCGCGTGGATGTGGGGCACAGACGTTGCCACCCTCGAGTTCGCGGACCGGGTGCGCGACGCTGCGCATGACCGCAAGCGTGGCGTGCTCGCGATTCCCTACTCCGTGCGCCGGACGATTCCGGCCGAAGGCAGGCAGTGAGCGCGCTGCAGGCGGCAGGTCCGTCCGAGCGGCCGTTCGGCCTCAGCGCATTCGTGCGTTGCCGGAACGAAGAGGAGTACATCGTTGCGAGCGTGAAGTCCTCGTATCGCGTTTTCGACGAGGTCGTCGTCATCCTGAACGAGAGCACCGACGGCACCCGGGCACTCCTCGAGGACCTCCTCCCCGATCACCCGAAGCTTCGGATCCTGGAGTACACGGAGACGTGCGCCCCGATCGGCCCGGGTTACCTCGAGGCCGTGGCCGCGAAGCCGACCATGAGCCTCGCAAGGTACTACAACTGGTGCCTCGAGCAGACGACCTACAGTCACGTGTGCAAGTGGGATGGCGACATGATCGCGACGCCGGACTTCGGGGCGGTGCGGAGCTTCCTGCCGACGGCGGACGTGGTGATGTTCGACGGTTGGGATGTCCTGGGGGAGCACACGACAGACCTTGAGGCTCGGATCTTCCGCTTCGACACTTCACGCGCGCGGTACGAGGACTGGGAACTCTACGAGGTCTTGAAGCACGATTACACGGAGACGGTGCGCCTCGACAGGAAGTGCTACCTCCACATGAAGCTGGTGAAGAGAGAGTGGCTTCATCGAAAGTGGACGAACCCGAATCTCCTGGCCATCCATCCGGTACCGGAGACCGGTGGGACGAGGCCGAGCCACGTTCGAAATGCAAAGCAACTCTTGAGGAGGACGGCCAGCGTGCTCAGAAAGATGGGGAAGAGGGCGGGTCGAGCGTTGCAATCGTGACGAACTCCTCCAGGCCCAATGGTGCGAGTCGGCGCGGTTCGTCGATCGGAAGGGGTTCGACTTCGTCGGGATCGACCACGGCATGCGGGCCTACTTCTTCGGGAAGGAGGCGCCCGTCGACTGGAGCACGCGGCGGCTCATCGCGTCGCTCCCGCGTTTCCGGCACGAGTTCGTAGGCATCCGCGACGCGGCCGCGACCCAGCCGATCTTCGATCGGTCCGGGAAGGACGGCCACGAGAGGACGCGGGTTCGCGACAACATCCACTCGACCGACGTCGCCCAGAACGCCTGGCACGTCTTTGGCGACCCGGAGCCGGACGCCGCGCACAAGAAGGGCGGTTTGCGGCACAGCGGCCGCTCCGTCCTCGAGGCGATACGCCCGATTGCCGAGCGCGGGGGCAGGGAGATCGACTACGCGTTGATCGTCGAGGCCGCGGCGGAACGCTACGGCCGGAATTGGGGCTGTCAGTGAAGGACGACCTCTTCGTCGGCATCACGACGTGGGAGAGCGAGCTCTTCCTCGAAGCCTGCCTCCGCTCGGTGTGGCGGTGTACGGAGGGGGTCCGCCTCCGGGTCGGGGTGGTCGACAACGTCTCGCGCGACCGTTCCGTCGAGATCGCGCGGGATCTCGGCGCGCGCGTCCACGTCGAGCACTGCAGCCAGGCGATCGCGCTCAACAGGCTGCTCGCTATGTCGGAGGCGAGGCATACGCTTCTCCTTCACTCCGACGTCGTCCTGCTCTCGGCCCGGTGGTACCCGACGTGTAGCCGGCACCTTTCAGGGAGCGTCGCCCTCGTATCCCCCGAGGACGTGGGTTGCGGGCCCCTGACGCGGCCGTATGGTGCGGGTATGCCGGAAAGCTGCTTCCTCTTGTTCGACACGCAGAAGGCCCGGAAGTGCCGGACGGTGGCTTGGGTTTCAACGCGGGGGATTCCGATCCCGACGCTCCGTCTCGACCTCGAGCACTACTACGTGACGCACGACCTGCCGGCCGCGCTCGGCCGACGTGGTTTCACCTGGAAGGCGATGAGGGTTCACGCGTCGCCGAAGGACACGGCCCGCTGCTACGAACCGCCGTTCACGCCCGAGTACTGGTCCGAGGAGCTCTCGTATCTTCGCTACGCGATGGGGAATTTCTACAGCCTGGACGGCGAGGTGACCCACTACCACAACTGGTTCGACCGCGTCCCGAAAGATGTGCCGGCCGGATCGCTCGAAACGTCCGAGGGAGATGGCCGGGGTCTTCCGCTGGAATTCCTAACTCTCGGTACGCGTCGATTCCTGGAGGATCTCGCAGCGGGAGCGATAGTGACGCCGTCCCCCGACGAGCCGCAGCGGACTCCGATGCAGACGCCTCGACACGTGCCCGACCTGGCACGCGGGTTCGGGGCGCCTGCCGGAGAGAAGTGAAGACCGTCCTCCTCTACTCGCCCGATGTCATCGGGCACCCGCGCGTCTACTGCCGGGTCATCGCGGACGCGCTCGCGGGAACGGGTTGCAGGCTTGTCGTGGCGATGGGCTTCACGGAGGAGGCGGGACTCGAGCACTCGCCCGACCTCCAGCCTCTCGTCGGCCGGAACGAGGTCGAGCTGGTCGAGACGTGCCGTTACTCCCGGAGCGGGAGTCCGCACCTCCGCGCCGAGGAGATCGTCGGACTCCAGAAGGCCTGCGGCGCAGAGACGACGCTCTTCATCGAGGCGGACAAGTCGCACGACGAGTTCCGGCGGATCTCGGCCGGAGGTGCTCCGCGCCTTCGGGGCCGGAACCTCGGCATCTTCGCGAACACCGCGGAGTGGTACCCCGGAGAGGACTCCCAGACGGGGGCGCCGAAGCGTCTCCGGGCGTCGACGCTCCGAACGACGCTGGGGAACGTCAAGCGCGCGGTCTTCGGTAGGCGTTCGACGGCGAAGTACTTCTACGAGAGGGTCATCATCGGGAGAAACGTCCTCGACGAGGTGCTCGCGAAGGACGAGCGTCTCGTGGCGTGGCGGGGCCGTCCGGTCTACTGGATGCCGGAGATCTCGCGCCCGGCGCGGTCCCCGGAGTCGTCCGCAGACGCGGCCGAGTACCTGGAGGCGAAGGAGAATCTCGCCGCGTTCATCGCGCGGAGCGAGGGGCGCGAGCCCGTCCTCTACTTCGGCGACGCCGCCTATTACAAAGGCTACGACCTCTTCCTTCAGCTCCTTGCCACGACCCCTTCGCTCTGCGGCCTTCACCCGGGGCGCCCGGCGGACGAGCAGCAGAAGGGCTGGTTCCGAATCGACGTCGACGCCTTGCGCGCCCGACTCGTCGGAGAGGGACGCCTCCTCGAGACGGGTCGGTACGTCCATGCCCAGCGGATAAAGGAGCTCTTCTTCGGGGCGGTCCGCCTCTACGTCACGACCCACAGACTCACGCTTTCGAGTTCGACGGTGATCCAGGCCCTCGAGCTCGGGAAGCCGGTGCTCGTCCCGGACCGGGGCCTGCTCGGATATCGAGTCCGCACGAACAGCCTCGGGGACGTGTACGCCTACGAGGATCTCGACGATCTTCGTCGGAAAGCCGAGAAACTCTGGGCCAGCGACCTCCGCCGGTTCGCTGAGCCGGCACGGGCGTTTTGGGCGCGGTTCTCGGACGAGGCCATCCGGGGATTCTTCGTGGAGCGGCTCCTCGGCTGAGCAGTCGGTGAGGGAACGTCTCTATGAGGGGCCAAACGAAAATGCGGAGACGCTCGAAGTGAGTGGCGTACGGATCGGGGCGGGGGCGCGGGCACTGAAGACAAGCCTGGTTAGAGGCCTCAGAGCGGCGAAATGCTGGCGCCTCTATCGCAAGTATCGCAACTTCACATTGGCGCCGTTCGGAGTGTTCTTCCGGAACATGGTCGTCGTGGACCGCGTCCGCCATGTCCAGGGATGTGTCGTGGAGTGCGGCGTCTGGAGAGGAGGGATGTCGGCCGGGATGGCGGAGATCCTGGGACCGGACAGAAGCTACTTCCTATTCGACAGCTTCGAAGGCCTACCGCCTGCAAGCGACCTGGACGGAGAAGCGGCCCGGCGCTGGCAGGCGGACACGAGCAGCGAGGCCTATTACGACAACTGCCGTGCCGAGGTCGCCTTTGCCGAGACGGCGATGAGGCTCTCGGGAGTACCCAACTACTCCCTCGTGAAAGGCTGGTTCGAGGACACCCTCCCTGGATTCGCGCCACCGTGCAGGATCGCAGTGCTTCGGCTCGATGGGGACTGGTACGAATCAACCTTGACGGCACTGGAATCGCTCTATCCGCATCTGGCGCAGGACGGCATCGTCATCGTCGACGACTACTACGCCTGGGACGGTTGCAGCCGGGCGATCCACGACTTTCTCTCGCGGCACAGACTGACGGCCAGACTGACTCAACGACTCGGAATCTGCGTCATCGAGCCGCGCGGGGAGCCAGTCGCGTTCTCGCCGGCGGGCGGCCCGAGAGCGGCTGATCGACGAGATCCTGGTGAACCGCGGTAACAACCGGGCCGGGGAGCGGAGCGGGTCCCCTTTGCGGCACTTCGTTCGACGTGAGTCGTCGCTGCGCCTGAGGAACGCGGTCCGAGTCGCCCTCGGGCTCTACCCTAGGTCGCTTCGTGAACGCTTCCCAGATCTCGAGATGATCGGCCTTCACCGGGGCGCCGTCGTCGTCGACGTAGGCGCGAACGTCGGCGATTTCTCGGAGTGCGTGCTTGCGTTCCAGCCCTGGGCCCGGCTCTATCTCGTCGAGCCCCTCGAGGAAACGCATCCGGAGCTTCGACGGAAGTTCGGCGAGTACGCCGGAGTGATGCTCGACAGCTTCGCGCTCGGCAGCGAGGAGGGAGAGCGCGAATTCTTCGTCTCCCGCTACGACCAGGCCAGCTCGTTCCTGGAGATTGGCACCGCACTCGAGACGGGGGCGTATGGCCTCGACTTCACGCGGAAGGAAGTCCGACGGGTTCGGATCCGGAGGCTGGAAGACTATCTCCGCGAGAGGAGCCTGGAACGCGTCGACCTTCTGAAGCTCGACGTCCAGGGATTCGAGCTCGAGGTGCTCCGTGGCGCCGGCGACGCACTCAGCCGGATCGACTGGATCTACGCGGAAGCGCAGTTCCAGGAGCTCTATCGGGGAGGGCCTCTCTTTTCTGAAGTCTTCGCGTTCCTCTTCGAAAAGGGCTTCGACCTGAGGCGGATGAACTCGTTCAGAGCTGATACCGAGGGACGTCTGTTGGAGTGCGACATGGTGTTCCGGCGTCGGGACCTGGAGGGGGTCCGCCCATGACGCCCCTGAGGAGGAACGCTGGGGTGCTCGCGTTCGACCGACCGCCGCTCGCTTGGCCGCTCCTCATTCCGGCGCAGGCAAGACGCAGGTGGATGGAGTTCTGCAACAGGAGCGAGCGGATCCTCCCTAACCCGGACGGGCCGGGTTTCGATTGCGACTGGCGGTGGACCTCGGACCTGACGCTCGCAAACGTCTTCCCCGGGCTCGGGTCGAGACTCCTGGTAGCGGCACTTTCGGAGTGGCCGGTGGAGCTGGCGTCGGCGACGGCTTCGTCAGGGACGGGAGAGCCGGACGTCTCGTTCGTCGTCGGGCATCGCGGAATGGAGCGGTTGCCGCTCCTCTTGGCAACCCTCGCGAGCCTCCGCGCCCAGGAAGGCTGCCGAACGGAGGTCCTCGTCGTGGAGCAGGCGGACGTACCCCTGCTCGAAGGCAGGTTGCCCGCGGACGTCCGGTGGATTCACCAGAGGCCCGCGGAGCCGGAGATGCCGTACTCGAGATCGTGGGCGTTCAACACCGGTGTCCGTGCGACTCGCGGCAGCTTCGTCGTCCTCCACGACAACGACGTCATCGCCCCGAGGCACTACGCCGCGGAGGTCCTCCGCCTCGGAAAGGCCGGCTTCGAGGCGATGCGGCTCCAGCGTTTCGTCTTCTATCTGGACCACGATTCGACGAGCCAGTTCACGTCCTGTGAGGAAGTCGGACGCCTCGGCACGGATGGACTCCGGCCGGAGCTCGTCCGCCAGAACTGCGAGGGGCACACGATCGCCGTCTCCCGGGAGGCGTACCTCCGCATCGGGGGGCACGACGAGGCCTTCCTGGGCTGGGGCGGCGAGGACAACGAGTTCTACGACCGCTGCCGGCTGCTCCGCTTCCACCCGTGGGGATATCTTCCGTTCCTTCACCTCTGGCACGCCCCCCAACCCGGCAAGCTGAAGCCGAGCGGCGCGCTCGCCTACCTCGACGAGGCGATGTCGGTGCCGCGAGCGGAAAGGGCGCGAAGGCTCTCCTCGTTGCCGTTCGGCTCGCAGAACGGTCCCCTCCTCGGACGGAGCTCCTGACATGTGCGGCATTGCCGGCTGGCTCGGCTTACCGGGACTGACCGACGCCGAACAGGGCGTGGTGCAGCGGACTCTCGCGCACCGCGGCCCCGATGACCAAGGGCGCTGGGTCAATCCCGAAGCAGGTGCAGGTCTGCTGCACCGCCGCCTCTCCATCATCGACCTCAGCCCGTCGGGCCACCAGCCCATGACGAACGAGGACGGCTCGGTCGTCCTCTGCTTCAACGGCGAGATCTACAACTTCGGAGACCTTCGGCTCGAACTGGAGGCGAAGGGCCACGTCTTCCGGTCTCGGACGGACTCCGAGGTCCTCATCCACGGGTGGGAGGAGTGGGGCGAAGGAGTCCTGCAGAGGGTCCGCGGGATGTTCGCGTTCGCGATCTGGGACGGGCGGATGAAGACGCTCACGCTCGCGCGCGACCCGATGGGGATCAAGCCGCTCTTCCTCTGGTGGTCGAAATCGGGGCGGCTCGTGTTCGCGTCGGAGGTGAAAGCGTTTCTCGGCCTGACTGAGTTCGATGCGCGCCCGGACCTCCGGTCGCTGAGGCAGTTCCTCGAGTTCTCGTTTGTCCCGGACACGGAGCGGACTTCGCTCGCGGACGTCAGGAAGCTGCCGCCCGGGCACATCCTCACGGTGCACGCCAGCCATCTCGCGAGCGGCGAACGGCCGAGATCCCGGGCCTGGTTCGAAGCACCCCGGGTCGTGCGGGGCGACACGGGCACGGAGTCGCTCGACGCGCGCGCCGATCGGCTCTTCGAGACGCTCTCGGAGGTCGTCCGCCAGCACCTGGTCGCCGACGTCCCGGTCGGCCTCCTCCTCTCGGGGGGGCTCGACTCGAGCGTCATCGCGGCGCTGGCCAGGCGATCCGGACCCGTTCGGACGATCTCGATGGGCTTCGCCGACTCCGGCCTCGACGAGAGGCCGTTCGGGCGCGCGGTGAGCCAGTTCCTCGGGACGGAACACGAGGAGGTCGTGATCCGGCCCGAGGAGATCTCGGCGGGACTCGAGGAGTCGTCCTGGTACGTCGACGATCTCTTCGGCGATTGGGGCGTGATCTCGACGATGCTCCTCTACCGGAAGTGCCGCGAGGCAGGCGTGAAGGTCGTCCTCGTCGGCGAAGGCTCGGACGAGGTTTTCGGCGGCTACCCCGACTTCGTCAGCGCGGGCGGGCCTGAGGCGGGCTCCCTGGGGCCGTTCCGGCGTGGCCTGCGGCTTTACCGGTGGTTCTCGGGGCGACGGTGGGGACGCGAGCTCCTCCCCCTCGTCCGACTCGTGAAGGAGCTCGATTCGGAGAGCGGCGAGGACGCCTTCGCAACGGTCCGACTCTTCGAGACGCGTCACCAGCTCCCGTCGAACTACAACATGAAGGTGGACCGGGCCAGCATGGCGGCGAGCGTCGAGGCGCGCGTGCCGTTCCTCGACCAGCGGGTTGCGGAGGAAGGTTTCCGAACGCCGCGCGAGATGCTGCTGAGGGACGGAACGAACAAGTACCTCCTCCGGCACATGGCGGAGCGGCACGGACTGCTTCCCCCCGAGACGGCACGGCGCCCCAAGCAGGGTGGCTCGATCGCGGCGACCTGGATGGAGGACTCGCCGTCGTTCCGTGCCTACGCGCGCGACGTCATCCTCGACCCCGCGGGGATGACGGCGAACCTCGGGCTTCGGAAGGCGATGGCGGACTACTTCGACAGGAATCGTCTGGGCTACCCGCCGCCGAGCGGCCTCAGCATCTTCTCTGGCGTGGCGTGGCGACTCCTGATGCTGAACCTCTGGGCGCGGAAGTACCTCGCCCCGAGAGGGACGCCGGCGTTGCGGCAGGAAGCGACTCTGTCCGTTCCATGAGCGGTTTCGCATCGCTCTCCCGAAAGGTGGTCCGGATTCCTCTCCGAGCCATCCCGAGGGGAACGGTCCTTCCGGTCCTCTCGGGTCCGCTCAGGGGGGCGCGATGGGTCGTGGGGGCTGGGACGCACGGCTGCTGGCTGGGAACCTACGAGCCCCTCACGAGGAGGTGGATCTCGGCCTTGCTCTCGCGCGGCGACGTGGCGTACGACGTCGGCGCAAACGTGGGCTTCTTCACCCTCCTTGCCTCGCGGATCGTGGGAAAGGGAGGCGCCGTGGTCGCCTTCGAGCCCTTCCCGGCGAATGTCCGCGCGCTTCGGCGGCACGTCGATCTGAACCGCGCCGGGAACGTGACGATCGTCGAGGCGGCGGTCTCGGACCGCGCCGGGCTGGCGCGCTTCGAGCCGGCAGGAAACCCGGCAATGGGCGGCCTTGCCGAGGGTGGGGCTCTCGAGGTCGAGACCGTCGCGCTCGACAAGCTGCTCCGCGAACGCGGCCTCCCGAAACCGAATCTCCTGAAGATCGACGTGGAAGGGGCGGAGGCGCAGGTCCTGCAGGGAGGAATTCGCTGCCTCGAAGAGGCGCACCCGGCAATCGTCCTCTCGGCCCACGGCTGGCAACGCTTCGAGGAATGCGGCACGCTGCTGGCGAGCGTTGGCTACGAGCAGGAGGTCGTGAAGGACGGGGCCGAAGACGGTGACTACCTCGTGATCGCCCGAAGCAGGAAGGCATGACCGGTAGCGAAAGTCGGGAGACCGTGTCCGCCCTCGTATCGGTCATCGTCCCGGTCTTCAACAGGGAGCGGATGCTCCTCGAAGCGGTGGCGTGCGTCGAGGCTCAGACCTACCCGCGCGTGGAGCTGATCCTCGTCGACGATGGTTCGACGGACGGTACGGGGGCACTGTGCGACCGGCTCGTTGCCGAACGGCCGCAGACCCGCCGCGCGATCCACCAACCGAATGCGGGCCCGGGAGCGGCGAGGGAGGCCGGGCGCCGAGCGGCGCGAGGCGAATACATCCAGTACCTCGACAGCGACGACTGGCTGGAGCCGCGGAAGCTCGAGGCTCAGGTCGCAGCGCTCGAGGGCGACGGAGGAGCGGGCGTCTGCTACTGCAGGACGAGGGAACGGCACGTCGACGAGCCACCCGCGGACCGGCCGACGCTTCGCACCGGCGACCGTCTCGATTCCATCTTCCCGTCCTTCCTTGCCGGCCGCCTCTGGCAAACGGTCACACCCCTCTGGCGACGGACGGCGAGCGACCGGATCGGGCCTTGGACGAGCCTTCGCGTCGAGGAGGACATGGAGTACGACGCCCGGGCCGGGGCCGAAGGGGTGCGACCCGCCTGGTGCCCGGAGTGGCTCGCTGAGCACCGGCACCACGAGGGCCTGCGCGCAAGCGGAGGCGGCACGCTGGATCGCGCCAAGCTCGCCGACCGGGCGAAGGCTCACGAGCTCATCTACCGGCACGCCCTCCGGGCGGGCGTGAGCGCGGGCGCACCCGAGATGCAGCGCTACGCGCGCGAGCTCTTCCTCCTGTCGCGTCAATGCGGCGCCGCCGGCCTCGCTGACGGCTCGCGCCGCCTGTTCGCCCTTTCGCGGGAGGCGTCCGGTCCAGCACGAGCGCGGGGTCTCGACTTCAGGGCTTACCGGGCAGCGGCTTCGCTCTGCGGCTGGCGCCTCGTCGGTGCCGTTGCCTGCCAGGCGGACCGCCTGCGCCGCCCGCCAAAGGCGCGGATTGCCTGATGGGCGGACCTCTCGTTTCCGTCGTGATGTCGGTCTACAACGGGCAACAATACCTGCGCCCCTCCCTGGACAGCGTACTCGCGCAGGAAGGGGTCGACTTCGAATTCGTCGTCGTTGACGACGGATCGACCGACCAGTCCCCCAAGATGCTCGAGGAGTACGCGCAGAAGGACTCGAGGATCCGGCTCATCCGCCAAGGGAACACCGGGCTCACGCGCGCCCTCGCGAGGGGCTGTTCTGAGGCGAGGGGCGAACTCATCGCGCGCCAGGACGCTGACGACGTCTCGTTTCCGGGCCGGCTCGCGAAGCTCGCGACGGTCCTCCAGGAAGACTCGGGGATCGCGGTAGCAGCCAGCTGGGTCGAGTGGATCGGGCCGCGCGACGAACCGCTTTGTATCACGAGGTTCTCGGACGTCGCTTCTCGCGCGACAGAAGGAGTGCTCCATCACAGGCAGAGTCCGTGCCACGGGTCCGTGATGTTCAGGAGGAAGGACTACGAGACGGTGGGCGGCTACCGTCCGCAGTTCTATTTCGCGCAGGACTCGGATCTCTGGTTTCGCCTTTCGGATCGAGGAGGGTTCCTTTTCGTTCCCGAAGTGCTTTACCGATTCCGGGTTGCCGAGGGGAGCATCTCGACAAGCCATCGCGAGTCACAGTTGAGGTTGTACGAACTGGCGAGGGGATGCTGGAGTGCCCGTCAGAACGTGGAATCCGAGGAACCCCTCCTCGCCAAGGCGGCGCAGATCAGACCAGGAATGGCACGCGTCGGCCGGACGAAGAAGGGAGCCGGCGCCTATTTCATTGGACGAACGCTCCTCAGAAAGGGCGACCCTAGGGCGGCGAAATACCTGTGGTCGTACGTCCAGCATTCTCCGTGGGACCCGAGGGGGTGGTTCAGCGTGCTGCAAGCCACCCTCAGGGCAAAAATGGGGGGGGAGGAGTGACGGTCGACGCGAAGTCAGATGCGCAGGTTCTCCCTGACGTCTC
>ERZ724513.1156-NODE-1156-length-13384-cov-12.496811_pt1 | contig 13384 bp, 5 predicted proteins | sample MGYA00376046_ERZ724513 | MGnify/ENA primary metagenome ERZ724513 (study PRJEB28724, sample SAMN07190883) | activated sludge metagenome | isolation source: activated sludge of sewage treatment plant in Hong Hong | place: Hong Kong | collected 2016-03-17 ... | reverse complement strand
CTCTACCGCTGCTTCATGGCCCAGGCGTGGGGGCACTCCTCGGGACGGGGCATCGTGACGCTGGTGCACCCGGAGTCCCACTTCACCGACGAGAAGGCCGGCCTGCTGCGAGCGGAGACCTACGCGCGGCTGCGGCGACACTGGCAGTTCCTCAACGAGCTCAAGCTCTACGAAATCGACAACCACGTCACGTACGGCATCCACGTCTACGGACCCCCCCGACCGGCCGTGCGCTTCGCGATGGCGGCCTCGCTCTACCACCCCGACACGGTCGAGCGGTCGCTGCGGCACGACGGCACCGGCCCGGAGCCGGGCTTCAAGGACCCGTCGGGCAACTGGGACCAGCGGCCCCACAAGTCGCGCATCCTCACCGTGACCGACGACACGCTGGGCATCTGGCACGAGCTGCTCGAGGACGACTCGGTCCCGCTCCGGCAGGCCCGGATGGTCTACACGGTCAACCGGGCGGTGGCCGAGGTGCTCGCAAGCCTCGCCCGCCGCGACCGCATCGGTGCGCTCGGCCTGCAGTTCTCCGCCGGGTGGAACGAGAAGACGGACCGAGAAACTGGGCATTTCGAGTCGCGTTGGGGGGCGACGCACGAGTGGGACGATGTGATCCTTCAGGGCCCGCACCTGCACGTCGCGACCCCGTTCTACAAGTCTCCGAACGCGTCCCTGAAGAGCAACAAGGACTGGACGGTCACCGACTTCGAGGAGTTGGCACCCAACGCGATCCCGGTCACGGCGTACAAGCCCGCCGGCGACCGGGGGCGCTACGACGCGTCCTACACCCACTGGGGGGACGCCGGCCCGGCCCGCGACCACTACCGGGTCGCCTGGCGCCGCATGGCCGCCAACACGGGCGAGCGGACGCTGATCCCGGCGTTGATTCCTCCGGGAGCCGCTCATGTTCACCCGGTCTACAGCGCCGGAGCCGGTCGGTGTGGAACGACCGCGCTTGTCCTCGCGGCAGGCACACTGTCATCGCTCCTCTCGGACTTCGCGATCAGGGCTGCTCCGAAATCGGACATTCACATGTCCACGATCAACCGGCTCCCGATCGTCCTCGACCACCCGCTGCAGCCCGAACTAGTCCTGCGCACGCTGCGGCTGAACTGCCTCACCGACGCCTACGCCGACCTGTGGCGCGAGGTGTACGACCCGGCGTTCGCGTCCGACGCCTGGGCGGGCGGGTACAAGCGGGACAACCGGCGTCCGCTGGGCGAGGTCGGGCCGGAGTGGTCGGCGTCCACGCCCCTGCGGATCGCGGAGGACCGCCGGCAGGCGCTCGTCGAGATCGACGCGCTGGTCGCGCTGATGCTGGGGGTGTCCGCCGAGCAGCTGTGCACGGTGTACCGCACCCAGTTCGCGGTGCTGTACGGCTACGACCACAACACCTACCTGTACGACTCCAACGGCCGGCTGGTGCCGAACCCGATCCAGGTGCTCTACCGCAAGAAGGGCGAGGACCTGACCGAGGAGGAGTTGACGGCCACCAACCAGGCCGGCGTCACCTACACCTACGAGCTGCCGTTCGACGTCCTCGACCGCGAGGCCGACATGCGCACGGCGTACGCCGAATTCGAGAGACGGCAGGCTGCGAGGACGTCCTGCTGATTTCATTGCAAGTGTAAGTGTTAGTGTCACTCCATGCGGTGGACGAAGGAGAGTCTCCAGGAACTCGTGGTCGAGTTGCGCAGCCGCCGCGGAGACACGACCACGGTCGAGGTGAAGGCGGCCGCCGGCGGCTGCCCCGACCTCGGGGAGACGCTCTGTGCGTTCGCCAACATGCCCGAGGGCGGCACGATCATCCTGGGGCTCGACGAGAGTGCGGGCTTTCGCCCGGTTGGCCTCAGCAACCTGGCTGAACTCGAGAGGGGCGTGGCAGCGCAGGCGCGGACGGGTGTCGCGCCGCCCGTCCGCTGCGACTTCCAGACCTTCCAGGTCGACGGGGCACCGGTGCTCGTCGTCGACGTCGAGGGCCTGCCCCTGCACGACCGTCCCGCGCGCCACGGTGGGCAGTCGTTTCTGCGGCAGTCCGACGGCGACTACGTGATGAGTCAGCAGGAGTTGGCTCAACTGGAGTTGCTCAAGACGCAGGCCGTCCGGCCCACCAATCCCGACAGGCAGCCGGTTCCCGAAACGTCCCTCGGCGACCTGGATCCCGACCTGGTCCGGGCATTCATCGCTTCAGCGCGCGACGCCTCCCGCCGCCTGCGCGAGGCGTCCGACGAGGAACTCCTTCAGCTCACGGGTGTCGTGACGGCGAGTGGCGAACTCACCCTCGCTGGGGTGTATGCGCTCGGCCGCTACCCCCAGGCCTTCTCGCCCAGCCTGAGCATCACCGCAGCGGTCCCGCAGCCTCCCGGCTCGGGCGTACGCACGCGCGACCTGCAGCATCTGGACGGGCCGCTGCCCGAGTTGCTCGACCGGGCCATGGACTGGGTGCGGCGAAACACCCGCACGTCGATCGGCTACGACGAGCGTGGCCACGGTGTCGACCTCACGGAGTTGCCCATGCGCGCCGTTCGCGAAATCGTCGCGAACGCCCTTGTGCACCGCAATCTCGACGGCATCACGAACTCGAAGCGGGTCGAGATCCGCCTCTACGACGACAAGCTGGTGATCACCAGCCCCGGGGGCCTGTGGGGGGTCTCCGGGCGGCAACTCGGACGCCCCGGCGGCAAGAGCGCGGTCAACCCGCTGCTCTACGACCTCTGCACGCTGGTGCGCATGGTCGACGGGAGCCGCGTCATCGAGGGCGAAGGGGGCGGCATCCGCGAGGCCTTGCAGGCGCTCCTGGCGGCCGGACTGCGGCCGCCCACCTTCGTGGACAGCGGCGTCCAGTTCACGGTGCTGGTCTGGCGCCACACCCTGCTCAGTGACAGCGATCTCGACTGGCTGGGCAAGGTGGCTCCCGGTGCGGGGCTCTCGAGCGAGCAGCGCGCGATCCTTGCGGGCATGCGCCACGGGCAGACCTGGACGAACAGCAGCGTGCGGGCGCAGTTCGGGCCCGTCGACTCGGTCGAGGCCCGCCGCATGCTGCAGCAACTCGTCGACCTGGACCTGGCCCGCGCGTCCGGAGTTCGGGGCAACACGACGTATGCGCTGGCCAGACGCCTGAGCGCGAGCAAGGTCAATGAGGCGCCCAAGGTGCACGAAATTCTGGACGCCGTGCCCGAACCGGCGGCGCCCGCTCGCGGGCAGCGCACGCCGTTCGGCACGCTCACGAAGCACGGGGACATGCTGGGAGCGCTGCTTCGCCGTCCACGGACGATCAAGGAACTGATGCAACTGACCGGTCTGAAGGAGAGCCAGGTGCGCTACGCGTTGCGCCGGCTCATCGATGCGGGTGTTGTCGCCATGCAGGGCGCTCAGGGGCTGCAGGACACCCGGTACGAACTGACCGAGACCGGCAGGGCGCTGACGTCCCCCGAGGAGGCCACTGATGACTGAACTGCTGCCCACCCGGCAGGCCCGGTCGATCCAGGAGGGCCTGCTCGACTACCTCAGCACCACCTTCGCGCTGGCGGACGACGACGCCCGGCTGGCGCTGCTGGAGTTCCTGCGCGACCGCGAGTCGGGCCTGTTCAAGGGGCCGTTCCTGCGGCTGCGGCTGCCGTTCCGTCCGGCGTCCGGGGCGGCGGCGTCCGGGTTCGGGTGGATCCCGGACTTCGTGCCCTACGGCCACCAGGCGGCCGCCTTCGCGCGGCTGAGCTCGGCGGAGTTGGGGCCGCCCCGCCGGCGTCCGCTGCCGACCCTGATCACGACCGGCACCGGGTCGGGCAAGACCGAGGCGTTCCTGTACCCGATCCTCGACCACGTGCTGCGCGCCCGTCGCGCCGGGGTGACGGGGCTGAAGGCGCTGATCCTCTACCCGATGAACGCCCTGGCCAACGACCAGGCCAAGCGGCTCACCGAGCTGCTGACCGGGCGCGAGGAGCTGGCCGGCGTCACCGCCGCCCTCTACACCGGCCAGGAGGGCCCCAAGCGCACGAAGGTCACCACGGAGGGGTTGATCACCGACCGCGGCATCATCCGCGACAGCGCCCCCGACATCCTGCTGACCAACTACAAGATGCTCGACCAACTGCTGCTGCGGCACGAGGACCAGCGGCTGTGGCAGCAGAGCGCGACCAGCCTGCGCTACCTGGTGCTCGACGAGTTCCACACCTACGACGGCGCGCAGGGCACCGACGTGGCGATGCTGCTGCGTCGCCTGGGGCTGGCGCTCAAGAGCCACTGGCCGGGCGGCGACCCCGACGAGACCGGCGAGACCGCCGAGATCGGCGAGGAGGAGCGACGGCGTCCGCTGGGGCTGATCACGCCGGTGGCCACGTCGGCCACGCTCGGCGATCAGGGCGACGCGGCGTCCATGCTCGAGTTCGCGCGCACCGTGTTCGGCGACGCGTTCGACGCCGACAGCGTGATCGGCGAGGAGCGCCTCACCGTCGAGGAATGGAGCGCCGGGGCCGAGGAGACGGTCGCCGCCCTGGGGCTGACGGCCACCACCGTGGCGCGCGCCGACCTCGCCGACCTCAACGCGGCCCTGGACGCCGTCGCCCCCGGCGACCTGGACGCCCTGGCGCTGCGGGTGCTGTCGGCGCTGTACGGCGACGCCCCCCTTCCGCAGCTCGAGCGGGTGGCGGGGCCCGGGGCGTCCACGCGGCTGGCGCTGTGGCAGGCGCACCCGCTGATCCGCGACCTGGTCGCCGCGACGGCGTCCGCGGTCGATCTCACGGAGCTGGCCGAGAGGCTGTTCCCCGCCCCGGCCGCGCCGGGGGCGTCCGAGGGCGAGCACGTGACGTTCCTGACCCACCTGGTGGCCGCGCTGAGCCACGTGCGCACCACGGAACCGTCGGCGCTGACGGTCGACCTGCACCTGTGGGTGCGCGAGCTGACCAGGATCGACCGGGTGGCCGGCTCGTCCGCGGAGTACCGGTGGAGCGACGACGGCGCCGACCAGGCGGCCCTCGAGGGCGACTCGTTCGCGGGCCAGGCGCGCCCGGTCTTCCCGGCCATCTACTGCCGCCACTGCGGGCGGTCGGGCTGGGGCGTGGAGCTGGCCGCGGTCGGCACCGACCTCACCCCCGAGGACGCCGCGATCCGCCGCCACCACGCCACCCACGAGGGGCGCTTCCGCGCCCTGCTCTACGCGCACGCCGAGGCCGAGCACGCGGGCGGCAACGGCGGCCCGGCCACGCCGGTCGAGGGGCTGCGCTGGTTCTCGGTGCGGCAGCGGGCGCTGCTGACCGCCCCGCCCGCCGAGGACGACCGGGACCGGCTGGAGGGCTGGGTGCTGCCCGTGCTCACCCAGACGGGCCAGGACGCCGACGCCGAGTCGCGCGCCGACACCTGCCCGTCGTGCCAGCAGAAGGACGCCATCAGGTTCCTGGGCAGCGCGATCGCGACGCTGCTGTCGGTGACCCTGTCGACGCTGTTCGGCGCCGAGCACCTGGACGCCGCCGAGAAGAAGGCCCTGGTCTTCACCGACAGCGTCCAGGACGCCGCGCACCGGGCCGGGTTCGTCGAGAGCCGCTCGCACGTGCTGACGCTGCGGTCGGTGCTGCGGGCGGCGGTCGACGACGCCCCGATCGCCCTGGACGCCCTGGTCGGCGAGGCGATCCGGCAGGCCGGCGACGACTCCTTCCGCCGGTTCCGGCTGGTGCCGCCGGAGCTGGCCGAACGGGCCGAGTTCGCGCCGTTCTGGCGCCGGGAGGCCGCCCGCGACGTGCCGCCCACCGTGCTGACCCGGGTGCGACGCCGGCTGCTGTTCGACGCGGTGCTGGAGTTCGGCCTGCAGTCGCGCGTCGGCCGCACCCTGGAGCAGACCGGCAGCGTGGTCGTCGAGGTCGAGGCCGGTCAGCCGGCCAAGCTCGCCGCGATCGCCCGCGCCGTGCTCGACCGGGCCGAGGTGCAGGAGGCGCTGGACGGCCCGCTGGCCTCTCTGCCGGACGCCCGGCTGATCGCGTGGGTGCGCGGCACCCTGGAGCGCCTGCGCGAGCGGGGCGCGATCGAGCACGAGTGGTTCAACCGGTACCTCAAGGCCGACGGCAACCGCTACAGCATCTGGGGCGGGCGTCCGCGGGGGCAAGGCATGCCGGCCTTCCCGACCGGACGCCCCGCCCCCGGCTTCCCGCGCGTCGGCCCGGCCCTGAAGGTCAAGGACCCGCTGCTCGACCCGGTCACCTCGCCGCAGTCGTGGTACGCCGGCTGGGCCGCCCGCACCCTGGGCGTCCCCCCCGCGTTCGGCGCCAAGCTGGCCCGGCTGCTGCTGGAGCGGCTGGCCCGCGACGACGTGCTGCACGCCACGTCGACCGAATCCGGGGGCACGGTGTTCGCGATCCCCACCAGCTCGGTCGTCGTGCACCCGACCAGCGCCGCGACGCTGGCGTCCGGGCAGAACCAGCTGGTCTGCTCGGTATGCCACAACCAGGTGCCCGGGACGCCGCAGACGGTGGCCCAGCTCGACGGCGCCCCGTGCCTGCTGGTGCGCTGCCCCGGCACCCTGTCGCGCGCGGCGCGGCAGCCCAACTACTACCGCGGCCTGTACGCCTCGGCCGACATGCGGCGCATCGTCTCCCGCGAGCACTCCAGCCTGCTCGACGACAAGACCCGGCTCGCCTACGAGACGGGCTTCAAGCAGGGCCAGACCCAGCCGGACGCCCCGAACGTCCTCGTCGCCACACCCACCCTCGAGATGGGCATCGACATCGGCGACCTCTCGGCGGTGCTGCTGGCGTCCCTGCCGAAGACGGTCACGGCGTACCTGCAGCGGGTCGGCCGAGCCGGACGCCGCACCGGCAACGCGCTCAACCTGGCGTTCGTGACCGGCCGCGGCCTGAACCTGCAGCGCCTGTCGGATCCCTTGTCGGTGATCAACGGGCCGGTGCGGCCGCCCGCCACCTACCTGAGCGCGGCCGAGATCCTGCGCCGGCAGTACCTGGCGCACCTGGTCGACGGGTTCGCCCGCGACCCAGGCCGCCCGCACCCGAAGCTGGCCGGCTTCGCGATGGCGGCGTCCGGGGCCGAGTCGTTCCTGGGCCAACTGGTGGAGGTCGCCGAGGCCGGCGCCGCCGAGCACCTGGAGCGCTTCCTCGGCTGCTTCGACACCCTCTCGGACGCCGCGGCCGCCGGGCTGCGGACGTGGGCGACGGCGTCCGAGGGACCGGGGACGAGCCCGCTCGCGCGGCAGGTGTTCGCCGCCTCGCAGCGCTGGAACGCGACCGTCGAGGGGCTGACGCATCGGCAGAAGGCCATCGAGGACGCCCTGCCCGAGCTCGAGCAGGTGGCCGCGCTGCCCGCCGCCGGCGACGAGGACCGGCGGGCGGCGCGCTCGGCGCGGGCGGCGCTGAAGGTGACCCAGAAGGAGCTCGGCGACCTGCGCGGCACCTACTGGATCTCGGTGCTGGAGGAGTTCGGCCTGCTGCCGAACTACACGCTGCTCGACGACAGCGTCACCCTGGAGGTGGCGCTGACCTGGGTCGACCCGGACACCCAGGAGTACCAGTACGACGCCACCAGCCTGCAGCGCAGCTCGGCCAACGCGCTGCGCGAGTTCGCGCCCGGCTCGACGTTCTACGCCCGCGGCCTCGAGATCGGCATCGACACCGTCGACCTGGGGGTCGGCGAGTCGGCGATCCGGCGGATGGCCTTCTGCCCCACCTGCGGCTACGCCACCGAGGTGGACGCCGCCGCCCCGGCCCCGGTGCCGGCCTGCCCGCGCTGCGGGGACGTGGCCATCGGCGGGATCGAGCACCACCTCGACGTGGTCGAGCTCACCCGGGTGTCGGCCGAGATGAACCGCGACGAGGCGCAGATCGGCGACCGCACCGACGAACGCAAGCAGGAGCGGTTCTCGATCGTGGTCGCCGCCGACATCGACCCCGCCGGCGTGGCCAACGAGTGGTACGTCGAGCAGTACAGCTTCGGCGTCAAGTACCTCTCGCGCGTCGACGTGCGGTGGGTGAACACCGGGCGCGACCGCGGCACCCCGCGGCAGATCGCCGGCGTCCGCACCCCCGGGCCGCTGTTCCGGCTGTGCGAGGGCTGCGGCAAGCTCGACCGGCACAGCCGCGCCAACAGCCGCAGCGAGCACCGAGCGTGGTGCCGCTTCCGCAAGAGCGACGACGAGCACACCCGCGACCTGGCGCTCATCCGCACGCTCAGCACCCAGGGCGCGGTGCTGAGGCTGCCGCTGTCGGTCACCCTGGGCGACTCGTTCGCGGTGCCGAGCCTGGCGGCCGCGGTGTCGCTGGGGCTGCAGGAGCAGATCGGTGGCCTGCCCGACCACATCGAGGTGGCGTCCATCAACGTGCCGGTGGCCGGCGACCACGGCAGCCGGACCGTCGAGGGGCTGCTGCTCCACGACGTCGTGCCCGGCGGCACCGGCTACCTCGCCGAACTGGCGAGCCCCGAGCGGGTTTGGGACCTGCTCTACCGGGCCTGGCAACGGGTCAGCACGTGCGCCTGCGCCGACGAGGGCAGGCTCGCCTGCCACCGCTGCCTGCTGCCGTTCGCCGCGCCCTGGCAGGTGGACCGGGTGTCCCGCGCCGCCGCGGAGCGGCACCTGCGCGACATCCTGACCGGCGGCAGCAACGACGCCGAGCCTGGGGCGTCCATGGGGTGGAAGGTGACCACGATCGAACCGGACGCCGCCGAGGCCGAGTCGCACCTGGAGCAGCGGTTCCGCCGGCTGTTCACCCAGCGCCTCGAAGACCTGGGGGCGACGCTGAAGGAGACGCCGGGGCCCTGGGGGAACATCGTCTCGATCGGCTTCCCGCACGCCACCCGGCAGTGGACGCTCGAGCCGCAGGTGCCCATGGGCGGGGTGCGCCCCGACTTTGTGCTGCGCTCCTCGCAGCACACGCTGCCGGCCGTCGCGATCTTCACCGACGGCTGGCGGTTCCACGCCGTGCCCGCCTGCAACAACATCGCCGACGACGCCCAGAAGCGGCGGACGCTGCGGGCCGGCGACGCGCTCGTGCTCGCGATCACGTGGCGCGACCTGGAGCGGGCGCAGGCGCAGGGTCACGCCACCGAGGCGCCCGGCTGGTTCGACCCGCAGGTCGTCGCGATGCTCATGCAGCAGGCGCCGGGGTTCGGCCCGGACCACGTCGAGGCCGTCCGGCGCGGGCCCATCGACTTCCTGCTCGGCTGGATCCAGAACCCCGACCCGGCCGGCTACGAGGCGCTGGCCGACCAGCTGCCCTGGCTGTTCGCCAAGAGCGGCACCGTGCTCTCCCTCGACCCCACCGAGGACCTCGCCCAGGCGGCCGCCGAGCAGCTGACCGAGCCCGGGGCGTCCGAGGCGCCGGCGCGGGCCGTGCACAACGCCTGGTGGTGGCGGGCCGGCGCCGTGGGCGTCCTGACGCGGGCCGCGCCGAGCGGCGCCAGGCCGACCCTCGAGACCGTCGTCGTGCTCGACGACCGGGCCTCGCGGCTGGACGCCGACGACCACCGCGAGGCGTGGGAGGAGTGGCTGCGGCTGGCCAACCTGCTCGGCCTGCGCAGCCAGCCCACGCAGATCGTCGCCCTCAGCGAACTGGACGCCGGCATCACGCCTGGGCTCGCAGAGGGCGAGCCCGGCACGCGCGCCGTCACCCTCGCCCCGGCCTGGGAGGCGCTCATCGACCTCGCCTCGGACGCCGAGCGCGCCCTGCTGGTGCAGCTGGCGGAGCGGGGAACCGTGCCTGTCCCGGAACTGGGCTTCGAGACCGACGCCGGCACGCCGATCGACCTGGCCTGGCCCGGCGTCCGGCTGGCGGTGGAGTTGGACGCCGACGAGGAGACCCGCGCGGAGTTGGCCGCCGACGACTGGATCTGGGTCGCGGCGGACGCCGACGCCATCGTCGCCGCGCTGGCCGCACGAGAGAGCTGAAGGGGGAGCCGATGCCCAGCATCATCATGTCCAAGCCGGCCAGCAAGCTGGATCCGGCCATCAAGAAGAAGGCCTACGCCTTCCTCGAGAAGCTCACCGCGGACGACACGGCGAGCGGGCTGCACATCGAGCCCCTCGCCAACAGCGCGGACGCCAAGGTGCGCACCGGCCGCGTCGACGACGGCTACCGGGCCGTGCTGTTCAAGGTGCCGCAGGGCCAGTCCGTGGTCTACGTCTTCCACGGCATCTGGCCCCACGACGAGGCCATCTCCGTCGCCAAGCGGACGATCCTCAAGCTGAACCCGGTCAACGGCATCACCGAGATCGTCACCCTGCCGCCCGAGACCGCGGACGCCGCCCCCGCCGTCGTCGCGCAGGCGCCGGACGCCCCCGAGCCGGAGGTGCCGCTGCTGGCGTCCCTCGGAATCTCGCGTGCCGACCTCGTCGGCGAGCTCGGCATCGACGAGGCGCTCGCGGAGGCCGCGCTCGCGGCGTCCGGGGAGGACCAGTTGCTCACCCTGCTCACCGGAGCGGTCGAGTGGCAGGCGCTGGCGCTGCTCGAGCTGGCCGCCGGGCACTCGGTCGCGGACGTGAAGGAGCGGTTCTCGCTGTCGGCCCCGGAGGAGGCGGCCGAAGCCACCGAGGACGAGCGGCTGCTCAAGGGCCTGCAGCACCCGGCTGCGCGGATCACCTTCGCGTGGATCGAGAGCAACGAGGAGCTGCGCCGCGTCGTGGAGGGCGGTGACTTCGGGGCGTGGCGGGTGTTCCTGCACCCCGAACAGCGCAAGTACGTGTCGCGCAGGTACAACGGGCCGTTCCGGCTCTCGGGGGGCGCCGGCACCGGCAAGACCGTCGTGCTGCTGCACCGGGCGCGCCACCTCGCGACGGCCGACCCGCGGGCGCGCGTGCTGGTGACCACGTTCACCACCAACCTGGCCGAGCAGATGCGCACCGACCTCGCCCGGCTCGACCCCGACCTGCCCCTGGTGGACGAGGTCGGCCAGGTCGGCGTCCGGGTGACCGGGATCGACGCGCTGGCGAGCGCCGTGCTCAAGCGAGCCGGCGCCGACATCGCCGAGGACGCCGGCGCGGTGCTCGGCGTCGCGACCACCCAGGTCACCGGCCGGACGCCGGGAACGGCCTGGCAGGAGGCCATCGACGCGGCCGGCGGCGGCCTGCCCGAGGCGCTGCGCGCGGAATCGTTCTTCCTGGCGGAGTACGCCGCGGTGGTCCTGCCCAACCTGGTGACCGATCGGCAGGCCTACTACAAGGTGCGGCGTCCGGGTCGGGGGGTGGCGCTCGACCGCGCCAAGCGCGCCGCCGTCTGGGACGTGATCGAGAGCTACCGCGCCCGCGCGCGGATCAACGGCACGGTCGACTTCACCGAGGCCGCCACCATGGCCGCCGTGCACCGCCGGCGGCTGGGCGCGGAGCGCGGGGAGTTCCTGGCCGACCACGTGCTCGTGGACGAGGGGCAAGACCTCAGCCCCGCCCACTGGCAACTGCTGCGCGCGCTCGTCGCGGAGTCGCCCGATGACCTGTTCATCGCCGAGGACTCCCACCAGCGCATCTACGGCCAGCGGATCGTGCTGTCGGGCTACGGGATCAAGATCGTGGGCCGCTCCCAGCGGCTCACGCTCAACTACCGCACGACCGCGCAGAACCTCGCGTGGGCCGTCGGGGTGCTGAGCGGGGCCTCGTTCGTCGACCTCGAGGACGCCGCCGAGCAGTCGTCCGATTACCGGTCGGCACGCAGCGGCCCGGTGCCCCGGCTCTACCCGTGCGCCACGCTCAGCGACGAACTGGACCAGGCGGCCGCGCTGATCCGGGAGTGGGTCGCGGACTCGCCGGCGCCCGAGACCGTCGCCGTGTTGGTGCGCTACTCGTCGCAGCGCGAGCGCGTGGTTTCGGGGTTGGACGAACGCGGGGTGGTCGTCCGGGCGGTCGAGCGGGGCACGATCAAACCCGGCCAGCCGGTGGTGATGACGATGCACCGCGCCAAGGGCACCGAGTTCTCGAAGGTGCTGCTGTTCGGCGTCAATCAGGAGTCGATCCCCGGCGCCGCGGGCAGGAACCAGTCGGACGCCGACGCCCTCCTCCGCGAACGCTCACTGCTGTATGTCGCCGCCACCCGGGCCCGAGACGAACTCGCCGTGTCCTGGAGCCGCGACGCCAGCGAGTTCCTGCCGGTGGTGGGGGTGGCCAGCTGATGGCTGGCTGATGGCCAGCTGAGCGTCGAAGGTCGGACCCCGCCGGGACGCGCCGGACGCGCCGGATCAGCGGCCAATCCGCTCCCCCTCCGGCAATCCCCCGCCGAAATTGCCGATCTGCCGCCGAGACCGCAGTTCCCTGCCGTCGCGACGGCGGCGGATTGCGGTTCCGGCGGGTACGTGGCCGCTGGGTTGCCTCCGTGCCGTCGCGACGCCGGCGGATTACGGCTCCGGCGGGTACGTGGCCGCGAGTGAGGCCGTCGAGGGCGGACGCCGCCGGGACGGGTCGGAGCCGCGGCCAGTCCGCTCGCCCCTGGCAATCCCCCGCCGAAACTGCCGATCTGTTGGCAAGACCGCCCTGGTCGACGGCATGCACAAGCAGCTCGGGCTCGTCCGGTCGGCGCTCGCCGACCAGCCGGACGTCCCGATCCGCGGAGTGCTGTGCTTCGTGGACGCCGACTGGCCGCTCGTCGGCGGGGACTTCCTGGTGCGCGACGTCGCGGTCGTGTGGCCCAAGAAGCTGTTCAAGCTCCTCGCCCAGCCGGGGCCCCTCGAGCCCGACCACATCGCCGCCCTGCAGTGGCAGTTCCACGAGGCTTTCCCCCGCACGACCGCGTGACCTGGGTGAGCAGCGGGCGCCAACGTGGGCAGGGCGGCGTCCGACTTCACGGGTCGGCCCCTGGCCAGGTTCGTAGCCCCCTCGCTCCGCCAGGGCGCATGGAGTGGTTTCCGGCGTCGCTACGGTGAGGCATGGGCACCATCGTGTTCACCGGGTTCCCCGGCTTCCTCGGATCGGCGCTGCTGCCGCGGGTGCTGGATCGTGACCCGGACGCCGTGGCGTCCTGCCTCGTCCAGCCGAAGTTCGCCGACCTGGCCCGCCGGCGCCTCGACGAACTCGTCCGCGACCACCCGACCCTCGCCGGACGCATCGCCCTGACGAGCGGCGACATCACCGCGCCCGGCCTGCTCCTCACCGAGGACGCGCCCAGCAAAGGGCAGATCACCGAGATCTACCACCTCGCCGCCGCCTACGACCTCTCCGTGGACGCCGACCTGGCCCGGCGCATCAACGTGGCCGGCACGGACGCCCCGTCGTTAAGTCAGCGGGGCGTCGCCCGGCGCCGCCTTCGGCGGCCTCTCCCGCGCGTTAGCAGCGATGAAGGGCGGCCCACCCCCGGGCGCGGGTAAGTCAGCGCCGTTTGACGGGCGGGCCCGGCGGGGTCACGCTGAGGCCGTGACGCGTCCGCGTGCCCGGATCCGGGCGGCCGCCACCCTCGCCGTCGGGCTCACCGCC
>ERZ724513.1152-NODE-1152-length-13403-cov-14.216961_pt1 | contig 13403 bp, 14 predicted proteins | sample MGYA00376046_ERZ724513 | MGnify/ENA primary metagenome ERZ724513 (study PRJEB28724, sample SAMN07190883) | activated sludge metagenome | isolation source: activated sludge of sewage treatment plant in Hong Hong | place: Hong Kong | collected 2016-03-17 ... | reverse complement strand
CGCCGCCCTCGCCGGCCAGCCCGAGCACCTGCTGCGCGGCACCCGCGACTACCTCCACCAGGACTACCGCCGTCCGGCCATGCCGGACTCGCTCGCCCTCGTCGACGCGCTCCGCTCCGACGGCGTCCCGGCCGTGGTGTCAGGCGCCGGGCCGACCGTGCTGGCGTTCACCGACGACGCCGGCGCCGCCGCGCTCCTGGGGCGCTGCCCCGACGGCTGGACCGCCCACCACCTGACCGTCGACCCCGAGGGTGCTCGAGTGGGCTGAGGGCGCGGGCGTGACTGCAGCGGCCTGTGGTCGAACGGTGGTTGAGGTGTGAAGGCGCTCTGCGCCTGAGCCTCGAAACCACCCCCGGTTGACTGTCGGCGGGCTGCGGGTCGGTTTCGGGTTGCGACCGACAGGCCGGCTACGCGGGGCGGCGCCCGCTTCGGGTTGGCGCTAAGGATCCGTGGTCCTCGAGCCCCGGGCCCTTCGGGCGCGGGAGGTCATCAGGATCGTGGTGACGGTTGCTCAGTTCTGATGACGTCCCGGCCGTGAGCCGCGAGCCGCAGGCCGGGAACCAGCGCCAACCCGGGCGCACCTCTCCCGTAGCCGGCTGTCGGTCGTCACCCGAGACAGACCCGCAGCCCGCGGGCAGCCACCGCCCAGGCGACACCACCGGGGGCCTCGACAAGCTCGACCACCGGGGCTGAAGCCACCGCGACGCGGGGAGCGGCGCCAGCCCGAAGGCGGGGGCGTGGTCGATGTCACCTCGACGCGGAGGCCGGTGTATCTTGACCGTGCGTCCGAATCTCGGAGCGCTTTCTCCCTCGTCCACGTGCGGCTCTCGTCGCGCACCCGGCGTGCCCCTTCTGACGGGGCCCGGCGGGCGGGGAGTCACACGGAACCCGAAGCCGCCGGCCCGAGGCCGGCTCGGCGTGATACGTGGGAAGGACCTCACGTGACGGAAACCATCGGATCCACCACCGCCGCCGCGGCTGACGAGAAGCCGGCGAAGAAGCGCGGTGGGGGGTTGAACTCCATGCTGCTGGCCGACCTGAAGTCGATGGCCACCGGTCTGGGGATCCCCGGCGCGGGATCGATGAAGAAGGCTCAGCTGGTCGAGGCGATCAAGGCCCACCAGTCGGGTGGCGGCCGCCCCACCGAGCAGAAGCCCCAGCAGGAGAAGCCCGAGCAGAAGGCCGAGCAGCAGAAGCCCGAGCAGCAGAAGGCCGAGCGCAAGCCGGAGCAGCAGCGGCCGGAGCAGGACCGCGGGGCGAAGCCCGACCAGCAGAAGCAGAAGACAGAGCAGCAGGACCGCGGGCAGCAGCCCGAGCGCCGCGACCAGAAGCCGGAGAAGAAGCAGGACCAGGGCCAGCCCGACCAGCGCCGGGAGCGGACGCGCGGCCAGCAGGACCAGAAACAGGACCAGAAACAGGACCAGAAACAGGACCAGAAGCAGGACCGCAACCAGCAGGGCCAGCAGGACCGCAACCGGCAGCAGCAGGACCGTCAGCCGGACCGCCAGCAGCAGGACCGCCAGCAGCAGGACCGCCAGCAGCAGGACCGCCAGCAGGGTCAGCAGGACCGCCAGCAGGGTCAGCAGGACCGCCAGCAGGGTCAGCAGGACCAGGACCAGGACGACGACGGCCAGCGCGAGGGCAGCCGGCGCAACCGCCGCCGACGCGGGCGCGACCGGGACGGCGGGCGGGCCGGTGGACGCGAGCCCGACACGACGATCCTCGAGGACGACGTGCTGGTGCCCGCGGCGGGCATCCTCGACGTGCTGGACAACTACGCGTTCGTGCGCACCAGCGGCTACCTGCCCGGGCCCGACGACGTGTACGTCTCGCTGTCGATGGTCCGCAAGTACGGCCTGCGGCGCGGTGACGCGCTCGTCGGCCAGGTGCGCCAGCCCCGCGAGGGCGAGCGCAAGGAGAAGTTCAACCCGATGGTCCGCATCGACAGCGTCAACGGCGCCGACCCCGACGCGGCCAAGAGCCGGGTGGAGTTCTCCAAGCTCGTCCCGCTCTACCCGACCGAGCGGTTGCGCCTCGAGACGACCCCGGACAACCTGATCGGTCGCGTCATCGACATCGCGGCCCCGGTCGGCAAGGGGCAGCGCGGTCTCATCGTGTCCCCGGCCAAGGCGGGCAAGACGATGATCATGCAGTCGATCGCCAACTCGATCACGACCAACAACCCCGAGGTGCACCTGATGGTGGTCCTCGTGGACGAGCGGCCCGAGGAGGTCACCGACTTCCAGCGCTCGGTCAAGGGCGAGGTCATCTCGTCGACCTTCGACCGGCCGGCGTCGGACCACACGATGGTCGCCGAGCTGGCGATCGAGCGGGCCAAGCGCCTGGTCGAGCTGGGGCACGACGTCGTCGTGCTCCTCGACGGCATCACCCGACTGGGCCGCGCCTACAACCTGGCGGCACCGGCCAGCGGCCGGATCCTGTCCGGCGGCGTGGACTCGGCAGCGCTGTACCCGCCGAAGAAGTTCTTCGGCGCCGCCCGCAACATCGAGAACGGCGGCTCGCTGACGATCCTCGCCACGGCACTGATCGACAGCGGTTCGAAGATGGACGAGGTCATCTTCGAGGAGTTCAAGGGCACGGGGAACATGGAGATCCGGCTGCGCCGCGACTTCGCGGACCGGCGCCTCTTCCCGGCCATCGACGCCGTGCAGTCCGGCACCCGCCGCGAGGAGCTCCTGATGAGCAAGGAGGAGCTGCAGATCGTCTGGAAGCTGCGCCGCGTGCTGTCCTCCCTGGACCACCAGCAGGCCCTCGAGCTGCTCCTCGAGCGGCTGCGGAAGTCGCAGACGAACATCGAGTTCCTGATGCAGGTGCAGAAGACGACACCCACGGCGAACGGCGGGCGCGAGGACTGACGGACCGCAGCACGCCGGGCGAGGGAGATGACGGGTCGGGCCCGGTCATCTCCCTCCGCCCACGGCCCCGGGGGGCTAGGCTGCGTCGCACACCTTCGGAAGGGGAACGTGAGTGGCTCGGATCCTCGTCGCGGACGACGACGTCGACATCCGCGAGCTCGTGGAGTTCAAGCTCTCCACGCTCGGGCACGACGTGGTGGCGGTGTCGGACGGCGCGGCCGCGATCGACGCCTGCCAGGCGGAGCGACCCGACCTCGCGGTTCTCGACGTGATGATGCCGGGCGTCTCCGGGCTCGACGCGATCCGGGCGATCCGGGCCGATCCCTCGCTCGCTGACCTCCCCGTCATCCTGCTCACCGCCCGGGCCCAGGAGTCCGACGTCGAGACCGGCTTCGACTCCGGGGCGGACGACTACATCACCAAGCCGTTCAGCCCGCGCGAGCTCGCCTCGCGCGTGCAGGCGTTGCTCACCCGCTCGGGCTGAGACGGAGGCCCACCTCCTCGGTTTCGGGGACCGGGGGGCCGCGGGCGCTGTACCCTCCGAGCAGGGTGTGGGGGCACCGGGGGGTGAGTCATGGGATCAGGGCGGCCGGTTGCGCGGCTCGTGTCGCCGGTCATCGTCCGGCTCGGCGTGATGGCGGCGCTGATGGCGGCGATCGCCGTGCTCGGTGTGGTCCTCTCGACCGCTGCGGTCAACTACCTCACCCACGAGCTGCAGCCGGCGGCTGCGGCCAACCAGAACGTCTACCAGGACCTCACCGACATGTCGGCGGCGGTCGAGGCGTGGTCGAGCACCGGCTCCGTCGCCGCGAAGGACGACTACGAGCAGGCGCTCGTGCGGCTGCCGGCCGACCAGCAGCGGGTGCGCCAGTTCGCCGCCGGTGACAACGAGCTCGAGCTGCTCGTCCTGCGCCAGGAGCGGGCCGCGCGGGACTGGATCACGGGGTACGCCTCGCCGCGCATGCAGGCAAAGGGCGGCACCCCGGCGACGCCGCAGCAGGTGCGCAGCGGGTCCCAGCTCTTCAACTCCGTCCGCAGCGCGCACCAGGCCACGACGGAGGCGTTCGACAGCCGGGTGCGGCAGGCGAGCACCGACGCGTCGTTCCGCCTCAAGGGCACGATCCTCGCGGTGGTGCTGCTCGCGATCGTCGCCTGGTGGCTGGTGTCCCGGTCGCGCCGGCGGCTCACCGCCGAGCTGACCCAGCCGCTGCTCGACCTCGAGGCGGTCGTGCAGCGGATGGCCCTGGGTGACCACGAGGTCCGGGCACAGCAGACCGGGCCCAAGGAGGTGCGGGCGGTCGCGTCCGCCCTCAACGAGTTCGCCGACGGACAGGCGCGCGCCCGGGCGGTCGAGGGCCGGATCCAGACCGAGCTGCGGACGCTGGACACCGCGCGGGACGACTTCGTCTCCAACGTGTCCCACGAGCTGCGCACCCCGCTGACGACGATCGCGGGCTACCTCGAGATGGTCGCGGAGGAGTTCGACGGCCAGCTGCAGCCGCGCCACGAGAAGATGCTCGAGGCCACCCGGCGCAACGTCACGCGCCTCAAGCAGCTGATCGACGACCTCCTGGCGCTCTCGCGCGCCGAGGGCTGCGACTCGGACATGGAGCCGGTGGACCTGGCCCTGCTGGTGCGCGAGGCGGTCACCGACGTGCGGATCACGGCGGCGCGCCGGGGCATCCACCTCCACGTGGACACCCCCGAGGCCGTCGTCCCGGTGCTGGCCGACCGCGCGATGCTGCACCGCGCCTTCTGCAACGTGCTGACCAACGCCGTGAAGTTCAGCGACCAGAACGGCAGCGTGGAGGTCGCGCTGCGCACGACCGGGACGGTCGCCGAGGTCTCGGTCGCCGACCACGGCATCGGCATCCCGGCCGCCGAGATCGACCGGCTGGGCACCCGCTTCTTCCGGGCGTCCAACGCCGTCCACAACGAGATCGCCGGCACCGGGCTGGGGCTGCGCATCATGCAGACGATCATCGACCGCCACGACGGTGACGTGGTGATCGACTCGACCGAGGGCGAGGGGACCACCGTGTCCGTCCGCCTCACCCTGCAGCCCGACGAGGTACCTGCCCCGCCGCTCCACGAGCTCGTGGACGCCGAGGAGGTCCTGGGGACCGACCCCGGGGACGACCTGCGGCCCGGGGCCGCGGAGATCGACCCGACGCTGCCGCGGATCGTCCCGGCCTTCCCGCGCCGCGGCTGAGTGGACCCTTCCGAGGGGAACAACACCGATTACCGCGGCGTTGGGAGACATGACACAATCGTGCGCTGGCTCCGGTTCACGCCCGCCCACCGTGGGCGCGGCGACCCGGCGGCCCTGGAAAGGACAGCCATGAAGAAGGACATCCACCCGGAGTACGTCGAGACCCAGGTGACCTGCACCTGCGGCAACTCGTTCACCACCCGCAGCACCGCGACCTCCGGCACCATCCACGCCGACGTCTGCTCGCAGTGCCACCCGTTCTACACCGGCAAGCAGAAGATCCTCGACACCGGCGGCCGCGTCGCCCGCTTCGAGGCCCGCTACGCCAAGAAGGCCGCTGACGCCAAGAAGTAGCTCCGACCGAGCGCCGGTTCCTGCCCACGGGCAGGGCCGGCGCTTTGTCTGTCCCCAGCTGCGCCACCCGGGAGGGGTGCTGTGTTCGAAGCCGTCGAGGGCATGCTCGCCGAGCACGCCGAGCTCGAGACGCGGCTGGCCGCGCCCGAGACCCACGCCGACGCGCGCCTGGCCAAGCGCCTCAACCAGCGGTACGCCGCCTTGTCGTCGATCATCGACGCCTACCGCGAGTGGCAGCAGCTCGGTGACGACATCGAGGCCGCCCGGGAGCTCGCCGCCGAGGACCCCGAGGACGCGGCGTTCGCCGAGGAGGCCGAGGCCCTGGGCCCCCGGCGCCACGAGGCCGAGGAGCGGCTGCGCCGGCTGCTGGTCCCGCGTGACCCGGCCGACGACAAGGACGCGATCCTCGAGGTGAAGTCCGGTGAGGGCGGCGAGGAGTCCGCCCTGTTCGCCGGTGACCTGCTGCGCATGTACACGCGGTACGCCGAGGCGCGCGGCTGGAAGGTGGAGGTCCTCGACGCGGCCGAGTCCGACCTCGGTGGCTACAAGTCCGTCACCGTCGCGGTGAAGGCCAAGGGCACCCCCTCACCCGGCGAGGCGCCGTACGCCCTGCTGAAGTTCGAGGGCGGGGTGCATCGCGTCCAACGGGTGCCGGTCACCGAGTCGCAGGGGCGCGTGCACACCAGCGCCGCCGGCGTCCTCGTGCTGCCGGAGGCCGAGCAGGTCGACGTCCAGGTCGATGAGAACGACCTGCGCATCGATGTCTTCCGCTCCAGCGGACCCGGCGGCCAGAGCGTCAACACCACGGACTCCGCGGTGCGGATCACCCACCTGCCGACCGGCATCGTCGTCAGCTGCCAGAACGAGAAGTCCCAGCTGCAGAACAAGGAGCAGGCGCTGCGCATCCTGCGGTCGCGGCTGCTCCAGGCCGCCCAGGAGGCGGCGGACGCCGAGGCGGGCGAGGCACGACGCAGCCAGGTGCGCACCGTCGACCGCTCCGAGCGGATCCGCACCTACAACTTCCCCGAGAACCGGATCTCCGACCACCGCACCGGCTACAAGTCCTACAACCTCGACCAGGTGCTCGACGGCGACCTCCAGCCGGTCCTCGACTCCTGCGTCGACGCGGACCTCGCCGCCCGCCTCGAGGCGCTCGAACAGTGACGACCCGCCGCGAGCTGCTCCGCGAGGCCGCGGCGCGGCTGCGCGATGCGGGGGTCGCCAGCCCCGATCACGACGCGGCAGAGCTCCTGGCCCACGTGCTCGGCACCACGCGCTCCCGGCTCGCGCTGGTCGAGCTCGTGGCGCCCTCGGCGGTCGAGGAGTACGACGGGCTGGTGACCCGCCGCGCGGCGCGGGAGCCCTTGCAGCACCTGACCGGGGTGGCGTGGTTCCGCCACGTCGAGCTCGCGGTCGGCCCCGGGGTGTTCGTCCCCCGGCCCGAGACCGAGCTGCTCGCCGGGTGGGCCGTGGAGCAGGCGGGCGACGGCTGCGTCGTCGTCGACCTGTGCACGGGTTCCGGTGCGGTCGCGAAGGCGGTCAAGGACGAGGTGCCGGGCGCTGACGTGCACGCCGTCGAGCTGGACGAGACGGCGTACGCCTGGGCCGAGCGCAACCTCGCCGGGACCGGCGTCGACCTGCGTCACGGGGACATGGCCACGGCGTTCGACGACCTCGCCGGCACCGTCGACGTCGTCACCTGCAACCCGCCCTACGTGCCGCTGGAGGCCTGGGAGTCCGTCGCGCCCGAGGCGCGCGACCACGACCCCCACCTGGCGCTCTTCTCGGGCGCCGACGGGCTCGACGCGATCCGCGTCCTCGAGCGCCGTGCCGCGGTGCTCCTGCGGCCCGGGGGAGTGGTGGGCTTCGAGCACGCCGACGTGCAGGGCGAGTCCGCGCCCGCGGTCCTGGCGGCGGCGGGGCGCTGGACCGACGTCCGCGACCACGCCGACCTGGCAGGTCGGGCGCGCTACACGACGGCCAGGCTGGCACGATGACTGCTGTGATGGCGACGTGAGCGAGCGGTACCCCACGAGCACCCCCGAGGAGCGGGAGGAGGCCGTCGAGGCGGCGAGCCTCGCCGTGCAGCGCGGTGACCTGGTCGTGATCCCGACCGACACCGTGTACGGCGTGGGTGCCGACGCCTTCGACCCCGCAGCGGTCCGCGGCCTGCTCGCCGCGAAGGGGCGCGGCCGCGACATGCCGCCCCCCGTCCTGGTGAGCGCCGCCACCACGCTCGACGCGCTCGCGACCCGCGTGCCGGCGTACGCGCGGGCGCTGGTCGAGGCGTTCTGGCCGGGTCCGCTGACGCTCGTGTGCCACCAGCAGACCTCGCTGCAGTGGGACCTCGGCGACACCCGGGGCACCGTCGCAGTGCGAATGCCCGACCACGAGATCGCGCTCGAGGTCCTCGAGCGCACCGGCCCGCTCGCGGTGAGCTCCGCCAACCGGACCGGCATGCCGGCCGCCACCGACGCGGACCAGGCCGAGGAGATGCTCGGCGACGCCGTCGCCGTCGTGGTCGACGGAGGTGAGGCTCCCGGCGGGGAGGCGTCCACGATCATCGACTGCACCGGTCCCCAGGGGCGCGTCCTGCGCCGCGGCGCACTGTCCGTCGCGCAGCTCGACGAGGTCCTCGCGCCGCTGGGCACGACGATCCTCGACGAGGGCTGAGCCGGGCGGCCATGCGGGAGTACCTCCTCGTCTTCCTCGTCGCCGCGGCGACGACCTACCTGCTCACGGTCATCGCCCGTGAGATCGCGCTGCGCACGGGCGCGGTGGCGAAGGTCCGGGACAGGGACGTCCACGCCGTGCCGATCCCCTACCTCGGCGGGCTGGCGATGCTCGGCGGACTGGTGGCGGCGTACGTCGTGGCGCGCGAGCTGCCCTTCCTCTCCCACAGCGGAGCCTTCGTCTTCCGCGACGCCGGCGTCGTGCTCATCGCCGGTGCACTGATCTGCGCGGTCGGGGTGCTCGACGACCTCTTCGAGCTCGACGCGCTCACCAAGCTCGGTGGCCAGGTGCTCGCCGCCGGGTTCCTCATCGCCTTCGGCATCCAGTACGTCTACGTGACCGGTCGCGACGGGACGCAGTACCCCCTCGACCCGGCGCAGGGGGCGTTGCTGACCGGCTTCATCGTGGTCGCCACCATCAACGCCGTGAACTTCGTCGACGGACTCGACGGTCTCGCCGCGGGCGTGGTGGGCATCGGCGCGGTGGCGTTCTTCCTCTTCTGCTACCAGCTCGCCAACATCAACAAGGTGTCCCTGGCGACCACCGGCGCGCTGCTCAGCGTCTCGCTGGCCGGGGCGTGCGCGGGCTTCCTCCCGCACAACTTCCACCCGGCCCGGCTGTTCATGGGCGACAGCGGGTCGATGCTCATCGGTCTGGTGCTCTCGGCCAGCGCGGTGACCCTCACCGGGCAGTTCAGCCCGGACCAGCTCAGCGCCGGCGCCGCCGGGTCGCAGGCGAGCCTGCTCCCGACGCTGCTCCCGCTGCTGCTGCCCATCTCGCTGCTCGTCGTGCCCATGCTCGACCTGCTGCTCGCCATCGTGCGGCGCACGCGAGCCGGCCGGTCGCCGTTCGCCCCCGACAAGCAGCACCTCCACCACCGGCTGCTCGAGATCGGCCACTCGCAGCGCCGGGCCGTCCTCATCATGTGGATGTGGGCGGCCCTGGTCGGTTTCGGCACCGTCTTGATGAGCCTGTACAGCGACGAGGCCTGGATGTGGACCTCGCTGGCGGTGGCGACCGCGTTGGCCGTCGGGCTGACCTTCCTGCTCCCCAAGGTGCACCGCCCGCACGTGGTGCGGGCCGACGAGGGGTGACCACCGCGGCCGAGCCAGCCCGGCAGTGTCGGTGCCGGTCCGGTTTCGGCCGCCCGGACCGCTTGTGCTAGTTTTCACAAGCACCGATCAGCCACGACAGAACGGCCGCCGACATGACGACCGCGACCATCCGGACCACGAGAACGCCGCTGGCGAGTGGTCCTCGGGCCTGTGGTAGTTTCGCGCAGTCGCCGGACGTCGATGGCTGGGCCGTTTCCCGTGCCCGCCTCGCCGGCGAATTCCTGCCTGCCGACGACGATGGCGACGAATGGGACTTGGGTGGATGGTCGATGAGCGCTCCGACGCGGGTCTGCGTGGCCGCGACCTCATCGGTCTCGGAGGCCTCCTGGCCGGTGCCGTCGTCGTCGGGATGGTCGTCGGCTACCTGGTCGACGACGCCCTCGGCTCGGCGCCCGTCGGGGTCCTGGTCGGCATCGGCCTGGGCATCCTCGGCGCCTGCGTCGGCTTCGTCGTCAAGGTCCGTGCCGCCCTGCGAGGGTGAGCGCCCGTGAGCCTGGCTGACACGAGCACCGAGATGAGCGACCCGATGACCGAGCCCAGCAAGCCCAGCCTGTGGCGGGTGGTCCGCGACCAGCGCAAGATCGAGCTGGTCGGACTGGGCCTGGTGGTCGCGAGCTTCTGGATCGTCGGCCAGCTCGGGGAGTGGACCCTCGCCGGCTGCATCGCCGGCGGCGTGCTGCTGGGGCTCGCCAACCACCTCGCCACCGAGTACTGGCTGCTCAAGACCATCTCGTCGGGTGAGCAGCCCACGCGCAACCAGATGATCGCCTCGACGATCGTCCGCCTGACCGTCCTCACGGTGGTCGCCGTCGGGGTCTGCGTGATCTTCTGGCCCGAAGGCATCGGGCTGCTGCTCGGCCTGGCCATCTTCCGGCTCATCGCCCTGGTGATGACCACGATCCCGCTGCTGAAGGAGCTGAAGAACCCATGACCGGCCTCCTGCCGCTCGAGTCCGAGATCAAGATCGGTGAGCACGACCAGGTCACCTGGCACGGGATGACCTTCAACATGGACACCATCTACTCCACGATCGTGGCCGGTGCCCTCGTGCTGATCCTCGGCTTCTGGGTCCGCCACCAGATGAAGAAGACGACCGAGGACCACGTCCCGACGAAGCTCCAGATCCTGTGGGAGGCCGTCGTCGGCGAGGTCAACAAGCAGGTCTCGGACAACCTGGGCAAGGTGCACCCGTTCGTCGCGCCGCTGGCGATCGCACTGTTCTTCTTCATCCTGATCGCGAACTGGCTCGAGCTCATCCCCACCGAGCTCAACCACGACACGCACCTGCTGCCGGCGCCGACCGCCGACACCAACCTGACCTACGCCCTCGCGACGGTCACGATGGTCAGCGTCTGGGCGTACGGCATCCGGTCCAAGGGCACCCGCGGCTACTTCAAGCACTTCACCGAGCCGTTCCCGGTCCTGCTGCCGCTGAACATCCTCGAGGAGCTGATCAAGCCGATCACGCTCGCGCTGCGACTCTTCGGCAACATCTTCGCCGGCGGCATCATGCTGGCCCTGATCGGCATGATCCCGATCTACGCGTTCTGGGCGCCCAACATCTTGTGGAAGGCGTTCGACATGGTGATCGGCGCCATCCAGGCCTTCATCTTCGCGCTGTTGACCGTCCTGTACTTCGCGATGGCCGGAGCCGGCCACGAGGAGCACGAGCTCCACGAGGAGTTCCAGGAGGAGGAGCGCCGCAAGAAGGCCGAGGCCGAGGCCGCACACGCGGACGAGGCCGCCCCCGTTCCAGCGCACTGACCCACCCGGGTCGGGCGTCGACAGAGGTAAACACCAGCGCCACTCCCCGGCGCGACAACAAGGAGAGAAGATCACAATGGCAGTAACTGACTCCGCCATCACCACCGCTGGTGCGTTCGTCGGCGGCGGTATCGCCCTCGCCGGTGGCGCGATCGGTGCCGGCATCGGTGACGGTCTGGCCGGTTCGTCGTACATCGAGGGTGTCGCCCGTCAGCCCGAGGCCCAGGGCCGCCTGCAGACCATCTTCTTCCTGACGGTGGGTCTGGTCGAGGCGATGTTCTTCATCAACCTGGCCTTCATGGCGCTGTTCGTCTTCGTCCTCGGCTGACCGAGGGCCCCCGCGCTCTCGTCAGACCCAAGCAAAGGAACCCACGATGGCAAGCGTTGCGATCACTCCCATGGAGAGCAACTTCCTCGTCCCGAACGCCACGTACTTCGTCGAGCTGGCGGCGTTCGTGCTGCTGCTGTTCCTGCTGGCCAAGTACGTCATCCCGCCGATCAACCGCGCGATGACGGCCCGGCAGGACGCGATCCGTGCCGAGTTCGCCGAGCTGGACGAGGCCAAGTCCGAGGCCAGCAAGGCCGAGGAGGAGTTCAAGTCGCAGATCGCCGACGCGCGCCACGAGGCCGCGCGGATCCGCGAGGAGGCGCGTGAGCAGGGCGCCCAGATCATCGCGGAGATGCGGGAGCAGGCGCAGGCCGAGGCGGCCCGCATCGTCGAGCACGCCCACGTGCAGATCGACGCGGACCGCAAGGCGGCCATGGCCCAGCTGCGCGGCGAGGTCGGCACGCTCGCGACCACGCTCGCCGGCCGGATCGTCGGGGAGTCCCTCGACGACGACGTGCGGCAGAGCCGCGTCGTCGACCGGTTCCTCTCGGAGCTGGAAGGCGCCAGCTGATGGATCTGCGCGGAGCCTCCGCCGACTCCTACGCGGAGCTGGCAGGCGACCTGCGGGGCGGCCTCCGGGCCGGGTCGCACGCGGAGCAGGTCGCCGGTGAGCTGTTCACCGTCGCCCAGGTGCTGCGCGACGAGCCGGCGCTGCGCCGCGTCGCCACGGACGCCTCGCTGGCGGCCGAGCCCCGGCAGGGCCTGGTCCGCCAGGTCCTCGAGGGCAAGGTCGACGGCACCACCTTGGACCTGGTCGTGCAGGCGGCCGGGCTGCGGTGGACCGCGAGCCGCGACCTCCCCGACGCGCTGGAGGGACTCGGCGAGCTCGCCGTCGTCCGCTCCGTCGGCGACCAGGCCGACCGGCTGGCCGACGAGGTGTTCTCCCTCAGCCGCACGGTGACGTCCGCCCCCGAGCTGCGCGACGCGCTCTCGAACCCGGGCCGCACCCGGGCCGACAAGGAGCGGCTGCTCGACGACCTGCTCGGCGACAAGGTGCTCCCCGCGACCCTGGCGCTGGCCAAGCAGGCCCTGGCCGGGACCCACCGCACGGTCACCGCCGCGCTCGAGCACTACCGTCGGGTGGCGGCCGAGGCCCAGGGCGAGTACGTCGCCACGGTCCGGGTCGTCGCGCCCCTCAACGAGGGCGACCGCAACCGACTCACCACGGCGCTGAGCCAGCAGTACGGCCGCGAGATCCACGTCAACGAGATCGTCGACCCCACCGTCCTCGGCGGCATCCGGGTCGAGATCGGTGACGACGTGATCGACGGAACCGTCTCCAGCCGCCTCGACGACGCCCGGCGCAAGCTGGTCGGCTGACCACACCCCGCCCCGAGACCACGACTTCAGTAGAGACAAGAGAGTAGGGACAACGATGACGGAGCTTTCGATCCGTCCGGAGGAGATCCGCGACGCGCTGCAGAAGTACGTCGCCGACTACCAGCCCGAGGCGGCCAGCAAGGAGGAGGTCGGCACCGTCGCGCAGGCCGGTGACGGCATCGCGCGCGTGAGCGGTCTGCCGTCGGCGATGGCCAACGAGCTCCTCGAGTTCGAGGACGGCACGCTCGGGCTCGCCCTGAACCTCGACACCCGCGAGATCGGTGTCGTCATCCTCGGTGACTTCGAGGGCATCGAGGAGGGCCAGACGGTGCGCCGGACCGGGGAGATCCTCTCCGTCCCCGTGGGCGACGCCTTCCTGGGCCGCGTCATCGACCCGCTGGGCACCCCGATCGACGGCCTCGGCGAGATCGAGTCCGACACCCGTCGCCCGCTGGAGCTGCAGGCGCCGACCGTGATGCAGCGCAAGTCGGTGCACGAGCCGCTCGCGACGGGCATCAAGGCGATCGACTCGATGACGCCGATCGGCCGTGGCCAGCGCCAGCTGATCATCGGCGACCGCTCTACCGGCAAGACGACGATCGCGATCGACACGATCATCAACCAGAAGCAGAACTGGGAGT
>ERZ724513.1148-NODE-1148-length-13415-cov-7.321856_pt1 | contig 13415 bp, 16 predicted proteins | sample MGYA00376046_ERZ724513 | MGnify/ENA primary metagenome ERZ724513 (study PRJEB28724, sample SAMN07190883) | activated sludge metagenome | isolation source: activated sludge of sewage treatment plant in Hong Hong | place: Hong Kong | collected 2016-03-17 ... | reverse complement strand
TATCTCACGTTTGCCGCGCTGCGCCAGAAGACCATTGCCCTCGACACTCCGGTCACGGTTTCGCAAAGGGCCTGGAAAACCGGCGGTTCCAAGATGTTCATTCGGGTCGAGACACAGGTGCCGGTCGAAGATCTGATCAAGGGCATGATCGTGCAGTCGGGCAACGATGCCTGCGTCGCGCTGGCCGAAGCGATCGCCGGCAGCGAGGAGAATTTTGCGCAGCTGATGAACCGCGAGGCCAAGCGCCTCGGCATGACTTCATCGAATTTCACCAACTCGACCGGCCTGCCCGACCCGCAGCTCTACACGACGGCACGCGACCTGGCAGCGCTGGCCAGCGCACTGATTCGCGACTTCCCCGAGGAGTACCGGAAGTACTACTCGATGAAGGAGTTCCGCTACAACAACATCACCCAGCCCAATCGTAACCGCCTGCTGTGGATGGATTCGACGGTGGATGGCGTCAAGACCGGTCATACGGAAGGGGCCGGCTACTGCCTGATCTCTTCTTCGCTACGCGACAAGCGCCGCCTGCTGTCAGTCGTCCTCGGAGCCAAGTCGAGTTCGACGCGCGCCAGCGAGTCGCTCAAGCTGCTCAACTGGGGCTTCCAGTCCTACGACTCGGTCACGCTGTTCGCCAAGGATTCGCCGGTGGCCACGCTGCGCGTCTGGAAGGGAACGCAGCCCAACGTCAAGGCCGGCTTTGGCAACGACTTCTCGATTGCCGTGCCCCGGGGCTACGCCGACAAGGTCAAGAGCGAGTTCACCCCGCAGCCGCGCCTGATGGCGCCGATCGAGGCCGGCCAGAAGCTCGGCTCGCTCAAGGTCACGATCGACGGCAAGGTCTATGGCGAGTATCCGGTGGCGGCGCTTGAGACCGTCCCGCTCGCCGGCATCTTCGGGCGCTCGGTGGATGCCGTGAGACTGTGGTTCAACTGAGTTCATGACCCCCTACGTCGCCGATCCGGTCTATCTGAACGGCCGCTTCCTGCCGCTGGCCGAAGCCGGCATTTCACCGCTCGACCGGGGTTTTCTCTACGGCGACGGGGTCTACGAACTGGTTCCGGTCTATTCGCGCCGCCCGTTCCGCCTCGCCGAGCACCTGACACGCCTCCAGGCGACGCTGGACGGCATCCGCCTGGCCAACCCGCTCGATGCCGGCGGGTGGGCCACGGTGGTCGAGCGGCTGATCGCCGAGGCGCCGTGGGATGACCAGTCGATCTATCTGCAGGTAACGCGCGGCGCGGACAACAAGCGCGACCACGCCTTCCCGCCGGCCACCGTGCCGCCGACCGCCTTCGCCTTCAGCGCACCGCTGGTCACGACGCCGGCCGACGTGCGCGCCAGAGGCGTCGCCGCGATCACCGTTCCCGACGACCGCTGGGCACACTGCAACCTCAAGGTCGTCTCCCTGCTCGCCAACATCCTGGCGCGCCAGCAGGCGGTGGACGCCGGCTGTGCCGAGGCGCTGCTGATCCGCGACGGTTTCCTCAAGGAAGGCGCCGCATCGAACATTTTCGTCATCAGGGATGGCGTGCTGCTCGCCCCGCCCAAGACGAGCTTCATGCTGCCCGGCATCACCTACGACATCATCCTCGAACTGGCCCCCTGTCACGGTCAACCGCTCGAAATACGCGAAATTCACGAAACTGAACTTCGCGCCGCCGACGAGGTCTGGATGACTTCGTCAACGAAGGAAGTGCTGGCGATCACCACGTTGGACGGGAAACCGGTCGGCAGCGGCACGCCCGGCCCGCTCGGCGAGCAGATGTGGCAGTGGTATCAGGATTTCAAGAATTCGGTCATGCGCAAGGGTTGAAGTGGCTTCGTACAAGGACACCCTCCTCGAATTTCCCTGCGACTTTCCCCTGAAGATCATGGGCAAGGCGGAGGATCAGCTCGCCCAGGTCGTTCTTGAAATCGTCACCCGCCATGCTCCCGATTTCGACGGCGCCACGATGGAAATGCGCGCCAGTTCCGGCGGCAACTACCTGAGCCTGACCTGCACCGTCGTCGCCACCTCGAAGCCGCAACTGGATGCGCTGTACATGAATCTGACCGCCCATCCGCTGGTCAAGGTCGTGCTCTAGGAATGGAGATCCGCCGTCTCGGCCGGGTCGACTACGAACCAACCTGGCACGCGATGCAGGAATTCACCGCCGCCCGGACACCGGAAACGCCCGACGAACTGTGGGTCGTCGAGCATCCGCCGGTGTTTACGCTGGGCCAGGCCGGCAAGCCCGAGCACCTGCTGCGGGATGTCGGCATCCCAGTCGTCAAGATCGACCGTGGCGGCCAAGTCACCTACCACGGCCCCGGCCAGGTGGTAGTCTACCTGCTGATCGACCTGCAACGCCTGAAGATCAAGGTGCGCGAACTGGTCACCGCCATCGAACAGGCGCTCATTGACTTTCTGGCTGAGCAAGGCGCTACCGCCGAGCGCCGCACCGGCGCCCCCGGCGTCTATGTCAGCGACGCCAAGGTCGCCGCCCTTGGCCTGAGAATCAAGAACGGTTGCAGCTACCACGGCCTGTCACTCAATGTCGATATGGACCTTTCCCCGTTTGCCGCGATCAACCCCTGCGGCTATGCCGGGCTCAAGGTCACGCAAACCCGGGATCTGGGCATCCCGCTGAACCTTACCGAAGCTGGCGAACTCCTTTGCCGGCACTTGCGGCAACAACTGGACAGACAACATGGCTGAACAAGGCGTCAAACAGAAGGGCGAACTGAAGACCGCGCGCATCCCGATCAAGATCGTTCCCTTGGACACCCCGCTGAAAAAGCCCGACTGGATCCGCGTCAAGGCCGGCAACAGCGCCGGGCGCTTCGGCGAAATCAAGACCATGCTGCGCGAGCGCAAGCTGCACACCGTCTGCGAGGAAGCCACCTGCCCCAACATCGGCGAATGTTTTGGGCGCGGCACGGCGACCTTCATGATTCTCGGCGATATCTGCACCCGCCGCTGCCCGTTCTGCGACGTCAGCCATGGGACACCCCTGCCGCCCAACCCGGACGAGCCGCGCGAACTCGGCGAATCGGTCGCCGCGCTCAAGCTCAAATATGTGGTCATTACCAGCGTCGACCGCGACGATCTGCGCGATGGCGGCGCCCAGCACTTCGTCGACGTCATCCGCTATACCCGCGAACTCTCACCGGCCACCACCATCGAAACGTTGGTTCCCGACTTCCGTGGCCGCATGGAAGTCGCACTCGACGTGCTCGGCGGCGCCCTGCCCGACGTCCTCAACCACAACCTGGAAACCGTGCCGCGCCTCTACAAGCAGGCCCGTCCCGGCGCCGACTACCGGCACTCGCTGGAATTCCTCAAGCAGTTCAAGGCGCGCTACCCGCAGGTTTCAAGCAAGTCCGGCCTGATGGTCGGTCTGGGCGAGACCGACGAGGAAATTCTCGAGGTCATGCGCGATCTGCGCGCCCACGACGTCGAGATGCTGACCATCGGCCAGTACCTCGCCCCCAGCGGCCACCACCTGCCTGTCAGCCGCTACGTGCACCCCGACACCTTCCGGATGTTCGAGGACGAGGCCAAGAAGATGGGCTTTTCCGGCGCCGCCTGCGCGCCGATGGTCCGTTCCAGCTACTGGGCCGACCAGCAGGCACACAGCGCCGGGGTGGCCTGACCGAGCGGGTTACCTTGGCGGCGGAGGCGGCGGCATGCCGGGAGGAGGCGGCGGAATACCCCAGTTCTGCGGATTGTTGATCACCCGCGGCTGGTATGTCATGCCGGCCGGCACCGGAACCGAATGGCCCTTGACGTACATGCACTGGATGTAGGCATGGTTGTACTGGCGCTGGGTGCCATAGCCCGACGCATAGGCGGAATTCGCGCCGTAGGCGCTGCCGCCCACCAGGCCGACTCCGGCACCGACCGCAGCGCCCTGGCTGCCACCGATCGCCGCGCCGGCCAGCGCACCGACCGCGGTGCCGACCACGGCACCGCCGACGGCGGCCTGGTTCGCCGCGTCCTGGGCGGTAACGCCGCCGATCTGATAATAGGCGTACTGACGGCACTCGTTGTCATCGAAGCGGAATCGGTCCATCGTCGCGCCCCGACCGGGCATCACCAAGGCGGTCGGCCCGGTCGGCATGACCACGCACGCGCCGAGGGACAGGGCGCCGGCCGCCAAACAGAGGCGGGACAGGAAGGTGTTCTGAATTCTCATAGCCTATCGCCCCGGTTGCGGCAGAACCGTCTGCCATCCGCCCGGACATTCCTTCACGTAAGGGTAATACCGGTTCGAACCCCGGCAGAAATACCAGTATCCCTGCTCGGGCGTCCGCGCCTGGTCGACGGCGCCGGTGCTCTGCTCGATATAGACCTGGGGCTCCGGCGGTTGTACGACGACCACAGGCGCAGGCGAGTAGAACGGGTCACCATAAAGGTACGGCCCCGGATAATAGGGCCCGGGATAAAATGCCCGCGGATAGTAGTACGGGCGCGGGTAGCCCGGACCCCAGTAGGGGCCTGGGCCGACATAGACGCCGACTCTTCCGTAGACACGCCTGTCCGCCCAAGAATCGCCGATTCCGGCCACCAGCAATGCCGCGAGAACGAACAGAAGTTTTTGCGCTTTCATCGAACCACCTTCGATGCATTCCGTCATGCACCCGCTTGTACGATAGACAATATTTCGGCGGGCGACTGCGACAAATTGCTACAAGATGTAAGCGGCTACGGCGTGACGATCAGAGCAGTTTCATCTTTTTCGCCATTTCGTGCAGTTCACCGCGGAAATCGGGATGGGCGATACCGATCAGGGCCTGACAGCGCTGCTTGGCGCTCTTGCCGCGCAACTGCGCGACACCATACTCGGTGACCACATAGTTGATGTCGTTCTTGCCGGTCGACACATGCGTGCCCGGCTGGAGCGTTGGCACGATGCGCGAAATGGTGTCGTTCTTGGCGGTCGACGGCAGGACGATGAAGGACTTGCCACCGTTGGAGCGGTTGGCGGCACGGACGAAATCGGATTGGCCGCCGGTGCCCGAATACGGCGTGTAACCGAGACTCTCCGACCCGCACTGCCCCATGAAATCGACCTGCATCGTCGCGTTGATCGCATGCAGGTTGTCGTTCTGGCCGGCCAGGAAGGGATCGTTGGTGAAATCGACCGGATGCATCTCGAGCGCCGGGTTGCGGTTCATGAACTGGTAGAGCTTCTTCGAGCCGAGCGCGAAGGTCGCCAACATCTTGCCTTGGTGGTAGTTCTTCCTGCGGTTGGTGATGACGCCGGCCTCAACCAGCGTCATGATGCCGTCGCCAACCATCTCAGTATGGATGCCCAGGTCGCGCTTGTCGGTGAGCTGCATGACCACCGCATCGGGGATGCCGCCGTAGCCGATCTGCAGCGTCGCGCCGTCGGGAATCATGTCGGCGACGTACTTGCCGATGGCTTCCTGCACGGGACCGATCTTGGGCAACCCGACCTCGAAGATCGGATCGTCGCTCTCGCAGAGCGCGGCAACCCGGCTGATATGGACATGGCAATCGCCATTGGCGAAGGGCACGTTGGAATTGACCTCGAGGACCACGGCGCGCGCCCTCTCGATGGCAGCCATGGTGTAGTCGGTACCCAGCGAGAGCGAGAAATAGCCGTGCTCGTCCATCGGCGAGGCCATTGTGAAGACGACATCGGCCGGGATCAGGTTGCGCGAGATCAGCCCCGGCAACTCGGAGAAGTACGCCGGGATGTAGTCGATCCAGCCTTCCTGGCCGCCGGGACGCGAGGCGCCGCTGAAGAAATAGGCCTCGTGGCGGACATTCTCGATCGTTTCCTGATCGAAATAACCGAACTTGCGCAGCGCCAGGATCTGCGCGACCTTGACATCGCGGAAATCGCGCCGCTGTTCGGACAACGCCGTCAATAGCGTCGGCGGCTCGCCAACCGCGGTCGGCACAACGATGGTCTCGCCGTTTCTGACCACCCGGACCGCGTCGGCGGCAGACATGCGTTTTTGCTGGTAAAGCGACTGAACCGACATGTTCTTCTCTCCTCGAATCTGTTTTCTGAAATGCGGATATTCGCATACTCGCCGCGCAGAGATGTGACCAAAATCAAGAATCCCCGCGAATCGGATTGCACCACTCAGACCTTGCGATTGCTTCCCAACACCATGCGAAACTCGAACAGGCGACATTCGAGCGGCCCGTTGAACAGCGGCGTCTTGCGGCTGGGCCTGAGACCGACCAGCTTGGGCAGGCGCAGGTCGGCCGTGAAGAAGAAGCAGTTCCAGCCCGCCCAGTGTTTCTTCAGCGCCGAGCCGAGCTGCGGGTAGAACGCCGCCAGTTCGTCTAGCTCGCCAATCCGCTCGCCGTAGGGCGGATTGGCGACCATGATGCCATGATCGGTCAGCGGCTGCGTTTCCAGCAGATCGCCGCGGTCGACCGTGACAATACCGCCAAATCCGGCTTCCTGCAGATTACGCCGGGTAGCGCGCACCCCCTTGTCGTCGCTGTCGTAGCCACGGATGTCGAGCACTTCGGGATCCTTGCAACGCGCCTCGGCCGCCTGCCGGATTCTGGCCCAGTTCAGCGCCTCGAAACTGGCGAGCAGCTCGAAGGCGAAGCCGCGATCGAGGCCGGGTGCGCGATCCAGCGCCACCTGCACGGCTTCGAGCAGGAAGGTGCCGCTGCCGCACATCGGGTCGATCAGTGGCGTGCCGGGCCGCCAGCCGGTCAGCTTCAGGATGCCGGCGGCGAGGTTCTCCTTGAGCGGGGCGTCGACGCTCGCCTTGCGCAGGCCGCGTTGCCACAGCGGCTGGCCCGAGGTGTCGAGGTAGAGTGTGCACTCGTTTTCGCTGAGGAAGACATGGACGCTGACATCCGGGTTGCGCGTCTCGATGTTCGGCCGCTCGCCGCAATCCTCGCGGAAGCGGTCGCAGACGGCGTCCTTGACCCGCAGCGTAACGAAATCCAGTGACTTGAGCGGACACTTGATCGCTGTCGTCACCACGCGCATCGTCCGCGACACGGCAAAGTGATTCGGCCACAACTGGCGGACGGCCAGCCGGTAGATGTCTTCTTCCCTGGCGTATGGACCCTTGACGATGTGCCAGAGGATGCGCGTGGCGATGCGCGATTCCAGATTGGCGCGGTAGCAGGTACTCCAGTCGCCAGAAAAAAACACACCACCGTGCGTCGACCGCAACTCCGCGCCGCCGAGCGCGCACAGCTCGTCGCTGAGCAGTTCCTCCAGCCCGCGCGGGCAAATCGCGAAATAGGTATTCATCAGAAAGGCTTGAGGACGACGAGAAAGACGACAGCGAAGAGTACCAGCACCGGCATCTCGTTGTAGAAACGGAACCAGACATGGCTCTTCGCGTTATTGCCGGACTGGAAGGACTTCAGGAGGCGCCCGCAATGCCAGTGGTAGATGACCAGCAGGGCGACCAGCGCGGTCTTGACATGCAGCCAGCCGCCGGAAAAGTCGTAGCCGAACCACAGCCAGAAACCGAAGACCAGCGCCAGCACGCCGAGCGGGGTCATGAAGCGGTAGAGCTTGCCGGCCATCAGCAGCAGGCGCTCGCGTTCGGCGACGCTGTCGGGCGGCACCATGGCCAGATTGACAAAAATCCTCGGCAGGTAGAACAGCCCGGCGAACCAGGCGACGACCAGCGAAATATGCAGGGCCTTGAGGGTCAGCATCCATCCTTCCTTTCCAGCGCGGCCCGAATCCCGTCATCGACCGTCGGGTAGGCGAGCCGCATTTTCAGTTCATCCTTGAGGCGCCGGTTGCCGATGCGCCGCGATTCGCGCATGAAGGACATCTGCAGCGGCGAAAGTCGCTGCTCGGCCTCGACACGCGATATGCGCGGCGGCGGCGGCAGATTGAAGGCGACGGCGACACGGTCGAAGTAATCGCCCATCTTGAGGTCAGAATCATCGGCGACATTGTAGGCGCGGTTGCTGTGCCCGTGCCGCAGCGCCGCAATGCAGGCGGCGGCGAGGTCGTCGGCATGGATGTGGTTGGTGTACACGTCGTCGGCGTCGATCAGCGCCGGCAAGCCCTTGTCTAGGCGCTCGACCGGCAGGCGGTCGGCGGCATAGATGCCGGGCACCCGCAGGATCGAGACGACGACGCCGGTTCGCCGCCCCCATGCGCGCAGGCAGGTTTCGGCGTCGACCCGACGACCAGCACGCGGGCTTTCGGCATTGACGCGGCGCGTCTCGTCGATGCGCACCCCGCCGCAATCGCCGTAAACACCGGTGGTGCTAACGTAGATCAGGCGTCGTGGTAGACTTTCGCCCTTGCCCAAGGCGGCCAGAAGATTGCGCGTGCGCTGGTCGCGCCGCCCTTCGCCGGGCGGCGGCGCCAGATGCAGCACGCAGTCGGCGAGCCCGGAAACGCGTTGCAGGCTGGCACGATCGTCAAGGTCGGCCACCACCGGCAAGGCACCGGCAGCACGCCAGGCAGGTGCACGCCCGGCATCGCGCAGCATGGCATAAACGCGATGACGGCGGGCAAGGCGGGCGAGAATGCGGCGGGCCACATCCCCGCTGCCGACAATCAGGATTTTTTGCACGCCGGCATTGTAGCCGACGCGCATGGGGAAGAGATGAGCCACCAGATCACCGTCCAGCCGAGCGGCCGGCAGTTTGTCGCCGAAGCCGGCGAAACCATCCTCGATGCCGCACTGCGCCAGGGCCTGACTCTACCCTACGGCTGTCGCGATGGCGCCTGCGGTTCGTGCAAGGGAAAAGTGCTCGCCGGCAGCGTCGACCACGGCAAGGCCGCGCCGCCCGCGCTGAAGGACGAAGACAAGGCTGCCGGCCTGGCGCTCTTCTGTTGCGCCACAACACAGTCCGATCTGACGCTGGAATGCCGGCAGTTGGGTTCGGCGCGCGACATCCCGGTCAAGACCCTGCCCGCGCGCATCGAGAAACTTGAACGTCTGGCACCCGATGTCATGGCAATCCACCTGAAACTGCCGGCCAGCGAGCGCCTGCGGTTCCTCGCCGGGCAATACGTCGACATCCTGCTCAAGGACGGCAGGAAGCGCGGCTTCTCGCTGGCCAATGCGCCACACGACGACGCCCTGCTGCAACTGCACATCCGGCACGTGCCCGGCGGCCTGTTCACCGACCAGGTATTCTCATCGCTGAAGGTGCGCGACATCCTGCGCTTCAACGGCCCGCACGGCAGTTTCTACTTGCGCGAGGAGTCGCCGAAACCGATGATCCTGCTCGCCGGCGGCACCGGCTTCGCGCCGATCAAGGCCATCGTCGAACACGCCATCGCCGAGAACTGCATGCGCCCGATGCACCTCTACTGGGGCGCCAAGGCGCGCGTCGATCTCTATCTGAACGCCCTGCCCGAGCGATGGGCCGCCGAACACGCCAACATCAGCTACGTGCCGGTGCTTTCCGAGCCGGCGGCGGACGACCGCTGGACCGGCCGCAGCGGGCTGGTTCATCAGGCCGTGATCGCGGACTTCCCGGATCTTTCCGGCCATCAGGTTTACGCCTGCGGCGCGCCGGCGATGATCGACGCGGCGCGCCACGATTTCGCCACCATCTGCAAGCTGCCAGAAGAAGAATTTTTCGCCGACGCCTTCACCTTCTCGGCCAACTGATTTTCGGCCATTTTTGGCCGTCGACCGCAGCAAGTTGCCAGATCAGCGCTGCCAGGCGCAGCCCTTGAGCGTCTGACCATTGATCTCGACCGTCGCCGTCCACCCGAACACCGCGCCAGCCATCGTGTCATGGCAGACCTTGTTCTCGAAACGCGCCTTGAGCCGTGACGCCTCCGTCCGCGCCTCGAAGCGGACGACGCCGCCGTCGCGAACGGTCGGCGCGCCGGGCACATTGACATCCGGCTGGCCCAGGCGTTTCAAAACCACGACTTCCGGCCCGATGGCCAGCAGCCAGCCCGGCTCGTTGCCGCTGGCGCGCCACGATTCCTCGTTGCCACCCGGCTGCTGGCAGCGCCCTTCGGCGCGCGCCAGGTTGAGGCCAGAAGCTCGTAGCATGCCACCATCGACGACCGCCATCAGTTCGACGTACAGCTTCTTGCCGGCCGCCAGACCGACGCTGTCGAGCGCCCTGGTCACCATGCCATCCGGCGAAATGTCGTCGACCATGGCATAGCTGCGGTCGCGACAGGGCGCGAATACCAGCTTGCCGCCCTGCTTCATCATCAGGCCGGACGCCACCTTGGGCGTGGTGTCCGCCGGCTTGGCTTCCTGGGCATGGAGTGTGCCGGCAAACAGCGCGGCAGCCAGCGCGGCGAGGGAAGGTTGGAAGGTCATGAACGAATCCAGCTAAAGACGAGGTCGACATTGTCGCCTGTCGCAACGGTGAAACGTTTGATGCAGCTAAAAGGATGGCGCCGAATCCCTGTCCGGATTGAAGGGAATCACCAGGTCGGCCAGCGAATTCCCGGCATCCGCTGTCGCTGCCAATTCGTCAGGACGGGTCGGGGACGAACCGGTCGGTCGGGAACGGATTCGGCACCGGGCGTTGGCGCAATCTGGGGACGATCCCCTGCGCCCGCAGATTCTCCAGCGAGTCGTAATAGACCGTGATGATCTCGTCGGGCCGCTCGCTCGCCTTGCGGAACTCGACTTGCCGGGCCGGGGCGTGGAGACGCTCCCCATGCCCCGTGCCAAGCCTTTCCTCCGTGGCAGCGCCACGTTTCGCTTCGGCCTTGTTCGCCGCGGGGGCAGCGGGAGCCGCATCCATGCGCGATCCGCCAAGGACGCTTTCCTGGCTTGAGGTGACCGGCTCGCGGTATTCGCGGAATGCGGCGATCCCGATCACCCCGACGTTCGTCGGCCGGTTCGTCCGGGCGGCGTAGGAATCCGGCAAGGTGGTGAAATAGAAGGCGGCCACGTCCTGACTGGACTTGCGCCAGCCGGCGATCTCGGTCGATCCCAGCGGTGCTAGGACGTAGCCGCGCTGGCTGGCCGAAGCGGTCTCGCCCGAAACAACATTGACGCCATCGACGGAAACCACGGTCAACAGTCGCTCCCCGGTACGGTTTCTGAGTTCAAGCGCATAGCGGTCACCGGGTTTGCCGGCGACATAGAGCCTTCCTCCGTGCCGGTAGGTCTGGAGGCGTTCGCCGGTACTCCGGTTGACGATCGACAGGTCGGCGACCACCGACGCATCGGCGGCCGGGGCGGCGCAGCAGAAAAGCGCGGTAGCGAGAATGGACAGTGTGGACTTCATGACTTGCTCCTTGTGTTGGTTGGCTACACCCTTGTAAACGACGCGCAGGCCACAACGGGGTTAAGGCGCAAGCAATTTTTCCAGCCTTTCAGGAACCGGGTAATCGGGGTAAGCCTTGCGGAATGCGTCAAGCTCGACGCGGGCGGCCGTCTTCTTCCCCGTGCCGGCAAGGCGCTCGATGGCGGCGAGCCAGTCGGACGGGCTTCTGGACGCAGCGGCCTGGTTTGTCGCCGGCGCTCCGCTTGACGGTGCAACACCAGACACGGCGCCTGCCGCCGCCGGTCCCGGCCTCGCCACTTCGAGGGACCGACCGCCGACAGATGCCGCAGCATCGTCGACTGCTGCCTTCTCGGCGGAAGCGGGTTCGCTTCGCCCCGGCACTGGCATTGCTGCCGGGGCCGCCTCGGCCTTCCGGTCGGCCTTCGGAGATGACGGACGCGACTCGCTCGGCGCCGCGAGCCGAGCCTTGGCCTCGGGTGCCGGTGCAGCCGCCGACGACTCGCCGGCTGCCGGGCCGACGCCGGCCGGCGCCGTCTTGAGCGGCGCTGCAGCAGGCACCTGTTGCGGTTTCGTCCGTTCCGTCACCGCCGGCGCTTCCGGCGGATTGCGGTCCACGGTCAGCGCAAGCATGGTCACCAGAACGGCCGACAAGGCGAGCTGCAGCGGCAGCGCGAAGCGCAACCACCATGGCTTCCTCGCCTCCCGGGTGGGAGCGATGCTCTCCCTGGCTACCTTGAGAATGGCGCGATCAAGCGCGGCTGGCGGCTCGTCAGCGGAGCCTTCGTGGTATAGCTTCGTGACATCGTGGTCGTCGGCGGGGAGCGTCATGGTCTGCACTCCGTCAGTCGGGCGCGCAGTTGCATCATGGCATAGCGCAGGCGGCTCTTGGCGGTTTCGTGGCCAACGCCCGTCAGCACGGCGATTTCGTCGATCGTCAGGCCGCCCTCCTCGTGCAGCAGGAAGGCTTCGCGCTGCGCGTCCGGCAGCGATTCGACGGCGCCAACCACCAGGCGTACCCGGTCTTTTCTCTCCATGATCTTCTCCGGCTGCAGTCCATCCGGTGCCGCCACGTTGTCCAAAGGGTCGGTCTCGCAGTCGTGCCCCCCAAGCATCTCGGCGACCGGCTTCCGGCTCTCCAAGCGCCAGTGGTCGATGAGCCGGTTGCGGGCAATGCGAAACAGCCACGTCGAAAATTTCGCCGCCACCGTGTACTGGCGGCGGGCATTGACCACCCGCAACCAGACCTCTTGGAACAACTCGTCGGCAGTGCCGGCGCCAGCGCACTGGCGAATCAGAAAGCGATAGATCTGGCGCCGCCAGCGGCCGTACAGGACCTCGAAAGCCTCGGCACTGCCCGCGCCGTAGGCAAGCATCAACTGTTCGTCGGTTCGGCTGTCCTCTTCCATCAAACGACGGTTTCCGGTAAAGGGGTCTTTCCAGGGAGACAGCCGGCCGTCACCCGGGCGCCGGCCACCGCAAACCTGCCCAACTCACTCGCCCAGGTAGGCGGCGCGCACCTTCGGGTCGTCGAGGAGTTGCGCGGCTGCGCCGTGCAGCGTGATCTCGCCGCTCTCCATGACGTAGCCGCGCTGGCTGGTTTCGAGCGCCAGCTTGGCGTTCTGCTCGATGAGCAGGATGGTCATGCCCTGCGCGGCGACCATGCGGATGACCTCGAAGATCTTCTGCACCATGATCGGCGCCAGGCCCATCGACGGTTCGTCGAGCAGCAACAGGCGCGGCCGGCTCATCAGGGCGCGGCCGATCGCCAGCATCTGCTGCTCGCCGCCCGACAGGGTGCCGGCCAGTTGCGACTCGCGCTCCTTGAGGCGCGGGAAATAGCCGTAGACCATTTTCAGGTCTTTTTCGATGTCGACCGCATCACTCCGGACAAAGGCGCCCATCGCCAGGTTCTCGGCGACGGTCAGGCGCGGGAAGACGCCGCGCCCTTCCGGCACCAGCGCGATGCCCTGGCGGATGATGTCGTGCGCCGCGATGCGGGTGATCTTCTCGCCGCAGAAATGGACGTCGCCGCCCGCCGCGTCGAGGACGCGGGCGATGGCTTTCAAGGTGCTGGTCTTGCCGGCGCCGTTGGCGCCGATCAGCGCGACCATCTCGCCTTCGTTGACATGGAAGGTGATGCTGCGCACCGCCTGAATGCCGCCGTAGGCAACGCGGAGTCCGGTAACCTCAAGCACCCAGGTAGGCCTCGATCACGCGTTGATCC